>Ga0210402_10005955_pt1 | contig 10843 bp, 15 predicted proteins | sample IncBWC7MmetaG_FD_161055 | JGI IMG/M metagenome (GOLD analysis project Ga0210402, IMG submission 161055) | Forest soil microbial communities from Barre Woods Harvard Forest LTER site, Petersham, Massachusetts, United States - Inc-BW-C-7-M | ecosystem: Environmental > Terrestrial > Soil >... | reverse complement strand
TCCTGCTTATTGGAATCGTGAAGAAGAACGGCATCATGATCGTCGATTTCGCGATCGAGCAGGAGCGGGGACAGGGTCTCGCGCCGTCCGAAGCGATCAAGCAGGCGTGCCTGCTCCGCTTCCGGCCGATCATGATGACCACGCTTGCGGCTTTGTTCGGGGCCTTACCCCTAGCGTTCGGCACCGGGCCTGGGTCCGAATTGCGAGTACCGTTGGGTGTCGCAATTGTCGGCGGCCTCGTGATCTCGCAGGTGCTGACCCTTTTCACCACCCCCGTGGTCTATCTCGCATTTGATCGACTGACGCGCCACCCCGCGTTTTGCTCACCTCCCGTTCCTCCCAGTTCCGAGCCGGTCAGCCGCGAAGCTCCTGCCGTCGGCTGATCAGCTGAGCAGGCAACGGGTCTCGAGTTCATGGCCAAAGAAGTTGAGTTCGAGACGCGGCGCGAAAAATCGGTCAAAGCAATTAAGGTGTTGATCAATTCGTTAGCTCATTAGTTTCTAGCTCGCCCCGCGCGGAAGGCTACGGTCGAGGGCACCTCACACCTTTGGTGTTCCGGTCGCGGCTTCAGCCGCTCGCCCAACCAGGTTACATAAAATCGAATTTAGCTTTCTGAACTGCAATTTAATGGTGCCGGCGAGCCATCTGCGTATCCTTGGAACGTCACCACAGCTGGTGTGGCATCGTTCGCGACTCGCTGGGACCGATATGGTGGTGACCGGTCCGTCGGGAAATGTCATCGGTTTGCAGCGCGATCGGCGAGGGCTCCAGGACTGAACCCCCGCTGCGTGGTTCGCCAAGCGGCGAATGGATCTGAGGACTCACCGCCGGGAGGAAATTATGGTCGGCATCGTCAAGACCTCAGGGTCTGGATCAAGAGGTCGAGAATGCCGATACGCGGAGGCGTCTCATGACGATTAGCTTGTTTCATATCGGGCCTGCAATGACGGCCGCCTTCTTGGCCTCGCTGGTCGAGGCGGTGGAAGCGCTGACAATCGTGCTCGCTGTTGCCACCGTTCGTGGTTGGCGGCCGGCGGGGCTTGGCGCACTCGCCGGCCTTGTATTGCTGGTCCTCATCGTGGCGGCGCTCGGTCCGCTTCTCGATCATGTACCGCTACATCTCTTACAGCTCGCAATTGGGATCCTGCTCCTGATGTTCGGCATGCGCTGGCTGCGCAAAGCGATCCTGCGCTCAGCGGGCGTCATTCCATTGCATGACGAAGCTATGGCTTTCGCGATCGAAACGGCAGAACTCCGCGAACAAGCTCGCCGACAACAGGCACGGCTCGATTGGCTTGCTGCTCTAGCCAGTTTTAAGGCCGTCCTGCTCGAAGGACTTGAAGTGGTGTTCATCGTCATAGCTGTCAGCGCCGGTCGCGGGTTGCTCGTTCCAGCCAGTGTTGGCGCACTTGCGGCGTGTCTGCTGGTCGCAGGTGCGGGCTTTGCCGTGCATCGTCCGCTGGCGCGGGTTCCCGAGAATACACTGAAGTTTGCTGTCGGCGTGATGCTGTCTGCGTTCGGCGTATTTTGGACGGGAGAAGGCCTTGGAGTGGCTTGGCCGGGCGCCGATCTTGCGATCGTTGGTTTTGCGGCACTGTTCCTGGCCGTTGGAAGCGCGGCAGTCATCCTGGCACGACGTTCGCACGCGGAGGTTTTGCTATGAACATGCTTGGAAGCGTGTTCCGCGAGTTGATCGGACTATTCGTTGACGATGGCTCGCTCGCCTTGGAGATTGTGGCGGTCGTCGCACTCGCCGCCATTTCTGCAACTCTGATACCGGATGTCCCGTTGGCGGCGGGAACCATTCTGTTGTTTGGCTGCCTCGGAGTGCTTTTGGCAAACGTGGTATGCTGTCGCGCTTTGATGCCGCGCCCACCATCGACGCGCAGGACAAGATTTACTGACGATTGATCGGCATGAACCAGTCGCTCGGCGTCGGCAAGAAGCTCACGAGTGCATCCCGGTCTGCGTCCGAAGGCCCAGCCGTCCCATGCGTTTTGCGTTCATGTCAACCGATGAGGTTAGTAAGCCGCTTTCCTCCTCCTACAAGCAGGAACTAATTGCCCGGGGTCCGGTTTTTCACATTACTCGATTTCGCCTTGCTGATCGATTCTCCCTCAGGTCAGGCGCGCGATGGCGGTCTCTCGGGTTCCCGTCGACAGCGGCCAGTCGCTTCCCGAAAACAATCCGGTCCGGTCCGCAAAAGTGCATGGCGTTGAGTATCGGCCGCCACCCAAACGACCTGGTCCGCGTGCGACCACGAGATACCGAACGTTTCCTCTCAACGGGTTGCGCTAGGCGCGGCCTGTAAAAGTGCTGTGATGCAAAGACAACCTGAAAGCACTGTTTCCGAAGTGACCGTCCGGCGCGAGGGTCCGCTGGAAGCGATGACCCACTTTATCCACAAGCACTTCCTGCTGATACTGATCGGCGCATATGCCCTATCTGCCGTTTCGCCTCAGTTCGGACTCACCCTGAGAGATATCCACGTCGGAAAGGTGCCTTGGCCGGACGGCAGCCAAACAAGCCTGAGCTTGTCTTTCTTGATGCTCGCCTTCCTGCTCTTTAATGCCGGGCTTGCCATCAAGGTCGAAGAACTCACCGCTTTGTGGAAACGTCCGGCAGTTGTAATTGCGGGCTTTGCTGCCAATACGCTCGTGCCAATCGTCCTGATTCTCTCGTTACGCGGACTGATGCAGCTCTGGTATGACTCGGATGAGCTTCAAAACCTGCTTGTTAGACTGGCTCTGATCGTGTCCATGCCTATCGCTGGATCGTCGACCGCCTGGGCACAAAATGCCAATGGTAATCTCAGTCTGAGTCTCGGATTGGTTTTTCTGTCGACCGTTACGAGCCCAATCACCACGCCGATCGTTCTGCATCTTTTTGGCTTTTTGACCCAAAACGACTACTCAGAAGATCTGCATGAGCTGGCTTCGCAGGGCACTGGCGGATTCATGATGCTTACCGTCGTGATGCCATCACTGGCAGGCATTGTCATTCACTTTGTATCTGGCGAAGGTAAGATACATTCCCTCAGAGCGGCTCTAAAGCTCGCTAACTATGCTGTCTTGCTTCTTCTGAATTATTCCAACGCTTCGACTGCCTTACCACAGGCGTTCGGTAACCGGATGTCGATTTTCTTGTCTTCATTTACAGCACTACATCGGTACTTTGCGCGGCGGCTTATGGCGCCGGTTGGCTCCTTTCTCGATGGCTCAAGGTAAATAAGTCTGACCAGGCATCGCTCATGCTCGGGCTTGGTATGAACAATAATGGCACCGGTCTGGTGCTCGCAGCCTCCGCACTATCTGATCACCCGGCTGTCCTTCTGCCGATGATTTTTTACACGCTAATTCAGCAAGTTCTAGCGGCAGTTATCGATCGCTGGCTGTTCAGGAGAAATGATGAACCTGGGTGAAGTGGGTCGGTCTCCTCAATCCGAGCCTAGATGGCAATGAACAGCGGTCGTGACCGCGGCCGCGTTATCCAGTTGAGCGCTTGTGAGATCGAATCGACCTGATCGTCATGAAGAGTGGGAGAAAGCCAGCAGCTCCGATTTTAGATCGTCGAGGCACGCAGCGTGGTGGGGCAAATGCACCGCGCCAGCCTCTATCTTTGCGGTCTGTGCGCTCATACGCATCACCTTGCCGCCTTCGGGGCGAATGGCGACAGCAGGGATGTCGTGAAGGTAAAAGCTCCTGGATCAGACTGGTGCCTGAGCCGGCATCCTCGATCAAAATGGTGGGCTTTTGCAGTTGCGCCCAGCGAACTGAACGACAGGTTAAAGTCTGCGTTGCCATCGCGGCTGGCAGAGGACTAACCCGGATCAGGCACGACGCGGCGCATTTTTTGCACCTCTGCCGCGGAGACGCGCGCCGTCGCTCCGACCGGTTGATCGGCGCGAGACCACTCACCATGCAACGCGTTTGGATTGATCTGCCCTGGTCGGCGGGTTCGTCGGGGCACAATGCCCGGCCGCTCACGGAGCAGACGGCATGATGCCGAGCGCAACGGTGCTGAACAGCGCTCCCTCCGGGTCGTTGGCAACTGGATGCGGATGCGCGCGATATGCTCGATGACGCGCGCACCGATCTTGATCAGGCGCTCGCGGATGGTCGCAAACTCCGCCTTTGCGAGCGGGTCTGTCTGCGCAATGGCGGCGCGCACGGCATGCATCAGCCAGAACGCGGCGGTGTGGAAGGCGAGCCGCACCTGATTGGCTGTTGCGCTGTGACACGACATGCGATCCGACGCCAGTTGCGCCTTGTGCAGCTTGATCAGGTTCTCCATCTGCTCGCGCTGGCAGTAGATGTTCTCGTAAAGGTGCTGCGCCGAGCCCTTGAGCGAGGTCACGACGTAGCGGATGTCCACCTCCTGGCGCATGCCGGTCGAGGTGGTTGCGCCTTCGTCCGGCTGCAACGAGCACTCCAGCCGCGCCACCACCTTGCGCGGGCGCGTCCAACTGCTGGCCTGGTACATGAAGCTCGCATAAGGACCGGTCGACACTCTCGTCACAGCTGAAGCTTTGATGCAACTGTCGAAGCGAGCTGCTCTGACGACCATCACAAATCCGAACGGCGGCTGTGATTCCGCTTTGAACCAGGCGCGGCTGCGCCGATTAGCTTCTAACCTGGCTGCAACGCTCCCCCGGGCTTGAGCCCGAAAACGCGATCTCGGATTACCTCGGAAATCTCCGCCGCAGTTCTTCGCCTATCAGGCAATCGACTGCACTTCCTTGGACCAGCCGAATCGTCGGGATCTCACGTGGCTCCGCCGCAGCAATTTCCTCGACAAGCTTCCGGCGTATCGGCATGGGCAATTCGTAGATCTCGGTGACCGCCTTCGAGAACGTCCCTGAGCCTCCGATAACGCAAGTATCATAATATTCGGTGAGGTTCGCGATCACCGCCTCGCGGGGGCCGAGGTCGATGGGCAAGCCATTGATCGTGATTCCCTTTTCGACGACGGCGTCGCGTGCGATCGTGACTGGCGTGCCGGCATTGTTGGGGCCGTTGCCGGAGACGTCGATGGTTCGACGGGGCGAGCCATACCCGCTCCTCTCGAACAGGCCGGAGGAGAACATGAGCGCCCCCGGAAATCGAAGGTACTCCGCAGCCATTGCAAAGGGGCCCGCTCAAGCCGATCGGCAAAAGCGGTGGCGCTCGCACTGCCATCGACAACCGTCCTTGGCAACGCAACGATCTGAACGTCCGGATCCGACCATTCGACGTATGTCACGGCGATGCGGCCGAGAAAACCTTGACGGATCGCTTGGCTAAATTCGGAGCTTCGAAGGCCTCGACATATCCGCGACGGGCAACGACCGCTTCGTCGTTATCCATCGGACGGGAGACATCGACCGTGACCACCAGTTGCAAGTCAACCTGAGTGCCTCCAGCTCTTTCATCAGCCGCATCTGCCAAGCTGCCACAAGCAGCGAGGGCGGAGGCGATTAACCCAAGCTTGAGCGATTGAGCAATTTGGCGTCGCATGGTCTGCTCCTTGTCTCCAGCTCTCCCAGGGCCCGGCAGCTCGACCTTACTCGAGATCGTTGCGTCGCCAACACGAGCGTCTCGGTCACTACGTTGCCGAGATCGAGGCTCGGTGATGAGGTCTGCCGATCAGTATGCAGATTATCCGCCCCCTCCGGAGCACAAGAAATGGCCCAGCAATGTGCGTGGCGCCTTCGAGTCGACTGGGTCTCATCGTCGACGTCTAATTCTGAGCTAAGTCGGTTTTGATAGATGCTATAAGCTTACCAGCGTTGGGCCGCCTGGGCCACCACACCAGGATGGCCTTTTACGTGTATGCTTCGCTTCTGACCGGAGGAACTGAATGCGCAGACGAAATCTACCGACTATCGATGCGGGATACTGGGCAGCGATCGTGGCGGCCAGCATCTGTGGGACCAACACTGGAGACTTGGCGGCTGGTCCTCTGGGCCTGGGCCATGTCCGCGGAATACTACCGCTCGCAGCGATCTTCCTTGCGATCATCTGGGCGGAGAAGCTGCTCGATTGGACAACTGTGGCGTTCTATTGGCTGGCCATCATCGTTTTGCGCACGATGGCGACCAACCTCGCCGATTTCGCCACTCACGATTTAAAGCTCTCGTACTCCGTATTCGTCCTGCTCCTGATTGGGTTTATGGCCGTGATGATCTGGGCGGACAAGTTCCGGACCGACACGACACTGAAACCGTCAGCGGTCTCCATTTCAGCCCTACCGAATGCCGATTGGAGCTACTGGATCGTGATGCTCACAGCCGGCGTGCTTGGCACTGCGCTGGGGGACTGGCTGGCCGACGCCGGCCCCGGGGTCTACTGGGCATCGCTCATTGGTATGCCCTTTTTCGTAGGTGCCGTTTGGGCCGCTTACCGATATGGACTGAGTAAACCTTGGTACTGGATCGCCATAGCGGCGTGCAGGACTTGGGGAACCGATCTCGGCGACATGCTCGTCGCTCTGTTCCGGTCCGCAGCCTCCCGACCAGTCGCACTCTGGGTCAGCACGGTAATCTCGGCCGTATTGCTCGCCAGCATCATCTACTTTTGGACGCGACGAGAGGCGGCACCGGTGCTCGTGGCAAACTCGGAACCAGCCGTTCATAAGCAAGCCTAGAGCGGGCGGCTCCTGGTGGCTGCTTTGGGTGTGCTCCGTGACAAGGCGGCGCTTTCCAGTGGGTGCAAGTCCCACCCGGCAAACGCTCCAGCTGGAAAGCAACCGGAGCAGCCAAGCGGGTTGGCCCAGCCGTGAAGCATGATGAGTTTGCCACCGTGCTCCCGAAACTCGCTGAGGTCCGTGCTGTCCGCATTCAGCACCGCGGCGAGCTGGTCGTCGACCGTATCGACGTCGTGGTGGAAATCGAAGTTCGCAAAGTTGTGGGCGCTTGTGTGTTTCTGGTTAGTGGCTAACGCAATCAATGCCTGTCGTTTGCGTCCCCGTCCAGCGCCCGCCGGTCGGCAGCCGTAATTCGCAGGCGGAATATTGCACCCTCTCGCTTGCTTGTGGCCAGTCCAGCGAGAACTAAACTCGTTATCATCTCATCCCAAAAGTGAGCTGTGAGCGCCTCGCGGGTAACGCCGCGCTCCCCGGCGTCAGCCAGAATTCCTAATGCAAAGCGCCATTGTGGGCTGAGAACCATCTTATACTGTCACTCGGAGGCTTCAAATTGTGGTGCGCCGCGCTCCCGCCTGGCTGTCGCGGGAGTATCCGGCATGGATGTTCTGGCCGGCCTGGTCCAATCCCCGAGATGTGCTGACTCGGCCCCGACCGGTGATGAGCCATGCACGAACTCGCAGCTCGCCTCATTGTGACGCAGCCTAGCCCCTCCTAGCACGCCGGACTTAGCGCTGAATTAGCTCGCGAAACCAAACGGAAAGGAGCAAACTTCGCGCGTGTCTCGATGCTGTCAACGTCGGAACATATGACGCGGAGCTTGTAATGAGGATCGATGCGTGTTCTGCTGATTGAAGATGATCCAATGATTGGTAAGGGTCTCGTCCGAGGCCTCACCGATCAGGGCATAACCGTCGATTGGGTTCGTAACGGCGGGGAAGGGAGCGTGGCTCTCGCACACGCCGAGCATGCACTTGTTCTTCTCGATATCGGCCTTCCGGAGATGTCGGGGATCGACGTTCTCAGAAGTGCCCGAATAGCGGGCGTGCCGGTGCCGGTTATCGTGATCACGGCCCGCGACAGCCTTGACGATCGGATCGCTGGACTCGATGTCGGCGCGGACGACTATATCGTCAAACCGTTTGAACTGCGTGAACTGCTTGCCCGCATCCGGGCGGTGTTGCGACGTCATAATGGTCAAGCGCAGTCGCTGATCGCAAGCGGCGAAGTCACGCTCGATCTCGCCACGCATCAGGCCCGATATCGCAACGCGGAACATCTCCTCTCGGCGCGGGAATTCGCGCTTATGCAAGCGCTCATGCAGCGGCCGGGCGTCATCCTTTCGCGTGCGCAGATCGAGCAACGGATTTACGGCTGGGGAGAGGAAGTCGAAAGTAATGCCGTTGATGTCTTAATCCATGAAATCCGCAAGAAATTTGACAAAGACATCATTCGGAATGTGCGAGGAGCAGGCTGGATGGTAGTGAAGAGCCAGACATGATGTCGTTGCGTAAAACCATTCTTGTCTGGGTCGCCGTGCTGCTGGCCATCGTCGGGACCGCCGCCATCGCGGCTTCCTATTATCTCGCAAAGGACGAAGCCGATACGCTGCTCGACAACCAGCTACACCAGATCGCGCATCGCGCCGGAGAAGGGTTGTCGGACAATGCCCTCCCGCGCATTCGCCCTGAGATCGAGGACGAGATCGTGGTGCAAATCTGGGACGCGGCCGGAGAAGCGATCCTACACACATCGCTGATCAACATTCCTCGACAGTCGAAACTGGGTTTCGCAGATATCGAGTTCGCGGGCAACAACTGGCGGGTCTATACGTCGAGCGACGATCGGCGCACCACCCAGGTGGCGCAACGCTGGAGCGCCCGCGAGGAGGTTGCGGAACATGCGGCTCTTGGCGCGGCGCTGCCGATACTGGGGGCAATTCCAATTGCGTGGCTTGCTATCAATTGGTCCACAAATCGATTGTTGCGCCGGCTTGCCAGCTTTGCGGAAATATTGGCCCAACGGAGCGTCAATGCCAAAGACCCTGTCCCTCTCGCAAATGTTCCTGGCGAGATCGTGCCGTTGACTGTCGCAATCAATGCGCTAATCGGACGACACCAGAAAGCTGTTGATCTGCAACGGCGGTTCGTCTCCGATGCCGCCCATGAACTCAGAACGCCGCTCGCGGCCCTCCAAATCCAAGTCGATAATCTGAAGACACATGCAAACGGAACGCAGAGGGAAGTTATCGATGAGATGACTGCGGGTGTGCGCCGTGCTTGCACTCTCGTGGAACAACTGCTCAGGATGGCACGACTGGAGGACAGCGCATTATCGGGCGATCGGGCGGATGTCGACCTCAAAGATTTAGTCGCGGCAGTCGTTGCCGATCATGTGGCCGTTGCTATGCAAAGAGAGGTCGATCTAGGCCTTTCGGTCAACCATACTTTTGGCATCCGCCTCTCCGACCCAGACGCTAGAGTTCTGTTCGCCAATCTGTTGGATAACGCGATTCGATATACGCCGAGAGGCGGGACAATCGACGTTGTTCTCAAGCGAGACGCTAACGACGCTTCGGTCGAGGTAGTCGATTCCGGTTGCGGAATTCCAAAAGCCGCGCTACCGCGCATCTTCGACCGGTTCTTTCGTGCAGCGCCGCCTGACATCGAGGGAACCGGACTTGGTTTGGCAATCGCTAAAGCGATCGCCGACCGGAACGGCTTTGGCCTGTCGGTCATTAACCGGCAAGACGCCGCGGGAGTGGTCGCGCGGGTGCGGATCCCAATCCCGTCAGAACGGCTGCATCGACTCAGCTAAATGATGCGCATTCGGAAAGCCATCTCATGCGGCCGTCCCGATCAGGCTCCGAGCGCTCGACCGACCTTTGCGACGCGGATAGGAATCTTGGGGAGTGCCGCAGAACGTTTCCGCACTTGCCCTGGTCCCTCCGTCCTTTCGGAGGGGGATGGTTCTCTTCCGCGACCTTTGTGGCGTATCCGGCCACGTGCTCGCGTTGGTCGCGGCTACTAAAGCGCCGCGCGTGTCCGCATGTTGGCTCTCCGTTACCCGCTCGGAAAGGATCGCGCTATGTCAAAGGATCATAGTAGGACATGAGAGTGCGAACGAACTCACGCTTATCGATTCCGAGGGCATGCGCCCAAATCGGATAACGATCGGGAGGAATACGACCTCGCCCGGTCTCCAGCTGGGAAATGAGCGTGTAGTACTCGACGCCCACCCGAGCGGCCAACTCCCGCTGAGATAAACCACGTCTCTCCCGCAACTCGCGCAGCCAGACTCCTGCCTGATTACGTCGCTTATGTGTAAGCTCGCCCGATCGCCGCCGAGGGTGAATGCACATTTCAGCCTATTCTGGTCTACCGCTGGGGGGGCATGTGAATTCACCAACCTCGCACGCCGGACTTAGCAAAGAATTAGGAGCATTCGGCCGTTAGATCGATTGTGACAAGGGGGGCAATTCCTCTGGCCGGATAGCGTCAATCTAAATCTATTGAGCCCTCCGATTCGGAGAGCCAAATGGGACAAGGGACCTATTCAAGCGCTGACGCTAATTCTCCGCTAATTCGCGTCCGTTAGAATTTCAGATGATGTTAACCGGATCGAAAATGATGTTAAACGGATCGAAAGTCGACGCGGACCAATGCCGCGCACTCGAATTGCTTGGTCTCGCAGGGCTGCAAGGCTGCACCGGGGCATCGTTGCTCGCGCATGGGGTTCGCATTGATGTGTTGGCCGATCTCGTTCGCGCCGGGTTTGTGATCGCGTACCGCGAGCCCACGAATGAGGGCCAGCGGCAAATCGAGGTTGCGCGTATGCGGATTACCAACGCGGGGCGGCGGGCGTTGGAAGGCTAGTTTCGAAGTGTGCGCGGTTGCCTTCCGCTGGGCGATCGCGCCCTACCCTGGCCCCTTCGTCCGGAGAAGATGAGGGGGCCGGGGTTCTTATCATGCCGTGCCCCGGCCGTGCCGGACCGGGGTAGCCACCGGTCGGAAAGCCGTAATGAGGCCGGCCGTAGCAGATGGGGCAGCAAGAACTTTTCGGCCCGCGCCTGGACGGAGTCGCAGTTTTAGCCATCGCCCAGGCGACAATGGACGGTCCTATTTTGCGCTAGCTCGCCTGCCGGAGCGGCGGTGCCCCTGCCCACAGGCGGGGTAACGCCCGTGGAGCAAAGGGGGCAGGTCATTGCCGTTGAGCTTGGGCC
>Ga0210402_10005952_pt1 | contig 10845 bp, 9 predicted proteins | sample IncBWC7MmetaG_FD_161055 | JGI IMG/M metagenome (GOLD analysis project Ga0210402, IMG submission 161055) | Forest soil microbial communities from Barre Woods Harvard Forest LTER site, Petersham, Massachusetts, United States - Inc-BW-C-7-M | ecosystem: Environmental > Terrestrial > Soil >... | reverse complement strand
CGAGCCTTTCCTCCGGGAGCTTCACTCCGCGTAGAAAAACCTCGTTGGCGGGAGGCTCGGCTGCCGGCGAGCCGACGCGGACCGCGCCGGCTCTTTCGGATCGACGAACGCGGAGCACGCCACGGACTTCAACAGTGCGTCGCCCGCTTCTGGGAGAATGCACGCCCGGCTCTCCGATTCCTGTTTGCTGCGTGCCGCACGAACCACTTACCTGCCACCACCAAGGAGTAAGCCATGCAGAATGGCTCATATACGATAAAGCGGACGCGCCAGCCCCGGCCGGCCGAATCATTTGCCGCCCGCACGAAGCGGACTTCAAATGTCGCCGGCCCCGTGCTGAGGGACACTCAAAACGCGAAAAGAAACTATGAACGGTATTTGGAGCTGGCCCGCGCCGAAGCCGTGGCCGGCAACACAATCGGGGCAGAGAACTACTACCAGCACGCCGAGCATTACTTCCGATCGATGTCCTCGCAGTAACCTCGGCTGGCATCAGCCTGACCGCGGGCAAAATTCGCGCGCATGATGGCGAGCAGCGTCTTATCGGCGCGCTCGCGCGAACGTACCGGTTCCGGCGCAAAAGTTGCTCGTGGCCGAGCGCGGTCAAAGCACTGTAGGCAAGTTGGACATCGACCGCTTGACGTAGCTGGCGCTTTGGACCTGTGCCCACTATATCCTTGCGTATGCCAATTCCTTTTGACCACACCGATTACTCAGTTGTCGTGAAGCGGAGGGCTTCTCCACCGAACCCGTGGAGGTGGGAGATTTATCGTGCCGGAAGATCATTCCCGATAAAACACGCATCGGACTATTTTGACACCATGGCGGCAGCCAGCAGGGCAGGAAAAGCGGCCCTCAAGCAGCTGTTGGACACGCTCCATTCTCGACAGCTGCGATGGCCGGCGGCTTGACTTCGGCGGGAGAAGCGGCAGGCTGACTGCGGCGAGAAGGCTGCAAGGGGCCCGGGGTTCAGCCTGTCGACCTACGCCTCCCCGATCCGGCGCGCGAGACGAACCTCCGGATTGGAACGTTCGGCAGCGGTGGTGAAGAACGGGCCGCGAATTTGCGAAACCTGCAGCTCCTCACGCCGCAATCGACTGCGGCTCGGAGAATTGCCCGTCGCCCGGCAACCCTGCGGCATCGAAAGGTCCTTGATGATCTCCACCAGCCGCGCGTCCATGAACGGACCGCGGATCGCGAATCCGGCCTTCCGGGCCAGGCCCTTCATGGCGTCGTTGGTTCGTAGGACCTCGCCGTTAAGACAGCGGGCGCCGAGACTCCTCGCCCGGCATTCCATGTTTTGAAGCAGCAGCGTGCCCAGACCTTTGCGCTGCCAAGCGTCCGTCACCGACAGAGCGATCTCGCAGCGCTGGCTTTCCGGCGCAATCACCTGGATCGCCTCGGCGACCATGGGTGTTTCGCCGCCCGTGCTGGCGAAGGCGATCAACGCCAATTCGCCGGGACCATTCATGTGCGTCAGGCGGTCGAGTTCTGTCGGCGCCAATTCGCTGATCGCACCGAGAAATCGGTTGCGGCGCGTCGATGCGGATAGATTGCGCATGTAGTCGTGCAGCCGGCCCCCATCCTGCGGGCTGATCGCGCGCACCATCACGGACTCGCCGCCCGGCAGGCGGAACACGCTGCTCTGCGTGCCGCGCTCAACGCTGCTCGGGTAGTTCATGGCGCAATTCCTGGTAAATCAGTTTGGACGGTCAGCATCGTGAGGTGGGCAAACCGATGTGCCCACCCGGAACCTGGAAGGGTTGGCACGCTTCGCGCAAGAGCTAGCTTTTGCCCGATTCCAATCGATCGAAATCCGCTCTTAGGCCGCAAGCCGAGTGCGTGCGGAGTTTCGCAGCCACGACCGCGCGCGGGGCAACAGCTGCAGCGAGACCGCGACCACCACCATGGCCGGACCGGCGGCCGCGCAGACGAGCGCGAGGCCCGGCTTGTCGAGCACAAAGGATTGTCCGGCGTTCAGCACGATATCGCGGGGATCGTTCGATTGGGTAATCCAGACGGCGCCTTCGAGACATTCCATCGTGAATCCCTCGCCGTCGTTAATACTGAACAGTTCGCCGGTGTTCAGGCGAACGGCGCTGTCGACAAAATGCCTTGTCATGTTGATCTTCCCTGCATGAACGGGGCGCATAAGACCCTTCGGTGGACTCGCGCCGATTTCGCCTAAACGCTAGGATGCACTGCGCCCCGGCGAGGCTCAAACGAACGTTTCTCACGCTATGCATGAGTTTTACGAATGCCAAACAGGCGCTATAGCCTGCCGCAGGTCGGCTTCATCCAGGGCTTCGAGGCAGCGGCGCGCAACCTGAGCTTCACCAAGGCGGCTGAAGAGCTGCTCATCACCCAGTCCGCCGTCAGCCGGCAGATCAAAGCGCTCGAGGACCACCTCGGCGTCGCGCTGTTCGAGAGGCGGCAGCGCGCGCTCGTGTTGACCGAAAGCGGCCACGCACTCTACCGCGTCGCCACCGACGTGCTCGAGCGCCTGCAGGCGGCCACCGACCAGTTACGCGCATCCGGCCGGACCCGCCAGCTCTCGCTCACAACGACGACCGGCTTTGCTTCGCTGTGGCTGATCCCCCGGCTGCAACGGTTCACCCGGCTCCATCCCGATGTCGACGTGCGTATCTCGGCAACCACGGCGGTGATCAATCTGGAGCGCAGCCTCGTAGACCTTGCCATCCGCTATTGCCGGCCCGAGGACGTACCGGAGCGGGCAATCCACCTGTTCGGCGAGGAGGTGATCGCGGTGTGCGGCCCATCATTGCTGCGCGACCGGTCGCGGCCGCTCAAGCGGCCGCACGATCTCAAGCACCACGTCCTGCTGCATTTCGACTATGCGGGCGCGCAACTGTCCTTGTTGGATTGGGGCACCTGGCTGTCATCGCTCGGCATCGGTGACTTGAAGCCGGCAGGAGCGCTGCACTTCAGCCAGTACGAGCAGATGATCCAGGCCGCGATCAGCGGGCAAGGCGTGGCGCTCGGCCGGCAGCCGCTGGTCAATGATCTGGTTCAATCAGGTGCGCTGAAGGTGCCGTTCCGAAAGGCGGTGGTTGGATCGCGCGCGTATTTCATCGTCGAATCCGAGCATGGCGCCGCAAAGCCGCACGTCCGGCAGTTCGCCGCATGGCTCCTGGAGGAGGCGAAAGGAAGCACGCCAACCGAATCGTAGAGGGCATCTTCGATCAGGTTGAACATCATACGCGGACTTGAGCCGTGTATCCATTCGCGACGCGAGAACGCCTTTTTTCCAGTGGGTCGCCGGGTCAAGCCAAGCCTGTCGACGACGGCAGTGCAACACGGACGACGCGCGGGTAAATCCGCGCGTCATCGGCGTTACGCGCCCTACACCTTCACCAGCGGAATCTTCGGCACCGACCCCCGGCTTGGGGGCGAGGCGCCGCCGTGGCCGCGCGGGCCCGGCGGCTTGGCGCGCTTCGCACCTCCGCCGCCGCGCCGCTTGTTCTTCGGGCGCTCGGGTGGGATTTTCTCCGGCTTCGGGGTCACGGGACCCTCGAGAAACTCGAAGCCGAGCTTGTCTTGACCGCCATCATCCTTCGTCACCACGACGCGCACATGGCCGCCGTTCTTGAGTTTGCCGAACAGCACCTCGTCGGCAAGCGGCTTCTTGATGTGCTCCTGGATGACGCGGGCCATCGGCCGCGCCCCCATCTGCTGGTCATAGCCGCGCTCGATCAGCCACTTGGCCGCCTCATCGGACAGTTCGATGGTGACATCGCGATCGGCGAGTTGAGCTTCGAGCTGCAACACGAACTTCTCCACCACCTTGGCAATGATGTCGGCGGTGAGATGGTTGAACGTGATGATGGCATCCAGCCGGTTGCGGAATTCGGGTGCGAACAGGCGATTGATCGCCTCGACGTCGTCACCCTCGCGCTTGGTGCGGGTGAAGCCATAGGCGGCCTTGGCAAGATCGTGCGCGCCCGCATTCGTGGTCATGATCAGGATCACGTTGCGGAAATCGACCTGCTTGCCGTTGTGGTCGGTCAGCTTGCCGTGATCCATGATCTGCAGGAGCACGTTGAACAGGTCGGGATGCGCCTTCTCGATTTCGTCGAGCAGGAGCACGCAGTGCGGATGCTGGTCGACGCCGTCGGTCAACAGGCCGCCCTGGTCGAACCCGACATAGCCGGGCGGTGCGCCGATGAGGCGCGATACGGTGTGCCGCTCCATATATTCCGACATGTCGAAGCGGATGAGTTGCACGCCGAGCGAGGCCGCGAGCTGCTTTGCCACCTCGGTCTTGCCGACGCCGGTCGGCCCGGAGAACAGGTAGCAGCCGATCGGCTTTTCGGGTTCCCGCAGGCCGGCGCGGGCGAGTTTGATCGAGGCCGACAGCGCTTCGATGGGCTTGTCCTGACCATAGACGACGCGCTGCAAGGTTTCCTTGAGATGCGCCAGCACCTCGGCATCATCCTTCGACACCGTCTTGGGCGGAATTCGCGCCATCGTGGCGATGGTGGTCTCGATTTCCTTGAGGCCGATCGTCTTCTTGCGTCTGCTTTCCGGCAGCAGCATCTGGGCAGCGCCCGACTCGTCGATCACGTCAATCGCCTTGTCGGGCAGCTTGCGGTCATGGATGTAGCGCGCCGAGAGCTCCACGGCCGCCTTGATGGCCTCGTTGGTGTATTTGAGTTTGTGATAATCCTCGAAATACGGCTTGAGGCCCTTCATGATCTCGATCGCGTCCAGCACGGTCGGCTCGTTGACGTCGATCTTCTGGAAGCGGCGCACCAGCGCGCGGTCCTTTTCGAAATACTGGCGGTATTCCTTATAGGTGGTGGAACCGATGCATCGCACCGTTCCGGCCGCGAGCGCGGGCTTGAGCAGATTGGAGGCATCCATGGCGCCGCCGGAGGTCGCCCCGGCGCCGATGACGGTGTGAATTTCGTCGATGAACATGATCGCGCCCGGATAGGCCTCAATCTCCTTGATGACCTGCTTGAGGCGCTCCTCGAAGTCGCCGCGATAGCGGGTGCCGGCCAAAAGGGTGCCCATGTCGAGAGCGAACACGGTGGAGTTCTTGAGCACGTCCGGCACTTCGCCGTGAACGATGCGCCGGGCGAGGCCTTCGGCGATCGCGGTCTTGCCTACGCCCGGATCGCCGACGAACAGCGGGTTGTTCTTCTGGCGCCGGCACAGGACTTGAATAGTGCGATTGATCTCCTGGTCGCGACCGATCAATGGATCGATCTTGCCCTCGCGCGCCTTCTTGTTGAGGTTGACGCAGTAGTTATCGAGGGCGTCGCCCTTCTTTTTCGGTTCTTCGCCGCCTTTCTGCTCTGTTTCTTCATCGACACCGCGGGTCGGGCGCGATTCGGTGAGTCCAGGGCGTTTGGCGATGCCGTGACTGATGTAGTTCACGGCGTCGTAGCGCGTCATCTCCTGCTCCTGCAGGAAGTAGGCGGCATGGCTCTCGCGCTCGGCAAAGATCGCCACCAGCACGTTCGCGCCAGTCACCTCTTCCCGGCCGGAGGATTGCACATGGATCACGGCGCGTTGGATCACACGCTGGAAGCCGGCGGTCGGCTTTGAGTCTTCCGAGCCGTCCGTGACAAGGTTCTCCAGTTCGGATTCGACGTAGGTAACGAGATTGCGACGCAACTTGTCGATGTCCACGTTGCAGGCCCGCATCACGGCGGCGGCATCCTGGTCGTCGACCAGTGCCAGCAGCAGGTGCTCCAGCGTGGCGTATTCGTGGTGCCGCTCGTTGGCGAGCGCAAGGGCTCGGTGGAGCGATTGCTCTAGACTGCGCGAGAACGTTGGCATCAGATTCTCTTCTTTGCTGGTTGCTTCCGCGGTTGCACGTTCCCGCCGGAACCCATGTTCAAGAACTCATGTTCATGTTCAAGAACTCATGTTTCGGTGCCGTCCCGTTTCTTCAAGCCCCTGTCGCCTCGCCTTCCGATAATTTCCCTGGTCGCAGATGCTCCTAACCCGCCGATGCGATCTCCGGCCCAATGTAGTCACCGGCCGGCCGCATGTCACTTCTTCTCCATCACACATTGCAGAGGATGCTGGTGTTTTCGCGCAAAGTCCATCACCTGCGTCACTTTCGTTTCGGCGACCTCATAGGTGAAAATTCCGCATTCGCCGATGCCGTGGTGATGAACGTGCAACATGATCCGCGTCGCCGCCTCCCGGTCCTTGTTGAAGAACCGCTCCAGCACGTGGACGACGAATTCCATCGGCGTGTAGTCGTCATTAAGCAGCAGGACCCTGTAAAGGCTCGGCTTCTTGATCTGCGTTTTGGTTTTCGTAATGACCGCCGTACCGGGCCCGCCCGGCTCGTTACGACGCTTGCGGTCATCGTCTGCCGCGCGCGGTGCGCCGGGCATCCGAGGTTCCGACGAGATATCACGAATAGACATAGTCATGGATTCGGACAGCGTGTGGTTTCCGGTTCCCGATAAGAATGCCGCAAACCGAGGCGATCTTGTAGTTAAAAATAAGATTCCGGTTGGCATGTTCCAGAGGAAGCGCATGATACCTTCGCCAGTGTGGCCAATTGGCCGCGAGTGCATCGCGCTGCTGCGGATAGGGAGAACATAGCCGCCAAATCCAATCCAGGAATTCGGGCCATGAGTTGCCAGTACGGTCACAGCAAGCCGCTGCAATTGCCGGCGGGCACAAAACAGCCCGTCCCGAATGCCGGGCGGGCTTCTTGTCACAAACGCCGCGGCGGCAAATCAAACCGGATCGGATAACTTTCGCCGCTCATCACGAAAGCCGGAACGCACCCTGTTGACGCTCACCCAACGTTGTAGCCGGGCTCGAGTTGGCATGCGCCGGAAATTCTTGGCATGCCCCGGAAATCATCGTGCTGCAAAAGCAAATCGACCAGCCGCTCCGGCCCGCAAGCGACCACGGAGCGACGATCAACTTTCATGGAGACACGCCCCGCCGGCGCGCGTCCCGCCGTGGACTCGGTCCAGCGACGTCCCTGGACTGGCCCCCGGATCAAGTCCGGGGGCGACAAGTCCGGCCATTGAGTTAGCAGAAATGCTTCAACGTAACTGGAGTCCAGTCCTATTTCACGCCCGGAGACTTGCCCACGAAAGATTCGAACGGCTTGTAGGTTTCCTTGGCGAGATCCGCGTACAGTTCGCCCATCTTGGTCGCCTGGGCTACAAAGCCCTCGTAGGCCGTTTTCGCATAGGCGGTCTGGATCTCGATGGCCTTTTCGAGCGATTTGGCGCCGAGCAGTTTTTCGAGCGCCGCAGACCCTTCCTCGAACGACCTTTTGGAATAGTCCGCAGTCTCGGCAGCTATCGCCTGGACCCCTTTCGAAACCTGGCCCCACGCCTTCATAGTCGAGTCCATGTGATCCTTGCCATATTTTTGCATGTCGTCGAAATTCTTCATCATCGTCATCTCCACCGAACGGCCCTGCCGCATTTCATCAAACTGGGCCCCGCAGCCGTCGAAGCTTATTTGTACCGCACCGCACAATAAGTCAAGGATTTTTTTGCGTCGCAAAAAAACGTCCCACTTTATTGCAGCGTAACCTCCAAGATTGCTTAACAAGTTAGCAACTTCGAGAATCTACCTTGAGGACACCATGTCATGGTACCGCCTGTTTTCGTCGGCAGGAAACGATTCGGCTGCCGAGCGTTGTAGGCTATCCGCGCTGGCCAGCTCTTTGTGCCGGCCGCGATCCGGACAGGAGAGGTTCAGGAGAAGTTCACATTGGGCTGCGTACCTTTCGGTACGACGACCCGGCTGAATCGCCGGATCAGGAGATTGACGTTGAGAGCAGATCATTCAACTCGACGCCCACGGAGTGGCATTTACACGGGCTTTGTCGCCGTTTTCGCTTTTGCGGTTGCGGTCCATCCGGCGGCCTCGCGCCATGCAGCTCCGCGTCACGCCTCGCATGGAACGCACGAATCGCAGCCCGGCAAACATGAATCCGCCTCCGCCCCGCCCTACGCGGCGATCGTGCTCGACGTCAATTCCGGCAATGTGCTGCATGCCGAAAAGGCAGACGAACTGCGCCATCCGGCTTCGCTGACCAAGATCATGACCCTCTATCTACTATTCGAGAGGCTCGAGGCCGGTAAGATGCGGCTCGATTCGCAGCTTCCGGTATCGGAGCACGCCTCCTCACAGGCTCCCACAAAGCTCGGCCTCAAACCGGGGCAGTCGATCGAGGCCGAGGACGCAATTCGGGGACTGGTGACAAAGTCTGCGAACGACGCCGCCGTCACCGTGGCTGAAGCGATCGGCGGCAGCGAACTTGAGTTCGCCGACATGATGACCCTCAAGGCCCATGCGCTCGGCATGAGCCGCACCGTCTACCGCAATGCCTCGGGCCTTCCCAACGACGAGCAGGTCACAACCGCGCGCGACCAGGCGCTGCTCGGTCGCGCCATTCAGGAGCGGTTTCCGCGTTATTACCGATATTTCGCGACGCCCTCCTTCACATATCATGGTCAGACCATGCGCAATCACAATCAGCTGCTGGGCCGTGTGGAAGGCATGGACGGGATCAAGACCGGCTACACTCAGGCATCCGGCTTCAATCTGGTGGCCTCGGTGCGGCGCAACAACAGACATATCGTATCGGTGGTGCTCGGTGGCACTTCTGCCGGGGCTCGCGACGCTCGCATGCACAGCCTTATCGAGACGTACCTTGTGGCCGCGGCGCCGCAGAAGACCTTGATCGCTGGCGCAGGCGGTTCGAAGACCGATGTGGCGCGCAAGGAGGAGGCGCGAGTCGCCACGGCGCGAAACACCAGCGACGCGATGGCACCGGGAACCCGAGCCGTCGACACCCGCCCGACCGATGCGTCAGGTGCGCAGGCAACCTACTCGGTCGCATCCGCATCCAGCGGGCAGCCGACGCAGCCGACAACGTCGGCTGCACCGCCTGTAACGTCCGGCACCGTGGCCCAGAGCCCGGCGACGGCCACCGAGTCCGTGGCGCCAGCAACGACAGCGCCAACCGGCGCGATTTCGGCACCATCCGTGACGGATCCGATCAAGCCCATCCAGGTCAAGACCGTAAAGGTCAAAATGGCTCCGGCGCAGGTGGCGGCGTTCGCGCCGGCGCCCGCCCCGGCCCCCGCGCAGGTCGCGGCAGGTGACGCCTTTCAAGATCGCGTGGTGCCCGCGCTCGCGGCACCCCAAACCGCTTCGGCGAAAGAACCGAAGCGAGAGCCAGAACGGGATCTGATCGCCGAGGCCATCCGGGAAACCGCACCGCCCGAAAGCGCTCCAACGCGCGTCGCGGCACCTGCCCCGCCGGTCCATTCCGGATGGATAATCCAAGTCGGGGCCTTCGATGCCGAGCGGGAAGCACGCGAGAGGCTCAGCATCGTCCAAGCCAAAGCTGGTGAAAAGCTCAAGCTCGCCAGCCCGTTTACCGAGGCGGTCGTGATCGGAGAGAAGACTCTCTACCGCGCTCGTTTTGCAGGCGTACAGAAGGATCAGGCGGAGGCGATTTGCCGACAACTAAAACGTAACGATATCGTTTGTCTGACTATTAAGAACTGATGGCCTAAGATTCAGCCAAATTGGTCGAACAGGAGCCTTGTTCCCTTTGCAGGCGTCTTGAGCATGTCCCGCTGATATTCTTCGCGGTTCATTGCCGGGCTGGATCATTCATCGAGCCAGCTCTCGTAACGGCTGCAAATATTTGCGTAGGAGTTATAGATGGCGTCGAAGCAGCACATCCTTCGCTTCATTGACGCGGGCGGCAAGATACGTCGATCCCCCCTGGTCGGGATGCAGTTTCTTCATGAGCCCGCGGTGGGCCCGCCCAATTTCATCGGCGCTCGCGCCCGGCTGAAGACCAAGGACCTGATAAGCCTCCTCCTCCGACATTTTTCCGGAGCGCGTCGGGCCTCGGCGCCCCGCTGTCGCACCATCGTCAACGTTTTCACGCCATCGGGGATGCCGGCGGTCAAGATACGCTGCCAATAGGTTGCGGCTCTCCTCGTCGAACTCGGCAAGCAGACCGACCAGCACCGACAGTTCTAGGGCGTCGAGCGATGTGCCGTTAAGACGGCCGGCCACGATTACGCCGGTCATGGCGCCGGTGTCGTGATCAAGTGTCATGTCAACGAAATTGGAGCGCACGCGGGACACCCGGCCGCTGCTTTTTTGCCCCAGCGGCCAAAATCCGCCCATGCCGGCCGGGAGCCAGCCCAACAGACTGAGGCCCGTCACACCGAGCGGACCGGCGGCAAACCTCCGTCCGCGCGAGCCGAGAAACGCCGCGCCCGCAAGCGCCACGACGCCGCCCGCCGTCTTGCCGATCTTGATCAGGTGCCGCGGATCGGTGCGGGAAAAGGATTTGAGCAGCCACAGCACCAGGGCGAGCGCAAGAAGGCCGATAAACAGCGTCGGCATGGCTATTTCATCTGCTCCAGCAGCCGCATCGCGCCGGTATTGCGCCGCGCCGACAAATCGCTGAGCGCCTTCAGGCCGCCGGCCGCATAGGCCGCGACGGCGCGCAACAACTCCCGCAGTTCGTGGGCGGCTCCGGCATTGAAGCGGCAATAAGCGCCGCGCGTCAACCGGGCGATGTCGCGGAATGTTTTCTCGACCTCTGCATCGTACCCTTCCTGGAACATGAAGGCCGGAACGCCGCGCAGTCCGAGTTCGCCTGCCTTGGCGCAGACGTCATCCACCGTCTCCTCCATTGCATCGCCCACATACACGAGGGCCTGCACCTTGGCCTTCTCGGTTTCGCGGCGCGCATGGCTCAGCACTTTGCGGATTTGGGTGTGGCCGCCGCGGCAGTCGATCTGTGCCATAAGGGCCGCAAGCGCTGCAGGCTCCGACACCCAGCGCGAAGCC
>Ga0210402_10005951_pt1 | contig 10846 bp, 7 predicted proteins | sample IncBWC7MmetaG_FD_161055 | JGI IMG/M metagenome (GOLD analysis project Ga0210402, IMG submission 161055) | Forest soil microbial communities from Barre Woods Harvard Forest LTER site, Petersham, Massachusetts, United States - Inc-BW-C-7-M | ecosystem: Environmental > Terrestrial > Soil >... | reverse complement strand
ATCCTTGCGCGCAAGGAACTGGAGCTGCCGACGAGCCTGTGGTGGGCGCGCGCTGCGGTTGCGGGCGGCTACGGCTATCTGTTCGCCGACAATGCCGATCTCGCGCGTTGGCCGTCCTGGCTGAAATCGATCGCGGGCGATGACCTCGCCGAGTATCACGATTTTGGCGGTGGCGTTTATCGCGCCGCGTGCTTTGCGGGCGAGCGCATCGATATCTGCCTGTTCGTCGGCCCCGCGCATGATGCCGGCGACTGGGAGGTGGTCAAGAGCCTGTTCGCCGCGGACGGTCTCACCGACGATCAGCGACGCATGCTGCTGTCGGGCCGCTCCAGCGAAGGGCTCGCGAGCGCCGGTCCCATTGTCTGCGCCTGTTTCGGCGTCGGCCGTAACACGATCTGCGATGCGATCGCGGCCGGCGCGCATTCGGCTGCCGAGATCGGCGCGCGACTCAAAGCCGGCACCAATTGCGGCTCCTGCATTCCGGAACTGAAGCGGCTGATCGTGGACAATGCTGCGCAGCCGCAACTCGCGGCCGTGGGCTAATCACTCTGTCATTCCGGGGCGCGCGCAAGCGCGAACCCGGAATCTCGAGATTCCGGGTTCGATGCTGTCGCATCGCCCCGGAATGAGACAGGTGCGTACGACACGAAGGCGAGACCCAATCGACGCCGCTTGCGATCTCCATTATGCTGCGCCTGCAAGAGCAAGAAAATGCAGGTGAGCCAAGAAATGCTCTATTTGGAAACGCCGCCAAGACTGATCGAGACCAAAGTGTTCTCGGCAATGCCCACAGATTTCCGCCGCAAGGACGTCCGCACCGAATGGGCCGATGCCAACCGGCCGGCCCATCCGACCGACTGCTTCATCGAAGGCCCAGCATTTGATCGTGAAGGCAACCTCTACCTCGTCGATATTCCGTTCGGCCGAATCTTCCGGGTTTCGCTTGATGGAACATGGTCGCTCGCGGTCGAATATGACGGCTGGCCGAATGGGCTGAAGATCAGCCCCGAGGGCCGCATCCTCGTCGCCGACTACAGGCACGGTATCATGGAGTGCGACGCGAAGGCCGGACGCATGCGGCCGGTGCTGCGCGCGCGCAACTCGGAGTCCTTCCGCGGCTGCAACGACCTGCATATTGCTTCCAACGGCGATATCTATTTCACCGACCAGGGACAGACCGGCCTCCATGATCCGACCGGGAGGGTCTATCGTTTCACCAGGGATGGCCGGCTCGATTGCCTGATCGACACCGGCATCAGTCCGAATGGCCTTGTGCTCGATCCGAGCGAAACCGTGCTATTCGTTGCAATGACGCGCGACAACGCGGTATGGCGCCTGCCGTTCATGAAAGACGGCAGCGTGTCGAAGGTCGGCCGCTTCTGTTCGATGTTCGGCGCGAGCGGCCCTGACGGCATGACCATGGACAGAGCGGGACGATTGTTCGTGGCGCATGCCTCGCTTGGCCACGTTTTCGTGTTTTCCCCTAACGGCGAATTGATCGCACGAATCAGGTCCTGCGCCGGGGCAAGTTGCACCAATGTCGCAATCGGCGGCGACAAGCGCGACCGGCTCTACATCACGGAATCAGCGACCGGCACCGTGCTGGTCGCCGATATCAGCGTTCTGGACTCCTCATTGCGAGGCGCGTGAGCACGAAGAAATCCAGTTTTGAGCCACTCTGGTGTTTCGCGGAGCCTGTCATCCGGCGGCGCTTCGCGCCGACCGGGTGACTTGCAATCAGGTGATGTGCAATCAGGTGACTTGCAATCGGGTGACTTGCAATGACGACACGAACGCAGATTCAGGCTTACGAGGGCAAATCTTGAGACAGGAAAAATTCGGCCGCAATGGTCCCGACGTGTCCGTGATCGGGCAGGGGACCTGGCATATCGATCGCGGCGATCGCAAGGGTGCGATCGCGGCGCTGCGCCGAGGGATCGAGCTCGGCATGATCCATATCGACACCGCCGAAATGTATGGCGATGCCGAGCTCGTGATCGCGGAGGCCATCGCGGGCCGGCGCGACGATGTGTTCCTGGTTTCGAAAGTGCTGCCGAGCAACGCCTCGCGCCGCGGCACGATCACGGCCTGCGAACGCTCGCTGAAGCGGCTGAAGACTGATCGGCTCGATTGCTATCTGTTGCACTGGCGCGGGTCCTACGCGCTGTCCGAGATGGTCGCGGCATTCGACGAGCTGGTGCGCGCCGGCAAGATCGGCTCCTGGGGCGTCAGCAATTTCGATGTCGACGATCTCGACGAACTGCTCAAGGTGGCGGGTGAGGGCAAGATCGCGTGCAATCAGGTGCTCTATCATCTGCAGCAACGCGCGATCGAGCACACGGTGATTCCCTGGTGCGAGCGCCACGGCGTTGCGGTCGTGGGCTATTCGCCATTCGGCCACAACGATTTCCCCTCGCCGCGCAGCAAGGCGGGCGATCTGCTCGGGACGATCGCGCGCGCGCATCGCGCGACTGCGCGCCAGGTTGCGCTGGCGTTCCTGACCCGCGCCCCATCCGTGCTCACGATTCCGAAGGCCGCGACATCGGAGCACGTCGCGGACAATGCCGCGGCAGGAGCGCTGACGCTCAGCGAAAGCGAGATCGCCGCGCTCGACAAGGCGTTTCCGCTCGGCCCCAAGCCGAGCAGCCTGCCGATGCTCTAGCAGTTTACTAACCAATGGTTTCACTGTATGGGTCACGACGTTGCGGCCTGCTGCCGCAGCCCAATCACGCATATCGGCATCCTGTTTTCGGGTGTTGCCGTGATGGCGCATTTGTCGTTTCTAGGGTCATCCTGATTCGAAATCCGCCTGAGTGTTGCCGTGACTCCGCCACCCGCCGCAGCCGCGAGGCTCGACAGCGCGCCTTTGCCTTTTCCTGAAAAGAAAGCCGTCAGGCGCCGCGCACCGGCGCGCACCGACCGGCCGTTCAAAGGTATCGCGCTAATTCTTGCGTCCACCGTATTTCTCGGCATCTCCGACGTGACCGCGAAATATCTGTCGGCCAGCTTGCCGTCGGTCGAGATCGCCTGGATTCGCTTCCTGGTGTTCGCGCTGATCATGACGCCGGCGATGGTGCCGGGCACGCCGCTGTTTGCGTTGCGCAGCACGCGCCCGGGACTCCAGCTCATGCGCGGCGTCGCGCTGCTCGGCTCGTCGCTTTTCTTCATCACCAGCCTGCGCTATCTGCCGATCGCGGAAGCGTCCGCCACCGGCTTCGTCTCGCCGGTGTTCGTCACCGCGCTCTCGATCGTCTTCCTGTCTGAAAAGGTCGGCGTTCGCCGTTGGCTCGCGACCGCCGCGGGACTGCTCGGCGTGCTGATCATCCTGCGGCCGGGCACCAGCGCGTTTCATCCCGCCGCGTTCTTTCCGCTGGTCTCCGCACTATGCTGGGCGGCCACGCTGATCATGACGCGTGTGATGAGCGGCAAGGAGCACGCGGTCACCACCATGACCTATTCGTCGATCGCGGGCGTCTTTGTCCTGACCGCGATGGTGCCGTTCGCATGGGTCACGCCGAGCTGGCACGACATCCTGTTCGGTATTTTGATTGGCGTTGCATCGACGGCCGGGCAATGGATCGTGGTGCTCGCCTTCCGCTATGCGGATGCCTCGGTGCTGGCGCCGTTTTCCTATAGCCAGCTTGTCTGGGTCACCGCGCTCGGCTTTGTGATCTTTGGCGAAGTGCCTGACATCTGGACCGTGGTCGGCGCGGCCTTCATCGTCGCAAGCGGCCTTTATACCGCGCATCGCGAGCGCGTGCGGCGCTCGCAGCTGCTTCTGGTCGCAGGCGAGAACTCGCCAAATCCCTGACAGCCGGCTGGTCGTTCGCACCCGCCATGGTCTAAACTGCGCCCGCGCCCGGCGATGGGCCGGCAGCCACGACAAGAAGCCTAGACGGGAGATAACGCAGCCATGATCACACTGACAGCAAAAGATCTCCTGCCAGAGGATGGCACACGCGGCGCGCTGGTCGGGCGGGTCTGGCTGCCGCAGAGCAAGGGACCGGCCGTGGTCGCGGTCCGCGAGGACGGCGTCTTCGACGTCACCGCGCGCTTTCCCACTGTGACCGCGTTATGTGAGGAGAATGATCCGGCCGGCGCGTTGCGTGACGCCAAGGGCGAGCGCATCGGCGATCTCGAAAGTGTCGCGGCCAACACGCCGCCTGATCGGCGCGACCGCGACAAGCCCTGGCTGCTTGCGCCGCTCGACCTGCAGGTGCTGAAGGCTGCGGGCGTGACCTTTGCCATCTCGATGCTGGAACGCGTCATCGAGGAGCGGGCGCGCGGCAATCCCGCGTCCGCGGACGCCATCCGAAAGGAAGTCGCGCGGCTGGTCGGTGACGATTTCTCCAAGCTCAAGCCCGGTTCCGCGGAGGCGATGCGGCTGAAGCAGGTGCTGATCGAGCAGGGCGCCTGGAGCCAGTATCTGGAAGTCGGTATCGGCCCTGATGCCGAAGTCTTCACCAAGGCGCCGGTGCTGTCCTCGGTCGGCACCGGCATGGATGCCGGTCTGCATCCCAAATCCACCTGGAACAATCCGGAGCCGGAGGTCGTGCTTGTCGTTTCGAGCCACGGCAAGATCGTCGGCGCGACGCTCGGCAATGACGTCAATTTGCGCGACTTTGAGGGGCGCTCGGCGCTGCTGTTGTCCAAAGCCAAGGACAACAACGCCTCCTGCGCGGTCGGCCCGCTGCTGCGGCTGTTCGATCAGAGCTTCTCGCTCGACGACGTGCGCAAGATGGATGTCGGTCTGACCGTGAAAGGGCAGGACGGTTTCGTGCTGGACGGTCATTCCTCGATCAGCAAGATCAGCCGCGACCCCACCGACCTCGTCGCCCAGACCATCGGATCGGTCCATCAATATCCCGATGGTTTCGCGCTGTTTCTCGGCACCATGTTCGCGCCGGTCAAGGATCGCGACGCACCGGGCCAGGGCTTCACGCACAGGCGCGATGATGTTGTTACTATCGCGGCACCTCAGCTCGGCAAGCTCGTCAACCGCATGCGCGCCAGCGACAACTGCGAGCCCTGGACCTTCGGCATCGGCGCGCTGATGAGGAACCTCGCGCAGCGGAAAATGCTCTGAGCTGTCGTCATCGTCCGCGAAAGCGGGCGATCCAGTACGCCGCGGCTCATCGGCTCAAGTACAAGTGTCTCTGGAATACTGGATCCCCGCTTTCGCGGGGATGACGAATCTTTGTGACGCGCTAAACCGGCAGCGCGGGCGAGTATTTCACTTGGCTCAGCGCGAAGCTCGATTCGATCGAGGCGATGCCGTCGAGTCGTGTCAGCTTGTTTTTCAGGAACGCTTCATAGGACGACAAATCGGCCGCGACGACGCGCAGCAGATAGTCGCGGTTGCCCGTCATCAGGTAGCATTCCAGAACCTCGTCCCATTTCGAGATCGCTTTCGCAAAACGATCCAGGTCCTCTTCCTTTTGCCGCGCGAGCTTGATGGAAATAAACACGCTGACATGCAGCCCCAGCGACTTCTGGTCGACGGTCGCGATGTAGCGCGTGATGACGCCGCGCTCTTCGAGAAGCTTCACCCGGCGATGGCAGGGCGACACCGATAGCCCGACCTTGTCGGCAAGCTCCTGCATCGTGATGCGGCCGTCGGACTGCAGGTGGCTCAGGATTTTGCGGTCGATGGCATCGAGGCTTGGCATTGGGATAAACCGTATCCGGATAGGGTCATATTGGCAAAATATACTAATATCGGCGGGTATGATGTAAAGTTTTGAGATATTCCGCTGTCGCAACAGGATTAACATCAACGCAATCGTCCGCTGTCTCCGGGAGCGCCGCCATGGCGATCGAAGCCAAACGTCTCGAACTGATGTCCGCGCTTGCGCGCAAGGTGCTGTGGCTGTCGTCGTGGACCATCCATCACGCCAACCATATCCGTCCCAACGGCGACGGGCTGAAAGTCGGCGGACATCAGGCGTCGTCCGCTTCGCTTGCGACCATCATGTCGGCGCTCTATTTCGGCGCGCTGCGACCGGAGGATCGCATCGCGGTCAAGCCGCATGCGAGCCCGGTGTTTCATGCGATCCAATATTTGTTCGGACGGCAGACGCGCGAGAAGCTGGAGAATTTCCGAGGCTTCAAAGGCGCGCAGTCCTATCCCTCGCGCACCAAGGACACCGACGATGTCGATTTCTCGACGGGTTCTGTCGGCCTCGGCGTTGCGCAGACGCTGTTCGCTTCGCTGGTGCAGGATTATGTGAAGGCGCATGGCTGGATGAAGGGCCGCCGCGCGGGGAGGATGATCGCACTCGTCGGTGACGCCGAGATGGACGAGGGCAACATCTTCGAGGCGCTCCTCGAAGGCTGGAAGCACGGATTGCGCAATACCTGGTGGGTGGTCGATTACAATCGCCAGAGTCTCGACGCGGTGGTGCGCGAGGGGCTGTGGGAGAAGTTCGAGACCATGTTCCGCAATTTCGGCTGGGACGTGGTGATCGTGAAATATGGCAGGCTGATGCGCGAGGCCTTCGCCGAGCCCGGCGGCGAGGCGCTTCGGCGTTGGATCGACAACTGTCCGAACGCGCTCTACGCCGCGCTGTGCTTCCAGGGCGGCGCCGCGTTCCGCAAGCATTTGCAGGACGACATCGGCGATCAGGGCAATGTGTCGCGACTGATCGGGCGGCGCAGCGATGACGAACTGCTGGCGCTGATGTCCAATCTCGGCGGCCACGACATGGCGAGCATGCTGGAGGCCTTCGAGGCGATCGATCACGACCGCCCGGTCTGCTTCATCGCCTATACGATCAAAGGCGTCGGCCTGCCGTTCCAGGGCCACAAGGACAATCATGCCGGTCTCATGACCGTCACGCAGATGGAGAAATGGCGCGCCGCGCAGACCATCCGTCCCGGCCATGAATGGGAGAAATTCGAAGGACTGTCGCAGGACACCGCCGATCTGCAGGCGTTTCTTGACAGCGTGCCGTTCAACCGCGGCGGTCCGCGCCGGCTCTCCGCGCCCGTCATCGATGTGCCGCAGCAGCTTTCGTTCACGCCGTCAGCACAGATGTCGACCCAGCAGGGCTTTGGGCTCGTGCTCAACGAGCTTGCGCGTGGCAATAGCGAACTGGCGTCGCGCATCGTCACGGCGTCGCCCGACGTCACGGTGTCGACCAATCTCGGCGCCTGGGTCAACCGGCGCGGGCTGTTCGCGCGTGCCGAGACGGCGGACTTGTTCCGCAGCGAGAAAATCCCTTCGACCTTCAATTGGGATTTTTCGCCAAAGGGCCAGCACATGGAGCTTGGCATCGCCGAGATGAACCTGTTCATCCTGCTCTCGGCGCTCGGGCTGTCGCATACGATCAATGGCGAGCGGCTGCTGCCGGTTGGTACGCTGTATGATCCTTTCATCGAGCGCGGGCTCGACGCGCTGAACTATGCCTGTTACCAGGACGCGCGTTTCATGGTCGCGGCGACGCCCTCAGGCATCACGCTGGCGCCGGAAGGCGGTGCGCACCAATCGATCGCGACGCCCTTGATCGGCATGGCGCAGGATGGGCTTGCGTCGTTCGAGCCGGCCTTCGTCGATGAGCTTGCCGTCATCATGGGCTGGGGTTTCCAGCACATGCAGCGCGACGGCGGCGAGGGCGGCTCGGTTTATTTGCGGCTCTCGACCCGCACCATCGAGCAGCCGCAGCGGTTGATGGGACCCGATCTGCAGAAGGACGTCACCGAAGGTGCCTACTGGCTGCGCAAACCTGGACCGAATGCCGAGGTCGTCGTCGCCTATACCGGCGCAGTCGCCCCCGAGGCGATCGAGGCGGTGGGCTTCATCGGCGAGAGCCGCAGGGATGTCGGGCTGCTCGCGATCACCTCGGTGGACAGGCTGTATACGGGCTGGACCGCCGCCAGGCAATTGCGGCGCGATCGTCGCGGCCTGCCGCATTTGAGCCATGTCGAGAAATTGCTGGCGCCGCTGCCGCGCGATTGCGGCGTTGTGACCGTGATCGATGGCCACCCGGCCGCGCTCGGCTGGCTCGGCAGCGTGCGCGGCCATCGCGTGGAGGCGCTAGGCGTCGAGCATTTCGGCCAGACCGGCACCATCGGCGATCTCTATCGCCACTACGGCATCGACGCCAACGCGATCATCGATGCGGCCGAAGGCCTCACCGCCGGCGCCCCCGTGCTGCACCGCAAAATGGCGGTCTGACATCGCATTTGTCGCCCCGTTACGTCGCCCCCGCGAACGCCGGGGCCCATAACCACAAGGGAGAGTTGTTTAAGGCGATTATGAGCAGCGTGTGACACGGAGAAATTCCGCGGTATGGGTCCCTGCTTTTCGCAGGGACGACGAGGGAGTTCGCGGCGTCACCTTGGCAGCCTCACATCCTCGTTCCTATATCCAGCGTTAGCCGCATCGCAGGCCCCGCATATGGCGGGTTCAACTCGAAAAGCTTTCGTGCAAGGATGGTTGCCGAATGCTTCCCCTTATCTCCGCTTTGAATCAAGAGGTTCACGATGGTCAATCGCATGCAGTTCTACATTGATGGCGCCTGGGTCGATCCGGTTGTCAAGAAGTCCACCCCCGTCATCAATCCAGCGACCGAAGAGGCGATGTATGAGATTGCGCTTGGCTCCAAGGCCGACGTCGACAAAGCGGTCGCTGCGGCGAAGCGCGCTTTCCCGACCTATTCGCAGACCAGCCGGGAGGAGCGCGTCGCGCTGCTCTCCAAGATCATCGAGATCTACAAGGGCCGCATGAAGGAGATCGGCGGCGCCGTCTCCGACGAGATGGGCGCGCCGTTGCCGATGGCGGAGAAGCTGCAGGCCGGCGCCGGCCTCGGCCATCTGATGTCCACGCTCGAAGTGCTGAAGAAGTACGAATTCGAGGAGACGCTCCCCTCGGCGGTGGTGGTGCGCGAGCCCGTTGGCGTGGTCGGCATGATCACGCCCTGGAACTGGCCCTTGAACCAGATCGCCTGCAAGGTCGCACCCGCGCTTGCCGCCGGCTGCACCATGATCCTGAAACCCTCGGAGTTCACCCCGACCTCGGCCTTGATCTTCGCGGAAATCCTCCATGAAGCCGGCGTGCCGAAGGGCGTGTTCAATTTGGTCAACGGTCTCGGTCCGGAGGTCGGCGCCGCGATGAGCGAGCACCCCGACATCGACATGATCTCGTTCACCGGCTCGACCCGCGCCGGCATCGATGTGGCCAAACGCGCAGCACCAACCGTGAAGCGCGTCAGCCAGGAGCTTGGCGGCAAGTCGCCGAACGTCATCCTCGACGACGCCGACCTCGCCAAGGCGGTGAGCGGCGGCGTGATGCACATGTTCAACAACTCCGGCCAGTCCTGCAATGCGCCGTCACGGATGATCGTGCCGCTGTCGAAGATGAAGGAAGTGGCCGCGATCGCCAAGGGCGTCGCCGACAAGACCAAGGCCGGCGATCCGCGCGGGGAGGGCACCACGATCGGTCCCGTCGTCAACCGCGTGCAGTGGGACAAGATCCAGGCGCTGATCAAGAAGGGCATCGATGAAGGCGCGACCCTGGTTGCCGGCGGTCCGGGCCTGCCGGAGGGCGTCAACAAGGGCTTCTATGTTCGTCCGACCATCTTCGCCGACGTCACCAACGACATGACGATCGCGCGCGAGGAAATTTTCGGACCGGTGCTGACCATCCTCGGCGCCAAGGACGAGGCCGATGCGGTGCGCATCGCCAACGACACGCCGTATGGGCTGGCCGGCTACGTCTCGGCCGGCACGGTCGAGCGTGCGCGGAAAGTGGGCCGCCAGATCCGCGCCGGCAATGTCAACCTGCAGGGCGTGCCGAACGACCGCACCGCGCCGTTCGGCGGCTACAAGCAATCCGGCAACGGCCGCGAGTGGGGTAAGTACGGTCTGGAGGAATATCTCGAGGCCAAGGCGGTCGCCGGCTACAACGCGGCCTGAGCGTCGCGCGATGAAAGTTGCAGCGCCGGAGCGGAGTTCCGCTCCGGCGCTTTGCGCTCCTGAGCCTCGAATATCAGTGTCGTTCCCGCGAAAGCGGGAACCCATAACCACCGGCTTCAGTTGTCGCGAAAGACATCAGCCATTTCGCTTTACCCGAACATCACGCGGTGTGGCGACGGGCGACCTCATCCCCCAAGCGCGCCCTGCGTGTTCACATAGAGCGCGTAGATCGACTGGCTCGCGGCCATGAACAGCCGGTTGCGCTTCAAGCCGCCGAAGCAGAGATTGGCGCAGCGCTCGGGCAGCGCGATGCGGCCGATCATGACGCCGTCCGGCGCGAACACCACAACGCCGTCGAGCTCGGGATCGCCCATGCCCCAGCCGCACCAGAGATTGCCGTCGACGTCGCAGCGCATGCCGTCCGGCGTGCCCGGACCGGCATCGATGAAGACGCGCTTGTTCGAAATCTTGTCGCCGTCGGCCGACACGTCGTAAGCGAGGATCTTGCGGTTCGGCTGCCCGCGCGATTCCACGATGTACAGGATCTTCTCGTCCGGCGAGAAGCACAGCCCGTTCGGCCCCAGCACGCCCTCGGCGACGATCGTGGCCTTGCCGGCCTCCCCGTTGATCCGATAGACATTGGCGTCGATTTCGGGCTCGGCCTTGTAGCCCTCGTAATTGCCGAGCAGGCCAAACACCGGATCGGTGAACCAGATCGAGCCATCGGACTTCACGACGACGTCATTGGGGGAGTTGAGCCGCTTGCCGTTGAAGGCGTCGATCAGAACCGTGATCGAACCGTCATGTTCGGTGCGCACCACGCGGCGTCCGCCATGCTCGCAAGTGATCAGCCGGCCCTGCCGGTCGCGGGTGTTGCCGTTGGCGAAGTTCGAGGGCTTGCGATAGATGCTGACTGCGCCGGTTTCCTCTT
>Ga0210402_10005950_pt1 | contig 10846 bp, 8 predicted proteins | sample IncBWC7MmetaG_FD_161055 | JGI IMG/M metagenome (GOLD analysis project Ga0210402, IMG submission 161055) | Forest soil microbial communities from Barre Woods Harvard Forest LTER site, Petersham, Massachusetts, United States - Inc-BW-C-7-M | ecosystem: Environmental > Terrestrial > Soil >... | reverse complement strand
TTTTTCGCGCCGGCATCGCCAAGGTGCTGGCGGTAGAAGACGAAATGCGCATTGTGGCCCAGGCGCAAACTGCCGAGCAGATGTTCATGGCGCTCGACAAATTTCGCGCCGCCGTGCTGATCATTGCCGGAGGTTTCCACTCCGATTTCAACTCCGTCCTCGCGGCTGCCAACAAAAACAAGACCCGCGTGGTCGTCCTCGCCGACACCGGCGAAAGCGCGCAGCGCTACATGGCGGCGGGCGCTCATGGCGTGGTTTATCGCAACGTCACCAGCCCAGCGCTCGTGGACTGTGTCCGCAAGATCGCCCGTGGCGAAAACTGGGTGCAGGACATGGCAGTGCCGAGCGAGTTGACCGAGAACGATATGGTCGGGCTGCGCGTCCGTGACCGCTTGACGGCCAAGGAACTGCGAATCGTGGCGCTCATTGTGCAGGGATATAAGAATAAGGAAATCGCCACCCAGTTGGGTACAACCGAGCAGGTGATCAAGAACTACCTGCGCAACGTCTATGACAAGATTGGTGTGTCGGACCGACTGGAACTGGCGCTGTTCACGATTCACCACCGCATCCTGAACGAAGCCGCAGCCGCCACCGCAGCCGCAGCCATCCCGCAACCGCCGCAGAGCGCGGGCATCAGCAACTAGATCGCGTTCGCTCGGTCGTTCACTGGAAGACAAAAGGCCGCCCTGGATGGGCGGCCTTCACCTTGAGACCTCAGAATCAACACTTCATCGCCTAAGCCAAAGCCATCAGTGGAAATTCTCCAGCAGCATGACGTGGCTCTCCTGCTGTCCGGGATGGTCGAAGATCACTGCCCCACCGTCTCGCGGGGCGGTTATCCAAAAAGGCGGCTTGTCCAGTACCGCGAGGTGTCGAACCGCCCCGGTTGAGAAGTCGTAGAAGCTGACGGTCGGTTCACCATTTGCGCCCGACTCTACGAAGACAATGCCTTTCTCAACCGTTGCCCACGCCGCCCAATCCAGCGGGCGAACAGACGGGCGGACGAGCGATTCAGGCCCGCCGCCAACGGGCATTCGCCAAACCTCAGGCGACTCGTGGCTGTGCTTTACATAATAGAGGTATTGGCCATCGGGGGATTCCTCCGCAGCAAAGCCGCCGCGGTGCGTGACCTGCGCGGGTGCACCGCCCCATTTCTGGATTTTCCATGTCTGCCAGCCGCCTGAGCGGTTCGATGCAAAATAGATCCAATTTCCGTCCCGTGACCATCGGGGAACGCGATTGTTGAAACCATCTTGAACCAGCGGATACGGCGTTGCTTCATCGGCTTTAACGAGAAAAACGGCTCTGGGCCCACTCGAATCCGGCCCTGACCTGGCGTCGAACACAATCTGTTTGCCATCCGGCGACCAGCGCGGAGCACTGGCCGTTCCGACCGCAGTCATCTGGATGGGATTCTGTCCGTCTCGGTCGCTGGCCCAAATGTCCATGCCCCCTTCGCGATCCGATTGGAAGGCCAGCTTTCGTCCGTCCGGAGAAACGTGCGGGGCGCTGTTCTCACCGCTCAGGGTTGTGACCAACGCTTGAGTCTTTTGGTCCGGAGAGGCGATATCCTCTCGCTCGATCGTTCGTGCGCTGCTCAACGTTTCGGTGGCCAACCTGAAGCCTCTTCTCGAAATAGCCGGACTCCACGCGAAATCGCCAGCCTCGCGAATGCGCGTGGTTGCGCCACCGGAAATGGGAATTTTTCTGAGACTGGGTCCTTTTCCATCAATGGAGGCAAACACGAGTGCCTGGCCGTCTGGCGTCCATGCCGGAGGCCCCATTACGCGGAATGATTCCCGAGTCAGACGCAACACCTCTCCTCCCTCCGGCGTTATGACCATAATGTTGAGGCCACGAACAAAAGCGATTCGACTTCCGTCGGGGGAAAACCTCGGTCCCCAATCCTGATCAAATGCCGTTGGCGTCGTGAACTGGCGCGCCGTTCGAGTCTTGAGCGAAAGCAGAAAAACCGCCGAGGAGCCCAGCATGCCCCTCGCGACATACGCAATGGTTTGGCCGTCGGGGGACCAATCCAGCTCTCCGTGCTCCGGAAGCAGATCAGTCGCAAACAACTCGCGCGGCGGACTCCCGACTGCCGGCACTTCGAATATGGCGCGCCGCTTATCTGACAAGCGGGAAAAAGCAACCGAATGCCCATCGGGCGACCAGGCCGGGCGGCAGTCCGTGCTGTTACTGGTGAGTTGAATCAATTCTTCTCCCCCGACCTCTTTGATCCAAATGCCCGAGCTTCCGGGAACGGAACCCTCCCGGCGAAAAGCGACTCGATTCCCGTCGGGTGAGAAGGCTGGTTCGCTGGTGCGATCATAAAGCGTCGTGAGGGGGTGCATCTGGAAGGTGACTCCGATCTCTGCCCCCGGCGCTTCGTTCGGCACGGCGCGGAATCGCAGCCAGTTTGCCACGACCCATACGCTCGCGGCGGTAACTGCCCCGGCAGCAAGGTACGTCCACCAGCGCCTGGGTCGCAGGGTTCGACTAGCGGTCTCGGCCACTGGCTGGACTGCAACGGGCGCAACGAACCCTTCACCTGCCAGCGCTGCCGATGGTGCCTCGACGAACGCTGGTTGCATTATCGGGGCGAACCGGTTTTGTTCGCCCTCGATGCCTTCACCAGTTGACGGTGGCGTCACGCTCTCCACTGGAGCCACAAAACGGTAGCCGCGGCGCGGGAGGGTCTCGATGTATTTCGGTGTGTCGGCCGAGTCGCACAGCAGGTCGCGCAGCTTGTTCACGGCTGCGTTCAGCCCGTGATTGAAATCGACAAAGGTGTCTCCGGGCCACAAACGCGCGCGGATCTCCTCACGGGTGACAAGTTGACCGGGACGCCTTACCAACGTCGCGAGAATCTCAAACGGTTGCCCGACCAACTTGACCCGCGTGCCGTGTTTCCACAATTCGCCAGTATGCAGATCAGCCTCGTAAGCACCGAATCGAAAGCGATCTGAACCATTGAACGCCATTCCACCTTCTCCGGGTACGTGCCCCGTGCGGTCCGCCCGCAACCTTCTTTGAGCGAACATCTTAGCCGATGACCTGGAATGTGTATAGAAATGACATTTCTTCCATTGCTGCGATCAGCTCCCAAGCTGCAACTTGCCCTGTAAGGTCCTCGGTGATGCTGAATCCCAAAGGAGGAATATGCTCCGAAAAACCCTGCTTTGTTGCTTCCTCGTGATGTTCGGCGCTCTGGCTTGGTCCCAGGATGCGCCATCACGAATCGAGGTCTTTGGGGGTTACTCCTACACGTCTTCCAATTTCGCCTCTTCTGGGGGCGGCGAGAATGGCTGGAACGTAGGTGCGGGATTGAATGCCAACAAATGGATCGGGTTCAAAGCAGATTTCGCCCAGTATCGTTACACTTATTTTGATTGCTGTCCGAAGGACCAGTCGACAACCACCACATTCTTGGTGGGACCTCAAGTTTCAATTCCGTTGTCAAAGGCGTCCAGGATCAGGCCCTTCGGGGAGTTCCTGATCGGGGGTGCTCACATCACCGAAAATGTGAATGGCCCCAACGTTTCCCAAGAGAGCACGTCCTTCGCCTGGGCCGTTGGCGGCGGCTTGGACTTCCGCCTGAGTAATCATTTCTGGCTGCGTGGCGAGGCAGACTACCTGCACACCCACCTCGTCCCCGGGGACAACCAACTCCATGTTGCGGACTCGCGTGCCCGAATCGTGACCGCCCTTGTGTTTCGCTTCTGAGAAGTCGCAAAGGTTCTCCGTGGAACCACGTCTCTATACGATCTTGTCGAACATCAGCAAAATTATTCCGACTCCTTGGGCTCGAGCCCAGCTCGCGCCAGCGACCGGCGAAGCGGCCGCTCTCCACCGGCTCCGTGTTGCGTATCGACGATCTTGCCATCGCGATCGACGACGACATAGATGGGATAGCGGTTGGCGGCATACATCGCGGCCAGATTGGTATCTCCGGTCATCACGATGTGGCACTTGCGGGGATGGTCTTTCAAATATTGTTGTACGACCTTCTTGGACTCAGCTACATCAACGGCAATCACGACCAAGCCCTTGTCGGCGAATTCCGCGGTAAGGTCGTTTACGAGACCCTCTTCGCTCTTGCAGTAGGGACACCACGTGGTCCAGAACTGCAAAAGAACAACCTTGCCTTTGGTAGACTCGTTGCTGAACTGTTCGCCTGCGAGCGTCTTGGCATGAAAGCGAGGCGCGGGCTCGCGATCGTCTTCAACAACAATCTCGCGGTGGACGGATTGAGCAAAAGCCACGGAAACGGTTATCGTTGCCCACAACAGGTACCCGGGAAACAAGCGTTTCGCTAGCATGGCCCGCGACTATAGCACGATTCGCTGGCGCTCGCGATAGTTGCTTTTCTAGAAAGTAGTATCTGCTCCTGCACGAAAACGCTATTCTGAAACCCATGAAAATCAGCCTTAGGCAATGTCACTCGGCCGTCCTCGCTCCGATTGTTATTGGGTCAGTGGGTCTTGCATTCGCCGCGGATCAAACCGACGCTGCCGACGACTACATCCGGGCGGAAATGGCGAAGCAACACATTCCGGGACTCGCGCTGCTGGTCTCGCGGGGAGGGCAGGTCATCCGCGCACAGGGATACGGCATGTCGAACGTGGAGCTGCAGGTTCCGGTCAAGCCCGAAACCATCTTTCAATCCGGTTCGGTCGGCAAACAGTTCACGGCAACCGCGGTAATGATGCTGGTCGAAGAAGGCAAGATTGGTCTGGAGGATCCGCTCACGAAGTACTTTCCCGACGCGCCCGCCACCTGGAAGCGGGTCACGATTCGCGAACTGCTGAGTCACACGGCCGGGTTCACCGATTATCCAAAAAATTTCGACATGCGGAAAGATTACACCGAGGCGGAGTTACTCAAGATTGTCGAGAGGATCCCGCTGGCATTCACACCCGGCACCAGTTGGAGCTATAGCAATCTTGGCTTTTTAACGCTCGGAATCGTGATTCACAAAGTCACGGGCGAGTTCTATGGAGACTTCCTGCAAGAGCGCATCTTCCGGCCACTCGGCATGAGCACAACTCGCATCATCAGCGAAGCCGACATCGTACCGAACCGTTCCGCAGGATACCGCTTGCTTAAAGGGGAGCTGAAGAATCAGGAGTGGGTTTCGTCAACCCTGAACACCACCGCCGATGGCAGTCTGTACTTCTCGATCATGGATCTTGCGAAATGGGATGCCGCGCTTTACACCGAGAAACTTCTGAAACGGTCAAGCCTGGAGCAGATGTGGACAGTGGCCAAGCTCAGCAATGGGCAGGAGAACTCCGGGCACTACGGTTTCGGCTGGTTCATCGGGACCAAGTTCATCGAGACTAAGAACGGTCACCACGTCGTTGAACATGAAGGCTCATGGCAGGGCTTCAAAACGCAGATCTCGCGCTACGTGGACGACAAGCTCACCGTGGTCGTTCTCGCCAATCTTGCGGAAGCCAAGCCGAAAGTCTTTGCCGACCACGTGGCGGAGATGTATTTGTCGGGCAAGATAAAAGTCCCGTAGCGACGCGGTTTTCCTCGTCTCCGGCCGCGAAGTGAGCCGGGGCAAGCCCCGTCTCTACGCGATCTTCTCGCCGACGCTTTTGGCCTGGGTGAACAGATACAGGTAGTCCGGGCCGCCGGACTTCGAATCGGTGCCAGACATGTTGAAGCCGCCGAAGGGATGCGCGCCCACCATCGCACCTGTGCACTTGCGGTTCAGGTAGAGGTTGCCTACGTGGAACTCGCGTACGGCGCGATCCAGTTTCTCGCGCGAACTGGAGTAAACGGCGCCGGTCAGGCCAAACTCGGTGTCGTTCGCGATTTCCAGCGCCTGATCGAAGTTGCGAGATTTGATCACTACCAGCACTGGGCCAAAGATTTCTTCCTGCTCGAGCGTGGATTTTGCGGGAATGTCGGCAATGACCGTGGGTTTAATAAAGTAGCCGTCTTCTTTACCCGCGCTGGTGTCACGCGCGCCGCCGGTGATTAGGCGTCCATCTTTTTTGCCGATTTCGATATAGCGGAGGATATCTTTCATCGAACCTTCGTTGATGACGGCAGCCATGTTTGGGTTCTCGGCAGGATCGCCGACGGTAATGCGCTCGACGCGGGATTTCAGTTTCTCCAGGAACTTGTCGTAGATGCGTTCGTCGATGATGGCGCGAGAGCAGGCCGAACACTTCTGGCCCTGGAAGCCGAAAGCCGCCTGAGCTACGCCTTCGACGGCGGAGTCAATATCGGCGTCGGCATCGACGATGATGGCGTCTTTGCCGCCCATTTCGAGGATGGTGCGCTTGATCCAGAGCTGGCCCGGTTGTTGATTCGCCGCGGTCTGGTTGATGTGCAATCCAACCTCGCGCGAGCCGGTGAAAGCGATGTAGCGAATTTTTGAATGCGCTACCAGCGCGTCGCCGAAGGTCACGCCGCCGCCCGGACAGAAGTTCACGACGCCTTCCGGCATTCCGCATTCTTCGAGCAACTCGACGAATTTTGCCGCAATCGTTGGCGAATCGCTCGACGGCTTCAGGACGACGGTATTGCCGCTGACGATCGAGGCGAGAGTCATGCCGGCCATGATGGCGCAGGCAAAGTTCCACGGCGGAATCACGGCGCCGACGCCGAGCGGAATATAAGTCAGCGTGTCGCGCTCGCCCGGCAGCTGCACTGGCGGCTCGGCTTTCGAGAAGCGCAGGGCTTCGCGTGCATAGAACTCGCAGAAATCGATGGTCTCGGAGATGTCGGCATCGGCTTCGGCCCAGTTCTTGGAAACTTCGAACACGAGCCAGGCCATGTATTCAAGCTTGCGCTCGCGCATCACATCGGCGACTCGGAATAAGAGCGACGCACGCTCCTCGACCGAAGTACGGCTCCAGTTGGTAAAAGCTTTCAAAGCGGCGTTCACGGCAGGGTCGACGTGCTCCTTCGCGGCTTTCTGGTGCACACCGACCACCTGCGAAGGTTTGGCGGGATTGATGGAACGAATCTTGTCGGAGGTCTTGACGCGCTTGCCACCGATGATCAGGTCGTACTCGCGGCCCAGCTGGCCGCGCACTTTGTCGATGGCGGCGCGCATCTTGCGCACGTTCTCTTCTTTGTTGAAGTCGACGAACGGCTCGTTTTTGAACGCACCTTCGTGAAGGCGGACTTGCAGACGCGGCGGGGCTTCCATAGTTGCCATAGGAGATCCTTTCCAGGACGGAACGTTGGACATTTAGCGCGGATATTCGCGACCTTTAATTTTACACCGCGATGAGAAGGCTGACAGGCTTGCGTAAAACCATCCTTCGCCGATCCTCTACATAAATAAAGACTTAGCAGTGGATTCTGCGGTTTGGCGTGTACTTTTCGGGGTGCGGGGTCGCCGCTTCTAGCGGTTTGTCGTCCTCTCGTCCGCTTATCGTCTACTTTTCAAAGAGCCGCCGGAGATGGTTTTGCGGCGGATGAATGGGTCCGTCTCTGGAGACGGGCGCAGTTCTCGATGCTGTGGTCGAAGCGCGAGAAGGGGCGCACCCCCAGTTATTTGTTGTTCACCTCAAAGACACCCGCGTTATAGTTCCTCGTTAAAGTGGCCCACCCGCTGGCGTTCCGAGATTGTTCGGCCCGCCGCATGGAGGATTATGGTCTGTCCGACCTCGAGTCGACCGGTGCGAGTGACAGCGCCGTAGATTCCCGCGTTGTTCTGGTTCGCACGAACGACCGCCTTCAGCATTTCGGGCGCCGGTCTTGCTGAGTCAGGATCAAGGTTCACCATCGAGCAGCGGACGTCGCGCATCGTGACGGTGACGGCGGGGGCGTCGTCCCCCTCGCCGACTGAGAGCACACCGCCCAGCCACTCGTCCTCCTGGAACGGAACCGGTCGCAGTAAACGAACTACAACATTCGGGCGAAATCGTCGCACGTCCGGGCTCCGCCCTGCGAGTCGCGAGATCTCGCGCACCGTATCGGAGGCGATCACGGAGATGCTCGCTTCATCGAAGATGCCATGATTCAACTGCATCATCTGCACGGGAGTCCCGTACCGACGTCCGACCTCCTTGGCCAAGTCCTCGGCGAAGACAGGCATCTCTTCGCCATCGGGCGTGCGAATATGGGTCGGAAGGTGAGGGTCTCCCTGAGCACCGTCTTCACGGCGGTGCGGAGCAAACAAGAGCAGGTCGGGAAGCTTGCTTGCTGTTAGCCACGGCAACCCGCTGCGGTCATCCATTCGCCGGAATGCTAGGCGTCTGTCACCATCGAGGCCGTGCCAGCCCAGATTGGCGACCTCGAGTCGTTCGCCGCCCATGGACTTCACGGGATACCGGAAGATCGCTTCCACATGTCCGATTTCTATGAGCATGGCGGGTGGGCCACATCAACGTGGGGAGTATAGCGTCGGGGAGCCCCTTCTGCGAAAAGCGCGAGAAGGGGCGCACCCACAGTTATTTTCGGGCATTGTCAAAAAATGAACCCGCGTTATACTTCCTGGTTAGACTGGCCCACGCGCCGGCGTCGAACGATTCGAAGCTGCCCGTAGCGCCCTGGGAGCCGTTCAATGCCTGCTTCGCCAGCCACTTCATGACCCGCGTCCCGCTGTAACAATATGCCAAGTTCGCCCCAGCGTGGAGAAACAGTTCAGCTCGCAAGAGTGCTTCATTTCGCTGAGCTGGCCGACATCGAACTTCTGGTGTTCAATCGTTCCCCAGTCGTAGTTGGCAAAGGGCGCCCCTTTAGGAGTAGGTTATGATCGTTTCGCATCATCGCCTACAGAAAGGAGCACCCTCGTGAACAGTGAAGGTAGAAGCTCGAGGAATCTGGCCGATCTCATTCCGTGCTAGTGCCGCCGGGATCGGTGAACGGATTGGGGTCGACTGTTACGACCACGTTGTAGAAAGTGTTCGGCGTTAGTGTGTCAGTGGTCGGGCCACCCACGAATACGCCGTAAAATGCTTCGTTCACCGTGTTCTTGGTGATTGTGTTCCCTCCTCCGGTACTCGGATCGAGGATACCGTAAGTCGCGCGGGCGATGGTGTTGGATTGCACGAGTGTGCTCCCAGTGGAATTCAACAAATAAACACCAACGAACGTGTCGTTTACTTTGTTGCCATTGACATTCGTGCCGACGGTGCTGGCGGGTATGTAGACACCGTAGCCGGCAGAAGCGCCGGACACGGTATTTTTCGTGACGGTCGCATTACTTGAGTCAAGCCATAACCCGACAGGAGTGGTGAATCCAACGCTGGGACCTATGTTGGATATGGTGTTGTTGGTCACGGTGTTGGCGGCTGTACTGGTAGATACCACGATGCCGTTCAGGGCATTTTGAATGTTGTTGTTGCTGATGTTGACCTGGCCTCCTCTTGTGCCGATGGGGGTGATGTCGATGTCGTGAACCTCGTTGTTGCTGATGGTGATATAGGAGTTGTCGATCTCGATGCCGTCGGTCAGCGTGCAGGTGTCGAGTTCGTTGCGAACCACAACATTCTGAATTTTTCCGGCGGAGGTTCCGTCCACCGCCGTGCCTACGAAGTAGTACTCGAGGCCAAAGACACGGTTAGCGCCGGGTACGCATCCGGCTCCCGAGCCATCGATGGTTAAATTCGCCACCGTAACCAGGACCGTGTTTTCTACCAGCAACTGTACAGCGACCGGCCCCAGCCCCGAGAGAGTGCCGTTCTGCACCAAGCCAGTTGGGGGCACGGTAATGACGGCAGCGTCGCCAGTTCCATCGGTAATGCCGCTAAGATTTACTGGTTGGGTGATGACGACTTGCTCGGGGTACGTCCCCGGGCAAACGAGAACGCTGCTGCCGGCTGGCGCCGCACTTATAGCCGTCTGAATGGTCGAGAAATGCACATACTTGGGCCTGCAAGTGGACGGGCCTACGACCACGGTAGGGGTGGTTGCCGACGCCTGCTGCCATGGCATACCGACTGCAGCCAATGACGCGATTACCACAATTCGCAAAATTCGCACTGACATAGCACTGCCTCCTCTTGGTTGGTTTTTGTTTGATTTGCGTACGGGGCCGAAACGGGTGGCTGTCGCTTGCCCAGCGCATTTTTCAAGGGACACGCACCTTCTGGCAACAGAGGTTGTGACTGATCTGGGCTGATGTTCCGGGAATTTCCATTTTTGACCCCAAACGACGGCGCATTGTGTATCCAATTCACATTCGTGTCAATGTGAAACAATTTTCATCCGAATCGCCCCTTTCGGCACGAGATTCCCGACCAGCACAGCCGAAATTGCGCCATTTGGGCTGTCCCACGTCACCGAACCAGATTGCTTCAGCGATTGTCATCTGGGCCGAGTATGCGAGCGGAATTTACCATCGCCGAGCGGCAGCGGCGAGATTGTTGACCTAAACAGCGTTTAGACTAACTGAGAATTTGTTAGTGAAATGCCCGAGTCAGCAGCGGGCTCGCGGCGCGTGGGCCATATCAACGTCGGGAGTATAACGCGTGTTGTTTTTGAACGCTGACGCGAAATGACTGGGGCTGCGCACTTCTCGCGCTTTTTGAGAAGTGGGCCGCCCGGCGCGTAGTGTTCATTTCTTCAACTCGGCGTCCCAGTTCATCACCAGCGTGATCGGCGGAGCCATGCCCTGTTCGGTTTGTACCAGCACGAGAATCCGTCCGTCGGGCGCGGTGTCCAAGGGCCGGACGCCTCCTGGCGCGGAGAAAATCTGCCGGGGTATCCCGGAGTGAAACTCGCTGCCTTGCGGTTGGACGTCGGTCACCATCAGCCCTTGCGCAGGGTCGCGAAAATAGAGCTGTTTGCCATCCCGACTCCAGGTTAATCCCGAGACGAGCATGCCGCCCGCGGCGGCTCCGTTATTGGAGATCTGCCAGCGCCCGCCCCG
>Ga0210402_10005949_pt1 | contig 10848 bp, 8 predicted proteins | sample IncBWC7MmetaG_FD_161055 | JGI IMG/M metagenome (GOLD analysis project Ga0210402, IMG submission 161055) | Forest soil microbial communities from Barre Woods Harvard Forest LTER site, Petersham, Massachusetts, United States - Inc-BW-C-7-M | ecosystem: Environmental > Terrestrial > Soil >... | reverse complement strand
GGGAAGAGGGCGCCCCGCCGCCGGTCGACCTCGCCGCGGAGAAGCGCAATGGCGACTTCGTCCGTGCCCTGATCAAGCGCAAGATCGCGACTGCCGTTCACGACATCTCCGACGGCGGGCTCGCCGTGGCGGTGGCCGAGATGGCGATGGCAGCCGGCATCGGCGCCGACCTCCGGGCGGCATTCGACGCCCAATCGGGTCACGGGGCGAGCACAGGACCGCCGGAGCCGCCCGGATCATTCCCGCACCCGGCATTCTGGTTCGGTGAGGACCAGGCCCGTTATGTAGTGACGCTCCAGGCCAGCAATGAGGCGGCCGTGCTCGAACTTGCCGGCGTCGACGGGGTACAGGTGAGACGGATCGGCACCACCGGCGGTAATGCGTTGACGCTGCCTGCCCAACGTCCCATTCTGGTGGCGACGTTGAGCGCGCGTTTCGAAAAATGGCTCCCCGGCTACATGTCAGGTGGCAATCAGCGATCCGGCGTATGATTGCAAAATCCGGAGATCTTTCGGGCAAAATCAAAGGCAGGCCATAAGCCGATCGAGGGGCGTGCCGAACCGGTAGATAAAGGGGAATCCGCAATGCCGATGCAAGCAAATGACATCGAGCGGCTGATCAAGGCGCATATTCCGGACGCCGAGGTGACGATCCGCGATCTTGCGGGCGACGGCGACCACTACTCCGCGACCGTGCTCTCGGAAGCGTTTCGCGGCAAGTCGCGCGTGCAGCAGCACCAACTGGTATACGACGCCCTCAAGGCCGAGATGGGCGGCAAGCTCCATGCGCTTGCATTGCAGACCGGCGTCCCGGCAAGGTAAACAGGACGACGAATCGCGGATCGCGCCCTTGCGTTTCAATCGCAAAGGCACGATTTTGTGACATGTCTCTATCCCGGCAAGCCGATTGGACGGCGCGCCGGGGCCACAACCGAATGAAGGTCGACCATGGGCATCGAGCAGTTCATCGACAACGAAGTGAAGGGCAACGACGTGGTGCTGTTCATGAAGGGCACCCCGCAGTTCCCGATGTGCGGTTTCTCGGGCCAGGTTGTACAGATCCTGGACCATCTCGGCATTTCCTATAAAGGGCTCAATGTCCTTGAGAACGACGACCTGCGAAACGGGATAAAGGCCTACTCCAACTGGCCGACCGTTCCGCAGCTCTACGTCAAGGGCGAGTTCGTGGGCGGCTGCGACATCGTGCGGGAGATGTTTCAGGCCGGGGAGTTGCAGGGCTTGTTGAAGGAGAAGGGGCTGCCGGTTAGGGAAAGCGCGTAAGCAGCCCGCATTGAGCGGGACGAAACGGGGGTTCGTCTCGGTGCATGACACAAGCGGGATTTTGTCGAAAAAGCGAGGTGCTTACTACACGCCCGAAGCGGTTGCGCGCGCACTGGTAGCGTGGGCTGCGCCGAATCAATCGGACCGTCTGATTGATCCGGCGTGTAGGGACAGGCGTAGAGCCCCGGTGCGATTATTCACGAAGCAGATTTTTTCTCTTGAGCCCGCCGAAACGCACGAGCGGTTTGACGCGGCGGTCGGCAACCTGTTCTTCTCCTGCCGTCGTTTATCTGGCGGCGTCCTTTGGAACACGTAAGCGCTTCTTCACAATGCCTGTCCTCCCCGGAGGCTGCCGCAATTTGGCTGGCCGTTAGCTTTTCTTGGTTCGGGATATTCTGAACGCACAAATGCCCCAACGGCCCGTTGAAAATTCCCCCCTCAACTTACCACCCGCAGCGGCGCCACCTTCAGCGCATCCAAATTCTCCCCGATCGCCCGGGCGATGAACCGCGCCGTAATCGGGGTGCCGTCGTAGTGCAGGATCGGCATGATCCGGATCGGGTCGATGCCGCACTCGTTCACGATCAGCGAGCGCAACTGAGCGTCGCGGTTCTGCTCGACCAGGAACACGAACTCGTGCTCCGCGATGAAATCCGGCACATCCTGGTGGAACGGGAAGGCGCGGATGCGCAGCATGTCAAGGCGGTTGCCACGGTCTTGCAGCATGGTGATCGCCTCGTCCATAGCGGGGGCGGTCGAACCGTAATAGATGACGCCGCACTTGGTCGGCTTGTCGGCGTCGCGGCGGACCGGGCGCGGCACGAGGTCCTTGGCGGTTTCGAACTTGCGCAGCAGGCGCTGCATGTTGTCTGCGTAGGCGTCGCCATCCTCGGTATAGCGGGCGTAGCGGTCGCGCGAGGTGCCGCGGGTGAAGTAGGAGCCCTTGGTCGGGTGGGTGCCGGGCAGCGTGCGGAACGGGATGCCGTCGCCGTCGACGTCGAGATAGCGGCCGAAGTCCTTGCCGGCGTCGAGGTCTGCGGCGGTCATGATCTTACCGCGGTCGTATTTGCGCCGGTCATCCCAGGCGAGCGGTGCGGTGAGATGCTGGTTCATGCCGATCTCGAGGTCGAGAAGCACAAAGATCGGCGTCTGCAGGCGCTCGGCCAGATCGAAGGATTGCGCCGCGAATTCGAAGGTCTCGCCGGGGTCCTGCGGCAACAGCACGACATGCTTGGTGTCGCCGTGAGACGCGTAGGCGGTGTTGAGCACGTCGGACTGCTGGGTGCGGGTCGGCATGCCGGTGGATGGGCCGGCGCGTTGCACGTCGAAGATCACGGCCGGAATCTCGGCGAAATACGCAAGCCCGCAAAATTCCTGCATCAGCGAGATGCCGGGGCCGGAGGTCGCCGTGAAGGCGCGGGCGCCGTTCCAGCCGGCGCCCACCACGATGCCAATGGAGGCGATTTCGTCTTCGGCCTGGATGATGGCGTATTTGGCCTTGCCGGTATCCTTGTCGCGGCGCAGTTTGGCGCAGTAGCTGGTGAAGGCGTCGGCGAGCGAGGACGACGGCGTGAGCGGATACCAGGCGCACACCGTGGCGCCGCCATAGACGGCCCCGAGCGCGGCGGCTTGGTTGCCCTCGATGTAGATACGGTTGCCGACCTTGTCGGTCCGCTTGATCTGCAGTCCGCAAGGACGCGCCATGCTGGACCGCGCTTCAAGATTGGCCAGCACCCAATCGCGGCCGAGCGCGAGCGCGTGCTTGTTTGCTCCGATCAGCTTCTCCTTGCCCTTGAATTGCTCGAGGAACAGCGCCTCGATGACGGAGGGATCGATGTCCAAAAGCGCCGACAATGCGCCGAGATAGATGATGTTCTTGAACAGCTGGCGCTGGCGCGGATCGGTGTATTCGCGGTTGCAGATGGCGGTCAGCGGCACGCCCAGCACGACGATGTCGTCTCGGAACTTCGACGCCGGCAGCGGCTTGGTGGAATCGTAGAACAGATAGCCGCCGGGCTCGATGCCGGCCACGTCCTTGTCCCAGGTCTGCGGATTCATCGCCACCATGAGGTCGTAGCCGCCGCGGGCGCCGAGGTGGCCGTCCTCGCAGATGCGCACCTCGTACCAGGTTGGCAGGCCCTGAATGTTGGAGGGGAAGATGTTGCGCGATGACACCGGCACGCCCATGCGCAGCACCGCGCGGGCGAACAGCTCGTTGGCGCTCGCCGAACCCGAGCCGTTAACGTTGGCGAAGCGGACGACGAAATCGTTTACGCTGCAGAGCGGGCTTCGTGCTGGCATTTCGAACCTGCGTGTGTCATTTCAACCAGATATTTCTTCATGTCCCACGCTCCGGTGGGGCAGCGCTCCGCGCACAAGCCGCAATGCAGGCAGACATCCTCGTCCTTGGCCATGATGCGGCCAGTCTTGAGGCCGTCCGCGACATAGATGTCCTGAGCAAGGTTCGGGGCCGGTGCCTTGAGGTGGGTGCGCAGCTCCGTCTCCGGCGCGTCGGCCGTGAAAGTGATGCAGTCCATCGGGCAGATGTCGACGCAGGCATCGCACTCGATGCACAACGAGGCGGTGAATATGGTCTGGATATCGCAGTTGAGGCAGCGCTCGGCCTCCTTGAGGGCAAGCTGGACATCGTAACCAAGCTCAACCTCGGCCCTGATATCCTTGAGCGCCACGACCTTGTCGCGCAGCGGCACGCGCAGCCGCTTGTCGGGCGAAATCTCGTTGTCGTAGCTCCACTCGTGGATGCCCATCTTCTGGCTCATGACTTCGACGGCCGGGAGCGGGCGGACATCGATGTCCTCGCCGTTGAGCATCATGTCGATCGACACCGCGGCCTCGTGGCCGTGGGCAACCGCCCAGATGATGTTCTTCGGCCCAAACGCGGCGTCTCCGCCGAAGAACACCTTCGGGTTGGTTGAGCGCATGGTCTTGGGATCGACCTTGGGCATGCCCCATTTGTCGAACTCGATGCCGATGTCGCGCTCAATCCAAGGAAACGAATTCTCCTGGCCGACGGCGACAAGCACGTCGTCGCAGGGAATGTGCTGATCGGCCTCGCCTGACGGAATGAGACTGCGCCGGCCCTTGGCGTCGTATTCGGCCTTCACCTTTTCGAAGATAATGCCAGTGAGGCGGCCTTTGTCGTGCGTGAAGGCCTTGGGCACCATGAAATTGAGGATCGGGATGCCCTCGTGCATCGCGTCCTCCTTCTCCCATGGAGAGGCCTTCATCTCTTCGAAGCCGGAGCGCACCACGACGGTGACCTCTTCGCCGCCGAGCCGGCGCGAGGAACGGCAGCAATCCATGGCGGTGTTGCCACCACCGAGCACGACGACGCGCTTGCCGATCTTGTTGATGTGGCCAAACGAAACGCTGGACAGCCAGTCGATGCCGATATGGATGTTTTTGGCGGCTTCTTTACGGCCCGGAATGTCGAGGTCGCGCCCGCGCGGCGCGCCGGAGCCGACGAAGATGGCGTCGAAACTCTCGGCGAGCAGATTCTTCAGGCTGTCGATGCGCTGGCCGGCGCGGAACTCGACGCCGAGAGCCAGAATGTAGCCGCATTCTTCGTCGATAACGGACTCGGGCAACCGGAAGCGCGGAATTTGCGTGCGGATCATGCCGCCCGCCTTGGGGTCGCCGTCGAACACGACGCAGGTGTAACCGAGCGGCGAAAGGTCGCGCGCGACCGTGAGCGAGGCGGGGCCGCCGCCGACGAGCGCGATGCGCTTTCCGTTCATTCGTTGGGCGGGGCGTGGGAGGCGTGCCTTGATATCGTCCTTGAAATCGGCTGCGACGCGCTTGAGCCGGCAGATCGCCACCGGCTCCTTCTCGACGCGGCCGCGCCGGCACGCGGGCTCGCAGGGCCGGTCGCAGGTGCGCCCGAGCACGCCCGGAAACACATTCGATTTCCAGTTGACCATATAGGCGTCGGAGTAGCGCCCTGCTGCGATCAAGCGGATGTATTCCGGAACGGGCGTGTGCGCCGGACAAGCCCACTGGCAGTCGACCACCTTATGGAAATAGTCAGGCGCAGCAATGTTGGTTGGTTCCATGTGCTCCTCGTGCAAAGGTCATTGCCTGCAAGGGCCTGCGGCAATCCTCTACCGAATTCCTCCTCTTGTTCATGGTTGGTGGGCCGTTCTAGTCTACATTTAGGCAGGGCGGGTCACGATCACCATTGCAATAAGATTATACCAGATCGACGTGACCAAGGTGCAACGTCTGGACAGCGGAGACCAGCTTTGGCCGCATGACCTCCGCGCCGTAACGTATTAAGATGACGCATTAAGACTAAGGTGGTTCGAGATGCATCAGCCCCGTCGATTTCGCGCGTCCCAATACAGCTTTTACGACCCGAAGGCCAGTGTTCTGGACATAAAAAAATGTTTATGAACCTTAAGTAATTTAGCAAATAGTGAACACGCGCCAGCTCATCGTTGATGTTGCACTGCACTATCATTGAACGCCAGCCGAATCCACTGCATCGCTCTTAAGGTTTAACGCTTTTTCCTAGCCAGTGGATCGCGGCCTGCACGCCGTCGCTGCGATGCGGGATGCCTAGCGCCGTGAGGCCCATTTCGACCACGCCCAGCGTGCCCAGGACCATGGGGGCATTCACGTGCCCCATATGGGCAATGCGGAAAGCCTTGCCGGCCATCTCCCCAAAACCGGCCCCGAGTATGACGCCGCATTTTGCATTGCAATAATCCTGCAGCGGGCCAGGATTGCGTCCGTCGGCCATCAGAATCGTGGTGACCGTATCGGAGCGTTCGCTCGGCGCCGCGATATTGAAATCGAAAGCCTTCCCTTCCGCCCACACCGTCACGGCCCGGCGCACCGCCTCGGCGAGCAGGCGGTGCCGCCGGAATACTTCGTCGAGCCCCTCCGCAAAGATCATATCGAGCGCGGCGCGCAATGCGAAAAGCAGATGCTCCGGTGGAGTGCCTGCATATTTCTGGTAGTGCACTTGGCCGTCCCGTGCGGTCCAATCCCAATAAGGGGTCCGTAACCCCGCGCGCGCGTGCGCCGTTCGGGCACGATCATTGACGGCAACGAAGCCGAGGCCGGGCGGCGACATCAGGCCCTTCTGCGATCCCGACATGGCGACGTCCACGCCCCACGCGTCCATCTCGAACGGCACGCATCCGAGCGAAGCGACCGCGTCCACCATGAACAATGCTTCATGGCCGGCGGCCTTGATGGCCTTGCCGATGGCCTCGATGTCATTCACGACTCCCGAGGAAGTATCGATGTGCGCGATCAGGATCGCCTTGATCTCTCCGGCTGTGTCCTTCCTCAGCCGGGCTTCAACTTCGGCCGGACGCACCGCCCGCCACCAGTCTCCTCTAAGAACTTCCACCTCGGCTCCGAGAAACGCTGCGGCATTTCCCCAACCCAGCGCAAACCGGCCGCTTTCCAGCACCAGAACCTTATCACCCTTGGAGAGGACATTGGTAAGCGCCGCCTCCCAGGCGCCATGGCCGTTGGCGATGTAGATGTACGAGCGCCCCTTGGTGCGGAACAGCCGACTCATGTCGGCCAACAGACTGTCGGTGAGCGCCAGAAGCGGGCCCGCATAGATATCGACCGCCGGCCGGTGCATCGCGCGCAGCACCTCGTCCGGCAAAGTGGTGGGCCCCGGGATGGCCAGGAACTCGCGCCCTGCTCGCACGACCATTTCGTCCTCATCTGCAATCGAAAGATATCTGTTGGCCCGCAGTCATCGGCGGTCGGCAATCTGAGGTCAAGAGGACGAGCGGAAGTCGACTGCTCTAACGACGCCCTCGACGCCGTCGGGTGGTCGAGACGCCATCGCGCGGGCGCTTTCGATCAGCTGGTTTTGGTCGACGATAGTGATGGTGCCGTGACGCTCGCCGCAGCCGCACGCACACATCATCATTGGCATGCTTCTTGCGGGCCGCCGAGGCAAGCTCTACGCTCCTTGGCGGACCAGAGGCGCCCGATGCCCTCGACCAAGCTCTTGATCGACGACGTGAGCATGAACTTTGCGACGCCTGCGGGTGTCTTTCGTGCGCTCGACCGCATCGATCTGGCGGTGCCGCAGGGCCGGTTCGTGAGCCTGATTGGGCCGTCTGGCTGCGGCAAGAGCACCATCTTCAACATTGTGGCCGGCCTGCAGGAGCCGAGCGCGGGCCGCATCCTGATCGACGGCACCGACGCCACCGGCACCATCGGCCGGGTCGGCTACATGTTGCAGAAAGACCTGCTGCTGCCTTGGCGGACGCTGACCGACAACATTATTCTCGGCATGGAGATCCAAGGCGTGAAGCTCGCCGAGGCGCGCGCCCGGGCACTGCCGCTGCTGCGCCGTTACGGCCTTGCGGGCTTCGAAAACGCCTATCCGCGCGCGCTGTCGGGCGGCATGCGCCAGCGCGCCGCTCTGCTGCGCACACTGTTGTTCGACACCGATGTCATTCTGCTCGACGAGCCGTTCGGCGCGCTGGATGCCCAGACCAAGCTGCGCATGCAGGAATGGCTGCTGGCGTTGTGGAGCGATTTCGGCAAGACGGTCGTGTTCGTCACCCATGACGTCGAGGAAGCAATCTTTCTGTCCGACGAGGTTCATGTCATGGGCACGCGGCCCGGGCAGATCATCGCCACGATCGCGGTCGTACTGCCGCGTCCGCGCTTGCGCGCCTGCACCGCCACGCCGGATTTCATGGTCCTGAAGGAACGCTGCCTTGACCTGCTGCATAGACAGGCAGCCCCGGACGTCGAGGACGCCGCATAGCCATGGCGATCCCGCAGACTTCGACCAACATCGAAATTTCTGACGCCGCGGAGCAGTCACGGCCAACGACGCTTGCAGCAAGGCCGGCCCGACGCTTGCCGGTGCAGAAGGACTGGCCGACCTTCGCTATCGTCGCGGTTCAAATCGGCATCCTGGCCGCCATCATAGTGGCGTGGGAAGTCGGCGCCTCCACCGGCTTCATCGACAAGTTCTTCTGGTCGCACCCGAGCGCGATCTATCATACCCTCAAGATCTTCTTTGCCACCGGCGACGCCTTCACGGACATTGCCTTCACGTTCCGTTCGACCATTCTGGGCTTCCTCATCGGTACCTTTGCGGGTTCCGCGCTCGGCCTGTCGTTCTGGTGGTCGAAGAACTACGCCGCCATCGTGCAGCCCTACATCATCTGCTTCGAGTCGCTGCCCAAGCTCGCGCTCGCCCCGCTTATCGTTTTGGTATTCGGCATCGGCATCGCCTCCAAAATCGCGATCGCGACCGCGCTGACCCTGGTTGTGTCGACTCTCACGACTTTCGCGGGCGTCAAGGCGGTCGATCCGGACGGCGAAAAGTTGTTCTATTCGCTGGGCGCGTCGCGCTTACAGGTGTTCCGCAAGCTCGTGATTCCATCCTGTCTGCCCTGGATCATCTCGGTGCTGCGCGTCAACATTGGCTTGGCGCTGACCGGCGCCATCGTGGGCGAGTTCATCGCCTCTCAGCACGGTCTCGGCCGCACCATCATCTATGCGGGACAGACCTACGACATCGCGCTGGTCTGGGTCGCGGTGTCGGTGCTCTCGGCGCTCGCTATCGTAATGTATGTCGCGGTATCGTGGATAGAGCGTCTGCTGCACAAGGGCATAAAGGGATAAGACGGTTGCAGGCAATCGATCGGAAGCAAAAGGATTGAAAAGGAGAGCCCCATGTACAGACGCCGCTTTCTCGCTTCCGCCGCCGCCGCGGCCGGAGCCGCTGCGGTCGGCCGCGTCGCGCCCGCGCGCGCCGCGCGCGAGATCCTGGTGGCCGAGCCCGTTCATTCGACCGGCTACCTGCCGCTCTACATCGCCATGGCCAACCGCTATTTCGATGACGTGACGGTGAAGATCGTCACCATCGAAACCGGCAGCGGCCACACCAACGCGGTGTTGACAGGCCAGGCCTTTGCGTTTATCGGCGGCCCCGAACACAACGCCTTCGCCAAGGCCAAGGGCGCGGAGCTGCGCGCAATCGTGGCCTGCGTCGACCGCGGCAACATCTATTTCTGCGCCGCGCCGGGTCACGAGCCCACCGCCTCCGACTGGCCGGGCTATTTCAAAGGCAAGACCATCGCGGTCGGCCCGTTCGGCGGCACGCCCAATTCGATCACCCGATACCTGCTGGGAAAGTGGAAGCTTGATGCCAAGCGGGATGTGACCCTGATCGAAACCGCCAATTCGGCCACCATCGCGGTGGTGCGCGGCAAGCAGGCGCAGATCGGCGAGGCGACCGAGCCGTTCGTCACTCAGGGCGTGCGCAACAAGGTCTGGGGCGAACCATTCTTCAACGTGCCGAAAGAACTCGGCCCTTACGCGTATTCCACCATCAATGTGCGGCTCGACACCGTCCGCAAGGAGCCGGAGCTGGTGCGTGCCTTCGTGCGCGGCATAACGAAGGGCTTGAAATTCCTCTATGCCAATCCGGCGGAAGCGAGCGAGATCGCGAAGACTCAATTCCCCACCATGCCGATCGAAGACCTGCGGGCGACCCTCGATCGCTCCTTCAAGGACGAGCTGTGGAGTCGCAACGGCATTATCAGCCCGGCATCCTGGACCACCGCCAGCGCCGTCGTGCGCGAGGCCGGCATCTTGAAGACGGACATCAAATACGAAGAGATTATCGATATGAGCTTTGTCGAGAACGGATGATGGACGATCGAGGCCATATCGTCACTCTGGTCACTCAGCCTAACTTGACAACAGGGCAGACGATGATTGGCTTTAGGAGAGCCGGTTGAGACCGCGCTCAGTCCAACGAGCGCTGCGGCGCTCCGACAAACGACCGCCCGGCCTAGGCCGATCAGCCGATTGTCGGCTCCGCCGCATGCGATCATCCAAATCCAGTTCGACCGGCTTATACCGCGCGCATTCTATTCAGCACGCAAAGCCTAACTGCTTTGGCCGGAGCGCTCGCTATTAGAGCTTAGAGCTGAGCTTCAGTCTGTGCGTCGCAGATCCCCATCGTGATCTGAATGCGTCCGGCATCCCGATTCTTCTCGATCAAATGCGTGCATGTGGCCTGCGATTCGAGCTGCACGTTCGCCTGCTGACCGCGGCCCGACTGCCGACCGCGCTGACCACGCCTTTCGGATGACTGACCATCATCGAAATCTTCGCCTGCCTGTGTGTTTTGACCTTGGCCAGTCGTGAACTCCTGCTGCTGACTCATGCGACTCCCAGTTTCGCCCTGACGCGGCACCAGCGTTGCCCTTTCAGAAACGCGCGACTTCACCAGGGCGGCAGACTCCCCGACCGGCTGTACGTTGACGACCTGTATTTCGAGCCGATAATCTTCAACGGACTGCAGTTTTTCAGGCATCGAACTGAGCACGAAGCGCTGAAGCCGAAGCAAATCCGGCTTAGTGATTGTCATGGACGCGATCGCCCTGCTTTGCCCTTCGGTTTCGAACGAGGTGGTCCGATTCAACACCGCATTATCCGAGACGTGGGCCTGCGTCCATTGGCGCAAGCGCGATAGATTTCCCGACTGCACCATTTGATTTACGTCCCGCTCGATCTGACTCACGAACTGACGTACTTCCCT
>Ga0210402_10005948_pt1 | contig 10848 bp, 12 predicted proteins | sample IncBWC7MmetaG_FD_161055 | JGI IMG/M metagenome (GOLD analysis project Ga0210402, IMG submission 161055) | Forest soil microbial communities from Barre Woods Harvard Forest LTER site, Petersham, Massachusetts, United States - Inc-BW-C-7-M | ecosystem: Environmental > Terrestrial > Soil >... | reverse complement strand
GATTCTGCGAACGAGACGGGTTCCGTCGCATCGGGCTGGGCAGTTGCCGGGGGATGATTGTGCCCGCGCCCGCGAACTAGTCGGAAGGGGCGGACAAAGGATGGCTCCTCAGGTGGGACTCGAACTTACAGCCGGTTAATAGCTTCATGGGATACAGCAAATTCAACAACTTTGCGACGCAGATGACGACCCACGAAGCCGCACAGATACTGTTCGACCGGGCATGGTGCGAATCTTTGATCAGTTGCCCGACGATTTAAGGGCAGCGGCGGGGGCTGGTCAAGCCATAGATTCCCCTGGCGATGTTCTGCGGTGCGCGGCGGACGATCTCGACAAAATGGCAACTCCTTCTTCTGACGACGTACCGGGTTCGGCGGATCGGATCTCACCCAGGCACGCGTTCGAGACGAGGATTTGGATTCGTCTCCAACGGGACGGCCAGAAACTTAGCTTCCAGGGGTGGTCGCGTGATCTCAGTGAAAGTGGGGTGGGGGCGTTCGTTGCTGAAGCTCTCATAATGAGCGAATCCGTAACGCTCGAAATCCCGCTGCCGGACTGCGAAAAACAAGTGATCCCGGCAAAAGTTGTTCGTGCACTGGGAACAGAGTACGGCTTCCAGTTTACCGCGCTGAGCGCTGAGCAACGCCGCCAGATTCGGGCGGCGCTGAAGGAACGCCCCGCGATTCCACGCCCCGGCGCGGGACGATGATCGGGGCGAATGAATCCGCGTGCAGGATTCCGATTGGAGTCGGCTATTCTGGATTATTGCCGGATGCCAACTTCTGTTTCTGTTTCTCGATCGCACCCTCAATCCATTTCCTTAGGCCGCTATCGGCGCAATTCTTGAGGGCCTTTTCCAACCTCTCAAGCTCAGCCCGGATCATCGCCATCTCTGAGTCCTCCACCTCACAGAAACTACTATTGCGACGCGAGGGAAACCATTATACGTAGGTATAGTGGCGTCATCCCCGGCGCCGCAGCGGGAGAACGTCAGAGTCAGCAAGAGGACGCTTGAGAAGCTAATCCCCAGGGTCAAGCCACGCGTCGGGTGCAAAATCTGGTGGAGGAACGGCGCCACCTGATGGAGGAAAAGACGGCGCAACGTTACGCCAACGCCCGCGGAGCCTACAGTGGGATCGCGCCGGTGACGGAACGGAGCGGGAACAAGAAGTGGATACATTTTCGTGGGGCCTGTCCGAAGTTTTTGCGGCAGAGCTTTCACGAGTGGGCGGGGCATTCCGTCGCTCACTCGCCATGGGCGCGAAGCTACTATCAACAACAGCGGGAGCGAGGCAAGGGACACCACGCGGCGGTGCGAGGGTTGGCCTTCAAATGGATTCGCATCGTTTTCCGCTGCTCGAAAGATCGGGTGGCTTATGACGAGAGCAGATATCTGGCTGCGCTCGCCAAACGAAACTCACCGCTCGCTGCAGTCGCTGCTGGGACAATCCCGTGAAATCTTTGTGGATACCTTGTGAATAGGTGCGCGAAGGGAGATAAAAAAACTATTGACAGACTTACTAAGATATCTGATTTCGTCATCTGTCCGGTTCTAAAGCTCGCCCACGAAGGCGAGATCGCGTCGCATTTCCGCCCGATCTGCCCAAACGATTCAGCCGCATTATTGACTCTTCGCGGTTGCCAGGTTTAAAAAGAATTGATATTGTTCATGGGCCTGAAAAGCCGCGCCAGGCGGTCGTGGCGCTGCCAAGCCCCCACAACCTATCACGTTTTGAAGAGTCGAGTAAGGTCTGGACGCCGAATATGAATACCAAAAGGATGCAAGGTCTGCTGGTTCTACTGGTCCTCGGTTTGCTCGGGGCTCGCCCAGCCTACGCGGGGTCGTTTAATACACCGATTCAGCATGTGATTGTGATCGTGCAGGAGAATCGCACACCGGACAACTTGTTTGGAGCCGATACCGCGCTGATTCGCGCGGGCGCTCATATCGTTCCCTTCGGCAACTGTCACGGCAAGAACATCACACTCACGCCTTGGCAGCTGGACGCCTGCTTTAATCCTGATCACGCGCATAAGCCCTCATGGCTGGATACGTATGACGAAGGTGCCATGGACGGAGCCTGCGATGTCACGACGCGGGTTACCAGTTGCAACGGAAAATCGCTGCCTGCTTGCCCGCCGGGCACGAGGCAGGACTTCTGTCCGGAATATACGTACGTGTCGAACAGCACCGGCTTGCTGAATCCGTACTTTCAACTGGCGGCGCAATACGGGTTCGCCAATTACATGTTCCAGACCAACCAGGGGCCGAGCTTCCCGGCGCACCAGTTTCTGTTTTCAGGGACTTCGGCGCCGGTTGAGTATCCCAGGGCTTTTTTCGACTGGTTCTCGGCGGAAAACATGGGTTCGGATACGACGAACTATGGGTGCGTGGGGCGCGAGGACGCGGTAATCAAAGAGGTTGACCCCGCAACCGGCGAGGAGTCTAACGGGTACACGCCACCGTATGATCCTCCGGCAAACGCGGCAGGGTTTCCTTGCTACGAACACAACACAATGGCGGACGTGTTGGAATCGGCCGGTATCAGTTGGCGGTATTACGCGGTTTCGCAGGGCTCGCTGTTTACGGCGCCGGTCGCCATTCACCACATGTGCCAGGAAAACAATGGCAATTGTACCGGCCCTGATTGGCCGCCAGACGGCACCAAGATCGTTCTTGATACTGGGAAGGTGCTCACTGACCTCGGAGTGAATGGAAGTGGATCGGCCAACTGTCAGTTGCAGCAGGTGAGCTGGGTGATTCCCGATGGGCATTGGTCCGATCATCCTGGAACGGTGGGGCATGATGGAGGGCCATCCTGGGTATCGGCGATCGTCAACGCCGTCGGCGGCTACGACAACTCAGGTACCAAACTCCCGGTTCAGTGCAATTATTGGGCGAACACCGTCGTACTAATCACGTGGGACGACTGGGGAGGCTTCTACGACGACGTCAACCCGATCACAACGATTGGCGCGGGAAACCCCGGCTACCCCGGCGGGCGCGGGAATGGCAGCCAATACGTGTACGGCTTTCGCGTACCACTACTGGTGGTGTCACCTTACGCCAAAAACGGGTACATTTCCGGCCCCGCCACTAACCCAACTTGCCCGAACTTCTACTGTCATGATTTCGGCAGCATCTTAAAATTCATCGAGTACGTCTTTGGTAAGAACGGACATTCTCTGGGACCCATTGGCCCTTCCGAATGGCCCTATGCTGACTCATTCGCCCGGGACCTGGGCGCTCCCCCCAAAGACTACTCTCTCTATGACTTCTTCAACTTTTCCGGTGGACCGCGGACCTTTGGCCCGATCACGGGCGCGAAGTACTCGACTACTTGCTTTCTTAATCCCCGGACCTGTTTTGCGGACTTTCAACCAGCATCCCCTGACAGTGACTAGCATTTGGTCTGGAACATGTAATTGGCGAACCCGGATTGCGCCGCCAGTTGAAAGTACGGACTTAGCAATCCGGTGCTGTTCGACACGTACGTATATTCCGGGCAGAAGTCCTTGCCTCGTGCCCGGCGGGCAAGCAGGCAGCGATTTTCCCTTGCAACTGCTTATGCGCGTGATCGGGATTAAAGCAGGCGTCCAGCTGCCAAGGCATGAGTGTGATGTTCTTGCCATGACAGTTGCCGAAGGGAACGATATGAGCGTCCGCGCGAATCAGCGCGGTATCGGCTCCAAACAAGTTGTCCGGTGTGCGATTCTCCTGCACGATCACAATCACATGCTGAATCGGTGTATTAAACGACCCCGCGTAGTCAGGGCGAGCCCCGAGCAAACCCAGACGTTACTCGACTCTTCGGTCCTGTTCAGTGTCCGTGAGTTTCGGCAGGAGACTAGCAGATTTCTTCTTCGCCACTTCTCACGTTCATTCGCAGGAAGTTCAGTTCCCAGTTTCCGTTAGGCGGAGTGCCGTGGACCCGGTTCGGCAACAGACTCCATACCGTTGCCAAAGCCGGAACCACGGGCTGTGCGCGAGTATTTCATCGTGCCGTCGATTCGCAGCCGCGAGGTCGCTTGCACTCAGCGGCCTAATATCCAGTGCCTCGAACATTTCCTCTAGCTGTTCGATGTCGTCAATAGTGCGTTCAATGTCCATTCAGTCCCAATATGCAACATCATCGTGCTAATCGTCAACGGGAGCGGCATTCCGAGCATTCCGATTGGTATGCGCCCTGACAAACTCCGACGCAGCCGAGTAACATTTCGCAATGGTCAAAACGACGCCGACGAGGGTGCTGATCGCCGTGACATTCCTGCTGGTGACGAGCCTCGCCTCAGCGCAGCATTGCCGCAAGATCGACATCGACAAGTCCAGCGGCTTCTGCACCGTTCCCGATCCCAAGTTGACCCCCGGCGAAATGGACGCTTCGCTGGCATGTGTTTCAAACACTGAGCGACCGCGCAACGTGACCACTGCGGAAAAGAGCGCGATCCTCGCGGCATATGGCTATCCAGCAAGCACAAACAAGTCTACCGGCGAGTATGACCACTGGCTGCCTCACTGGATGGGTGGGTCGGATACGGCGAAGAACATTTGGTTCGAGCCGCACGCTGGAAAGTTTGGCTCATTCACAAAAGACAAAGTGGAAGCCATCCTATGGCGAGCAGTGTGCGTGAACAAAACGATGAGTCTCGGACAGGCGAAGTCGATTTATTTGAAGGGGTGGACGAAGCTCCTTCCCCAACGTTAAGGTAATCGCGTTCGTTTGCGGGAAGCCCTCGAATTGACCATGTGCCCCGCAAGCCAGCCCTCTAGTTCCGGGCTGCCCCAGCGAAAACGGACATACCTCCCGAACCGGATGTGCGGAATTGGGCCTGTGACGCGACTGCGGACGTGCCCGCGAACCCAACTCACCGGGAGAACCCAGCGGCGGGCAAGCTCAACGAAGTCGATGACTTCGTAGTGCGTCCCTTCCTGAATCCTCTCGGGCGATGACATCGGCTAGGTGTGCACAATTGCACAGACGTCGACCACTGCACCCTATAGAGTCTATTGCGGCCGAAAGAAAGGAATTCGTGCTACACGGAGAATATTATGAAATTGGTCACTTTGTTCTTGCTCGTTCTATCATCGTTGGAAATTGGCGCTTTTGCCCAAACTGATATCGATCTTGGACCTGCCGACAGCTTTGCCTTGCTGGGCGCATCCGGCATAACCAACGTTAGTGCACACACCTTCATCATTGGCGATGTTGGCAGTTCTCCGACACCCAGTGTAACCGGCCTCACCAAATCCCAAGTCAATGGTCACTTGTACCTCAAGTCGAGCTACGCGACGACCCACGCGCAGACGGGTCTGACTGTGGGATACGACCAAGCGGCGAACGCGCCGTGTGGCAACGACCTTACCGGCAAGGATCTGGGCGGATTGACACTCGGACCTGGAGTCTATTGCTTTTCGTCTTCAGCCGGATTGACTGGCACGCTGACGCTGGACGCTCACGGAAATACCAATGCCCAGTGGATTTTCCAGATCGGAAGTACCCTGACGACTGCCTCCAATTCCAACGTGGCCATAGTCCTAGGGCACGCGCCAGGGGCGGGGCCGCTCTGGGAAACAGGTTTGAGAGGGTGCAATGTGTACTGGCAGGTCGGTTCCTCGGCTACCATTGGGACCGGTACTATTTTCCGCGGAAAGATCATGGCGCTTACCAGCATCACGCTAAACGGCGGGACCCTTCACGGTAAGGCTCTAGCGAGTAATGGTGCGGTCACGATGTCTGCCCGGGAGACGGTTGACGGTCCGCCATGTGGCGCAGGCACCTAAAAACTCAGTCGTGCGAACGCCAAGTCTGATCCAGTTCTCGTTGAAGCACTTGTTCTGGATATGTCTCGAAGACGGCAGGGGAACGCGAATGGGCGCTTCCTCTGACCGGTTCCCGATAGGGTTTATCAACCAACCTCGTGCCAAGTACTAACTACTTTCCGTCGCAAAAGTGAAGCGATGAGAACCGATGGATGCTTACAACAGTCGCGCAAGGACGCCGCAACCGACAGGGCACACGAGACACGGGACAAGATCAATCAGTCGGTGCAAAACGCCAAGCAGAAGGTCAACGAGAAGATCGACAGATTCAAGGAGCGTCATCCATCCTGATGCGCGGCGGCCTGAATTATTTTTCCGTTTGTGCCGAAGACCGGGCATGGGCAGCAACAGTAGCAATGCGATAGTTCGATAAAGGGTGGCATAGAAGAAGTAAGTTGCATTTTGTCCGAATCTATTGCTGGCTTGGGAGTAATGAAAATGGCAGAAGTTCGACTGCAAGAAGGGGAGTCGATAGAAAGCGCCCTCCGTCGCTTCAAACGGAAGGTTCAGACTGAAGACATCATCAAGGAAATTAAGCGTCACTCCTATTACCTGAAGCCGGGCGCGAAGCGTAGGGTGAAACAAGCTTTGGCGCAACAGCGTGCCCGAAAGAAGGTCCGCAAAGAGGCGCTCAGTTCGAATCGTTAGGACATCCGCGGCTCGGCGACCGTAGACCGCATATGGGGATCAAACGGAACGGTGCACTTACGGCGGCATGGATTGCGGCCTTTTGCAGTCAATTCGTGCTAAAGTCTTCCCATGGTAGTCACGGTGAACATTCCCGATGAACTTGCGGAAGTGGCCAAGTCGCGCGGCTTGTCTCTTGAAGCGTACGTTCAAGAAATTTTGGCTCAACAGTTAGCACGTCCTGCGGAGACTAGGCAGCCGCGTACGACGGAAGAGATTCGCATCTGGCTCGACTCACTGGCCCAGTTCTCGGACAAGATTCCACCTTTGCCCGAGACTATTTCCCGCGATTGGCTTTACCAGGATCACGACTAAATGGCTCTTGCGTCGTGTCTGGTAGATACCAACATCCTGCTGCGCATGCCCGACGCTCCGATCCTCAGCACCAAGTCGTAGATGCGGCGCTCGCTCGACTCGCCGGCCAAGGCACAGTCCTTCACTACACGCACCAGAATGTGGCCGAGCTTTGGAATGCAATGACTGGGCCCGTTGTCCGTAATGGCTTTGGGTGAGCGCCGCGGAAGCCGAGCGCGAGGTCCGAGCGATCAACAGCGACTGTCTTGGATTTGCGCTGAGGCTGGAAAGGGTGGAAAAGGGGTCGGATCCGGATGAAAGTTCTTTCACATTGACATGAACAGGGATTGGGGCAAGAATGGCGACCTTGTTGGGGCTTAAAAAGGAAGTCCCCGCTAATATGTCGCGCCGCTCCCTCTTACCCCCTATTCTGATCGCCGTCTTCGTTGTGAATGCAGGCGCAAAGACGGATATCTGGCTTCAAGTCCGCACTCCGCATTTCGTGGTTCTGAGCAACGCCGGTGAAAAGCAAGCGCTCCATGTCGCCGACCAGTTTGAGCGGATGCGCGCTGTCTTTCACAAAAGGTTTCCCAGAGCTCAGGTTGATGCCGCTTCTCCCATTATCGTGATCGCCCTGAAGGACAAGAAGGACTTCCAGGCACTAGAACCGGAAGCCTATCTTGCCAAGGGTCAATTGGACCTCGCGGGCCTTTTCTTGCGGGCGCCGGACAAGAATTACGTTCTTTTGCGCCTCGATACCGAGGGTGAGGATCCTTATGCCTCCGTGTATCACGAATACACGCATTTCGTAATCAGCCGTGCCGAGGAATGGCTGCCACTTTGGCTTAACGAAGGATTGGCCGAGTTCTACCAAAATACCGAAATTAAGGGAAAAGAAGTGGGGCTTGGCAAACCAAGCGGCGAGAACCTTCTCCTCCTGCGCCAGCACCATCTACTCCCTCTCGCCACTTTGTTTGCCGTTGACCACAATTCGCCCTACTACCATGAGGAGAACAAGGGCTCCATCTTCTATGCCCAATCCTGGGCTCTTACCCACTATCTTGAAATCAAGGACATTCAGGAAAACACCCAGCGCTTGACCGATTACGCCAGGCTGGTTAGCAATAAGGTGGACCCGGTAGCGGCCGCGACCCAAGCCTTCGGAGATTTGAGCGTATTAGAGAAGAATCTTGAGCAATACGTCTCGCACCGGAGTTTCTATTATTTGAAGATGCCTGGTTCCACCCAAGTGGATGATTCGACTTTCAAGGTGCAGCCAGTTAGCCCCACTCAAGCTGATACCATCCGCGCCGATTTTCTCGCTTACAACCAGCGATTCAAGGACTCTCGCACCCTGCTGGATCGCGTGCTGCAGGAGGATCCAAAAAATGTTGCCGCGCTCGAGACGAGGGGGTTCCTAGCCTTCCGCGAGGGCAAACTGGATGAGGCGGCGAAATGGTATGAGCAGGCCGTCAAGCTCGATTCGCAAAGTTTTCTCGCTCACTATTATTTCGCGGCCATTGCCATGCAACGGGGGGAGTCCGCCGACCGCGCTGCTCAGATTGAGTCCAGCCTGCGAATTGCTACCAGACTCAACCCGTCTTTTGCCCCGGCCTTTGACGAGTTAGCGGCTTTCTACGGCATGCAGCACAAGAATTTCGACGAAGCTAGCATGCTCAACCTCACGGCCGTCCAACTGGATCCCGGAAATATTGGATTTCGCCTCAATCGGGCCAACCTTATGCTGGAGATGGAACGCCCCACCGATGCCATTGCTGTGCTGCGGAACGCGATGAAGTTGGCGGCGAAGCCCGAAGAAACATCGGCGATTCAGAGCCGGTTGCAATCCATTCAGCAATACCAGGCGGAGCGTGAAAGCCAAGAGCGCGAATCCCGCGAAGCAACCGAGCAGAGTCAGTCTTCAAGCCAATCATCAAGCCGGGAAGCCCCACCCCTTCCCGACCACGTCGAAGACGACCGGCACGGGGCCCAGCGAACGGTAAACGGAACGATCAAGGACGTGCACTGCTCCTACCCCACCACCATGAAGTTGAAGGTTGAAGTCGGAGCGAAGACGTTGAATTTGCGTGCCGGGAACTACTACAAGGTCGGATACTCCGCCTTGAATTTCACGCCCACCGGCGAACTCAACCCCTGCAAGAACCTCGAAGGGATGAAGGCGAAAGTGGAGTACTTTGAAGATCTGAGTGGGGCAGAAGGCCAAATCGTCTCCATTGAGCTCTCAAAGTAAGGCAAACGGCGCAAGCTTGTGCTTGCGTGAGCCACAAACAGAAGGCTGGCGTAATATCCCGATTACCCTCAGAACCCGGCCAAGATTTGCGATTTCGGAAACTGTAAAGCCACGGCCCTCTTATTCTTTGACTTGTCCTCCCTATCCCGCCTAACATGACGCGACACAAAGCTTGGGCGAACCACCTCGCCCTACGGCCCTCATTCAACAAGTGGGGTGCAGTATGAAAGCGCTTTTACTGTTGTTTCTCCTCCGCCTGTCCGTGGCGATCGTGGCCCAAGAGCCAGGGTCTCAGCCGTCCGCGGCAAAACCAGCAGACGCCGAACCGGGGCTGACTCTGGCGTCAGCCCAACGCGTCTACTTGGACGCTCGACTCGGGACTACGATTGAGCCTGGCTTGGGACCTTACTCCAGCCATCCGTCGGGACGTGGGGCGCCCAACGCAGGACGAGCGCGGGAAGGTCTGGAGAAAGCGATTGTGAAATGGGGCCGGTTCACCATGGTAGACAGCCCGGAGAAGGCCGACCTCGTTCTGGTGATCGTTGAAGGCAATCGCACCTCGGGCATTCGCGAGGGTGTTCTTACCGAGAAACTTCTGGTCGTGCGGGGCGGGACCGACAAAGTGAAGTTGTGGGAAAGCCGTTCGCACGACGGGGGTGTGCGCGACTACCGCCCGGTGGCGAAAACAGTGGACGAGTTCCGGGCGGCGGTGGAGGAATACGAGATTAAAGTTCCCAAGGAACTGGTCGTCCAGGCGCGAGCGGCCGGGATTTCAGGTGCGACATCGGCGAAGTCTGGCGGCTGTGGCGCTACCCCGAGCGATCCCCTGGATTGCCTTGCTCACCAAGACGCAGCTCTGTATTTACCGGAACAACGCGAGGAGAATCAGGGCGCGGTGAAGCTTTCCCAGGTCGTGCTGCACATGAGTGTGCTGGACATGGAGAAACATGTTTCAACCACGGAGTTTTCCAACTATGTGGTAGCAATCCAGAAGCTGCTACACGGGCAGTTCGCCACTGCCCCGTCGCAGCCGGGCAAGGACCTCGCTGTGCAAGGGACGTTGCAGGCCGATGGTCAAGCCGACTTCAAGCTACAGTCGCGTCCGCAGCTAGATGACAAACAGATGCAGAGTTTCTACGACGATCTTCAGAAACTGCCGCGACCGGCTGTGCGCGAGGGTCCGGTGGAATTCAGAGTTGTATTCCAGCTGTGGGGTGGGAGCGAGGAGAGCCGGACGGTGCGGTGATTTATGGGCCGTGGCTAAGAAGTTGCGGCGAGAGGCCCTGAACCCACACGAAGATTTTTCTGGCGACAAGGCAGACACATGGTCAGTGAGTGAAATTGATTCCATGACAATGTCGGCTCCTGTACCCGAGTAAACTTTGGTGGTTACCAACCAACCAAGAGCGCTCGGGAGAGAGGAGCCGAACATGATCATTAATAGGATGCGATTATCACCCGGGCTTTGAGCAAATTGCTTTTGTAGATACCGAGACTGGGGAACTGCAAGAGCGGCGACTGCAGCACCGCGAGGAAGCGGAGAAATTCTACCGTGACCTGGCGGCACAGGAGATGAAGGTTCGTGTGGGCGTGGAAGCGAGCGGGCATGCGCGCTGGTTTGAACGACTGCTCTCCGAGTTGCAGTTTGAGCTGTGGATCGGAGACGCAGCCGAGATTAGTTCGAGGCGGGTACGGAAGCAGAAGACGGATCGCCAGGATGCGCAGCTGATTCTGAAATTAATGCTGAAGATGACTTTCCGCAGATCTGGGTACCGAGCTGGGAGAATCGTGATCT
>Ga0210402_10005947_pt1 | contig 10850 bp, 11 predicted proteins | sample IncBWC7MmetaG_FD_161055 | JGI IMG/M metagenome (GOLD analysis project Ga0210402, IMG submission 161055) | Forest soil microbial communities from Barre Woods Harvard Forest LTER site, Petersham, Massachusetts, United States - Inc-BW-C-7-M | ecosystem: Environmental > Terrestrial > Soil >... | reverse complement strand
ATTGAGGTCTTTAACCGATACGGACAATTCCTTTATGAATCCGATGGTGGTTATGTGGAGCATCCTTGGGATGGAAAATATAATGGTAAGCTTGTTCCGGTAGGCGCATATTATTACATTATTAAACTGAATGCAGATATACCGGGTGGTGAAAAACCTTATGCAGGATGCATTTCGGTGATCTATTAAACGGAGTTTTAAAACACCGTAAATATAAAAAGGACCTCATCATTGAGGTCCTTTTTTGTTCCGTGGGCCCACCAGGGCACGATCCTGGGACCCCCTGATTATGAGTCAGGTGCTCTAACCAGCTGAGCTATGGGCCCTTTCTTCGGCTTTCGCATTGAAGAATGAGGGGGCAAATATAATCAAACACAGCCAATTTAACGCTTCATTAAATTATTTGCCGTTATTTTGCAGCCACAAATAGAACTATGAAGAAAATCATTTTCCTTGCGCTGTCCTTATCCATTTTGACCGTAGCTTTTTCCCAAACAAAAAAAGACTGGAGCAAGGTGAATCTTTCTAACCAGGCGGCAGATCATTTTATGGTGCAACTGAGCAGCGACCATTGGGCCAATATGCCGGATAGTATCAGTAGCCATCAAAGTGGCTTTTCCCGTGGATTAAACATATATGTAATGATCAACAAGCCTTTCAAAACGGATCCGCGCTGGAGCGTGGCGTTTGGTATTGGTGTTGGCAGCAGTAATATTTTCTTTCAGGGTGTAGATATTAAATTAAATCAAACCGGTACCACTTCCCTTCCCTTTACCAATGTGGATTCTTCATCAAGCGGGCATTTTAAAAAATATAAATTGGCAACCTCTTTCCTTGAAATACCCATTGAACTCAGGTATACCTTTAATCCTGAAAAACAACGCAAAAGCTGGAAACTGGCATTGGGCATAAAGGCCGGCACCATGCTGGATGCACATACAAAGGGCAAAACCTTGTTAGCTGCCAACGGCAATGTTATTAATACTTACACAGAAAAAATAAGTAGCACTACTTTTTTCAATACATCCCGCCTGTGCGGTACATTTCGTGTGGGATATGGTAATTTCTCGCTTTTCACTTCTTACCAGCTAACTTCTATGTTTAAAACCGGCGGCGCAGATATTAAGACCTATCAGGTAGGGCTTTGTATAAGCGGACTATAATTAAATAATGTAATGTTGAACCATTGGTTCCCTTTATTTGTTGCTTATTTACAATAACGTAACTTTGCAACTCACAATTCCTTCATGAGCGACGAAATAAAGCACGAATGTGGCGTAGCATTCATTCGACTTCGTAAATCTTTCAGTTATTACCAACAAAAATATGGTTCAGTACTATATGGCCTTAACAAGCTGTATCTGCTGATGGAAAAACAGCATAACCGTGGCCAGGATGGTGCGGGCATTGCGGCGGTAAAGCTAAATGTAGAACCCGGGTATCCTTTTTTACAGCGTATCAGAAGTTGTGCCAATCAGCCGATTGTTGACCTTTTCTCACAGATAGGCAAAGAAATTGCAGAGCTGGAAAAATACCAACCGGATATTAAAAGCCATCCCGGCCTGATGAAGGGCCATATCAATTTCCTTGGTGAATTATTATTGGGCCATCTGCGTTATGGTACACAGGGAAAGAACAATGCAGAATTTTGTCACCCGTTCATTAAGCGCGATACTATTCCTGCAAGGAACCTTGCATTGGCAGGAAATTTCAATTTAGTTAATACAGAAGAATTATTCAGTCTTATAAATATAGATCCGGGTGTTTTTCAAAAACAAAGTGACCTGGCAGCGATGATGGAAGTATTACATCATTTTTTGGTAAAGGCTGATGAGGCTTTTCCTGGTAAACTGGATATCGCCAAAGTATTGAAGAAAGCTGTTCCGCTTTTTGACGGCGGTTTCAACTTTTGCGGATTGGTGGGTAACGGCAACGCATTTGTAATGAGAGATGCGCATGGCATACGTCCTTCTTATTATTATGTAAATGATGAAGTGATTGTTGCGGCAAGCGAAAGAGCAGCGATAAGAACCACCTTTAATGTTGGCGAGAATGAAGTAAAGGAATTAATGCCGGGTTGTGCATTATTAGTGGATGCAGAAGGAAATTATACGATCGAACAGATCGTTGAAGCCAAAGAACGAAAAGCCTGTAGCTTTGAACGTATCTATTTTTCCCGCGGCAGCGATGAAAAAATTTATCGCGAAAGAAACGCATTGGGCTATAACCTAAGCGAGCCGATCTTAAAAGCAATTGACTACGATCTTAAGAATACTATTTTTTCTTTTATTCCCAATACAGCCGAAACAGCATTTTACGGAATGGTGAAAGGTGCAGAAGCATATCTTAATAAAATAAAGATAGAACGCATCATGAGTTGGGGCAAAGATTATGATGAAGAGAAACTAACGGAGATGATCAGTCGAAATGTGCGGATCGAAAAGATCGCCATCAAGGATGTGAAGTTGCGCACCTTTATTACAGAGGATAGCAACCGGAACGAAATGGTGCAACACGTTTATGATATCACTTATGGAACCGTGAAGAAAGATGAAGACACGCTGATCGTGATCGATGATTCTATTGTTCGCGGAACAACGTTGAAAGAAAGTATCATTCGTATGTTATCGCGTTTGAGCCCCAAACGCATTATCATTGTTTCTTCTGCACCGCAGATACGTTATCCGGATTGTTATGGAATTGACATGAGTAAACTGGGCGACTTCATCGCATTCAAAGCTGCCATAGAATTATTGCAGGAAAGCGGCAAACTCTGTTTGTTGAATGACTTGTTAGATAAATGCAAAGAATTACAACGCAACAATCAATTGCATACAGAGAACGTAGTGAAACAGATATATCAACCATTCACTGCCGAACAGATATCTAAAAAAATAGCACAATTAATAACACCGCCGGAGATCACTCATATCCAAATAGATGTGATCTTCCAAACCATAGAATCATTACATCTTGCTTGTCCTACTAATTTAGGTGACTGGTATTTTACAGGTAATTATCCAACTCCGGGTGGCAACCGCGTCGTTAATAAAGCTTTCATGAATTATATGGAAGGGAAGAATGTGAGAGGGTATTAAAGTTGACAATTGTTGGTTGACGGATGAGAGAAGCAAAAGAGCATGATTTGAAAATACTCCTTATTATAAGACACGCTAAAAGTAGCTGGGAGAGCGATCTTGCCGACTTTGAAAGGCCATTGAACGAACGCGGTAAAAAAGATGCCCCGGTAATGGCGCAACGATTACTCGACAGAAAAATATCCATCGATACTTTTATTTCTTCTCCTGCTAAACGCGCCAAACAAACAGCTGAATTTTTTTGTGAGAAGTACAAAAGAAAAATAGCTGATATTAATTTTGTTTCGGCTTTATATCACGCACCCGCAACTGTTTTTTATGAAGTAATAAAAAATATCGATGATCAATTTTATACTGCTGCTATATTTTCCCACAATCCCGGCATCACCGCATTTGTAAATGAATTGGTTGATAAAGTTGATATCGACAATATGCCCACCTGTGGCATCTTTGCTGTTGGCATCGATATTAATAAATGGAGTGATTTTAAAGAAGGGAGAAAAGAATTCCTGTTCTGCGATTATCCAAAACTTGTTTAGCCATTACAAGGGACCAGTAAAATCAACAATTACTTTTTTGTATTGTTCCATATCATACAAAGGAATGGCGAACGATTCTTTTTCTGCTTGCTTTATTACGTCTTCTAATAAAAATGAATCCTGATCAGTAGAATAAAATAATTTTTGCTCTGTCAAATGTTTGGATAAATATTCCTGTTCTGTTTGCCCTGGAGTAGCTACCATGATCGCTTTGTGTTGTAGTTTCACAAGATCCATCACGGTTGTATAACCACTCCTGCTTATTACTAATTCGGATTGTTGAATGGCAATATTCAATTCGCTGGAAGGAAGATGGTTGACTATTTGAAGATTGTCGTTTTGTTCTTTATCCAATATTTGATCAGCGGGTAATCCTCTTACAAACAAAACCTTTCCTTTAAATGCCGGCAATTGTTCCAGTAATAGTTGTTCAAATAAGGTACGCTGCGGTTCAGGTCCGGATAAGAGTATTAAGAGGTCATATTTTTTTTCTATTCGGGATATTTTTTCAAAGCGGCTCAGGCATCCCAAATACTTTACCGTTGGCGGTAATTTATGGGGATGTGATAATGTGCCTCCAAGCGAAGGTTCTTTTTCTACATCCGGTACCCAACAAGCAGTGTATTTTTTAATGAAACGGTAATGAAGTTGCTGTGTTATTTTCTCTATAAATGGATTACCAGTTTTTATTAATAATTGATGAGTGATATATGCAGCAGGAATAGTTGCATGATATAATCCAAAACGATTATCCGAAATAACAGCATCAATTCGTTCTTCTTTTACAACTTTTTTAAGCCAGGCGTGTTCTTTGTAAATAGCCAGAAAAAGTTTTGGCAACTGGAATAGGATAGTTAAAATAAAAAAAGATTTTCGACGACTATACCACATATTATATACCGGTACAGGCAAACAGGCAAGCAGAGGGAATTCTTTTTGAAGCAGGAACCGCTGAGGCCCTTCGGCTCCGATAAGTACTTCACAATCATTGTTTAAGAGTTCTTTAATAATAGGAATACAGCGCGTGGCATGACCCAATCCCCAGTCCAGTGGAACAACCAAAATGCGGGGGTGTACTGTTTTTCTGTTAAAATTTTTCTCAAACATGACGGCGCTCACTATTTATATGTGAAAATAGATTAATTTAGTCACGTTGTTTTATGAAAAAAAGTTTAAAAAACATAGTATTGTTAACGCTTGCCATTTCCTTGATTGCTGCCACCGGTTGTTCATCTTCTAAAAAATGTGGTTGCCCTAGTAAAAAAGGATTTGTTGGCTACAACTAGTACGCACTAAATGATCAGTTGAAAATGAACCGGTCCAATCGTTCTTTATTGGTGTTATTCAATCAGGAGTTAAAAAGTCCGCATGCTATTGAGCATGAGGTGGGCATCCTGCATGAATTATTGCACCACGTTGAGCATTTGGAAAACGTGATCGTTTCGCATGAAATACTGGATCTTAATAAACATAAACTTTATAATGATCCCATCTCTCTCCATAAGGCTTTTCGCGAACGTAAAGTAAAAGGATTTGTGTTCTTAAATAATAAGAATTAAGCGCTTATTTATTTTACTTCTTGTCTTCATCAAATTTCTTCTCCGCCTCTTTCGCTTTTTCAAAATCAAGGATCACCGAATTGATGCAATAGCGTAAACCTGTTGGTGGCGGACCATCTTCAAATACATGCCCTAAGTGCGCTTCGCATCTTCCACATTCTACTTCGGTGCGTTTCATACCATAACTGTTATCGGGTTTATAAATAAGACTGTCTTTTTTGATGGGTTCAAAAAAACTTGGCCAACCACAGCTGCTGTCAAATTTTGCATTGCTCGTGAATAAAGGATTACCACAGGCGGCGCAGTAATACGTTCCTCCTTCATTGCTATCCCAATATTGACCGGTGAATGGCCTTTCCGTTCCTTTTTGGCGAGCTATATTGTAAACATCCTTTGGTAATATTTTCGCCCAATCTTCATTCTTTAGTTCCACCTTATTGGCATCTATGGTAGAGTAGACGGGGTTTTTTTTAGAGGAATTGTCCATATTGTATTAGTTTATTGCGTAAAAATTTATCTCGTATAAAAATAGTTAATGAGCGCCGAATTTATAAATATAACAGGGCTTATTTCGAATTGTTTTAAATATACGAGTAGCGGCTCCAAGCGGATTTTATAGCATTTCATATTACTGTTAAAGAAATTTAAAATCATGCAGTATATTTGTTGGCTCAACAGGATAGTAAACCAACATGTTCAACCTTATACTTTTTGGCCCTCCAGGTAGCGGAAAGGGTACGCAGAGCGAGAAATTGATCGCGACCTATAATTTAAAACACCTTAGTACCGGTGATCTTTTAAGAAGTGAAATAACGGAGCAAACTCCGCTGGGCATGGAGGCTAAAAACTTTATGGATAAGGGCCAGTTGGTACCGGATGAAGTAGTGATCGGCATGATCAGCTCTGCGCTGGAAGCCAATCCTAAAGCAAAAGGATTTTTGTTTGACGGGTTTCCAAGAACCGCTGCACAGGCAGAAGCATTGGATAAATTATTGGAGTTGAAAAAAACATCCATCAATTTGATGTTGGCATTGGAAGTAAGTGAAGAAGAGCTGGTAAAACGTTTATTAAAAAGAGGTGAAACCAGTGGCCGATCGGATGATACCAATGAAAAAGTAATAAGAGCAAGAATTGCAGAATACCATAAAAAGACGGCGGCTGTTGCGGATTATTATAAAAAATTCAATAAAGTGGTGATGATAAAAGGAGAAGGAACAATAGAAACTATTTTCGCTGCGTTAAGTAAAGAGATCGATAAACGAAAATCGAAATAAATCCCGTCCAAGGAAATACCATAACCAAATCCATTGCTATGTCGGAAGCTTATGTAAAATCAGAAACTCACCAGGGAATCACCACCATTGAGTTTTTTCATCCGAAAGGAAATTCTCTTCCCGGAAAAATATTAGAAGAGATCGCTAAAGAAATCCATTTCGCAGGAACACACAGTGAAACAAAAGTGATCGTTTTAAAAAGTGCGGGCGATGGTGCTTTTTGCGCGGGTGCTTCTTTTGATGAATTGATCAGCATTAAAACAGAAGCGGAAGGGTTAAAATTTTTCAGTGGTTTTGCGCAGATCATCAATGCGGTTCGTAAGTGCCCGAAGTTTGTTATCGGTCGTATCCAGGGACAAAGCGTTGGTGGAGGTGTTGGATTGGTTGCTGCGGTTGATTATGCGATCGCGCTTGAAAAGGCAGAAGTAAGATTAAGCGAATTAACTTTTGGTATCGGACCATTTGTAATTGGATTGGCAGTAGAAAGAAAGATAGGCGTTTCTGCATTCAGCTCTTTAGCAATTGATGCAACAGGATGGCGCAACAGCGAATGGGCAAAAAGAAAAGGATTGTTTTCCGAAGTGCATGAAAATGTAAATAACATGGACGAATCGATACGTCGCCTGGCGAATCACCTGATGCATTATAATCCCGAAACAATGGCCGAAATGAAAAAAATGTTCTGGAAAGGAACAGAGAACTGGGATGAATTATTAAAAGAAAGAGCTACGATCAGCGGACGATTGATATTAAGCAGCTATTCTAAAAAAGCAATTGAAAAATTATTGGCAGAAAAAGTAAAAAGCTGATCAATGAACTCCGATGTCTGAAGTCAGATTTCTGATTTCAGACTTCATGCATTATAAGTTATCATATTTATACAAAGGATCTATCTCTGATCCCGCGGGAAGATCGAAGACAGGTTTGATGATACCATCTTTCAATCCATATACCCATCCATGAAGATCAGGTGCTTGTTCCTGTTTCCATGCACGTTGTATAATAGTTGTTTGTGCTAAATGCAATACCTGTTCTTTTACATTCAGCTCTACCAACCTGTCCGTACGCTTTTCCTGATCTTGGATGGCATTCAATTCATCTGCATACATATGATATACATCTTTGATATTGCGTAACCACATATTTAATACGGGGCGATAATCGCGATTTTCCATCGCGGCTTTGATACCTCCGCAACCATAATGCCCGCAAACAATTACATGTTTTACTTTTAGATGAGAGACAGCAAAGTCCAATACACTTAATAAGTTTACATCGGTGTGAACCACCATATTGGCAATGTTACGATGTACGAAGATCTCACCCGGTTGTGTAGCAGTGATCTTATCCGCAGGAACGCGGCTATCACTACAACCTATCCAAAGGAAATCCGGTTTTTGAATATTACTCAACCGATTGAAATAATCAGGATCAATGACAACCTGTTGGGCTGCCCAATCTTTATTATCCTCCAGTATTTTATTGAATGATTTCATGCTGTTACAATATAGCTTTAAATATTTAATCCACCACAAACGCTGATCACCTGCCCGGTTACATAAGTACTTAATTCACTTGCTAAAAATAAACTAACATTGGCAATATCAGCAGTAGTACCAAATCTTCCCAAAGGAATACCTGCTTTGTATTTATCTGCACCATCACCTTCTTTTAAATAACTGGTCATGTCTGTTTCTACAAAACCCGGAGCGATAGCGTTGCAACGGATATTACGACTGCCTAATTCTTTTGCTACACTTTTAGTGAAACCGATCACACCTGCTTTGGATGCGGCATAACTACTTTGCCCTGCATTACCCATTTCGCCGATCACTGAACTCATATTAATGATGCTACCGCTTTTTGCTTTCATCATCGGACGAATGACCTGCTTGGTCATATTGAACACACTTTTCAAATTGACCTGCATCACTTCATCCCATTGTTCAGCAGTCATGCGTAATAATAAATTATCTTTTGAAATACCGGCATTATTCACGCAGATATCAATTGTTCCGAATTCTTTCAATACATCGTTTACGAATGTTTCACATGCTGCAAAATCGGCTGCATTGCTTTGATAGGCTTTTGCTTTAACGCCCATTGCCGTTAGTTTATCTTCCAATGCTTTTGCTTTATCAGCACTTCCATTGCTCACATAAGTGAATGCAACATTGGCGCCTTGTTCCGCAAATTTTATTGCAATCCCTTCGCCGATACCACGTGCTGCGCCGGTAACAATAGCGACTTTTCCTTCCAGTAATTTCATGAGTTAAATTTAATTAGTGCAAATGTAAATAATTCGCCAGCATATTACATTGCTTTAAAGTGATATCTTACAATATAGTCGCTGAGTTGATAAGGATACTTTTCATATACGCAGTTATCTTCTGTAAAGGAATATCCTTTTTCAAAGTCGTTGAATGCTTTATCATACAAAGTGGCGACCGCTTTCTGTTCTAAATGTAATTTATTCATGCAAATGGCCTTATAATATTCCGCCTCCGAAAAATTGCTGTAACGTACCAATGCTTTATCAAAATAATCGATAGCTGTTTGATAATTCTTTTGTTCGTAGTTCACAATGCCCAAATAGAACCAATCCATAAAATGGACCAATTCGGTGCCTCCATCTTTATTCTCCACATCGATCGTTTTATTAAAGAAGAAAGCTGCACTGTCAAATTGATCTAGTGCTAAATAAGAGAGGCCGATATAAAAACTATAAGGATGTTCTTTAGTGGTCATATTGCCACTTAGTTTTTCCGCTCCTTCAAAATCAACGATCGCATCTTTATATGTTTTGCTGAAAACACATTTAATAAACGCCCTGTATTCCAACCATTTTTTTGGATTTAATTGTACTGCAACATCTATGTACTGCATGCCTACTTCATACTTGCGTGCCTTAAAACAAGGCATCGCTTTTTCTTCCCATAAAAAATCATCATCAGGCGTGATAGCAATGGCAGAATCTATATAAAGATTCCATCTATCTGAAAAGTAACTGTAGTTGTATGCGCCACTATCGAGATATTTCTTTTCGATAGAATCTTTCAGCGCCTGTGTTGTGCTGAACATCTTAACGGACTGAGAAAAAGAACTTACCGATGCAATGCAAATAAGAATAAAAGGTATGATAGATCTTTTAAGCATGCGCTATTGAAAGTATTTCTTCTAAAATAGTTCTTTCGTTGCTTAGTCTTGGTATTTTGTGTTGCCCGCCCAGCTTGCCTTTGCTGCGTAGCCATTCTTTAAATGTTCCTGCCGGCAATGCTTTTACGATCGGTAAACGCAAGGCAATATCCTTATGTCGTTTTGCTTCATAATCGCTGTTGATGCTTTTTAATGCCGTATCCAATTCAATAATGAATTGTTGAAGATTTTTTGGCGCTTTATCAAATTCTATGAGCCATTCATGCGCACCATTATTTTTTTCGCTGAAGTAAACCGGAGCTGCAGTATAATCATTAACAATAGCGTTTGTTTTTTCTGCTGCAATGGCGATTGCTTTATCTGCATTGTCAACGATCACTTCTTCACCAAAAGCATTCATATAATGTTTTAGCCGGCCGCTTACTTTTATTCTATATGGATCGGTTGAAGTAAAACGTACGGTATCACCCACCAGATATCTCCATAAACCGCCATTGGTACTTATGATCAAGGCATAGTTCTTACCTATCTCCACTTTTTTTAATCCTATTGTTTTGGGATTTGGCTTTCCATATTCTTCTACGGGCATGAATTCGTAAAAGATACCATGCTCGGTAAATAATAACATGCTGTCGTCCTCCGGAGAATCCTGTCCCGCAAAAAAACCTTCACTGGCATTGTATATTTCGAGGTAATTGATGGGTTCGCCGATGATCTTATCAAATTGCTCACGGTAAGGGATAAACGAAACTCCTCCGTGAATGTAGAGTTCTAAATTGGGCCAGACTTCTTTAATGGTTGTCTTGCCTTTTATTTCTAAAATTCTTTTTAATAATAAAAGCGTCCATGTTGGAACACCTGCCAATGAGGTTACATTTTCTTCAGCAGTTGCCAAAGCCAGGGTTTCAATTTTATTTTCCCATTCATCTAACAACGCAACACTTAGTTCGGGCGTACGTAACCATTGCCCCCAAAAAGGTGAGTTCTGCATTAGTACAGCACTCAGGTCGCCGTACTGTATGTCTTCATTGACTTTACTTATTTGATGAGAACCGCCAACCACCAACGCTTTACCTGTCAACAGATCGCTTGAAGGGAAATTGCTATAATAAGTGGTCAACACATCTTTGGATGCCTGGTAATGATTATCGCGCAGACTTTCAATACTAACCGGTATGAATTTGCTTTTAGAATTGGCAGTGCCGGAAGATTTTGCAAACCAGC
>Ga0210402_10005946_pt1 | contig 10851 bp, 11 predicted proteins | sample IncBWC7MmetaG_FD_161055 | JGI IMG/M metagenome (GOLD analysis project Ga0210402, IMG submission 161055) | Forest soil microbial communities from Barre Woods Harvard Forest LTER site, Petersham, Massachusetts, United States - Inc-BW-C-7-M | ecosystem: Environmental > Terrestrial > Soil >... | reverse complement strand
AGCCGCCACCGCGTATGTGGCTCTATATCCTGCTGTTCGATACGAAGCATTCGTCGAAGGATTGGCGATGTCTCCCATATCCGGTGTGTACAGCCCCCGCGCATCAATCGTATTGACTACGATATTCTCCGTAGTCGCGCGATCCACCAGGTCGCTGAATTCCAAGTTCAGCGTCGAAGTTATAAATCCTGGGGAAACGAACACCATAATCCGTTGTCCAGGCATCGTTCCCAGTCGCCGCATGACATCTTCCATGTGCCGCAAGACATACTCTGTCGAGGAATCCTCTCTCCCAACCACCGCCCCCGCCATGGCCTGTGCAATGCCTTGCGCCGCGGTTCTCTGCGTTTCGTCGCCATTAAATGCGCACTGCACCGTGTCCTCGGTCGCAACCGCCAATGCCTGCGTATCGTTTTTGTTCTGGATTAGATCCGCCTGGTAGTAGCTGATGTCCGGACAATCGTGCAGCCCCACAGTGGGCGAATGCGGGATTATCTTCAAAAGCGACTTGCGCAAAAGGTCGTGGTCGTTGGTAAATTCCTGCGTGAATTGCCCGGAAGTCGAGTAAATGCCAACTCGATCGGAAGCCGCCAGCGAATCAAGAAAACGCCCCGCGGAAGTCCGCACGAACATCGCGTCCTGCATCGTGAGGTGCTGGTCGTCGAATACAACGGACACAAACCTCTGCGGCAACGCAGCCGCTACCTCCTTCGCCGCAGCTGGATCGGCGGAAGCATTTTCGTCGGCGCTCGTCGTGGTGGCCACCACGTGAGACTCGGGCGTTTCCACGCTGAATGTGGAGATTGTTTGCGCCTTGCGATTATCGGAGAGCTGAAAATCTTCCTTGTGCAGGTTCGGCACCACCTTGCCTTGCTGATCACGAACCACTACCCGCACCAGCACGAGGTTTACGCGAACCTTGAATGTCGGAGCAGTATCGCGGCTCGACACTTCAGCGTTGTCGTTCGAGGTCGGCGCTTGCGGCTTCCCTGGTTCTGCAGGCGCTTGTGCAGCCGGACTAGCGGCGGGAGCAGCTGGGGAGGTCGGCGATTGCCCCCTAACGGCAATGCTCGCACCCGTCAGTAACAATGCCAAGCAAAGACACGTCAACCGGCGCGCGAACGGGAACTGCGGTAGGTAGGACATCCCTTTCCTTCTCTGATCCGCATCCGCAGGCACCGCCGGCTATTGGGGTAGCCGGCACTACGGGGGAACCTTGCCACCAGCCTCGCGAAATGACTATACGCTCTAGTTAAATTTTGTGTCAACGCGTTTGCCAGCCGCGCGGTACGCCGTCAGGCTCCAAACATCCTGAGCATCATCGCGCCGCAAAACATAACGATCTCCGTTCTCGGTCAACACTCGAAAATAGGTCAGTCCGGGCGAGTACCAACGGTCTTCCACTTCCGCAATCTCCCAGGTTTGCGTCTCGAACACGATCCGCAATGGACGCTCATCCGCCCTGTGCCCCGAATAGCATTCCACTCGAACCACTTGCTCAGCCATGTTGCTCACGCAGTGGCGCGCCCCCGGCGGTTCTCATCCAACTCCGCGTTCCATGCCGCTCCCAAAAATATGATCACCGCGGATAGCTGCATCCACACCATCAATCCGATGACCGCCGCAAGCCCCCCATAAACCACACTGTACGGCACCCGGCGCACATAAAACCCAAATAGCACGTTCGCCAGCCACCACAGTGATGTAGCCACCATCGCACCTGGCAATACGTTTCGCAGACTTTCCTCTCCCGGCCGAGCCACCCTATAGATGACCGTCAGGGCCAGCATTGCCAGCACAATCGCCGCCGCCGGAAAGAAAAACGTCCACCACCCCTGCAAGGGATGGTGCGGGCCCAGTTCGTCCGCAAGCCAACGCCGGATCGGCCTTCCAAGAACTCCCAATATCGCGGCGGCCAGCAGCGGTGCGATTGTCACCAGCAGCAGCGCCAACCCTCGAAGTTGCCGATGCAGGAACCCCGGCTGTTCCTTATCCCCGTAAATTCTATGAATGCCTTCCATCAGCAGCCGCATGACTTGCGAGCCCGCCAGCAGCGTTCCCGTCCATCCCACGAGCGCCAGTTTCCAGGCCTCTGGTCCGCGCCTCACCAAAAACTCGGATACGATGCTCTGGCTTCCCGGCGGCAGAAATGCGGTAAGGTCCGTGATCAAATCCAGCAGGCTAGTTCGTCCGCCGATGCGGCTGGTCGCGAACCCCACCATAATGAGCAGCGCCGGGAAAAATGCCAGAAACAAATTAAAGGCGATAGCTTGCGAAATCATGCCGCAGCGCGGAAATACTCGCGCAAGCATCCGAACTGTTCGCCTGATGAGGGAGGGGCTCGAGGCCATAGCGCGCCATTATACATAGGCGCGGCAGCCTTTCTGCTGTACAGCTCGTCCCGCGAGTCCCGCTTAAGATTGGCGCAGGAGCATGTAGCTAGAGTTGTCGGTACATAACCAGTGCATCGACTGCGCCCAGCGACGGATGCATAAACGCTGCCGGAAGCCGGCCGGCAATTTCAAACCCCATGCTCTTCCAGAGCCGCACGGCTCGCTCGTTGCTGCTGACCACAAAATTGAATTGCATCGCACGAAAGCCCCGTAGCCTGGCGTGCTCCAGGGAATGTTGGCACATGGCGCGTGCCACCCCGCGTCCGCTCGCCCACGCAGCGGTCATGTACCCGCAATTCGCAACGTGCGCTCCTCCGCCCTTCTGGTTCGCCCGCATATAGTACGTTCCCAGAATTTCTCCGTTCCCTTCTGCGACAAATACCTCATGTCCATGCGCGTTCCAGTACGCGAGTGCCTCCTCGCGCGTCATATCCGCCGGCAACGTGTACGTATCCCCTGCCCGAATCACCGGCTCGAGGATCTTCCAGATCGCGTCGCTATCGCTTGTCGATGCCGACCGAATGATCATTGCGGAATCGTCATTGTTATTGCGCTTGGCCCGTCTGTTGTGCTTCCGCGGCCTGTTGCTGCGCTCCGTGCTTCAGGGCCCATCCCACAAAACCCTGCGGTGCATTCCTCACTCCAAAAATATTCGCATTCTTCATGCTTGCGATGTGCTCCCATTGCACGTCACGCAGGTCGGCATTCGTTAAATCCGCGTCCGCAAGACTGGAATCCTTAAGGTCTGCCCCGGTTAGGTCCGCTCCGGTCAGATCGCTGTCGCCCAGATTTGCTCCCTGGAATGAAACCTGCTCAAGTTTGCTCTGGCGAAAGTTGGTCGAGCGCAAGTCCGCGAACGTGAAGTCCGCCGACGGAAACTTTCCCTCCCGTACATCCGCCGAGGAAAAGTTCGCGCGCAGCAGCTTCGCTCTCTCGAGCCGGATTCCCTGCAGGAATGCGCCGGAAACATCCACGCCGACCAGCGCAACTCCGTCTGCATTCAATTCCTGGAGCGCTTCGATCCTGCCGCCGCTCCCGCCTTTTCCCTGCGAAGTGTTCACCACCTGCCACGCCTGATAATGCCTTTGCTTCACGCGGTCGCCCGATTCCGAAAAATAAAAAATCACGGCGACCAGTACGCTGAACGTCTCGAGATAGTCCAGCACTTCAAGAAACGTCCAATTACTGAGAGCGTAGGCAATCCATTCCCATAGCCATTCGAGAGCCACAAACGGTAGGAACCACGCGTGCTTTGTCTGACTTCTACGTTCGGCCCAAGCGGCAGGTCTCTCTTTTCGGATGTGTATTTTCATGACCCACTCCTTGCGAGCCTGCCGCATTTAACGTGAAATCGGGGCCTCACGCAACTTGGTTCGGTTTTCCCGCCAGCATTTCCTCCTACATCGTCAGCACCACGCGGAACTGCGCCTTCCCGCTCATCATTCGCGCAAACGCCTCATTCGCTTTCTCTAGTGGATATTTCTCAATCATCGCCTTCACGCCCGTCTGCGACGAGAATCGCAGAGTATCCTCCGAATCCATCGCGCTTCCGCCAGGCCATCCCTGGATGTCCCGCCTAGCGGTAATCAGCGAGACCACCGACACTTCCATCGGTTCGAACGGTGCGCCCACAATCAGCAATTTTCCGCCCACACCGAGCCCGCCGATCAACGCCGCTATCGCCTTCGCATTTGGCGCCGTCGCAAGGATTACCTTGGCGCCGCCCAGCTTCTGCAGCTCGTCCGCAGGGTTCGCTGCATTCGTATCGATATAGACAGACGCTCCCAGTTTCTTCGCTAATGCCGCATTCTCTGGCCCGCGTCCAATGGCCGCCACGCGATATCCAGCTTTTGCCGCGAACTGAACTCCCAGATGCCCCAAACCGCCAATTCCCTGCACGCCTACCAAGTCTCCGACTGTCGCTCCGCTATGCCGCAACGAATTGAACGTCGTAACACCCGCGCACAGCAGCGGTCCTGCCTCTGCGGCATCTAGATCGTCCGGAATCCGAGCTACCGCTTCATGCCTTGCGAGCATGTATTCCTGGTATCCTCCGTCGCGCGTAAAGCCGGTGATCGCTTCATTCTTGCAACTAACAAAGTCCCCCCGGCGGCACGATTCGCATACAAAATCGTGCCCACCGTGCCAACCCGTCCCCACACGATCACCCTTCTTCCATTCCGTTACTCCCTCGCCCACCTCATCCACCACGCCCGCAACTTCGTGCCCCGGCACGCGCGGATACACGATTCCAGGCCAGAGCCCGTCTTTTAGCATGTGGTCGCTGAAACAAATCCCACAGGCCTGCACCTTGATCCGCACCTCGCCAACTCCCGGCTTCGGTACGTCCCTCTCCTGAATCTCAATATCCGCTCCCGGCTTTGTAACTACTGCTACCTTCATCTTCGCCATCGCTCTTCTCCTTGCGTTTTCCCGCGTATTCGTTTTACCCTGCCCATGACTCCCCGCCTTTGATGCAGCACAGCGCCTTGGAGTTAGGTCGAGATTTGCAACCAGAGGTCCCGGCCGCACTCTAGAAAGCAAGTACGCAGCAGTGCGCTTGCCGCACGTTTCGCCGCGTCGTACACTCGAACCTCACCAATCCTACGCCCGGGGAAGCACCAAATGACCACGCCCGCCAAGCCAGTGCCATCAACCATGACGCGCAGCGAAGAAGTAGTCGCTAAGCACAAAAAGTACATCTGGCCCTCCGTCACCAACTACTACCAGCACCCGCTAGTCGCCGACCATGCCGAAATGCAGCACGTCTGGGACGTCGAAGGGCGCAAATACCTCGATTTCTTCGGCGGCATCCTGACCGTCTCCGTGGGCCACTGCAATCCCAAAATCACCAGCAAGATCAACGCGCAGGTAAACAAGCTCCAGCACATGTCCACGCTCTATCCGACCGAGCAAATCGTAGCGCTCGCTGAAAAAATCGCGCAGATCACTCCCGGCAATCTCCAATCGAGCTTCTTCACGAGCTCAGGCAGCGAAGCCGACGAAGCCGCCATCCTGATCGCGCGCATGGCCACCGGCAGTTACGACATCGTTGCTCTTCGCCACGCCTATTCCGGCGGCTCCTCGCTCATGAAATCCGTCACCGCTCATGCGCCCTATCGCAAAGCCGCCGTCATCAGCGTCGGCATCTCGCATGCCATCAATCCGTACTGCTACCGCTGCCCACTCCACCTGAAATATCCCGAATGCGAAGTGGCCTGCGCCGGAGACGTCGAAAACCTGATCCAGACCGGCACCAGCGGCAGCATCGCTGCCTTCATCGCCGAGCCAATCCAAGGCGTCGGCGGCTTCATCACCCCGCCCAAGGAATATTTCAAAATCGTTTTCAATATCGTAAAAAAGTACGGCGGCCTCTTCATCTCCGACGAGGTGCAGACCGGCTGGGGCCGCACCGGCAAAAAATGGTTCGGCATCGAGCAATGGGAAGTCACGCCAGACATTCTCACCAGCGCAAAAGGCATGGCCAACGGCGTCCCGGTAGGTTTGACGGTCACCACTCCAGAAATCGCCGCCGGTTTTCAAGGCCTGAACATTGCCACTTTCGGCGGAAACCCCGTAACATGCGCCGCTGCCCGCGCCACCATCGAACTCATCGAAGAAGACGACCTCCGCGAAAACGCCCACACCGTTGGCAACTACTTCCGCGCCAAGCTCGAAGAGCTTCAACAAAAATATCCGCTCATCGGCGACGTCCGCGGGATGGGCCTCATGCAAGCTCTCGAACTCGTGAAAGACCGCAAAACAAAAGAGCCCGCCCCCGCGCAAACCACGCAAGTCATGGAACGCGCCCGCGACAACGGCCTCCTCATCGGCAAGGGCGGCCTCATGGGCAACGTCCTCCGCCTCGCCCCCATGCTCAACACCACCAAACTCGACGTCGACGAAGCCATCCGCATCCTCGACAAGTCTTTCAGCGAAGTTCCGAATTGATTCCACGAATGCAAATAGTCATTCTTTCGGCCCTGATTCTCTTCTCGACTCTTCCGCAGGGTGCACCTCCGGAGAAGAAAACTCTTTGGAAGCAGGTTCAATTCGCAATCGTGCGCTTCAACGACGCAGCCCCGCAATCCTGGAATATCTACCACTTGGAAAAACGCGACGCGCTGCTTGTGAAACTGTGGAAGCGCTTTCTCTATCTGGACCTGAAAGAAGGCGAAGTTTACGAAGTCGATCCGCAAACCGTGAAGCCGCAGGGCGACAACGTCGAATGGTCGCTCTCTGACCTTCCGAACGACCCCATCGAAATTTCGGATTGGAAAGTGCGCGACGTTGGCTTGATGGTCCGTCGCGTCCGTTTCCGCTTCGGCAAGACCGGCCACTTCCTCGAAATTCAGTTGCCTCTAAAGCCCGACGGCAAACCAGCCTACTGAATCATTGGCACAGGCTTCGGCCTGCGCGCTTTCCTCGCTGCTGCTGCACCACGCTCACCGCCGATAGACGCCGAAATACCACGGAATCCCCAGTGCCCCAGGCTCAACCGCCACGACTACCGTGTCTCCATCCTGAAACCGGTCGAAATCATCAGCAGTCACGGCAAGACGCTCCACGCGCTGCCCGGGCCGCCAGGAATGCACCAACAGGCGCCGGCTCCCACGCACGATACCCTTCATGTTGAATTTGCTCACAACGGACGTCGGATAATAGGCCAGGTTTTTTTGCGAATCGAGTCGGCCATTCACAAACAGCGTCGCGGCCAGAATCCACGGCAGCGGAATGAATCCGGCGTAAATGCGCTTCAGGACTTCGAGCTCTTCGTGCTGCCGCGCGCGCCTTTCCAGAACGACGGCGATCGTCAGCGCCGCGAAAAACAGCAACCCGAAAAACACCAGCATCAGGTCCAGATCCAGCGGAGCATAAATCTGGCTCACGTAAGGAAAGGCAAGCGACCCGACCAGAAAAATGGCGGTCCGCGCCACTAGCCGCCGTCGGAATAGCAACTCGGCAGCAACAGACGTCAAGCCGCACGAGGGACACTGGTCCGCGGTGCGTGGCGAGCCGCAATCAAGGCATCTGGTCATACCAGTTCAAACGCCCCTCCCAAGGACAGCGCAAAATACAGGTTCAACAATCGCAAGGTCTGCGAACAACCTCGCGGCTCAGCAAGAATAGTATAAGTCGAGCTTACGTGCCTGTGGGTGAGAGAGAAGCAAGCAGATCCTGATAGCGTTGTTCGTGGTGCGATTCGGAAACGGTCACGGAAACACCCATCCCGCGTCCAGGCTCGATCCGTTTTACGGAACAATCCACTTTTACGGGCCGGTCCAGAACCAAATTCGCCGTAAATCCCGCGCCGATCCATAGGGGGTCGGCCGATTCGATGAACATCCCGTTGGAACTGATGTCGCGCGTGTTCGCGCGCAGGATTGCGGACCCCCACTCGATCTCGAGGTTGGCCCGAAACGAATAGCGCCGCGCCCAGCGGCGTTCTGAACGCCGGGCCGAATGGTCCCCACTGCCCATGGATTTGCTGAACCCCCCTGCCGAGGATCCCAACGCGCGGCGCCAGGGCGATCTCGCCGATCGTTCGTTCAAAGCATACGCCTGCTTCGAGCACTCCCATACGACGCCGGAGCGGGATGTTTTGTTCCCAACAATCCAGGTCTTCAGCCCCGTGGTGCTGCCACGAGAGCCCGCTTCCGTGTATGGAGCTCAGGACACTGCTTAGTCTTCATTAGACGCAACGGAAGTGCCCGAGGTATCGTCCCCCCGCGCGGATTTTCCTCGCGCGCGTATCCGCCGCTGCACTTCCGCTTGGAGGTACTTGCGCAAGCTCTCCGGAACGATTCCCGGCGATGCCAGTTCGCGCAGGTCGGAGACCGTCAGTTCCGGCAGGTACGCAAGCACTGTAGCCAACGGAGACGATGGATGCCGGACCAGCGCCAGCCTCACGTTGTAGCTGATCGACCACTTGCGGTGTTGCGAAATGGCGCGCACCACGCCGGGCGTCACTTTTTCTCGTGAAAGCACCCTCAATACTTGCGCTTCCGTGAGATATGCGTTGTCCAGAACAATCGAAACAATTTGCGCATGCCCTTCGGCTAGCAGCGCGCCCGCCAAGCGCGCCGGGCCGCGCCTTGCCAGCGTGATTTTTTGTCCGAGCGGCAACTGCGGAAGCCGCGCTATCAATTGGTCCTCTGCGCTTCGCTTTAACTCCGTGGGAATCCCCGGCAACAGTGTGAGCTGTACGACGTCCATCAGATAAAGATCGCGAAGCAGCCGCAACGTCACCAGCCGCGGCGTTCGCGGATGAAACGCCAGCCCCCGCTTGACGCGATAGCTCTTCAGCAGCGGCTTCCGCCGCGACACTTCTTCGAGAATTTCCCCCGGCAGATTCTTGCGCTCCAGCAAAATACAAAGCTGCACTTCCTCGAGCGACGGGTTATCCAGCAGCGCCAGCAATACGTCCGCGTCGGCATGATGCAACAGCGCCGTTAACTCATCGCCCGACGCCGCGAGCGCACGGTCACGGTTTTTCTCCGCCCCTGCCATCTCAATTCCCCGTCGGACTTCCCGAGCTCAACAATCCCAACGCCAGTCGCGCGGCAGCCTCCGCGGGGGGCACGCGCAGCGATCCAATTTCTGACTGGGGGAACAATAGGCGCAGCCGTTCGTCAAGTTGTTCCTCTAGATACTTCGAACGGCCGATCATTCCGCCGGTTTTTGCAAGCAGAAATGGCGTCCCGCGCAATTGCAATCGCTCCGCGAGATTCTCCGCGAGCATCGAGAGGTCCCACGCCGCAGCGCGCAGGATGCCTTGCGCCGTACTCCTGGCAGAGCTCACCGCCAAAGTTGTGGATGATGTCTCTGTCGAATCAGCAAGAGCAGCAACGACAGAAAAAAGCCGCGGAAAAACTTCGTCCGAAGCGGTCTGCGCCCTCGTCTTCACTCCCGACCAACTCGTGCAACCCAATTCGCGCAGCAATCGCTGCCCCAATCCCGAATCGACCCCAGTTCGGTCATCCTCGTGCATCGCCGTCAACACGGCCCGTCGCCCAATATCGTACGCGCTTCCCTCGTCCCCGATTTGCGATCCATATCCGCCCGCTCGCGCCGTTTCGCCCGCCGTGTTTCGTCCGACGGCAAACGAACCCGTCCCCGCCAACAGCACAATCGCTGGTCCTTCGCCCGTTGCTGCCAACGCGAGATCCAGATCGGTGCAAATTCGCACGGACGTTCTCGGAAATTCCGCGGCGAAGAGTGCGCGAATTTTTTCTGCGGACTCAGGAGGCCCCGCTCCCGCAAGACCCGCGCAAAGCGCGGCGGCGGTTGATTCGGCTGGCAGCTTGGCCTGGCTAATCGCTAGCCTCGTCGCCTCGCGAATCGAACCCATCGCCGCTCCAAATCCGACTCGCAGCGGATTCGAAGGCCCGGATTGCGAGCGCGCCAGGATTGCTCCGGTCTCATCCATCAACACGCAATCGGTTTTCGTGCCGCCGCCGTCGAATCCCAAGACGAAGCTCATGCAAAAAGAATAAGCGAGAATCCCATCCAATGCATGCTCGGAAGAAAATGCCGTGCGCAAAAGTGGGCCACCAGGTCGAAAGCAAGTCTATGAAAAGAAATTTCTGCGCACCGCATTCCACAGGGATTTCTTGACCTGCGTGAGCCCTGCCACTATTCTCGGTTCACTCTCGAGCGACAAGTCTCAGAACGCGGAGATAACTTCCGGGCCGGGCAAGCCCCGCCTCAACCAGCGCCACACCCCACTAATGCGCATCCATCCCCTCGACCTCGCGATCGTCATTGCGTACCTCCTCGGCGTAACCGCGCTGGGCATGCGCTTCCGCCGCAGCAAAAAAGACGTCGCTCAGACTGACCGCGAATCCATCAGCCTCGACTATTTTCTGGGTGGCCGGACCGCGCCGTGGTGGGCGCTCGCGCTTTCCATCGTCGCAACGGAAACCTCCACGCTCACTATCATCGGAACGCCCGCCATCGCCTATGGGGGAAATCTCACCTTCATTCAGCTCGTCATCGGCTATTTGATCGGCCGTGTCCTGATCGTGCTGCTTCTTCTTCCGGGTTATTTTCGCGGCCAATTTCTAACGGCCTACGCGCTGATCGAGAAACGCTTCGGCGAAAAAATGCGCGCGGTTGCCGCGAGCACCTTTCTCATCACGCGAGCTATCGCCGAAGGCGTCCGCGTTTCCGCCATCGCTCTCGTCGTCAGCGTCGTCCTCGGCACATCCGAGCAGTTGGCCGTAGTCATCGTTATCGCCCTCACCATCCTCTACACCTTCGAAGGCGGCATGAAAGCTGTCATCTGGACCGACGTGGCCCAGTTGCTGCTCTATCTGACGGGAAGCGCCGTGACCTTTTGGATCTTGCTTCACCGCATTCCCGGCGGATGGACCGAAGTCACACAAGTCGCCGCCGCCGCAGGCCACAAACTGCAATTCCTCGATTTTTCGTTCAACCTCGCTACAAAATACACTTT
>Ga0210402_10005945_pt1 | contig 10853 bp, 12 predicted proteins | sample IncBWC7MmetaG_FD_161055 | JGI IMG/M metagenome (GOLD analysis project Ga0210402, IMG submission 161055) | Forest soil microbial communities from Barre Woods Harvard Forest LTER site, Petersham, Massachusetts, United States - Inc-BW-C-7-M | ecosystem: Environmental > Terrestrial > Soil >... | reverse complement strand
AGGTGGATCCCGATAAAATCCCGCAGATCGCCGAATATGCCGGCCTTGGCCTGGCCCGCCTCGGCGTGCCCCTGCTCGGCGTGCTGCCCGTGCAACCGATGCTCTCCGCGCCCAACCTCCTGCAAATCGCCGAGGAGATTGGCGGCCGCTGGCTCAACGCCCGCGCCACCGCGCCGACCGAGCGCGTCTCACGCGTCGTCGTCGGCGCCATGACCGCCAAGGGCATTGTCGATTACCTCCAGCCCGGCACGCTCATCATCACGCCCGGGGATCGCGACGACATCATCCTTGCCGCCATTTCCAGCGCACGGCTGTTTGGCCAGAAAACCATCGCTGGCCTCATCCTCACCAACGACATCCTGCCGCACGAAAAACTGCTCGAGCTGCTTGAGCAAACCGACATCCCCGTCATCGCCGCCCGCGAGGAGAGCTACACCATCACCTCAAAAATCAACGGCATGACGGTGAAGACCCAGCCGCAGGACATGGATAAAATTCCCGTGATCAAGCGGCTCATCTTCGAGCACGTTGACCTCAAAAAGCTGCTGGCGTCATTCTCACCCTGACGCCGCCCGGCCGCCTTACTTAGGCATCGTCAGCTGCAAGGTGTTGCCCGCGATGGTTACACCTGTGAGCTTTTTCCACGCCGCCGAGAGGTCGTCCGGCAGCTCCTGGGTCGAATAAATTTTTTTCATCAGAAAGGCTGACAGGAGTGGGATGCGCAGGGCTGGCAACGACCCGATAAAAAACTTGTCCGGCACATAAACAAACACATCCCCCTGCTTCACGAAAGTGCCCTGCATCTGCAAGATGACAGATCCGCTCAACCCAAGCAAATCCACCGTGTACGGAAGTCCAATTTGCAGCTCACCGTTGTGAATGCGGAAGTTTAGCTCGTTCGCGGCCACTGCCGGCGGAGCATCCGCCCCTGGTTTTGCATCCGCCGCCGGTTTTTTAGGCGCGCTGCTGCTCGCGGCCATCCACGTGTTAAGCTCATCCTCGGTCAGGGTGATCGAACTGCCCTCGACAAAAAGCTGCTGCTTGCGCAGGAGTTGCCTGCCCTTGTCCGCGTCTTTGGTGCCCTGCACGTAATAGACCATGCCATCGATCTGCTTATCCGGTGCCGGCAGCTCATTCGCCACCGTAACTGGCTTGAATGTAAGGAAAAGCGCCGCCAGCACCACGCCCACGGCAAGACTCAAAACCGCACCCAGCACGACTTCCGTCAGGCTCGGTCCATATAATGAACGCAGGACTTTTTTGTTCATGATTTATTCCTATTTTGCGGCAACGGCCGGCGCAGGCTTGGTTTCGCCCGCGGGCTTGGCCGGTTTGGCCTCACTATCGGTTTTTTTTGCGGAAGATCGCTTGTAATCTGTCTCGTAGAAACCGCTGCCCTTGAAAATCAGCCCGGCACCACCACCCATCAGGCGCTTCAGGGATTTCCGACCACACTTCGGGCATTTGGTGAGCAAGGCGTCCTTCATCGATTGGAACACCTCAAAAGCATGGTCGCACTTCGTGCAAACGTAGTCGTAAGTAGGCATGGCGAAAGCTGCCCGATGTTATGGCGCCCGCCCGCCCGCTTTGCGAGATTCTTCTACGGTTCTGAAAAACGCCGCATAGAATGTCCAAACTGCGGCGAGTCCTGTAAAAATCGTAAAAGTCATCAGCGGGCAGCCCACGGTCAAAAATCCCGCCAGCGCAAGCGTCGGTATAAAAAACCGTGCGCGGCCCGACGCCAGCATCGCCACCAACACCCGCAGCCGGAACGCATCGCGATACTCCTCCCGTTTCTGGTATTGATAAATCCCCGCCGCGGTCAACGGCCACGCGAGCAACGCCCCCGGGATCATCGGCACATACCCGAACACCCCGAACGAAAACGGCCGCAGCGGCAGCGTCAGCACCCAGCCCACCGCCAGCGGCGCGACGCCCAGCACCAGGAAAATCACGAACGCCGGCACGCCATTGATAAACAGCCGCCGCCAGTCCGCCCAGTCCGGCAGCTCCAGGCTGTCGCCCCGCCGGGCCCGCGCCACCATCTCATAGAGATAGCCAAATGCAAAAAAATGCGCCACCGGCACCACCAGCAGCAACCCGCCCACCACACATTTCACGAACCATGAGGAATCGGTGAATAACCGTTTACAAACTTGCTCAAGGGTCGGCATTTCGGCGTGATAAATCCGATGCGCAACCTAGCCGCTCACGCATGGATTTCACAACCAAATTAAACGCCCACCTCACTCGCATCGAAGCTGGCATTGATCGTTTCCTGCCGCCAGCCATGGCGGCAGGAAACGCCGGCCCGCGCCGCATTCACGAGACCATGCGCTACTCCATGCAAGCCGGCGGCAAACGCCTACGCCCCGTGCTCGTGCTCGCCGCCGCCGAATTATCCGGCGAAAAATCCGACGCCCTGCCCGCCGCGGTTGCCATCGAATGCGTGCACACCTACTCCCTCATTCACGACGACCTGCCGTGCATGGACAACGACGACCTCCGCCGCGGCCGTCCCACTGCGCATAAAAAATTTGACGAAGCCACCGCCCTCCTCGCCGGTGACGCACTTCTCACCCACGCCTTCGCCCTTCTCGCCGAAAATTACCCGGCCGCCCTGGTCGCCGCGCTCGTGCGCGAACTCGCCTCCGCCGCCGGCAGTAGCCGCCTCATTGGCGGCCAGATGGAAGACCTCCTCGCCGAGAAAAAAGCCGACGCCACCGACGCCGGCCTCGAGTTCATCCATCTCAGCAAAACCGCCGCCATGATCGAGGCTTCGCTCGCCCTAGGCGGCTTCTGCAGCGGCGCGGATGAAGCCGGCCTCGCTGCGTTGCGCGCCGCCGGCCGCCACCTCGGCCTCGCCTTTCAAATCATCGACGACATCCTCGATACCACCGCCGACAGTGCCACCCTCGGCAAAACCGCCGGCAAGGACGCAAAAACAGGCAAGACCACTTTCGTGAAACTGCACGGCCTCGATGCCTCGCGTCGCCTCGCCCGCGAACACACCCAAGCCGCCCTCACCGCCTTGGATCCATTGCCCGGCGACAAATCTTTTCTTGTCGCCTTGATCCAAAACATGGCTTCACGCTCGAAATAAATACGTGGCAAACTTTACCCAATCCTTTCGCAAAGGCTGCGAATCATCCGAAGCCTTTGCCACCAGGAACGAAAAGTGGATTGTGACCGCCATCCTGGCCGGGTTTCTGGCCGTTTGCCTGCGCGCGATCCACAACAATGGGTGGCAGGGGCAGGACTTTCCTTTTCATTGCGATTATACACGGCAACTTCTCGCCCACCCAGATCAATGGTTCTATATGTCCGGGACAACCCGCCCGCTTGTTCGGTGGATTGGCGGAGCTTGTATCAAATTTGCTCATGGAGATGACGGTTACAGGCTGGCTTCGATTCTTTTTTCAATCTTGGGCGCTGGGGCGCTTGCCTTCATGCACGCCGCCAGCCGGCGCTTTATCCAATCTCCGCTCCTTCGATGCAGTGCCCTCGCGCTCATAGCTTTTCTGCCAGTCACGGTCATCACCACCGTCGTTTATGCGGAAGATACAGTGGCCCTGCTTCCTTTTGCTTTGGGCGGCTGGAGCCTCGTCAAGGCCCTTGAAGCCATAACCGATGGGAAGACCCTCGGTTACACGGCGCTGTCGGGACTCGCTCTGTCGGTTGGTAGTTTTGGCAAAGCCACTTTTTTGATTACACCCGTGGCCGTATTCGCGGCGGTGGTCATTTTTCTCCTTTGGAAAAAAATCACGCCGCCCAGGGCGGTCTTCATCCTGTTGCTCGGTTCGCTCGCACCGGCATTGGTGGGAATCTGGCTCACCATGGAATCCAAAAAGGAACTCCACGACCTGTCCGCCGCCCGCAGCTTCAACTGGCACGGCACCGGCCAAATGACATGGCGCTCGGTTCTCTGGCCCTACGCAAGGGACAGGCGCATTTTCGCAGCGCCCGGTTATTGGGACAAAGTCGCGGACACCGGCGGAGGCACGGACATAGAGCTGCTCAAATTCAACAATTACTCCTACCCGGCCCTGCTGCACCTGGCGATCTTTACCGACCTTCTCGGCTACACCAATATCGACCGCGATGCCTATGGGCCTCACCGGCCCGAGCCCCAAAAAACCGAGGCCCGGCTCGCCGTCTGCTGGGGACTCTTTTTTTCCGTTCCGACGGTTGCGGCGGTCCTGGCTTTTTTCATCCAGCTCGCCTGGGCCTGCCTCCGGAGAAATCCATTGTCCGCCCCCTCTCGGGTCGTGTGGTTTCTATTCGGAGTATTTTGGTTTACACCCATTGTCGCCCTCTTTCCGTATGTCGATGGCTCGTATATGGGTGGTTACTGGCTTCCCCGTCTCGTCCTGCCGGCCCTCTGGTGCTTCTTTTTCCTGCTCTTCGCCGCCGCCGATGCCCTGCCGCCCCGCTGGAGCCGGCCGGCGGCCGGCATCCTGGCGCTCCTTGTGGCAATTCAAGCCTCATTCAATGTAACCAGCATCTGGTTTTGAGCTCCGTGGAAATCTGACCGGCAATACCGCGGAAATCGGCAATGAAACGACCGGGAAAATAAAAATCATGAGCCTTTCGCCAAAGGTCGCGGTTTGCTGATACAATCATCCGATGAATTTTCGTGGACCGACGGGCAGGTATAAACTCTTTGCCACGCTGCTTGGGCTGGCCGCTGGACACATGCTCCGGGCCGGCGACTCCGCCATGCCTTCCATGGTCGGAGTCAACCTGCCGGGGCCGGCCTATTCACCCCAACAAAGTGAGAATGTGCAGACTGTTGCCCTGCTTGCACCCGCTCCGCCAAAGCCAGCTCCCCTTTCGGCAGAAGCAGCGATGCCGTCCGCCATGGTCTTCCACGAAGTCCCGGTCGGCATCGTTGCCCAGATTATCGGCGTACGGCTTGGCCAGAAGGTAGAGGTTGAGACCAGCTCCCGCTATCTCATCTCAGGGGATTTCGGGCATATGAATTTAATCCAGGCCCTCAACGAGGCTGCGGCAAAAGCCAACCTTGTGGTCATTGATGAAGGGCCGGAAGGACTGCATCTCGTTTCGCGCTACAGTTCGTTGGTTAAAACGAAATCCGATTCCATGATTTCGGTTCTGCCGGTGGCCGCTGCGCCGACAGGAAAATCGGCGGCCGAACTCGCCGCAGAAGAGCAGCATGCGGCTGCCTTGAAGGCAGCGGACGAAAAAAGGATAGAGCTGCTCAAGCTGCGCGCGAAACTCCTTCTCCAAGAGCCTGAGCAATAGCCCGGCGCTTCTGTCTTCGCCGCTGGAGGGTAAGCCAGCCCCAGCCCAGCAGTGAAAAAACCATGATGAGCGGCGATCCCACCATCGTCATGTTCGATGGCACAAGAAAGGTAAGCGCCCCAACCAGGAAAAAAAAGAAAAGTGCCAGCCGCCGGCCGCCAAGCAAAATGCTGATCAAGACCGGAAACGCCGCCAGATACGCGAGCTTGAGAAAGAGGACAGTGCCGTATTGCAGCATCAAGTAGTCGGCCATCGCCTGCAACTGCTGCCGGGTGAGTTCCGCCTGGACATTCATGGAGCGGAAACTTTCGCCTTCCTTAATGTAGTAAGCCAGTCCCGGGCATAAGCCGCGGCGATGGCTGGTTCGTCCAAGATGAGCAGATTTTCATTATTGCGGCCGGAGAGGGCCATCCAGTCATAGGAACCCGTCAGCACGATGCGGCGATCGATCACACAGTACTTTTGATTGTGGTTCCATTTCGTCACTGCGTAAGCGTAGGGAACTTCGTTTTGATCAAAGAACGCCGGGGTTTCATAATCCGCCACGGCCGGATTTTCCTTGAGAATGATCCCGACCACGACCTTCCGGCGAAAAGCACGGACAATCGCATCGCCGATTTTTTTCGAGGTGATGGCGAATTGGCTGATCAAGACTTCGGTTGAGGCTTGGTCGAGCGCAGCGACGACGGCTCCTTCGAGATTGTCGCCGGGGGCAAAGAGCACACTGACGTTTGACGGCAGGGGGATGTCGGCCGGCGGAGCCAATACATGGAGGCGCATGTCCATCGGAGCCGCCTGGACCGCCAATGCAAGAAGAGGTAAAATGATCCAGATCGCCTTCATGGATCGATATCTACTTTGACTCCCTGGCCTTCCGCCACCGTGCGGGGAGAAATTCGAATGAGGATTGATTTTTTATCTGCGGCACCGACAGACAGTACCGGCTTGGTTCCTTCGATCGGAAATACCGGGGTTCCATCGGCTGAAATGTCCGCAAGGGATCCTTGGCGTGAGGAAATCAGAAATGCTTTCAGGCGCGGGTCTTTGATGACCGCCACCTTTTCCTCTTCGGTCAGATCCTCCCACGTTTTTGGAATGAAAGAATAATAGCCGACAACTGCGCTCTGCCCCAGTTGCCGGCCGGGCGCGATTTGCCCTGGCATTTCATTCAAATGGATGTCTTTTTTCCAAGCGACTTCTTCCTTCGCATAGGTCGCGAGAAAAGCGTCGATCACGGATTGACCCGAGCAACCGGCGAGTGATTCCGCGGCCAACCATGGCGCGAAGCAGAGGCCAAGAAGCACTGTAACAAGTGATTTCATGAAAATATAATAGCAGTGTTTCAGCTGCGCCATGGCACTTTATTTGTCGCTGGCAATGGCATCGGCCGCTTCATCGCCCAATGGCGAAACCGGCACGTCCGCTATCGCTGATCGTAATGCCTCAAGTTCTTGCATCTGTATGCGCAACCGGCCGATTCGACGTTGCTCATCGGCCAGGCTGTCAACGGCCGGAAGACCGGGGCCAGACCGCGCCCGTAGATTTCCCGCAACCAACCCATGGGGACCCGCCATGGACGTGCGCTCATTCATATCAGCACCCGCAGCCTTGGTTTCGAGAAATTCTAGATAATTTATTTCTAAACCCAGACCACGATCAGCCATCAGCTTGCTGGCCAGTTCACCCACCACACCTGGGTTTGCATAGAGCGCCCGATAATTTTCGAGATCGGAGGGGGTGATTGTAATCTGGTCTTCAGATAGCGCACCTTTTCTGGCATCCGGTTGTGGGCGGGGTACCCTCACCCCGCCTGAGGTATTGGCGGGGGGAGGCACCCGCCCCGCATCAATTGCTCCTGCGCTACCAAAAATCGGGATTAGATCACCCGCCGTGTTTCCCAGGGTTGAAGCACGAAAATCATCCACTAGATCTTTCTTGAATTTAACCGTGACAGGTTTAACGAAAATGGCGGCTGGCACAAAAATTTCGCTCATTGAGGCGGTGCCGCCAGCGTGGATCGGGACAGGCACAACTGGCTCGTTTGCAGGAATCGGCCGACTCCGGGGAAGGTGCGAGAACAGCTCGGAGTGCTTTTGATCCCAAGCCAGCTGCTCGAGGGATGCGCACTCGTACCAGCGCATGAATTCCTCCAGCTCGTGCTTGCCCCCAGTCGAGCCGATGGGATGCGGAACATTGGTTTGGCGATGGGCCTTCGCGTGATCGCCGACCCTCGTTTTGTTATAGGCGATGCTCTCCCATTCGCGAATATTGAGGGTCATAAAATCGTTGGCCGAGAAACGCGGCTCCTTCACATACCTGATGTGCTCCTTTAACTTGGCGTCGGGAGAAAACAGGTTGGTGATCCGCAGGTCATTGGACGAAAGCTCCCTCTCCTCGCGGGTCACTTCCGGAATTTTCTTCGAAATTTCCATGGCTGTTTCATGGTCGGTCACCTGGTAGCAAATGACGCCGCCGCACGCGCCAGCATAGATGCGCGTCCGTTCCTTTCCCAGGACCGCCTCCAATGATGCGAGGGTCTGGGTAGCCAGCAAATTGATCAAAAGCGACTCGCCGGCGAGGGACATGGCGCGCTCATCACCCACGCCACTACCCACGCCGGCGACGGCGAATTCCTGGCATTCATCGTTCTCAAATAGCAGATAGCGTGTTTGATTGATGTGCTTGTTGGCCGGGCGCGACAGGACACAGCTTTGAAAATCCATCTTGAGCGCCGTGCCCACCATTTTAGCGAGGGTCTCGTACTCACAGCCGCCGAAGATATAAAGATCACCCCGGGTGATTGTTGACATGAACGAGTAGGTGGCCTTTGACCCGAAGGCGCTTTGCAGTTTTCCATCGAGCAGAAAGGCATTGAAGAGCTGCTTGATGACCTGCGTCATGATGGCCTTCGTCTTCCCATCCATGGGAATCCATTCCTCCTCAAAATAAGATTTTATCCCGGTGTATTTTTTCAACCGCTCTTCGAATTCACTGATCAGGCTGGGATCAGATGTGTTGGATATCTTCTTTTCCAGCTCTGCGATTTTTCCTTTCAGGACGCTGTTTTTGTCCGACCAAAACGCCTTCTGTGTCGTCAAGCGCCCAATGTCCGTGCCATCCACCTGCACACCGGGCTCGTTCACAATGCGCAGCATCTCGATGCAATAAAGCACATGGTTCTCGGCGCCGTCGTCCCAGAATTTATTGTCGCTGCCAGGTTTTCCGCTGTTGAGAAGCTGCCCGACCAGGCGCAGGCGCCGGGCCGCCTCGGCCGGCTCGATGTTGTTGTTGACGATATTATAGTGAAGACCGTTGTCGATATAGCCAAGCCCGGCATAGCGCAGCTTTTTCGGGTAATTGACACGTAGTTTCTGGCCGTTGTTTTCCTTATACTCGGTTTGTTTCCAAGGCCCCGTCGTCCGGTTGACACGCACCAGATCATTCCCCTCGCGCCGCCAACCGATAAACTTCACATCCCTGGCCGACACATCGAATACCATTTCTTTCAGGATGGGTTCGTAGGGCTCAATTTGGGCCGGCGGCCAGGAAAACAAGTTGGCCGGGATCGGTTCACCGGTGGCTTTATCGAGAGCGCCCGCTAAAAGCCTGGCGGCCTCCGAGCCGGTGGAGAACTCAACTGCCGGCACATGGAACAAAAACCCGGTGGCCTCGTCCTCCAGCTTCACATACGGCAGAGAGCAATTGGGGCGGATTATTTTGCACGACCTGATCACATCCCTGCCCGCATCTTGGGCAAACTTCAGCACACGCGTCGTGCGGTTGCCCTTCACATCGAGAAAAAAGCCGCCGATCTCGTCGTCCCGTTCATTGAACACCTTGAGCAACTGGTCCGTGGCCCAGTCAAGGGTGCCGGAGGTTTTTCCCGACCGGATGCCACCGAGAATGAGAATATTGCAGACGAGTGCGACCTGGTCGTAGGCCATGCCATTCAGGACGATCTCCTTGGTTTTTTTCTGCTGTTGCCTTGGACGTTTTGAAATCACCCATCCGTGGGGCAAAGTCTGTCGGCACAATGCGATCGCACTCACGAGGCCAACCAAGCCCGGGGCGGTCTCCATCCAAAAAAAATGGTCAACCCACTGGCAAAGTTCTCCCAAATGCCGGAGGGCCACGCTGGTCAGGCCATAATGCGGGAGATAAACGACCCCGCCGTAAACTGCCTGCCAGAGAAGATCCCACATTGTCTGCGGCTGGATGGATCCATGCGCGGCCGTTGAATCATGCTTGGGCTGGATCGCCATGGCGAACAGACTGTCAATGGTGCTTGTCGCGAAACGGATCGAAATAGGCGGGCCAGAACAATTCCACACAGCGAGCCCACAGGAATATCGCGAGCACAGTTCCCAACGCTTGGATCACGCGAAATAGAATGAGCAGCGCCAGCCTGCATCCGGTGCGCGCCAGGACCTTGCCCCAGAAAACATTCGTGAGCACAACGATGATAACCCGTGGCAACGCCATCCACGCAATGACGATGATCACGGCACCGAAAACTGCCGGGAAAAACGGCTCCCGCATCGGCGGAATCTGGCGGGCCAGCCAGTTGATGGGCTTCTTCCAAGGGCGGCGGTTCGCGTTGATCATCGCACCACATGGTAACATCAAAATGAACGCATCACGGGACAAAAACGATGTTACATTGGACCAATGCCAGATACGGCGCAGCTCACCTCCCATGCCTCGACCGCGGTCGGTGCGGCGTTGCCCAAACCGGGGACGCCAAAGATCCGCCCGCATGCCCGCCGGCAGGGCGATTTCCTTTGGCATCTGCTCGCCATCATCACCGGGCTGTTGCTCGGCTTTTCCTCGCTCCTGATCGCGCACAAGTATTTTTACGCCCGGCTTTTTCCCGCACCCAAAGTCCAAATAAATTACGAGGTCTTCATGACGCCAAACCCACGCTTGGTGCAGGATGTCTATGCTCCTGCGATCAAATCAGCGCGTCGCCAGATCCTGGTTGCCGCGCGGGAGATCTCCAGCCGCAAGCTCCTGGAATCGCTGCGAATGAAGGCCATGCGCGGAGTGGATGTCGAGTTTCTCCTTTCCCCGGACGTGGATAACCAGGGGACGATTCGCTGGATCAGGGAAAACCATGCCGGCCGGGTCTATATTGACTCACAACCGATGAACGACCAGCTTGTCGTGATCGATGGCAACAAGGTGCTTTTGACGTCCCTGCCCTTTACTGCCGATGCGCCCGGCGGCATCCAGTCATCCGGCATTGCCGTCGAAGACGCAGGTTTGGGACAAAAAATTAGCCAACAGTTTTTTAAAAGAATCAGTCAACTTCCTCCCGTTCAGAAATGAACATCACCATTCGTAAAGATGCCGTCCTCGTGGCGATGAACGCAGTTGAGTTCGCGGACGTCGGTGCGCGCAAAGGAATGCTTCATCGTATTTATCATGCGATTTGCGAGGAGAAAAACGCCGCGGTAAAATTAGACAAGGCCCTGCACGACACTCGTGCACCGATCCAATTTTATAGCCGGAGCAGCGGGGATGTATTCGTCGTTCGAATCCTGTGCTGCTATTGGGAAAACTTCCGTGATGTCGAGGCCACCAGCCAG
>Ga0210402_10005944_pt1 | contig 10853 bp, 11 predicted proteins | sample IncBWC7MmetaG_FD_161055 | JGI IMG/M metagenome (GOLD analysis project Ga0210402, IMG submission 161055) | Forest soil microbial communities from Barre Woods Harvard Forest LTER site, Petersham, Massachusetts, United States - Inc-BW-C-7-M | ecosystem: Environmental > Terrestrial > Soil >... | reverse complement strand
TCTCGGCGCGTCTATTGCCCCCACCCGCCATCAACCACTTCAACCCCATTCGGCACCGCGAACTGGAACCGCTGATCGGGCACGGCCACATCCTCCCTATAACCATTAAAGCGATATTCCGTGACCGAACCATCCACTTCCTCAACTAAAATTCTGCTGATCCAGTGCTCAGGAGTGATCTCAAGCAAGACCTGGCTAACCCGCTCTGCCAAACTCTTCGGAACGCCCCGCACGACCACATCCCCCGCCGCCAACGGGGTCACATCCGGGGCTAACGACAATCCCTGCAATTCCTTCTCCAGCTTCGTCTTACCCAGAAGAAACGCCAGTGGAGAGCGCAAATCGTCCAGCTTTTTAACTGCCGTCCGCTGCGCCTGCCGCTCGCCCGGAACATAAAACCAGGCATCTTTGCCGTCGCTCAGGAACAGCTTCTGCCTTGGAGAACGGTACTCCCACCGCATCTTGCCAGGTTTTTTTAACCAAAGTGTTCCCGATTCAGTGCGTTCCATCCCCGCCCCCCGGTAAATCTCAGTGAACTCAGCCTGCAGGGACCGCAAATGGTTGTAACGTTCGTCAACAGCGTGGGCAGTTGTCTGGACGTCGGCCGTGGCGCTGGCAGTCGAAACGGCCGTAGCAAGAGTGAGAAAAACCAAGGTGCGACGAACGAAAAGGAAGCTCACCCCACCAGTCTCTCACGAAGCCTGCAGGTGTATCGTCCCCTGGGTGAATGACGCAACCTTCCAAGAGGTCACTGAACACCCCGAGGTCATCCCGAAACCCGGCGCGTTTCAGCCGGGTGAGGGATCTCGCGTGTAATGCTACAGATTCGGCGGTGGCAAGTTGAAATCGTTCGCGCGAGACCCGCCGCCCTTCTAGGGGACGCCGCCCTTCAAAGCGTGAGTCGCGTTGACGCACTACCAAAGATCGAATACTGATGCGTGCCCTCGATTCTCTCGAAGACTCCGCTCCGCGCCAGCACCGGCTCCAGCAGAGGATTGTGATAAAGCACAAACACCGCTCTGGGATGTTCGCGCAACGACCGCTCCAGATTGCCGATCATCCTCGCCAGCCCTGATTCGGGCAAAGGATTGAAGAGATAAAGCACGGTCGGCTCGGGCGGAAAGACGAAATCGCTGGCGTCGCAGAGAAAACAGTCGATCATGAAGCATTGCTGCGAATCGCTCTTGTACCTGGCGATATTCTCCTTCGCGACGCGATGCAGTTCGGGCAGCAGTTCAATTCCGAGAATGCGCCGGAAGGGATAATGCGCAGCCATCAAAAGCGCTCGTCCCTTGCCCGCGCCGATGTCGATGAAGGTGAATTCGTGAAGATCAACTTTCGCACTCGACGGCAGCGCACTCGCCATCAGGCTCTCCAGCATTTCGCGAAACAGCGCGGGCTCGGTCGGTTGATAAGGCGAGTGGAAATGTCCCAGCAGTCGATCACGCCAGCCCACCGTCGCGCTGGTCGTATCTACGCGGAAGTCCCAGTCATACTCAACATCGCCGTAGCGTTGCCGCCGACGTGAAGGAGCTGATTCGCGAGCAAACTCCCACAGCGTAGAGACAAGACGCTTCGAGGTGGAAAAGAATCCATCCCGCGACATGCTCTCTTTCCACCATCGGCGAACCGTAGAAACAACACTCGGCCCAGGATTGGACTTCGCTGACACAGAGGATCATGGTAATGCCTCCTACTAGGCGAGAGGCTTCGACATCCTCACCAAATGGCAAGGCTGGTTTGGGTGCTGATCTGAGGGAAAAGGCAGGGTTCCGTTTTCCAAGTAGCCGAGACGCTGGTAAAACGGAGGCAACTCGGTACGCAGGTTCACGATGGTGAGGTCCATGAAGCGGCAACCTGCGGAGCGACACTCATTCTCGGCAATCGCGACCAGCCGAGATCCGACGCCAGAACGTTGCAGTGCCGGGTCGATCGCGAGCAGGCCGAAATATCCTCGGTCGCCCCGCACTTCCACGTAGACGCAACCGATGAGCGCGCCATCTTCCTCCGCGAGCACGAACTTGCCCTTCTGCAGCAGGTCGCACACCTTCTCCGAGTTCGTGCGGTCCCCGGCGATGAAGAAGCGCTCCGGACGGAAAGCGGCATTCACCAAACGCGCGATGTCCTCCGCATCGTCGAGTTGTGCTGTCCGTATTTTCACCGGTTGGGGTGCGTACGAGCGATGAGACTCGCGCCTACATTCTTGGATTTTAGTTTACGGGAGGCAGGTTCGGCTTCAGGGGTGGAATGTAACCCATCGGAGATCCTTTTTCAATGAAGGGCAAATCATCAGGAACTCGCACTTCGACGTGGCCGTCCGGCATGAGCTTGTACGTGTGTCCGAGTGGATCGGTTGGAACGCCTCGCAACAGGTTCGCCGTTTCCAGGTCTGAAAAGCTCTGCGGGAGATGTCCGCTTTTTTCGCGGTAGAGCGATACCAGCTTTTCCAGCGTGGTTACGTCTTCATCCACCTGCAAGGCATTCAAGTGCGCCACCGCGTTAGATTTGACTTTGGGATCAAGAGTGGTTTGAAGAGTGGTGCCCCACATCAGACGGGCCGTTTGAATGTTTCCCGCGTGCTCCGCCATTTTGGCCGCCATGATGGGCATAACTTGATGCGTCTTTGGCAGCTTGGCTCCTTCCGCGAATGCCTTAGCGGCTTTGTCGTAGTCTTCGAGTTCCATGTAGTAGATGAAACCCAGATCGTAGTAGAGGCGCCACTGGTCAGGATTGTGGCGGATTCCGAACTCCACTAGTTTAATGGCGCGCTGCGGCTGGCCGGCTCCGCCGGGTATTTTCGGAGCCAGGAAGTTCGAGCCGTATTCGTACGCCACCATCAGTTGCGGATCAAGCGTCGTCGTGATTTCGAGCAGCGGCGCCAGCAGGTCAAAGTGCTCCGAGCCACGCGTGAGCTTATCTCCGAAATACTGCACGGCGCGGGTCCAATAGACGTCGGCAAGCAATCCGTCATATCCCAGGCTCATGCGCTTGAGCAAGGTGGGAGACGAGATATAAAGTACTTCCTGCAGCGTGGCTCCGGTGCGCTGGCGGTCGATACTCCGGAGCAAGACCACCGAAGCGGCCAAGCAAACTATCAGCAGCGCGCTGGCGATAATTGTGATTCGACGCGACGGCTTCATTTCAAGCTCCGGAAATATTATAGAAAAATTCTCACTACCCCGGGTCCGTTTTAGCACCGGCTTGGTGCACTTTAGTCATGGCACCCGCGTGAAGGGACCCAGCATCGGGCTAGCTGAAAGATAAGGAAGTAAAAGAGCTTCCATTTCCGGACGGCCTTGGAAGCTCTTTGCTCGAGGCGAGATTTCTATGAGTTATCGGCGGCTAGAAAGCACAAGGCCCCTGGGTTGAGGTAAACGTGCCGTTGTCGGAGAACTTACCTCCCGCACCGACGGACGGTGGGCCAAAGAACCAGGAGTAGAACGCCAGTTCCTGCAGGTGATACGTATAGCCATTCGGCATCTTCACGTTGGGGAAGTTCTTATTCGTCAAGGGATCTCCGACTTCGAGGTTGGCCTGACATTTTTTCACCTGTCCAATATGGCCCCAAGGCGGAGTTGCATTCTTGCCCAGTGGATCATCTTGCCATTCGTTAACTTCATGAGCGGCGATGTCGGTATCCTCCGTGTTCACACCAAGAGCCCCCGTCAGGTCGAACAAAAACGGCGAGTAGGTCTGGACGGGACTGCCGAAAGCGCCATGGTAGCCTCCGACACAGCAGTTCGAAGTGTTCCCGACATACCAGGCGACGTTATAAAACATGAAGGTCGGGAATGTCGTTGGACCGACGCCTTGCGCCTTGAGAGTGGGCATGATTTTGGTGGTAAGAAACACATCCCACCAGTTGATCTCCACACCTCCAAAGGGCCCGCACTTCGGCTTTCCCAGAATCGCCGAATGCGCCATCCCCGGATCAACGGTGATGGGCTTGAGAGTCACCACCTTCAGATTGTTGTGATAAGTTCCACCGTTCTTGCTCACCGACTGCCAGAAGTTGGCTCGCTGGAAGGCGTCGCTGTACTGCTCCTTGCCCACGGCGATCCCGTTCATCTTGTAATCAGCCGCTAACACAATCGGCGACTGTTGCAGCAATGTCAGCGGAACCTTCCCTGCCGCGCACGGGCTTGGTTTGGTGGGATCGAAAGTATCGCCGGCAATCTTGAGGATCACGGGCACGATCTGCATGGTGGTTGTGGTCGTTCCCTTGGTGGTAAGCGGGCTGTCGCCGACCATTACCCCAGTGAACTTCTGACCTTTAGACCCGGTTCGCGTCGAAACCGCGTTATAGGTCCATACCTTGAGCCCGGTTCCGGCATCGGACTGCGCTTGGATCAAGTCGAGATCCCCGCCCACGAGCGGTTTGACCAGAAAATAAAGTTCGCGGCCGATAGTCTCGTCCTGGCCGAGCACCCTGGGTGAAACTGCAATGAAGAAAACTACGGCTAGCACGAGAAACAGCAAGACTACGCGCTTCATGGGAAATCTCCTTTCGGTTTCGGAATTCATCTAGGGTTCGACACTCGCGTCTGGGCCTTTCGAAAGCATGCATCCCCGGAGCTTACAAAAGCTCCAATGGGCGGCCATCAAGAACTACATCAAATAGTTCCGGCGGTTAGTTGACAGTTTGTGGGAGCAAATGCGGCGCACCAATTCTGGTCATCGTCGTTCTGGAAGTCAAACTGAAAAATTACTAGTCAGCGCAACATTTTGCGGCAAACTGCGAAAGGGAAGAACTGGCCAGAACCGCTGACCAAGCGATAGAGTCATGCGCGCCCGACGCATTCCGACCTTTGCAGATGTTAGTGGGGTTACCTGGTCTTGTAGCGCAAGTTATTAGCGAGTCATTTCAGATTCCGGCGCTCAAAAATCAGCACTGCTCCGCAAAGAGCCACGGCGGCGTAAACCAGGGCGTAAGCCGTGTTCGAGAGGATGAGTTGCCGCGCAACCGGTTGCTCGTGTGCCACTGAAGTAATCACATTCAACGCAGAAAAATTCGGGACCAGATAGGCTGCGCCCGTCGCCAGCCAGCGCACGATGCCGTTGGTCAAACCCGCGAATCCCCTCAGGTCCTCCGCGAAGGTGCCGATTATGAACAGCGCAAAGGCGAACACTGCCGACAACAGCGGAGAAGAAAACGAGGAAAACAAAAGCGCCAGAGAGGTGATGATCAAGAACTGCAGGATGATGAAATACAGCGCCACCAGCACCCAGCCGTCGGTCGCCTGGAAGTGGCGCGAGACATACAACAAGGCTGCGAACACTCCAAGCGCCATGAAAAACGCGTTTACCACCAGCGTTCCGGCCAGACCGAAGAACTTGCCGACGATAAACTCCCAGCGCTGAACCGGGCGCGAAAGGACAGTATAAAGCGTGCGCTTGTCGATTTCTTTCGAGACCAGGCCGATGCCGATGAAAATGGCAATCACTACGCCAAACAACGAAACCGCGGTGAGCCCAAGGTTAATCACCACCAAGCGCTCGATGCCAATGGAAATCTGGCCGACGAGAATCGCCGCGCCCGACATCAGCAACGCGAATGCGATCAGGTTATAGAGAACGCGGTCGCGTACCGCTTCCCGGAAAGTATTCGAGGCAATGTATCCGATTCGCCCGCTCATTGCGTCACCCCCGCGGCAGCTCTGGACGGCTGCAACTTGCGAACGAAATATTCTTCCAGGGAAGTCCGAACGGGTATCAAAGAGACGATCCGCAACTGTTCGCGCCGGAGCGCTTCCAAGGCCGCATCCTGATTGCCTTCGAGGAGCACGGCGCGCACGGTGTCGCCGGTGACATAACAGTCCGCACCCAACGCTTTCAGCGAGGCTGGCACCTTCTGTCCATGCCAGATCAGTTCAATCTTTCCTTCGATGCTCGAGGTGAGATCGGCGACCGCGCCTACGCTCCGCAGTTCGCCCAAATGAATAATCGCCACGCGATCGCAGAGTGCCTCGGCGTCGGACAGGATGTGGGTCGAAAAGAAAACCGTCTTGCCTTCGTGTTTCAATTCTTCCATCAGGTCTCGGACTTCACGGCGGCCCATGGGATCAAGTCCGGACATAGGTTCGTCGAAGAAGACAATTCTGGGATCGTGCAGAATAGCCTGTGCGATGCCCACCCGCTGCAGCATGCCTTTGGAAAACTTTCGCAACTGAACTTTGATCACGTCCGGCAGTCCTACCCGCTCGAGAACCTCGCGGACTTTTCGCTCGCGCTCTTTGGACGCCACGCCTGAGAGCTGTGCGTAGTAGTTGAGGAGTTCGCCGGCCGTCAGGTAGTCATAGAAATACGGCTGCTCGGGGAGAAAGCCGATCTGCGCCTTCATGCGCGGATCGTTGATGTCCATGCCCAGGATCTTGGCCGATCCGGCAGTTGGGTAAACCAGGCCCATGAGCATTTTGAGTGTGGTGGTCTTTCCTGCCCCGTTCGGGCCGAGAAAGCCGAAAATCTCTCCTTCTTCCACGCTCAGGTGAAGCGGCCTCAATGCGCACCTCGGCTTCTTCCGCCAGAAACCTACGCTGTAGGTTTTTTCGAGGCCAAGGATATCGATTGCGATCATGGGTTGTAGATCCGACCCTCCCGTTGGGTTATAAGAAAATTATATGCAAAATCTTCCCATGTGCGAGAGGGGGACACGAGGTTACTTGATTACGAAAGTAAAGAGACTGGAATTCCCGTGCGGGGACTTCTGCCCTGTCCGGTTAGCTGGGCCGATTTGCGATGTGAGAAAGCATCGCATCCAAAAAACATAAGGAGCAACGGATTTCTCCGTTGCTCCCCGGCTTGTACCCTCCCCCAGGTACTTCGCCAAATTCAAACTACTGCAGTTGTGGCCACGCTGCGCTGACGCAGGCCGCCCAAGCAACGGTCGGGGTACCACCCGCGCCTTGCGACGGGTTGAAGTGGATCACGCCGTCTTCGTTGGAGCAGAAGGAGCGTACGCCACTCTGGTTGAATGCAGCAGGCGCGGCGCCGACGGTGTAGCTCAGGAAAGGTGCAGCACCTGAGGTACTGGTGATGTCCATGTAGAAGCCGCTCTTGGCGGTTGCTACTGTGGAGGCCTTCGAAAGGTTCCAGTCAATCAAGCAAGCCGCGGTGACCAGCGGGCCGCCAGCAGGGCAACCGGTGATAGCTCCCGGCCCAAGCGCCGTCAAAGCGGCCGCGCCAGGAGCGGAGTAGCCCGTTGCCGGGTACGTGGAATAAAAGCTGACCTCAGCCGTGTTGATGGTACGAATCGAGCTGGCGGCAGACGATTCGTTCGCCGAAATACGCGCGCGCAGCAAGTTCGGAATGGCGATAGCAGCGATGATAAGAATAATCGCTACCACGATAAGCAACTCAATCAGTGAAAAACCCTTCTGTTTCCGCATGTGTGTTCCCTTCTTCTCCGTTATCAGATGTGGTCTCAGTAGACCCAATTGCCGATTATGTTCGCATTTTAGCGGCCAGAATCAGAAGTTACTATAGGGTGGGTTCGGATTCCGAGGCGTGGTTTGTTTTCAAGGACTCAGCAATCTTCCGTAACTCTCGTGGCTGAAACGGGTTGGTCCCGGAGGGGTCATTTCTAGCAGATTTTGTCGGCAGGATGACAAGTTGTGTCATGTTGGCTTCGCAGAAAATGAGATTCGGCCCACTGAGGTTGAGAGTTGATCGTTGCTTCGAGGCGCCGATATTCTTGCCAAAAATAATAAGGAGCAACGGATCTCTCCGTTGCTCCCCGGCTGGTACCCTCCCCCAGGTACTTCGCCCATTTCGAACTACTGTAGCTGTGGCCACGCCGCACTGACGCAGGCCGCCCAGGCCACCGTCGGAGTGCCGCCCGCACCTTGCGACGGGTTGAAGTGGATGACGCCGTCCTCATTGGAGCAGAATGAGCGCACGCCACTCTGGTTAAAGGAACCGGGCGCAGCTCCAACGGTGTAGCTCGTGAACACGGCCGCACCCGACGTGCTGGTGAGACCGAAGTAGAAACCGCTCTTGGCCTTAGCCACCGTGCTGGCTTGCGAAAGATTCCAGTCGATTAAGCAAGCCGCTGTGACCAACGGACCACCAGCCGGGCAACCGGTTATGGCTCCCGGCCCTAGTGCACTCAAACCAGCAGCGCCAGGAGTCGAAAAGCCTTGCGTTGGGTAAGTGGAAAAAAAGCTGATCTCACCCGTGTTAATGGTACGAATTGAGCTGGCCGCCGATGCCTCATTGGCGGAAATACGCGCGCGCAGCAGGTTTGGAATTGCGATGGCCGCAATAATCAAAATAATGGCCACCACAATTAAGAGTTCGATAAGCGAGAAGCCTCTTGGTTTTCGTAGATTCCGTTTCACAATGTCTCCCCAAGGATCAATCTATCTGTCCCCGTCTGGCAGATTAATGGCAATTTGGTGGCCATCCTGGGGATAATCGCGATGCTAGCTCACCGCTGGTTAAGTCTTGTCGCTGCCGCGTCGGGGAAAGAAGGTCTTGGTCCCGAGGGCTCACAGCAGCTCAAATTGAGAGCCTCAGAACGTGATCCCTGACAAATTTCGTCAACCTGATTCCCTTTCCTGGCGACAATCCCCATTTAGAATGCCCTGCCATGACCGTTTCTCTCGAGTCCCTGCGCATTGATCCGGATATCGCACAAGCCTGGTCGCTTCCGGCGTTGTTTTATACGGATACGAATGTTTCGGCACTGGAGCACCAGAAGATCTTCGGCAAGACCTGGCAGGTGGTGGGGCACCGCCATCAAGTGACGAATCCGGGTGATTACTTTACAACCGAACTTCATGGGGAGCCTCTGTTGCTGGTATGCGGAGGTGGTGGCGAGTTGCGCGGCTTTTACAACGTGTGCAGGCATCGAGCCGGGCCGCCTGCTGAAGGATGCGGTTCCCGCAAGCTCTTCCGCTGCGGTTATCACGGTTGGACTTACGGGTTGGATGGCTCCCTGATCAGCGCGCCCGAGTTCGAAGGCCAGTCTGACTTCTCACCCGAAAGCTTTGCGTTGGCACTGGTGCGGGCTGAGCAGTGGTTCAACCTCATCTTCGTCAACCTTGATCCAACCGCTGAGCCGTTGGTGAAGAGCCTGGGCACACTGCCAAAACAATTGGAGCGCTTCGATTTCGCCACCATGAAGCTGTTCGAGCGCCGCACCTACGACATGAAATGCAATTGGAAGACGTACGTTGACAATTATCTTGAGGGCTATCACTTGCCCAGCGTTCATCCGGGCTTGAACCGTGAGTTGGACTACGGCGCTTATACCGTCGAAACCTATGCACGCCACGTACGGCAGTTCAGTCCGATTCGAGGCGCGCAGTCGGGGGATGCAACGCCGCGTCGCTATCAGGAGGCACGCGAAGAATGGACCACGGACTACTTCTGGATCTTTCCCAACTGGATGCTCAACTGTTACCCCGACAACGTTTCGCTGAATATTGTTCTGCCGCTCGGATCCGAGCGCTCGCTGGCGATTTTCGAATGGTATCTCCCCGAGGAATCGTTCGATAGTAAAGCCGCGAGCGCTTCGGTCCAGTTCAGCGACCAGATTCAGATTGAAGATGTCGCCATTTGCGAGACGGTGCAGAAGAACCTGCATTCACGCAGTTACGAGCGAGGACGCTACAGCGCGAAGCAGGAGCGGGGCGTGCACGCGTTCCATCGGATGTATGCAGAAATGATGAAAGGCTAGCAGGTTGCGGAAAAACTCTGGTTCGAGCGCATGGCGGGATGCCATTGTCGACGGAGTGTAGGCTGTCTCCAGCTAGCGATGTAAAGCGATATAGGCGATGTAAAAGAAGAGCGTGCCACCAGCGATCACAATCGTGCCCGCCAGACGTAGGCCCCGATCAGGCATTTTGTAGGGATGCCAGCTACCCTGCTTCCAGGTGTCGGCGAAACGACCCAGGTTTGCTCTGACGTTGCCGGGTCGCAGAATCATGGTCAATCCGAACGCCAAGAAACCAGCACCCATAACGAATGCTGCGGGCGCGTCACTTGGGGTCATGCTTGACACGGCAGCAGAGTACCAGAAAACTCTTTTGTTTCCACAGCACAACCTGCTAAGAAGAACTCATGCGCGGAAAACCGAGCAGCAGTTGGATGTGTTCAGTTAACAATCGTGAATCCGCGGAAAATCTAAGCCTCATCGTCCATTTTTCCGCAGCCTGCTAGAGCGTGTGCCGCGAACACTTCTGTCCGCGAATACAGCGAACAACAATAGCGTCAAAGGCCGCGGACAAGAGTGTCTGCGCTACACGGCCTTGACCAGCATGCAGGTCACGTCGTCGTGTTGCGGAGTCTGGCCGACGAAGGCGTCCAGATCGCTCATCACGCGGCGCAGTAGTTCATCCGGAGTGGCGGTCGCGCCGAGGTGCAGGACACTCAGCAGTCGCGATTCGCCGTACTCTTCCTGGCGGCTGTTCTCCGCCTCCACCACGCCGTCGGTGAAAATCACCAGCCAATCGCCGGGCTGCAAGGTCACATCGCCGCTTTCATACGATTTGTCCGGCCACATGCCAAGGGGCAGCCCGCCATTCGAAAGACGCTCGATTGCCCCCGAACTGCGCCGCAGGATTGGCGCGTTGTGTCCAGCATTGATGTAGGTCAACGCGCGGCCGGCCGGATCGAACTCGGCGAGAAAGGCAGTCGTGAAGCGCAGGCCGCTCTGACTGTTGGTGCAGGCGTAACGATTCATGCCCGTCACCAACCCGGGAAGTGAACTCGACGTCTCTGACAGAGTTCTAAGGCTGGCCTGGAAGGTCGCCATCAGCAAGGCTGCGGGAATGCTCTTTCCGGCGACGTCGGCGACCGCTAACAAGAAGTGCGGTTCGGTCGAATCCACTTGCGGCCGGGCGAATACGTCA
>Ga0210402_10005943_pt1 | contig 10854 bp, 12 predicted proteins | sample IncBWC7MmetaG_FD_161055 | JGI IMG/M metagenome (GOLD analysis project Ga0210402, IMG submission 161055) | Forest soil microbial communities from Barre Woods Harvard Forest LTER site, Petersham, Massachusetts, United States - Inc-BW-C-7-M | ecosystem: Environmental > Terrestrial > Soil >... | reverse complement strand
CGCCACCTGCCGGTACGGGTCGTTGCGCCCGGCCCGCTCCTCGCAGTCCAGCAGCGCCGCCAGGTCCGGCGGCGGTTCGGCGTCGCTGGACGCGATGTCGGTGAAGACCCGGACCCCGTACCAGGCGGTGACGCGCAGGCCGTGGCCGGCCAGCCGCCCGGTCAGGTCGGCGAGCCGGTCCGCGCGGGCGCTGACCCCGATCCGGTTCTCGTACCGGTCCGAGCCGAACGCCGAACGGCACGCCGCCCAGTCGCCGGAAAGCCCCGGCCGCATGGCCAGGGCGTCGCCGTTGCGCACCAGCAGCGACACCAGGCCGGCCGGCTCGGCCAGTGCCGCGACGGCCCGCAGCACCGGCTCGGGGTCAGCCAGGTACATCAGCACGCCGTGGCAGAGGACGGCGGGGTAGCGTGAGGCCCCGGCCCGTTCGGCATAATCCTCGATCAGGCCGTGCTCGGCCCGCACCCGGCCGCGGATCCCGGCCGGCTCGGCGGCCAGGTCCCGTTCGAACCGGGCCAGCAGGTCGGCCGAGGCATCCACCCCGGTCACGTCATACCCGCGCCGGGCCAGTCTGAGCGCCTGGGTCCCCTGCCCGCAGCCGAGATCTATGACCTGAACGGGCGGGGCCGGGAGCTGAAGCTCCAGCTGTCGCGCCACCATTTCCTGGCGCACCACGTCACGTAGCTTGCCCAGGCGTGCCTGCCAGTTGCGCTCTCCGGCGGTGAACGCGGTGCTCATCGGGCCTGCCCCGAAGACTCCAGTTCCTTTTGCATCAGCCCCTTTTGCATAAGCACCGTGTCGATCCAGCGGCCGTGCTTGCGGCCGACGCCGGACAGCAGGCCCGCCTGGGTGAAGCCGAACCGCCGGTGCAGCGCGGCCGACGCGTCGCTGCCGGTGTCGGCGATGACCGCGATGACCTGCCGCGCCCCGGCCGCCGCGCACCCGGCCAGCAGCGAGCCGAGCAGGGCGCTGCCGATCCCGCGGCCGGTGCAGCCGGGGGAGAGGAACACGCTGTCCTCGACCGTGTACCGGTAGGCGGATTTGGGCCGCCACGGGCTGGCGTAGGCGTAGCCGCACACGGACCCTCGGTCCTCGGCCACCAGGAAGGGCAGGTTCCGCGCCGCCCGGTCGCCGATCCGCTGCCGCCAGTCCGCGGCGGCCGGCGCGACCTCCTCGAACGTCGCCACGCTGGTCGCGACGTAGTGCGCGAAGATCGCGGCGACCGGTTCGGCGTCAGCCGGGACGGCCGCGCGGACGACAGGCTGTGGTTCGGCCGGCATAGCTCCCCGTTCCGTCGTTGCGCCTCGCTCAGCATTCTCCCGACTCGCCAGGCCCCGGGGCAAAGGGTTACCCGGACGGGTAACATGTCGATCGTATATTCGACATCGACGGAGCGCGGGTGTATGGTGGACCCATGGTGGCCACCCAGCCTGACGTGTCCCGGGCGCGGTACGAGTCCCGTCCGGGTCGGCGCGTGGTGGTCGCTGCCAGCCTGGCCGATCTGCGCGGGCCTGCCGAGGGTACCGTCGAGCTGCCGATCTGGCTGTTCTGGAGCAGCCCCGATCACACGTTCGACCTCGGCGACCAGGATATGCGCGTCTGGCTGTACCAGACCGTGCTGCGCGAAGCGAGCCGCCCCGAGGATCTGGCTGCGTACCTGGACGGCGACACGCTGATCGCCCTCTGGCCCGGCCTGCATCTGCCCAAGGGTGTCCGGCAGGCATGGGAGGAGCAGCACCCGGCCCTGCGGGCCGCGGCGACGGTGCCCGCCGGCGCCTGATGCCGGTCAGCGAGTTCCACGGCCAGGTGGCCGCCATCGCGCTACGCGCCGCCGCCCCGCACGGGTTCGCCCTGGGCGGCGGCAACGCCCTGATCGCCCACGGGGTCATCGACCGGTTCACCCAGGACGTCGACGTCTTCAGCGACGAAGAGGGCGGTGTGGAGGCCGCGGCTGACGCGGTGGAGGCTGCGCTGCGCAAAGCCGGTTTCGGGACCGAGCGCCGCGACAAGGCCGGCGGCCTGGGCGACATCTTCTACGGTCTGGATGAGGGCATGGCCGAGTGGATCGTCACCGCGCCGGGCGGGGAGCAGATGATGCTGCAGATGGCCTACTTCGACCGCGCCCGCCGTCCGGTGATCATGGAGTTCGGCCCTGTCCTTGATCTCGAGGACGTGGTCGGCGGCAAGGTATGCGCCCTGGCCAGCCGGGTCGAGCCGCGTGATTATGTGGACACCGCGGCCGCGCTGGACCGTTACACCGTGGAGCAGATCATCGGCTTCGCCCGGCGACTGGACCCAGGCCTGACCGACGGGGATTTCGCCGACGCGGCCGAACGGCTGGACCGCTGGGGCGACGGGGTATTCGCCTCGTTCGGCCTCGGGGCCAAGGGCATCGCCGAGCTCCGCGCCCGGTTCGCCGCCTGGCCCCGGACCTGACTCGGGCCGGTGCCGCAGCGGGATCCTTCTGCGGCCTGCTACCTTCCGCGGGAGGCCGTAGATCAGGAGAGGCCGGAGGGGATCAAGTCGGCGGAGATCACGCGTCCGGTCGCGATGACCTCGGAAGGTTTGGACATCAGGGGCTTGAGGACCCGTGCGGCTTCCGGTCCGAGGACGGATAGCGCAGCTGCGCTGTGCGCCTCGCTGTCCCACAGGTTGAGCACAAGTCGACGGCCGTCTTGCAGGTCGACGACGATGCTCCCGACGTAACCGGGCTGGGCGGCATGAGCCTGGTCAAATTGTTTCAGACTGTCGGCCGAGCCGGCGAGCTTGTTCGCCTCGAATGAGTTCAGTCGCACCACTGCGTACATCTCGCTGCTCCTCATCTGCGTGCTTCAGCGGGGGCACTCGGACGACGGCCGGCGTCCGAGCGCCTGGGTGCGTCTTCGACCGGCCGTTGGCCCGGCCGGATGGTCAGCGCGAAGACAGGAATCAGGACGGCGGCGACGGCGAGGTGCATGCAGACGAGGGCGAGCCGCTCGGTTGGCGTGATGCCATGGCCGGACAGCGGCGCCGAGAGGGAAACGACCGTGAGGAAAAGGCCGGTGGTGATCCAGGCCCGCCGAGGACGGCGGGCCACCCGCTCGATCAGTGTCACGACTCCCCAGCCCGCCAATGAAGCCGCCGTGCTGGCTACCAGGACGAAGCCGACCGTGAGGCTCGCTGAGTGCTGCATAGAGGTGAACCCGGGTGTGCGGAGTTGCATGCCGACGCCATAACGGGCGACAAGCCACACCCCGACAGCCGCTGCGACGGCGCCGGCCAAGCCCGCTAGTCGCGGACGGCCACCGTGTCGTGGTGTTGCTAGTGCGGATGCGAATAGATGGGACATGAGATCTCCTTCTGGAGTAGCGGATGCTTGGACCCCGGATGTTTGGTGCCGCTCATGCGGGATGAGCGTCGAGGCCCCAGCTGAGAACCTCGGCGGGGTGGATGCGGATGGTTGGCCCGAGCGGCTCACCGTCCGCGCTGGTCGCCTGGTCCAGAGCCTCGGCCGTGCCGCGCACCATGACGCAGCGCGGCCGCCACGGCGGCAGCACGTCGTCGATCGCCAACGCAACCTTGGGATTGGCCTTGACGTTGCGGAACTTCTTGGTCCTGGCGAAATCACGACCGCCGATGTCGATCGTCTCCAGGGCCGGGTTGTAGGTCCAGCCCAGCGGCACGACATGCGGTACCCCGTCGGCATCGATCGTTGCGAGCCGACCGAGCCTTGGCTCGCCGAGATAGGCCAGCTCGGCTAGGGAGAAGGCGCTATGCGTCGCCGCTTGACGGTCGTTTTCATGGGGTGATCCGATCATGATCTAGCTTCTTCCCTAGAGAACCGTTCACTAGAGAACGTTATATTGAGGACCGTACTCTTGTCAACTACCGGTACAATCGATGTCGTGGACCAAGAAGGGCGGCCTGAAGGCCTGCAGGCATGGATGGAGCTGTCCGAGGCGACCTCGGCGATGCGCACAGCCGTCAACCGCACCCTTCAGCAGCGCGCCGGGCTATCCCTGGCCGAGAACCTGGTGCTCTGCCAGGTCGCGATGGCCCCGGACGGACGGCTGAAGATGGTCGACATCGCCGACCGGCTCGGCATCGTCAAAAGCGCCGTAACCAAGACCGTCGACCGGCTCGAAGCACGTGGCTGGCTGTCCCGCCGGCGCGACGACCGCGACCGACGCACCGTGTACGCCACCCTGACCCCGGCCGGCGCCGACACCTTCCAGCGAACCCAGCCCCTCTTTGCCGACGCCGTGACGAGCCACCTCAGCGGCCCGCTCAGCACAGCCGAGGTAGCCGAGTTGCGTCACCTGCTCGGCAAGCTAAACCGAGGACCTACGCTGCCAGAGGCTTCGAGAATGGAACTGGCCACCCACGAGTAGGCAAGCACCCCGAGGACGACTGGTCGTTTTCGCCACCCCCAACCAGCACGACGCCCCGAAACCCCGTTATCAGGAACTCGTGAGGATGACGAGTCGCTGGGTCGCCCGGGTCATCGCGACATAGCGGTCGACTGCTCCTTCGATGCCCGCGCCGAACGCCTCCGGGTCGACGAGAACGACCAGGTCGAACTCGAGCCCCTTGGACAGTTCGGGGGTCAGCGACCGGACGCGGGACGTCGCCGGGACTCTGCCCGCCTGGATTGGGGGATCGCTGATGACGCAGGCGATCCCGTCGGCATGCGCGGCGAGCCACGCGTCGAGAATCGGGCCCAGATCCGACGTAGGTCCGTGGAGGACGGGGACGCCGGTGCTGCGGATGGAGGTCGGCACGTTGGCGTCCGGGAGCACGGCCCGGATAACCGGCTCGGCCTCCGCCATGACCTCTTCCGGCGTCCGGTAGTTGATGCTGAGGGAAGCCATGTTGATCTGGTCGAACCCGACCCGCTTAAGCCGCTCCCGCCACGACTCCGTGAACCCGTGCCGGGCCTGGGCCCGGTCCCCTACGATGGTGAAGCTCCGGGACGGGCAGCGGAGCAGCAGCATCTGCCACTCCGCGTCGGTCAGTTCCTGAGCCTCGTCCACGACGATGTGCGCGAACGGGCCGGCCAGCAGGTCCGGGTCGATGCTGGGCAGCGCGGCCTCATTGATCAGGGCGTCCTGGAAGTCCTCGCCGCGCAGCATCGTGACCAGGCCTACGCCGTATTCGTCGTCTGCGGCCTCGATCAGGTTGTCGACGACCCGGGTCATCTGCTCGCGTTCGGCGGCGACAGCCGCGTCGTGCCGGCGCTGACGACGGGTCGCCTGCGGGTCGCCGAGCCGCTGCCGGGCTGCGTCCAGGAGCGGCAGGTCGGACACCGTCCAGGCCTGGGCGTCCGGGCGCTGAAGCTTCTGAATGTCATCGGGGCTGAGCCAGGGAGCGCACATTCGCAGGTAGGCGGGTACCGACCACAGGTCCCCGACGAGGTCATCCGCTTCGATCAGCGGCCACGCCCGGTTCAGGGCCGTGATCAGCTCCCGGTTCTGCAGCAGCGACTTGCGGAGCTCGTCGGCCGGGACGTTGGCGTCGCGCTTATCCACCAGGATCGTGACGAGCTCTTCAAGTATCTGGCCCCGCGCCTCGTTGTGCGCAGTACCGGCTTCTGGCGCTCCGAACGCCTCGGCCCAATCGCCGGCGCTCAGCCAGATGTCGGACCAGTCAGTCTCGATCGCCATCGGTTTGGCCGGCGGCTTTTCGTAGAACCTGACGGCCGCCTCGATCGCCTTCACCAGGTCCGCGGACGACTTCAGCCGGGCCACGTCCGCGTCCGCCTCGATCGCTGCCGTGGCTCCCTCGGCGACAAGGTCCCGCAGGGTGCAGATCTGCACGCCCTCTTCTCCGAGGCTGGGGAGCACGTCGGAGACGTAGGCCAGGTAGGGCTGATGCGGACCGATGAACAGCACGCCACCCCGGCGGTGACCGAGGCGAGGATCGGAGTAGAGGAGGTAGGCGGAGCGGTGCAGAGCGACGACGGTCTTCCCGGTACCCGGACCGCCGTCGACGACGAGGGCGCCGCGGGATCCCGCGCGGATGATGGCGTCCTGGTCGGCCTGGATGGTGCCGAGCACGTCTCGCATCCGGTCCGACCGGTCGCTGCCCAGGCTGGCGATGAAGGCAGACTGGTCGTCCAGCGCGGCGTGCCCTTCCAGCCCGTCCGGGGTGAATACCTCGTCCCAGTAGTCGCTGATCCGGCCGCGGGTCCAGCGGTACCTGCGCCGGCTGGCCAGGCCCATCGGGTTGGCGTGGGTCGCCCCGAAGAACGGCTCGGCCGCGGGGGAGCGCCAGTCGATCAGCAGCCTGCGTCCCTCGCTGTCCGTGAGGCCGAGTCGTCCGATGTACACGGGCTCGGAGTTGTCCACGCTGACGATGCGCCCGAGGCACAGGTCCAGGCCGAAGCGCCGCAGGGTGCGCAGCCGCGTGGTAAGCCGGTGGACCTCCATGTCCCGGTCCAGCGCCTTCTGGCCGATGCCGCCGGGCGCCTTGCGCAGGGTTTCGAGGCGGCCGGAGAGCTCGGCGATCGACTGCTCGAGGCTATCGGCGATGGCCGCGAAGCGCTTCTCGTCGCGGGCGATCAGCGTAGGGTCGGCCTTGGGGGAGAGGTGGTCGGGAAGGTCAAACGCGCTGGTAGTCAGCGGGTTCACGTCAACAGTTCCAATCTGAGGTCGCTTGCCGGCCACCCGGCCGGCCTAATCAGCTGCGGGCACCCCCTGGCGCTAGGCGCAGTGGGCGGTCCGAACTAGGTGCTGAGCGCGTCGCGGAGTCCGGGGTCGGCTGGGTCTCCGGCCCAGGCGACGTACCCGTCGGGCCTCCTCCGACGAACACCAGCGCATGCCCGGCCATCGGCAATACCATCTCGCGTCCCCTGTTCGGTAAGTTTTGGCCCCGGCCAGCCATTGTGCGGCACGACCCGGGTCTTGCCGCAAGCCCCCCTGTCTGCTATAGATTAAAGTGGAGAGGAGTGTGTACTCTCCTTTCCCTTGATCGTCCGCTGCAGCTTTCCCCTTGATCGTCCGCTGCAGACAGATAACCTCATCGCGAGGCGGCGCGCTGCATACGGCGGTGCCGCTGGGCCAGGAGGATCTCCCATTGGCCTACGGATGCAGCCGCGGAACGAGAATTTCACCCTCTCCCGGCCAGGCATCGCCGACGTCCGTGCCCGGTTCGCCGCCTGGCCCCCAGTCCTGGGCGCTTGGCCGCCGCCACCGTCACGGGGCATCCTGCTCTTAGCGCTAGCTGGAGGTGATGGTTCATGACCGGCGAGATGATCTCCAACTTGCTCAGGCCCCTCATCGGTAAGTCCGGCACGATTTTCATGGTCGTCAGCAGGAGCGGCCAGATCGGGTTCGCTACCGGGCCGGACAGGAAACTTACCGATGTGGAGGTCCGGGAGGACGGCCTGGTCCGCCTGGTGCGCGAGACCGGCTGGGCCGTGCTCGACCCAGCCGAGATCGTGGCCGTGGTCTGGAACGACGACACTGAGACCTCGGCCGGCCAGTTCCTGTAAGCGCTGGTCCTGAACATCGCCGACGCTCGTAGCTCATCATCGCTACCTCGACAATCGCTCTTGTTTTCGATTTAATTCGGGCATAGCATGCGAGGAGCGAAACTTGTTTCCTGTGGAGGTGGTGGCGGGTGGCTGGCAGATGGCGGGCCGATGACGGGTCGGGCCCAGTGCTCTCCGAGCGGCAACGGCAGATCCTGGACTTCATCGGGGCGTACGCGGAACGCCACGGAGTCTCCCCGACCTTCAGGGAGATCGGTGATGCGGTCGGCTTGAAGGCCATCTCCGCCGTGAAATACCAGGTCGAGCAGTTGCAGGAGAAAGGATGCCTGGCCCGCCGTGACCGGATGCCGCGCACGATCGTGGCGAAATCCCGCCGCCTGCGGCATATCTCGCCGGAGTTTGACGGAATACCTTCCGAGCCCGGTTCGGATGACATGGTCAGCATGCCGTTGTTCGAGTCAGTCGCGGCCGGAGCCGGGGTTTACGCCAATCCGGAGCCCGTGGGTACCATCCGGCTGCCCCGGGACATGGTGGGTCACGGAAATGTGTTCGCGGTCCGGGTGGCGGGTCACTCCATGGTCGACGCGAACATCTTCGATGGTGATTGCCTGGTGGTCCGCCAGCAAGACGATGCGGTCAACGGCGACATCGTGGCCGCTCTGCTCGGGGATGAAGGCGTGGTCAAGACGTTCCGGCGGACTGAGAACCACGTCTGGCTGATGCCGGAAAACCCCAGCTACGATCCGATCCTGGGCGACGGCTGCCGGATCATGGGCAAAGTGGTCGCCACGCTGCACAGCTGCCGGAATGGTTAAGCTTCGCGCTGACTCTACCGAGCCATGGGTGTGCGCGCGGCTGCGCCATGCCGCCGAGGCAAATGGACCAGCGCCGTCGTCGATGCCATCATCACTGCCCGGCCGGAACAGCGGCGGAACAGCGGTGAGGCAGTCAGACGACGGCGCCGGTCGCGAACCGTTTAGCGGTCAGACGTCGTAGTAGAGCTCGAACTCGTGCGGGTGCGGGACGCGTCCCATGTCGGGGCGCTGGAATGCCCTCTGTCCTGCGGAAACACCTTATTGATAGTAGTTGGCTGACGCTGTGGAGGTCGACACTCAAGGTGACGGATAATCTCACGTAAACCGCCCAGGCTCGACCTCACACCGATGCCATCTTCGCGAGCGAATGGCAGGATCTGGCTTCCAGTCGAGTGCACTTCCGCCTACGGCACAGTGGCTTCACCTGGTGCCTGACACCGCCCGCCCGGGCGGACCCGTCGTGACGTTGTTCGCGGCCGAAGGTGGCTGGGCCGTGCTGGTGGAATTGTGCATCCTACGCAGTGCCGCCGGCAGATCCCTGGTTGCCTGGCAGCAGAGACCCGGTGGTGCTGCCGGTGTCGGCGGTGATGCCGACGCGCCCGTGCTGCTCGCGCCGCCGCACGCGGCCAGCATGCCTGATATGGCCAGCACCGCCCAGGGCCGCGTCGAGCCGGGCAGGGCCGGGATGTGCAAGAAGATTGATCATGATGCGCCTCCTGGCGGTGCGCTTTGCCCAGGTCCCTCGCGGCCGGGTCATGCGCGGCTTACTGCGCGGCCTGGACCTCTTCGCCGGTCACGGCGTCACCTGCTCATGGCCTACGCCCAGCTTGGGCCTCTGATCCACTGACCTTGGTCCCTCAGCTAGTCCTGATCCCTGGGCTCGTTCGTCGTCCCGCCGTATGCCTTGGGCTCTTTCAGCACCCGGCACTGCCCGGCGAAGTCCCACTCGCTGCTGGTAAACCGTCAAACACGCACGCTCTCACTGGACACCTCGGCGTCGTCCCGCAGATGAGCGGTGATCACCCGGATGACGGTGTGGCGGACCTCGCGGGCAGCACGAAACCTCAGCCGCTCCTCTGCGGGAGCGTCTTCCCCCGGGGTCACCCTCGTAGGGCATCCGCTGGTAGGCGCACAGCACTGAGATGCAGGTCTGCCTGTTCTCCTCCCAGTCATCAGCTAACCGTGACCGACGGGTCACAGCCCTGCTCGCTGGCCGGCGCGGTGCGGGGCAGCGCGTCAGGTTCGTCAAGCCGATCGCGGTCTCCAGCGCGGAGCCCGGCGGCACGCCGGCCACCGTCCATCCGAGGCCCCCGCACCGGCGCAGCCGCCCGCGCAGCAAGGGCCGAAACGTACCCGGATCAGCGCAGTGCGGGGTCGCCTCGGCGCTCTGCGCCGTCCTGTTGTTGCTCCTGCTGGTCTTCATCCTGGAAAACAGCGTCCTGGGAATGCTGCTCGCCGTGATCGAAGCGCTCGGGCGCAGCATGCAGCAGCGGAACGCGGCGCCGAAATCGCCGGATCTGACCCCAAGCGCGGCGCCGTACAGTCACGATGGTGTCGGAGGCAGAATCCGCCCAGCCAGGCAGCCTGCGGATCACAAGGCCGGGCGACCAAAGCCGTCCGGGCACGCGCGACAAACGATCCTGCCGCCGGCAACGGAGGCTTCAGCGGTCGGCCATACACGACGCGGAAGGACCAGCATGCGGCGTTCTGCGAAAAGACTTTCCCTCCCCGTGACCCTGCTTGCCGCCGGATTGCTGGCGGCCGGATGCGGGGGGACCATCAGCAGCTCGATCGGCAGCTTGCCGAGCCGGACCGCGACCGCCCCGGCCAGGCCCAGCGTCACGGCGGCCCCCGCCACCCAGCCGCAGGCCACCGGTTCCGCGGCGCCCGTCGCCTCCTCCGGCACCAGCCTGATCTGGCTCTGGGTCCTGCTGGGCGTCCTTGTCCTGGCCGGCCTGATCGCCTTGATCGCGCGCTCCTCCCGCCGCCGCTCGGCAGCCGCGGCGGGCTGGCGGTCCAGGCTCGTCGATGCGTACGCGAAAGGCTCGGCCCTGCATGACGCGATGAGCGTCGCCGAAGCGCCCGGCGGGCTGGCCACCGCCGACGCGGCAGCCCGGTGGTCCGATATCCAGCGGCGCGCCGATGATCTGGCGCAGACGCTGTACGCCCTGCGCGAGGAGGTCCCGCAGCACTCCCCCGACGGCTCCAGGATCGCTGACACGCTCGCCTCGCTGCAGGCTGTCCGCTCCGCGATGGACGCCGAGCGGGCCCCGGGCGGCGCCAGCCTGGAGCAGGCCGACGTGGTCCGCAGCCGTCTGGCATCCTTCGAGTCCTCCCTCCGCGCACTCGCGGCTCCTGCCCAGTAATTGCCATGGCCTCGCCGCCGGCAGTGAATGTCGGCGGACGGCATCGAGCAGGTCAGGCACAGTAAAGGCGATGGCGCATCGCATCGCGAGCTGGCTCCGGGGATGATCGGCAACATGATCGCCGAAATCACCCGCGGAATCAGAGCTGATGACGTGAGTTCCCGACTCGCGGGCGCGGGCGGGGAGGGCACCACGGTCAGGCCCG
>Ga0210402_10005942_pt1 | contig 10854 bp, 10 predicted proteins | sample IncBWC7MmetaG_FD_161055 | JGI IMG/M metagenome (GOLD analysis project Ga0210402, IMG submission 161055) | Forest soil microbial communities from Barre Woods Harvard Forest LTER site, Petersham, Massachusetts, United States - Inc-BW-C-7-M | ecosystem: Environmental > Terrestrial > Soil >... | reverse complement strand
AAGTCGCGCTCCAGCGCGGGCGGGAGCAGGATCACGGTTATCGCCACGGCGGTGATTTCACTGTTGCTGGCCATCCTCCTGCCGATACGCTTCGCCGATGTCGCGGCGGCCGCCCCCGGCGATTCCGCGCGGCTTACGCCCGGCGTCGAGCGGTCTGGCGTCGATGAGTGGCAACCCTATAGCGAAGCGCGCGTTGCGGAGCTCAGCGCGGCGGGCCGGCCGTTGTTGGTGAATTTCACTGCGAGCTGGTGCCTGACCTGCCTTGTCAATGAACGCAATGCGTTTTCCGATGCTGCCGTGCAGGAGATTTTTCGAGACAAAAAGGTCGTCTTGATGAAAGGGGATTGGACCAATCGCGATCCCGCCATCACGAAAGCGCTCGCCGCCTTCGGCCGCGCCGGCGTGCCCTTGTACTTGGTCTACAACGGCAAGCCGGGCTCGCCTGAACCTGTGGTTTTGCCCCAGCTCCTCACGGCTGGGGTCGTGCAGAACGCGTTTGCCGACACTCCGGCAAAATGACCTTGAGGTGTGATTGAATGCGTGGTCGTGGATAACGCCACCACCATTTCAGTCATCGATTTCCGGCGCCAAAGCATGGTGCTCCTGTGGCACTCGCTCGGCGGCACTTGGACGGCATGCGATATGCCGCCGGCGCTCGTGCATGGCATCGCGTTGATCCGCCCGACGGGTCCCAACATTTGCATCTACGGTCAAGCCGGACGACTACGGCTGCAGGTCGGCCCCAATCAATATGCGCTGGCGGAGAACTCTCCGCGAATCAGCTGCATGCGCGGCATCGCAAGCTTCGGCTTTCGTCGACGCTTCACGGTGAAGTCGAGCACGGGCGGCGTGCTTTTCAGCCATTCGTACTGGACCAACCAGGGCCGCGATTTCTATCGTTGGCTGGCGGAGAAGGCCGAGGATCCGGATTGGCGCTTGAGTTGCGGCCGGCAGTGGTCCGACGGCGTCCCGTCCGCAACGCTGCGGCCCCGCTAGGCCCCGCTGGGCCCCGCTGGGCCCCACCAAGCGCCGCGTTCGAGCACGCGCGACTAGCCGATCAAGCCGGCGAGTTCCGCGGGCGTCAGATGACGCCACTGACCGGGCCGCAAATTCCCCAAGTGGATATTCATGATGCGCACCCGCTGCAAGCGCTGTGCTTTGTAGCCGAGCGCCGAACACATGCGGCGGATTTGTCGATTCAACCCTTGGGTAAGAATGATTCGAAACGATTGCGCATCGACACGGGTGACTTTGCTGGGTTTGGTCAATTCGCCCATAATTTTGACGCCGGCTGCGAGCATGCGCAGCGACAGATCCGTGATGGGACGATCCACGGTAACCACGTATTCCTTTTCGTGATTGTTTTCCGATCTTAGGATTTCATTGACGATGTCGCCGTTGTTCGTCAGCAGTATCAGGCCTTCGGAATCGCGATCCAGCCTGCCGACGGGAAAAATCCGTTCGGGAAATCCCACGTGATCGATGATGTTGTCTTCGATGTGCGCTTCGGTCGTGCAAATAATGCCGACGGGCTTGTTGAGCGCGATGTAGACCTGCTGCTTTTTGACGCCGATTAAATTGCCGTCGATGCGGACTTCATCGCCATCGGCGACCTGGGTGCCCAATGTGGCGGGCTCGCCGTTCAAGCTCACGCGGCCCGCCTCGATCCACTTGTCCGCCTCGCGCCGCGAACACGCACCCGTTTCGCTGATGTACTTATTGAGCCGCACGGCGGGGCTTGAAGATCAGCCGGTCAGAAACGTGCCGATCTGCTTGGCCAGCGTCTTTGGGGCAGCGGCGAACAGGTCATTGGCATAGTCGTCGATGTCGACGAATTTGCCATTCGGCAATGCGGTTTTCAGCCTGGCCATGTCCTCCGGCGTTTCAAGCCGCGTGCGCATAATGAGCACGGGCTGCTGGACGACCGGCAATGGCTCGAGCGCAGGGACGCCTACCAGTACCAGGCGCCGCACGAGTGCCGGCCGCGCCGCGGCAAGATCCAAGGAAACGCGGGCGCCGCCATGGAGCCCTAACAGGTCGATCTGACGCAACCGCAAGTCGTCCGCCAGATCCGAAATGGCGCCCGCCGCAGCGTCCACGCCGGCAGTCGGCGAGGGATCCGATTCGCCCAGTCCGGGCAGATCCGGAGCGTAGACCGAGCGCACATCGGCTATCTCGGGGAGAAATCGCGCGAAGGCGCGGCTGGTGCCCTCATCCGAGTGCAGACAAAAGAGCGTCACCTGCTCGTCGAAGCCGCCCGTCGCAGGAAAGGCGGTGCGCACGTGCAATTGCCCAAATCGACAATCAAAATAAGCGCGTCGAGTTCGTACCGCTGCTGCCGGCTCTGTCGATTTTGCAGTCGATTTCGATTGCTTTGCCACGGATGTTTGGTTCCTAGGGTGTGATTTCTGGCCCGTTTAGGATACTCGAACTCGCCGCCGGCCCTCGCCGGCGGTCCTACAACTGTGGTTTCTACGCTACATTAATTTTTACACTTCTTTGCAATAGGGCTAGCTTCGGTGACAGACCACAGCTAGAGTGTTGCTCGGACGCAATTGGACGCAAGGGAAAGAAAAAGACCGATCATCGTCTAGCGCTGTTAAAAACGCGCCGCGAGAGGCATGGGGACCTAAAGGCCGGGCTTGTTGCCCGGCTTTTTTATTGGGGCAACCGATCCCATACGCGGGACATCGTGAATCCATTCGAACGTCCGCCTCTGAAGTTCACTTCCTCCACCAGTCGCTGGCCATCCTCGGACAGACGGTAGTGCTCTTCGAACGGAGGACGATCTTCTTCCTGCTCGCTACTGCGCACGATCAATGTCTTCTCGAGCCAACCGCATCGCGGAGGCGGCGTGTCGCGCGCCGCCGGCAAAGGCGCGTCGGCGCCTCCGGAATTGCCATGATGCCGGTGAGTCTTCTTCGCAGCATCCCCAGGCTGACACACGCGTGTTTGGCCTTGCGAGGTGAACGTCAGCACACCGCCCACTTGTTTGATATCGAGTTGTTTTCCGGGAAATCGCGTGGCGTCGGACAGTACGCTGACCGAGGGCGTCGCCGGAGGCATCAGAGCCGGAAAACCTGCACCCTGAGGACCGCCGCGGCCACCGCGACCGCCGCGTGCCACGTTGTCGGCTGCCGCACCGGCTTGCGCGTTGGCGATTTGCAGCAGGTGCATGGGATCGTCGCTGTCGGCTGCGTTGAGCTTCCAATGACCGCTGAAATCCACACCCGGCGGCGGCGCCAGATTCAGTCCGTCAGTGGCGCAAGCGCTTAAGAACATCACTGCCCCGAAGAGCGCGACCCGCATGTGTACCCCCGGTAAATCCTGCCGGGAATCTTATAATGAAATCAGCCCACCGAGTGATGAGCGCGGCCTGCCGAGCGCAGGTCGTTCGGACCGCATATCCAGACGCGGCCTTCGAAGGGTTGGAAACACACGCGCACACCTTCTGTGCGCCGCATGGTCTGTGACCCGCAGGCAATCTTGCCATCCGCGAGATCAGCCTGAATCAAATCGACCAGCGAAGCACTCGGTTCGCCTGCATCGGTCGGCGGCAGGGCATGCGCGAGAATGCGCGCCTGCACCTCGTCCCGCCGGGCTGCATTGCCAAGAACGGCCCGCTTGAACTTGTCGAGCACCACCAGGACGGAACTCAATGTGTTGTCCGTCACATCGCTCGGCCGGCCCGTTCCACCCATGAATTTCAGGTGCAGCAAGCCGCCCACGCCGCGCCCCTCATCGTGCAGGCAAAGCGCCAGGGCTCCATGCAAATCCGCGATCAAAAGCATGGGCTCGGGAGAGACATGGTAGGTGTCCGGCGCGACCGATACTTCCGTGAGATCTTTAGCCAAATGGGGACCCTTTGTGACCCCCACGATGCTGCGCCGAACCGGTGAATCCCTCTGCCAAGCAAATCACGGTTTTTACCTATTACAAAAGGAACTGTTGCGCGGATTGACAAGGATCGGCAAAGACTGACAAGGATCGGCAGTCATAAGCTCATGTCGCGTGAGTATTGGCGCCACTCCCGGCACGCAAAGTATCGTGTTTTCATGTATCGGTACGACATCACCGACAAAACTCTCGTGCGCCAGCGGGTGGCGCAGTTTCGTGATCAAACGCAAAGATTCCTCAAGGGAGCGTTAAGCGAAGACGAATTCAAGCATCTGCGCCTGCGCAACGGCCTGTACATCCAACGTCACGCGCCGATGCTGCGCATCGCAATCCCTTATGGGCTGCTGTCGACGGCTCAGCTGCGGACCTTGGCGGGAATCGCCCGCCGCTACGATCGCGGTTACGGACACTTCACGACGCGCCAAAACCTCCAGTTCAACTGGCCCAAACTCGAGCAGGTTCCCGACATTCTCGCGGAGCTCGCCGAGGTTGAAATGCACGCCATCCAAACCAGCGGCAATTGCATCCGCAACACCACCTCGGATCACCTGGCCGGCATCACGCCCGATGAGCTCGAGGACCCGAGACCTTGGTGCGAAATCATCCGCCAATGGTCGACGTTTCATCCCGAGTTCAGCTACCTGCCGCGCAAGTTCAAGATCGCCGTCACGGGCGCACCGCAGGACCGCGCCGCCTCGCTGGTGCATGACATCGGCGTTCACATCGTGCGGAGCCGAAGCGGCGAGCTGGGCTTTGAAATCCTCGCCGGCGGCGGACTGGGGCGGACACCCATCATCGGCCAGGTGGTGCGCAAATTCCTGCCGCGCGAGCATTTGCTCTCGTACTTAGAGGCAATACTGCGCGTCTACAATTTGGAAGGCCGCCGCGACAATCTGACCAAGGCGCGCATCAAGATCCTGGTCCGCTCCTTAGGGATAGAAGAGTTTACCCGGCGGGTGGAAGCCGAGTGGGAATCGCTCCGCGACGGCGGGCTGCGCGTAGATGATGCGCAAATCGAGCGGATGCGCAGCTTCTTCAATCCGCCCGCCTACCTCACCCTGCCCAACGTGTCGCCCGAGGCGGGCAAGGAAACGGCCTTTCGAGCTTGGTATCGCTACAACACCACGGCGCACAAAATGCCCGGTTATCGAGCGGTATACGTGTCGCTGAAGAAGCCCGGTGTGGCGCCCGGCGATGCCACCGATGCCCAAATGGATCTGATCGCCGATCTTGCGGATCGATTCAGCTTTGGCGAGGTGCGCGTGACCCACACGCAGAATTTGCTGCTCGCCGATGTCGAGCAGCGCCGGACCTACGAGCTCTGGCAGTCCCTCGAACGCGCGGGGCTCGCCACGCCCAACATCGGGACCCTGACCGACATCATTTGCTGTCCGGGGCTGGACTTCTGCAGCCTCGCGAACGCCGGCTCCATCGACGTCGCGAAGCTCATCAACGAGCGCTTTGACGACTACGACTATATTTACGATCTGGGCGAGATCGACATCAAAATGTCGGGCTGCATGAATGCCTGCGGTCATCACCATGTCGGCAATATCGGCATTCTCGGCGTCGATAAGGGCGGCGAGGAGTGGTATCAAATCACCATCGGCGGCGCGGCCGGTGCGGACGCGTCCTTGGGGTCGGTCATCGGTCCATCCGTGTCCAAAGCGCAGGTGGCCGAAACCATCGAGCGCCTGTTGGAGGTGTACGTGGAGGAGCGCGCTCCGGAAGAGCGCTTCCTCGACACCGTGCGCCGGCTCGGGATCAAGCCCTTCAAGGAGAGAGCGTATGCCGCGCCGATTGCTGCGTGATGCAAGGATCGTCGTCGACGAGTGGCGCTACGTTGCCGAAGCCGCGGCCGATACCGCCGCGCCGCTGATCGTCACCCTGGCCCAATGGCAGCTGGAGCCCGATACCTGGCTCGCGCGCGGTACACGTCTCGGCGTGGTGCTCTCACCCGCTCATCACGTGGAACAGCTGGCGCCGGACCTTGAACACTTCGCTCTCATCGCCGCCGAATTTTCCGGACCCGCCGAAGGGCGCGGCTATACGCAAGGTAGGCTGCTGCGCGAGCATTGGAATTTCCAGGGAGAGCTGCGTGCAACGGGCTATGTGCGCCGCGATCAACTATTTTTCATGGCACGCTGCGGCTTCAACAGCTTCGAGTTGCCCGATACCGATATTGAAGACGCCTATACGGCATTCTCGACTTTCACGGCCGCTTATCAGCCTGCGAACGACTCAGGATTGGCCCACAAGCTAGAGGCTCCTAGGGAACATCGCGCAGCGGAATGACCAGATCCTTCAGGATTCGGTCGATATCCTCCTGCGTCTCCAATTTCTCGACTTCCCGCACGAGCTTGCGCGGCAGATGAGGCGCGAGCAGCTCGATGAACTCATACATATAGGCACGCAGCAGAGCGCTGCGGCGAAATCCTATCCACGTCGTGTGACCCTCGAACAAATGCGAGGCGTCGAGCACGACCAAATCGGAGTCGGTGACCGGGTCGATGGCGAGGCGCGCCAGGATGCCAACCCCTAGGCCGATGCGCACATAGGTTTTGATCACGTCCGAATCGCGCGCGGTCAATGCCACATCCAGCGACAGGCCGGCAGTTTCGAACAATGCCGGCAGCGAAGAGCGGCCCGAGAAGCTGAATACGTAGGTAACGATCGGATACTCGGCCAGCTTCTTGAGCGTGAGCTTGCCGGCGGAAGCCAGCGGATGCCCGCGCGGCACGACGACGGCGCGATGCCAGTGGTACACGGGCAAGCGAACCAGATGCGGGAACAACTCTTCCGAGCCGGTGGCGATCGCGAAATCGACGCGGTCGCGCGCGACCATTTCCGCAATCTGCTCGGAAGTACCCTGGTGCAGGTGCAGACGCACCTTCGGATACTTGGCGCGAAACGCGCCGATCACCTGGGGCAGCACGTAGCGCGCCTGCGTGTGCGTGGTGGCAATCGACAATGTGCCGCCGTCGGCCTTGCGCAGCTCGGCGGAGGTGCGCCGAATATTTTGCATTTCGCGCAAGATGCTGCTGGCGCGCGAAATGATCTCCTCTCCGGCGGCAGTCGTGCGCGTGAGCGCGCGCCCCTCGCGCTCGAACAACTGGAATCCGAGCTCCTCCTCCAGCAGCTTTAGCTGGCGGCTGACGCCGGGCTGCGAGGTATGCAGTTGCCGCGCGGCGGCCGTGATGTTCAGTCCATTTTCGTGAACAGCCACGAGATAGCGCAGTTGCTGAAATTTCATCCACTCGCCTTAAGCCTACGGTCTTGGGTGCTAGCATATATGGCGCATGACGAACAGGCATGTACTCATGCCTGGGAATTCGTTTTGCGCCGCCGCCCCCCGTCCTATAGTGGAGGCAGTCTCAACAGCCCGTAGAGTTAAAAATGCGTGCGCCGCCAACGGTTTAGACGCGCGGAGACAGGGTTCTCGCCACATGAATTACTTCCCGGTTTTCTTCGATCTTGCGGAACAGAAAGTCTTGATCGTCGGCGGCGGCGAGGTGGCGCTGCGCAAGCTCGCGCTTCTCGAGCGAACCGGCGCAAAGGTTTTATTGGTCGCGCCTGAGCTTCTGCCTGAGCTTGGCGAGCGCGCGGCCGCCGGCAAAATCAGCGTCGCGATGCGCGAGTTCGTTCCGGATGATCTTGATGGCGCGCGGCTGGTCATCGTCGCAACCTCGCGACGCGCCGTGAATCGATGGATTGCAACGCTCTGCGAAACACGCGGCATTCCCGTCAATGTTGTCGACGACCGCGAAGCCTCGCGCTTCATCGTTCCCGCCATCATCGATCGCGACCCCGTGCTGGTGGCGATCTCCACCGCGGGCACATCGCCGGTGCTGGCGCGCCGCCTGCGCGAGCGGCTGGAGGCGCTCATCCCAAAACGGATCGGTGAATTGGCGCTGTGGCTGCGGGCGCTGCGTCACACCGCACGGCGGCGGCTGCGCGACACCGATGCGCGGCGCCGTTTCTTCGAGAACCTGGTGGATGGCCCGGCCGCGCGGCGCTTCGTCGAGGGCGATGCGCATGGCGCGCAAAGGCTGGCGCAGCAGCTCCTGGCAAGCGCCTCGAGTGGGCCGCGACCGGCCGGATCGGTCACGCTGGTGGGCGCCGGACCCGGGGACCCGGAACTGCTGACCTTGAAAGCGCTGCGGGCACTGCAGGATGCCGATGTGATTTTGCACGACCGGCTGGTGTCGCCGGCGGTGCTTGACATGGCGCGGCGCGATGCCAGGCGGATCTGCGTGGGTAAAGCCGCCGGCAGCATCGGCAGCACCCAAGCAGAAATCAATGCACTGCTCATTGAGCACGCACTTGCCGGCCAGCGCGTCGTTCGACTGAAGGGCGGCGATCCGTTCATTTTCGGCCGCGGCGGGGAGGAGCTCGAGGCGCTTCGCCAAGCCCAGATCAATTTTTCGGTGATCCCCGGCATCACGGCCGCGGCCGGCTGCGCTGCCTACGCCGGCATTCCGCTGACCCATCGGGATCATGCGCATAGCGTCACCTTCGTCGCGGGGCACGGCGATGTGGACGGACGCGAGCCCGATTGGCGCGCCCTGGCCAAGCCCGGTATCACCGCCGTGTTCTATATGGGGCTCGCGCGCGTGGAGCACATCGCCTCGAGGCTCGTTCAGCACGGCGCGCCCGAATCGCTGCCCGCCGCCCTCATAGCTCAGGGTACGCTCGAGAATCAGCGTGTGCTCAGCGGAACCCTGGCCACCATAGCCTTGGCAGCCGCGCGCGCAAGGCTGGAGTCGCCCGCCCTCTTGGTGGTGGGCGAGGTGGTGTCCCTGCACGACTCGCTGGCGTGGTTCCACTCCGCGCCGCAGCTCGCGGTTTCCCAGTCGGCCTAACCTAAGGTCGGCGTGAACGTCAGGCTATCGCATCGGTGAAGCCGCGCTCCGCGATCCACGCCTGATTGAACAAGCGCGATTGATACTTGGCGCCGCCGTCGCATAGCACGGTGACGATGGTGTGGCCGCGGCCCATCTGTTTGGCCACCGTGACCGCGGCAGCGACATTGATTCCCGCCGTGCTGCCGAGCAGCAGCCCCTCTTCGCGCAGCAGCCGGTAGACGTAGTGCATGGTTTGCGCATCGGAAATGCGCAGTGCGTCGTCGATGGGCGCGCCCGCCAAATTCGCCGTGACGCGTCCGGTGCCGATTCCCTCCGTGATGGATGATCCGCCGTCGGATTTCAGCTCGCCATCCTTGATGTAGTGGTACAGGGCGCTGCCCGGCGGGTCCACGAGCACAATGCGCACCGCGGCGGATTGGGACTTCAAGTACCGGGCCGTGCCGGCCAGCGTGCCGCCGGTACCCGTGGCCGCGCAGAAGACATCGATCTTGCCGCCCGTGTCATTCCAAATTTCGGGCCCGGTCGATTCGAAATGCGCGTCGCGATTCGCGGTATTGTCGAATTGATTGGCCCAAATGGCGTCGGGCAATTCTTGGGCCAGGCGCCCCGCGACCTTTTGATATTGGTTCGGATTGCTGTAAGGCACCGCAGGAACTTTGCGCAGCTCCGCGCCGAGGGCCTCGATGATCTGATACTTCTCGGCAGCCTGATTGTCGGGCATGACGATGACGCACTTGTAGCCGCGTGCATTGCAGACGTGCGCCAAGCCTATTCCGGTGTTGCCGGCGGTGCCCTCGACGACCGTTCCGCCCGGCTTCAAGGTGCCGCGGCGCTCGGCATCCAATACGATCCATTTCGCCGCGCGGTCTTTCACCGAGCCGCCGGGATTCATGAATTCGGCTTTGCCCAGGATGTCGCAGCCTGTCTCGTCGCTCAGGTGCCGCAGGCGGATCAACGGCGTATTGCCGATCGAATCCGTAAAACCATCTTTGACATTCATCATCGCGATGCCTCGAGTTCCGGCGTTGCGGCCGGCGCCGTTCCCTCGAGCTCTCTGTTCATTTTGGCCACGTCCAACTCCCCGGACCATTTGGCGACGACCAGGGTTGCGACGCCGTTGCCGATCACATTGGTCAGCGAACGCGCCTCCGACATGAAGCGATCGATGCCGAGGATGAGCGCGAGACCGGCCACCGGCAGCGTGCCCACCGCCGACAGCGTGGCCGCCAGCACGATGAAGCCGCTGCCGGTCACGCCGGCGGCGCCCTTGGAGGTCAACAACAGCACGGCGAGCAGCGCGACTTGTTGGAACAGATTCATCGGCGTATTCGTCGCCTGCGCGATGAACACCGCCGCCATGGTCAGATAGATCGAGGTGCCGTCGAGATTGAACGAGTAGCCCGCGGGAATGACCAGGCCCACGACCGGTTTGCTGGCGCCGAGCTTTTCGAGCTTGGCCATCATGCGCGGCAGCACGGTCTCCGATGACGAGGTGCCGAGCACGATCAGCAGTTCATCCTTGATGTACTTGAGGTAGCGCCAAATGCTGAATCCGTGCACGCGCGCGACGATGCCGAGCGCGCCGAAAATGAACAGCAGGCACGTGGCATAGAAGCTGCCCATCAGCGCGCCGAGCGAGACCAGCGCGTGCACGCCGTACTTGCCCATGGTGAATGCCATGGCGCCGAACGCTCCGATGGGCGCCAGGCGCATCACCACGCCGACGATCCAAAACAAAACGTTCGAGAAGGACTCGATGAAACTCACCATCACGGCGGCACGCGCGCCCAGCTGCTGAATTGCGAATCCAAAAAGAATCGCGATCAGCAGCACTTGCAATATTTCGCCTTTAGCGAAGGCGTCGGCAAACTGGGAGGGAATCACATTCAACGCGAAATCGGTGACCGACTGCAGCTTGCCGGGCGCCGTGTAGTCCTTTAAGGGTCCGGTATCCAAGGTCTGCGGGTCGGCGTTCATGCCGCTGCCGGGACGCAGGATGTTGACTACAACCAACCCCAGGATCAGTGCGATGGTGCTCATGACCTCGAAGTAGACGAGGGCCAGTCCGCCGGTCTTGCCGACCTTTTTCATG
>Ga0210402_10005941_pt1 | contig 10855 bp, 9 predicted proteins | sample IncBWC7MmetaG_FD_161055 | JGI IMG/M metagenome (GOLD analysis project Ga0210402, IMG submission 161055) | Forest soil microbial communities from Barre Woods Harvard Forest LTER site, Petersham, Massachusetts, United States - Inc-BW-C-7-M | ecosystem: Environmental > Terrestrial > Soil >... | reverse complement strand
CCAGATCACGTCAGGGGCCCGAACTGTGCTGCTGGTGTTGCTCGCAGCGTCAGGGCTGGTCTTCATCATCGCGTGTTGTAACGTCGCCAACCTGATTCTGGCACGGACGGTTCGCCGCGAAGGTGAACTGGCGGTCCGGGTGGCGCTGGGCGCAAGCACAGGCGCGTTGCGCCGTATGCTGTTGGCCGAGAGTCTTCTGCTCTGCGGTGCTGGCGCCGCGCTCGGTGTCATAAGCGCGCAGCCGATGGTGGCCGTCCTGGCCCGTTACGCCTCGCGCTTCTCCATCCGTGCGCTCGATTTCAGAGTCGATTCGAGTTTGCTTTGGGTGGGAGCGGCGCTGGCTATCCTCGCTGCGGTGATTCTCGCATTTGTCCCGCGCCTGCCCTCGTCCGGCGCGTCTTCCGGTACCCAGAGTGGACTGGGCCTATCCAGCGGAAGTGTGCGGATCACCGGCAGCACGAGCCGCCGCCAGCGGATCTTCGCTGTGACACAAATCGCCGCGTCTTTCGTGTTGCTGGCCGGCGCAAGTACGTTGATCACCACGCTGATCGCACTACAAAGGACTCAGACAGGACTGGATACGCAGCACGTCCTCGCTGTCGATGTTCCTGCTATGTCCTATGGAAAGACACCTCAGCAGGTCGTCGATTTCTACAAGGAAACGATACGCCGCATTGACGCCCTGCCGGGCGTGAGTAAGACCGCGTTCGGCGACGTTGTTCCCTGGCGCGATGGCAGCTTCGGCACTCTACAATTCTCCGGTGACGGACACGTTCATGCCGCCGGCGTAGAGGATCCCCGGGCGCAGTCGCGTACCATCTCTCCCGGATTTTTTGCGGCCCTTGGCGTTCCTATCATTGCCGGCCGCGATTTCAATGCGCTTGATGACAATAACGATAGTAGTAAAGAGCCTGTCGTTATCGTCAGCCAGAGTCTCGCACAGCGCATGTTCCCCAACCAGGATGCGGTAAACCGGCATGTCTATTGGACCGATCCCGTGCTGCAATTCGCCACCGGGACCGATGTCGAAAAGGCGCGCCTGATGGCGCCGCACCGCATCGTCGGCGTCACCGCCGACATTGACGATCTACACGTCGTTCCTGAACCCATGGTCACGATTTACAGCCCTTTTGAAGAAGGTGCACTTTTTGGCGGTCGTCTCTTCATTCACACAAGTACGAATCCCTATGCGCTGGTCCCGTCGGTCACGCGCATTGTTCGCGACATGTCCGCCGACCAGCCGGTTGAGCACGCCGCCAGTCTCGCAGACATTCGGGCAGAAGTGCTCACGCCGGACCGTTTAAATTCGCTGGTGTTTGGCGTATTCGCGGCGGTCGCGTTGGCGATTGCAGTGGTGGGCGTCGCGGGCGTGCTGGCGTTTTCGGTGAGCGCGCGGACGCGGGAATTCGGCATCCGGCTGGCCCTCGGATCGAAGCCGCAGCGGCTCCTCAAGGGCGTGATCGCCGAGGGTACCGTGATGGCTGCGGCGGGCGTCCTTGCAGGCGCGGCATTCGGGCTCGCGTTGGCGCGTTTGGCGGGAAGATATTTCTTGGACGTCAAAATGCCGGGGGCATTGCCTGTGTTTGTCTCTGCGTTCGTTCTGATGGCGGTCGCGGTTATCGCGTCGGCGCTGCCCGCCGCACGTGCTGCACGGGTCGATGTTATGCAAGCATTGCGCTCCGAGTGACCGTCGGATGCTGGGGTTAGGGGGCCGTAGCACTCATTGAGGATTGCGAGTGGAATGGATCGCCGACACCGGGCGTGCATATTCCATCCCGTTGTATCCGCTTTAATTTATTTGCGGGCGGTTATCGCGGTGCTGGAAGCACCGCGCACCCAAAAATCAGATGCATGATGGCATCCATCGCCGCAATCACTGGGTGTTCTGCAGTTGGGCTACTACTTGGGTTACGGCGGGGACGTCAAAGACGTTTGAGAGGTCGGCGTGGCCGGCTAGAGTGTCGCGCTCTTTGCCTTCGACCAGAATCTTTACACGGGTGATGCCGGGAATATTCGCGGAGAGCGTCTGGACCAGCGACACTACGGAGAGTTCTTCGACTAGCACGCCGGAGCGGTGGCCATCGGCGAAGGCGGCGTTGAGGTCGATGACGGCGAGTCCGGGGTCGATCAGGTAGACGTCGCGAATCTCGGAGCCGGGACCCAAGGGGTGCGGCGAAAATTTGTCGAGATAGAGGGTGAGCAAGGCGCGAAGGATTTCGGCGGCGCGTTCCTGGCGTCCGGCGGGGAGCGGGATGCGAACGGATTTTGGCCGCAAGACTCCGGCATCGTCGTAGGCGACGTACAGGGTTACCTGCTCGCTCGATCCTGTAACGGGCGGGGCTACAGGTTGAGTATTGGCGGCGGAGACGTCGGTGCGATCGACGTGCTTTCTCATTCGCAACACATAGAATCCCATGCCAAGCGTGATGGCCAACAGGATAGCGACGGCGATGATGAGGTGGCGAGGAATCATCGTCCAGGCTCCTGCCGGTCGCGGAAGTCTCCCACTCCGGCGGCGAGGGCTCCGGCGATCGACTGCTGGTAGGCGGGAGAGTTCAGCTGGGAGACGTCGTCGGATGGAGGCGCAATTTCAATCGCCAGCGCGACGGTTGTGACGTTGTTCAACGGGCGCAGCGGGGCGATCAGGGAGCGGGCCGGGATCTGTTTGCTTTGGAGATTTCTCACTAAACCATTTCCAGCGGTTCGACTGAGGAGTTGGAATGCACCTTGGGCCGCGTCCCAGTTGAGAAATGGACCGCGATTTTCCGTGCCAGCGGGAACGACTGCGCTGTAGACACGAATGCCAGTGCCCTGCGATGCGGCGTGCAGACAGAGATAGATCGCGGGACGGGCGGAGTTGGTGAGGCTGGCGCGCTGGTCGAGGGTGAGGGAGGTGTCGCCATCGCGGAGAAGCAAAGTAGCCATGCCCCGGAGGTCGAGTTCCTGGCGCAGGCGGCGGGCGAAGGCGAGGTTGACATCTTTCTCCGCGAGTTGGTCGGTGAGTGAGGCTCCGCGTTCATCGCCTCCATGGCTGGGATCGATGACGACAAAATAATGTCGAATGGCTGGGGTGGCCGGGGCCGGAGGTGGCGCGGCCGCGCTGGTTGTGGGCGGTTGGGTTGGCGGCGGCGTTGTGGGTTGAGGTACTGCAGCTTGCGGGACAGGCTCGACGATGATGGTGCGTCCGTTGTTGGTGAAGCTCGCCATGAGCGGGACGGTGGCCGCAACCACGACCTCGGCGGCCCCGTTACTTTCCTGGAAGGTGGCGGATGGAATTACTTTGCTGTCGAAAGTTAGCGCCTGCGATCCGGGGGCTACGACCGCTTCGTGGTTGAAGGCCATGCGCAGCTCTCCGGGCTCCGTGGCTATAGTCGGATTTACCGGAGCAGTGAAGTTCATCACCAATTTCGGTGGCGTGGTTTTGCTGACCAGGGCGGTGAAATGCACGGCTACGTTGCCGATAAACAAGCGGCGGGAATTCTGGTTGAAGGTGACCGAGAATGCGGGGCAAGAGCGTGCCCAGACAGGAGAGCGGCACGAGTCCGCGCTGATTGTCGAGCAGGAAGTTCGAGGGAAGATCGTAGTCGCCGCCATGAATGCGGGCGCGCGTCTTTCCCGAGGTGAATTCGCTTTCGACATCGTAATAGCGGAATTTCCAGTGGGGGCCGTTGACCTTGGCGCTCACGACGCCCAAGGGTTCGAAGAGTTCGAGCAGGCCGACGTATTCGTCGCCATTGCGCTCGAGAACCGGAAGGGAATAGTTGGCGGCGTTGGAGTAAATGGTCACGCGCTTTTCCTCGGGAGCGCTGAACAGGAGAAGCGTTGAGGCAAAGAAAACCGCGAATGCGAAGGTGCTGGCTGCGGGGACGAGACGTCCCCGGGAGGGCCGCCGGGACGACGGTGCTATGAGGCGGCGCTTGTTACTCCAGCGCATAGATGGTCAGACCACTTAACAGCTTGGGATAGAAGTCGGTAGATTTCTGCGGGAGAACTTCGCCGGCGAGGGCGATGTCTCGTACCTGGCGCATGCGCACGGGATTCATCAGAAATGCGATGTTGGCTGCTCCCTCACGCACCCGACTCAACGCTTCCCCTACATCGCGAACGTAGCTGATGTTCTTTTGATCGCGGATCGCTTCCTCCGAGATTCCCAGTACACCCTCGAGCAGGCATTTGTGTAATTGAACCACATCGAGGGACTGCTGGCGAAGTGAGAAGCCCTGAAGCAGGTTGGCAGCAGCAGGCCGCGGCGTATCGAACAAAAAAGCACGGTTGGCGGTGACGCCGAGGAGAGCAGTGCCGGCCTGCCCTGCGGCGCGCAGGATTCCGATGGCACGGTTGGCATCGATCGATGGATCGACTTCCTCCACGCTGAAGTAGGACCTAGCCTGGTCGCGCAGATTGTCAGGAGAAAACGATTCCAGCCCATTTACGATTCGATGGGTAGGCAAGATGACCAGACCGGGGCTGTCCATATTGATAAAGGTCATCATTACCAGGTCGTAGGGGGCGAGTTCGGAGGAGCTGGGAGCAGACCCTTGTTCTGCCTTTCGCTCGTTGCGATAGGCCATGGCGGTCTCGTAGCGATGATGTCCGTCGGCGATAATCAGCTTCTTGTCCCGCATCTTCCCGCAGACAAGTTCGATCAGGCTGGGATCGGAAATCCTCCGAACTTGATGCAAAACTTCATATTCGTCGCGGATTTCAATACTGATTTCCATATTTGCCGAGGGAGCGGAGAGAGCTGCTTCGATCTCGCCAACGGGATCGCTGTAGAGCATGAAGAGCTGGCCGAAATGGGCCCGGGTGGCCCGCAGGAGCTCCAGGCGGTCGACTTTGGGCTTGGCAAGGGTTTGCTCGTGGCGATGGACGATTCCGGCGGTGTAATCTTCAATCTTGCCCAGAGCTATGAAGCCCCGGCGCTCCAATTCGGCGCCCCCGCCGGGCGTTTGGAAACGTTGAATGTATTGGTATAGGGATTGCTGTGGATCTCGCAGGAAAATGCCCTGGCGTCGCCAATCCCGGAAGGACGCGGCAGCGCGTGTGTAAACATTTTCCTCTATATGATCTGTGGCTTGCGGCTTGCCCACGATGATGCGAACCAGATTGTGGGGGCTGGCATCGTAGTAGCGGCTTTGCATCGCTGGCGTAATCTTGTCGTAAGGCTGAGTTACGACACGGGTCAGATCAACCCGGGCGGGGTCGTAGCGCAAAGCACGGAATGGTGCGACGTAAGCCATAGCCGGAACTGGAATTGTACATCTCCGGGCGTTCCAGGGGAGATTGCGCGGAGCCGGTCGTGAACTGGCTAGGTGTGGCGTTGCCAGAAATTGACAAGTATTTGACAAGTGGGTTCCAGCAAGGATGTTAAATCGTAATATCTGGCTCACGAATCAGTTTGAGGAAATGCTTGTGCACGCCTCCGAAAATGTCGTTGCGCAGCAGAAAAAAAGCCTGACGCCGCAGGCTTGGAGCTGTGATAGGATCAGCCGTAACGAGGTATTTGTGGGCCGCCATCAAAGGCACGGGTGGTCTCTCCTGACCGCACACCGCGATTCCCACATGGGTCCTGACGGGCTCCCGTTCGGAGACAAAGCGTGCGCGGGAAAGCGTGCTCTGGTTCTCTGGATTTTTGTTGCCACATTGGTCTTGTGCCTTGCGCCAAACATGAGGGCGCAGGCTCCCGTTGACGATGTTCACGTCACGCCACGAGTAGAACCTCCCAAAGCGGATGCTTCTGCGGGCATCGATCCATCGCTGAAAACTCATACCAAGCCTCTCAAGGTGGACGTCAACCTCGTCCTCGTGCCGGTCACGATTACGGATCCCATGAACCGACTGGTCACGGGCCTGGACAAGGAGAATTTTCAGCTCTTTGAAGGCAAGGACGTGCAGGAGATCCGCCACTTTTCGAGCGAAGACGCTCCCGTGTCGATCGGGGTCATCTTTGACATGAGCGGAAGTATGGTCAGTAAGATCGAGCGGGCGCGGGAGGCGGTGGTGGAGTTTTTTAAGACGGCCAACCCGCAGGATGAGTTCTTCATGGTCGCGTTTGCGGACAGGCCGCAGGAGGTCTCCGACTTTACTTCTTCTGTGGAGGACATCCAGGGCAAACTGGTTTACACGGTTCCGAAGGGCAGGACGGCGCTACTGGATGCGATTTATCTGGGCGTCAGCAAAATGCGGCAGGCAAAGTATCAGAAGAAGGCGCTGCTGATCATCTCTGACGGAGGCGACAACCACAGCCGCTACACCGAAGGTGAAATCAAGTCCACGGTGAAAGAGGCGGATGTGCTGATCTACGCCATCGGGATTTACGACCATTACATGGCCACTCAGGAAGAGGCTCTGGGGCCGGCTCTGCTGGGCGAAGTTGCCGAAGTCACCGGTGGGCGTTCTTTTACCATCGATAATCCCAACGACCTAGCCGATGTAGCAACGAAGATTGGGATTGAATTACGCAATCAATACGTACTTGGATACCGTCCAAAAAACCCCGGGCACGACGGCAAATGGCGTAAGATAAAAGTGAAGTTGATTCCACCCAAAGGATTGCCGCCGCTAAAGGTGTACGCCAAGACGGGGTACTATGCTCCTTCGGAATAATCGGGTTCCGGTTCTACTGTTTTTCCTCCTTTTCACAACTATAGCGTGCCAGAACGAGGCGGTCGCAGCCTCGGTACAGGACGCGGCCAAGCTAGCTCACAACCAGGCGCAAAGTCCGTCGGTCCCGGCGGCGACCCCGCAGTCTCAAGATCCGCAACCTTCGAGTCAGAAAACTCCAGCTCAGCCGGCGCAGGATCAGCCGGGGCCGTCTCAGCCAAGCCAATCCCAGCAAACCCAGGGGCGGTCACAATCGTCCAGCGATAGCGTGTTCGTCTTCAAGAAGGAAGTCGAAGAAGTGGTAGTGCATGCCACCGTTATGGATGACAAGAATCATCTGGTGACGAACCTCGACAAGAGCGCTTTCAGCGTCTTTGAGAATAATCAGCAGCAGGCGATTACGTCGTTCCGGCATGAGGACATCCCGGTAGCTATGGGCATTGTGATCGACAATTCTGGCTCGATGCGGGAGAAGCGGGACAAGGTGAACAAGGCTGCTTTGAACCTAGTACGCTCGAGCAACCCGCAAGACCAGGTTTTTGTAGTTAACTTCAACGACGAGTATTACCTGGACCAGGATTTCACCGACAACATTAACAAGTTGCGAGAGGCGCTGGAGAAGGTCGAAGCGCGAGGCGGCACCGCGCTTTATGACGCAATTCTGGCGTCGGCCAACCACTTGAAGGATGCGAAATTGCAAAAGAAGATCCTGTTCGTGGTAACCGATGGAGAGGACAATGCGAGCCGGAATTCGCTGGAGGAAACCATCCGCAAGTTGCAGGAAGAGAATGGCCCGACCGTTTACGCGATCGGCTTGCTGGGCGATGAGAAGGCGCGCCGGGCGCGCCGGGCGCTCGAAACTATCGCGCAGCGAACCGGAGGGATTGCGTTTCTGCCTAGGACTCTGGATGAAGTGGACCAGATCAGCAGCAGCGTGGCCCATGACATCCGAAACCAGTACACCATCGGCTACAAACCCTCGACCCCGAAGAGCGCGGGCGGTTACCGCGCCATCCACGTGGAAGCGAAGGCCAAGGGCTACGGTAAACTTACGGTGCGCACCCGCAGCGGATATTTCCCTGGGGAGGAACACGCGCGCTAGCCCGTAACCACCTTGGGTCGAACCTCGATGTTGCAAGCAACGTCGCTACCGCTTCCGTCTTAGGCCTTTGGTGCGATTGACGCCCGCGCGCGGCTTCCGTACCCTGTAGAGTGCAGAAGACAACCATCGAACGTTCCCTCCCGCAGGTCACCGACGACATTACGCAGCTCGTAGGCGAAACTCCCATCCTTAGACTCAAGCGGATTGTGCCCGCCGGTTCGGCGGAGGTCTACGCCAAGCTGGAGTATCTGAATCCCGGCGGAAGCGTGAAGGATCGCGCCGCCATCGGAATTATTCGGCGGGCGGAAGAGCAGGGCGTGCTCAAGCCCGGCGGGACGATCGTTGAAGCGACGGCGGGGAATACCGGAATCGGACTGGCCCTGATTGGAGTGAATCGCGGCTACAAGGTTGCGCTGTTTGTGCCGGAAACGTTTTCGGAGGAAAAGGTGACGATCATGCGGGCCCTCGGGGCCGAAGTGACCCGCACTCCGGACGCCGAGGGCATGCAAGGAGCAATCGACCGAGCCAAGGAGTTGACCGCCCGCGATCCGAAGGCATTCATGGCTGCCCAGTTTGAGAATCCCGCCAACCCCGATTATCACTACGAAACCACCGCCCGCGAAATCTTTGAGCAGATGGAAGGGAAGATTGACGCTGTCGTGATCGGGTCGGGTACGGCGGGCACCTTCACCGGTGTGGCGCGTTATATGAAGGAGCGTTTGCCCAAAGTGCTGGCCGTGGCTGTGACCACACAGGGCTCGGTGCTGGGAGGTGGGAAGGCCGGCCCTCATAAGGTGGAAGGGATCGGATCGAGCTTCATTCCTAGGACGTTCGACGCTTCGGTGTGTGACGAAGTTATGGTCGCCAACGATGTTGAAGCCTTTGCAATGGTGAAAGAGCTGGCAGGGCGAGAAGGCGTGTTGGCGGGTTCCAGCGGCGGGGCTAACGTTTTCGCATCAGTGCAGATCGCGCGTCGTCTGGGTGCGGGAAAGCGCGTGGTCACGATGATCCCGGATTCCGCCGAGCGCTATTTGTCCAAGAAGATTTTTGAGGGTGGGATCTAGCGAGACGTTGCAAGCAACGTCTCTACCGTAGAAACGAAGCTTGCTGCGTTTACCTTGAGTCGAAACAACCAATCATGTCCAAAAACGAGCTTTCGGGTTTTGCTACGCGGGCTATTCACGTCGGGCAGGAGCCTGACCTTGAGAGCGGTGCGATTTCGGCGCCCATTCATCCAACCTCTACCTATGTTCAGCAGGAGATTGGGAAGAATAAGGGCTACGAATATGCGCGAGTTTCGAATCCGACGCGTACGCGCCTGGAGGAGAATCTTGCTGCCCTCGAAGGCGGAATCGCTTCGCGTGTCTTCGCCAGCGGAATGGCCGCGATCAACGCGATTTGCACCATGTACAAGTCAGGCGACCACGTGGTGTGCGGCCACAATCTTTATGGCGGCGTACCCCGGCTGTTCAACCAGGTTTTGACCGGTTACGGAATGGAGTTCACTTACGTGGACACCTCCGAGGTAAAAAATGTCGAGCGCGCAATTCGTAGGAAGACGCGCATGGTTTACCTGGAGACGCCGACCAATCCTTTGATGGCGCTGAGCGACATTGAGGCTGTCAGCAAGTTTTGCCGTGATAAGAAAGTGGAACTGGTGGTTGACAACACGTTCATGTCGCCTTACTTCCAGCAGCCGATTGCGTTGGGCGCGGATATGGTTGTGCATTCGACTACGAAGTTTCTCAACGGCCACAGTGATGGACTGGGTGGCGTGGTCGTGTGTACCCGGCCGGAACAGGCCGAACAGTTGGGCTTTGTACAGAAGGCTGCAGGAGCGATTCTTTCTCCGTTTGAATGCTGGCTGGTGCTGCGGGGCGTGAAGACGCTGGCGGTGCGGATGGAGCAGCACGATCGCAGTGGCCGGGTGATCGCGGAATTCCTGGCTCAGCATAAGAAAGTAAAGAAAGTCTTCTATCCGGGGTTGCCCGATCATCCGCAATACGAGTTGGCTGGAAAGCAGATGACTGGCTTTGGATCGATGATCTCGTTCGAGACTGGTTCTTTGTCGAATGCCAACAAGATGCTGAGAAAAGTTCGTGTCTGCTCGTTGGCAGAATCGCTGGGAGGAGTGGAGACACTGATCTCGCATCCTGCGACTATGACTCACGCAGCTTTAGGGGAAAAGGGAAGAAAAGAGATCGGGATTACCGATGGCCTGGTCAGGATTTCCGTGGGCATCGAAAACGTGGAAGATATTATCGCCGACCTCGACCAGGCGCTAGCCGCGATGTAGGGGGCGGGCGTCCTGCCCGCGCGGTGGCAAAGTAAGAATTGTTTCGCCAACCAAATTCTCGTTGACGTAATCCATTATTACTACATTGTAGTCGATATGACGATGCCGGAATCGTTGGGCGAATTTGAACAGACGGTTCTGCTGGCGATTCTGCGTCTGAGCAACAACGCATATGGCGTTACCATACGCAGCGAAATCATGGAGTGCACTCGGCGCGAGCCTGCGCCCGGCGCTTTGTACACCACCCTCGACCGGATGGAAGGAAAAGGCCTGGTGCGATCTCGCATTGGCGATCCCTCGCCTCAACGCGGTGGCCGCGCAAAGCGGTACTTCGTTGTGACGAGAAAAGGTCGTGCTGCCATAGTCAACGCCCAGCGCCTCTACAGGCGTTTGCTAGAGGGTCTTGATTTATTTGGGAGTGCAAATGCGTAGCGACTTCGTAGCAGAATGGATTCTCGCTCGATTTACCACCCGAAGCCGAGCTGCCTCCATCGTCGGGGATCTCCTCGAGAACCGCTGCGAGAAGGGAACTCTGTGGTTCTGGTTCCTTTGCAGGAATTGTGCTAGCGGTGGCTTGGCGGTGGCCTTTTGCTTTTGCATCTGCATTCTATCTTGGCCTACATGCGCTGGGCGCGCTTCAGATGCCGATCTATGGCGTTAATGCGGCCCATCGGCCTCCTCAGGAATGGATGCTGGTGTTCGATGTTCTCCCAGGACTCGGCATGCTGCTGTGGATGGCGGCACCGTATGCAGCCATTCGCTTTGGCCTTCGCGACAGCTTTCGCACAGCTTGCCTTGGTGTTTGGGGGATTGGTTACCATTATCATCTTCTATTGGTGGATGCCGGCGGTCCT
>Ga0210402_10005939_pt1 | contig 10856 bp, 8 predicted proteins | sample IncBWC7MmetaG_FD_161055 | JGI IMG/M metagenome (GOLD analysis project Ga0210402, IMG submission 161055) | Forest soil microbial communities from Barre Woods Harvard Forest LTER site, Petersham, Massachusetts, United States - Inc-BW-C-7-M | ecosystem: Environmental > Terrestrial > Soil >... | reverse complement strand
GCCAGGTCCTTGGCCATCCCTCCCGCCGCTGCCGTTCTCGCTGATTCTTTCGCGAGAATATCGCAGCGGTCCTGGTCTCGATCCGATCCGTGGCCGCGGACCCAGTGCCACTTCGTTTCGTGCTGGCCGGCCACCGACGCCAACAGTTCCCACAAATCCCGATTCGCAATGGCTTCTCCGCGGCTGTTGCACCAGCCGAAGCTTCGCCAACGCACAAGGTACACCGTCATCCCTTGCTGCAAATACTGGGAATCGGTGATCACCGTGACTCTGCACCTTTCAGTCAGGGCTCTCAGGCCGTTGATGGCGGCCACCAGTTCCATCCTGTTGTTCGTCGTATGCGGCTCCACGCCCCGGAGGATGCGCTCGTGCTTTCCATACCGCATGATGCACGCCCACCCGCCGGGGCCGGGATTGCCCAAACACGATCCATCCGTGAAGACCGTCACTTCCTTCAATTCGCTCGCCTCCTTTCTTCCCGGATCACGACATCACTGGCGTCATGCTGGAGTTGCCATCCTCTGAAGCTCCATGAGTGCGGCCTGCACCTTACCGATGTCGGCCACGGCGAGAGACCTCAAGTTGGCAAACGTGAATGCTCCGTTAGCTGCCTGGTTGATCACGACGGCAAGCGGCCGTCCTGTCGCACCGGAAACGCGGTTAGCCTCATGAAGCAGCCGGCCCCGCAACTCACTCAAGCCCGCCGTGTCACGCTGGGTTCCGTTTCCCGTCGCGCCGTTGCTCGTACCATTCGGCGTTTGCGTGGAACCACCTTCGAGCGTTTCGACCAGCCGACGCAGTACCGTCCGGTCCGGGATATCGTCGATGGACTCGCTTGCCAGATTCAGTTCACGGCACAACGCCGCGTACCGCTGGTCTCCGGCTTTCGCCACAGCCGCCCGAAGACGTTCGACACCGCGCGCCATATCCTGCAACTTCTCGAATGCAGCCGTGAGCTTCGCCATGTCTCGAATCTTGTCCGGATCCTCGACCTTCGCTACAAGTTGCAGCACGCCCTTGGAGAGACTGAAGCCGACTGTCCCGCAGAGCGCCTTCACGTGCCCGAGCAGTTCTTCCCGGTACAGACCGCCTCTGCCGTTCTTCGCCCCGCCGCCGGTCTGTGTTTGCGGCTGGCCATTGGCCTGGTGTTTGCCGATTGCGCTGTTCTCGGCGCCACGCCGTTGCAGCTTTGGACGTGCCCAATCCGGCAGCCTCGGTGTCTCCAATGGGCGCTTCTTCTCGTCGAGATCCACCCACTGACCCTCCAAATCGTACAGGTAGCGGCCAAGCCCAAAACACGAACATGCCCGCTTGAAAGCCTGGGCCTCCGCTGCCGTGCCGGCGTTGTCGTTCTCTGCCCACTCCTCGCCAAGTCCGGTGTGCGTGCCCAAGCCGTAGATCGTTACCTTGGACGTCACCACGATCTTCGCCGTAATCGTCCTTTCTGTCGCACCGCGCTCCTTCCGTTCGAAGTTCTGGACCATTTGAACGTTGTAGTCCCTGGTCCAGCCAGAAGGCGCGAACAGATCGTTGAGCCGGTCGGTGTACGCCCGCGGATCGGCGTACGCCAACATCTGACCTCGGTCGCGAGGTCCCTTCGGCCCACCGACCTTGCACGTGTTCGTCACACGCCACTTGATCTCACTGGGATCGAACGGGTCTTCCAGTGCCGCTACCAGTTCCTGAACCCGTTCTGGTGTAAACGCCGTCGCCCCACTGGCGCCGTTCGATTGTCCTTTCATCGCCACCGCCGACGGCGGCGACGATGATCCGCTTGTTCTCGTTGTGTCCTGCATACTTGTTCTCCTTTCGTTTCGTTCGACTGTTCAAAGTGGTATTGCCCCGCGACGTGGACGCTTTAAACTGGCGGGGCATGTCGGGGGATGTGCTCGGCCAGTTCGCTTTTTGGTCGCGTGCTAACGCGACCGTCCCCCGCACATAAATGTCACCGCCTGGCGCGCGGGCGAACTCGGCATCCGCAAGGTGTTGGCGGTCACGGGCTGCCGGCGGTGTCGGACTATCTGCCAGGACGCAAAGCAACCACCATCGATCCGATGCGGGCGGTGGGTTAGTGAATCAGCTTGAATCCCAATCCGTGCGTTCATAGACACATGGCGGAAACGGAGGATCTATGCCGCCGAGGCCCGTGCTAGCTGCTAGCCAAGTGCCGTGTGCCGACGATCCGGACAAAGACGCGAATCGCAGCAGTTCGGCGTGATAGCGCTTCGCAATTCGAGCTCTTTTGGGCTGACCTTGCTGCGTTTCCCATCGGGTGTCGGTACTATGGACAAGTAGCGACGTCACGCAGTGCCGTCGCTATCTCGCGCAACCGAGCCGGCACCAAAGATTAGCGGCACCGCGAGATCGTTGTTCGCACATCGTCAACCGCCATGAACACTGCCGATAAAGTCGTCGAACTGGAACAGATAAGGCGGCAAGAAGCCGTCGCTCGCGTCGAAACTAGTCTGACAGAGCAGGGAAACCGCATTCTCGCCGGGGCACTCGCTGAGAATAAACACCCGCAGCTTGTGTTCAATCAACTCGTTCAGCTTGAGGGGCATCAGCTCGCGGGCCTTGTGGACGAGTGGCTCCTTCTGCGAAAAGAGATGATCGCGCGAGCGCCGGAACTCGGCACGACGGATGCCTTGGAGGCACTGTCAGTGGAGCTACAGCGCCTGTTCGACGCCTTCAGAGCGGATCGGCCGAAACGGTATCAGCAGCACTACTGGAAACTGGTCTTCGCCTCGGACCGATTGCTCGCCACACCTGTGATGATGGAGGAATTCTCGGACAGAGCATTGGACGCGATCTTGGCGCAAGTCAAGACCGCCATTCGGCAGCTTGAACTGGAGGTGGCGACGAGCGGTAACTCGGCCCGGTCCCTGCAATTCGACCATCCTATTATCGGCAGGCTTTTTGAAAAGATCGAGGAGGCACTGGCCGATTCCGACCACTACCGCGGAGATACAAAACAGAAATTCAGCGTTCTCCTTCTCCAGGTTCTGAACTTCTGCCGAGACCGACTCGATGCCGGAAGAAAACAGATGGGCCAGCGGGGGAAGTATCTCTTCTCAGCGAGTGCGACCGAGTGGGATTTGCAGGCAGATCTACGGGAGTGGCTCACGGGGAATCTGAACGCCGGCGAGGTCTTGACCGAGGTGTCAGGAATTTCGAGTGGCCGGGCGGACGTATTCGTAACGTTCGGCGGCACGCGGGTTGTAATCGAACTGAAGAAGGAAGATGGAAGAGTAGATCGCGAAAGCCTTCGGACCTACCTGGGTCAAGCCGTGGCGTATCAAGTCACAAATATTCGACTGGGTTTCCTCGGAGTGCTTGACCTCACGCAAAGCGCAGCGCCCGCATCTCACCTCGAAGAGAATGTGTGGGTAGCGAAAGTGCAGGTGCCATCAGAAACCGTGCTCCGGCATGTGGTGGTGTTTACTGTGCCCGGGAATCTGCAAATCCCTTCGTCACTCTCCACTGTGCCGGTGAAATCGACGTAGGGGTACCAAGTACGGGGCAAGCCTCTGGCAGCTTTGCCGAATGGAGGATCTGCTGCCAGTAGGGAACCTCCCTCGCCCCGACGCTTTCTGCCGCTTAGTCGCCCATTGTGTATCGGTGCTGCCTCTCTGAGCGACGCGCAAACAAGAAGCTAGCCCGACTCGCGCGCCGCTGATACTGGGGCTGCAGCTTTCCAATGTCCAGTTCGCCGACGGTACGGTCGAAAGCCAGCCGGCATTGTTGAGCACTGGTCACGGCGAAATTCGACCGACCGACAGCGTTAGCGGTACCTGGTGAATGGGCGCGGCAGCACCAAGACCGCGTAGTGCCTGAAATCGTCGGTCTTGTTTGCGATTGGGGTCGTCGCGGCACGGCCGAGACATCTATCGGTAAATCGCGCCGGGGGCGGGCGAATAGAGCCCGGTGGTATATGCCTGTCACGCAGCACAACTTCTCTAACTGGCGTCGTCAAACAAGTGGACGCCCAGATCCGCAAAGAAGCGCCGAAAGGCTGCTTCCTTCTCGTCGAGTGGCTCGGGCTTGTCATCGAGTAACGGGACGTTCTTCCGCCGGAACGCCACCAACTGGTCATGTCCTCCGCGCGCACTGCGCATGTGGGTGCGGTAGTAATCTTCGAGCAACGTGCCGAACCCGAACTCCTTCATATCCGGCAGCAGGTCCTCGAAATGCTCAATATCTATCAAGGTCAGGGGCGTGATTCTACTACGTGATAGTCTCCTGAGCACCGCCCGGTCGAACCGGCTATTAAGGTACCCGGACATGCCTGGACAGAGCATGGCATGCTCCAGGCAGACCATCACGGGCTGAACCATGCTCCAATTCCGTGACGGCAGCCCGATGACTGCCTCGCCCCTCAGCAGTCGCTCTATGCTGCGACTGAGCTGAGCGATGCCCTTGCGGCCGTCTTCGTCGCCGGTCACGAATTTCTTGCAGATGTCCGGTTCGAGCAAGTCCAGCCGTCCACTCAACTTCGCATCGGCTCGCAGCACGCTGCTCTTGTACTCGCACAGGATCAGGCTCGATCCGTCGACGAACAGTCCGTCGCAAACCTCAGCGCCATCGGCGAATAACGGGCTCTCCAGGTAAGCGTCGAGCGCGAACCCCGCACGCCGCACGCGATCGTGCAGATAGGCTTCGAAGGCGCGCCCATAAGTGCCGCCAAGCTTTCCTCTGGTCGGCTTATCGGCGGCCCCGAACAGCGTCCAGTAAAGCCCGCGGCCGGTCTTGTCCATCAGGCTCGCCACGTCACAGCAGTAATAGCGTTCTCCGCCCGCCGCCCGGATGACGGGCCACGATTGAAAGACGGTAGTGTCGGCGAGGGGGCGCTCGCCCTGCGCCGGCAGATAGTCCGCAAGCTGCTGCGCCGTCTGCGCAACGGTACTGAAGAACGAAGTCAGTTCGGCATCGCCCAGCTTCATGTTGCCGAAACGGGTCTTGTCGATGAAGAAGTTCGGATCGTTGTTGATCAGCGATCCCGCGTCCATCATGCGGTAGGGCGTACCGACGACTAGGCACAATTCGATGAAGTGGCGCGGCGAGAGCCCGGTCGCACGGCTGAACTCCGCCTCCAGGTCCACCGTTCCCGACTGCTTGGCCAGCAGCACGCGGTTGCGCTCGAATATCTCCAGGCTGCGCAGCAGGTCCGCCCGGAAGTCATAATGCGCCATGGCATTGTGATTAGCGAGTTGGTGGACGAGCAGGTCGGCCACGCCGGTCAGCGTCGCGGTGCTAGAGGTGAGCTCGTTCATCATCAAGCAGCACGCCATGACGTGCGCAGCCTGTTGCGGCTCCGTGATCTCGGAGGCCTCCTGGTTATCGCACACGCTCAGGGCTAGCCGCGCCGTCGCCAACACGCCGAGACGCGTAAAGAAAAGGCGGCGCGGGTTCCCAGCCAGCGAGTGGGCTGCGCGCCACGCGTTTTTGAACACGTCGCTGGCCAGCCCGTTGTCTTTCTCATAATCCGGCCGGTGCCATATACGTAGGGCGGCGCCGAGCTTGGCAAGCACGAGAAGCACCGCCTCGCGTTTATATTGCGCGAGAATTTCCCGCGCACCTTCGATGGTGGCCGGGCGATTGAAGATCTCGGAGAAGGAGACGACAACGCCCATTTCAAGCTGCGGCAGTCTGGGCATGGACATTTCATTATCCGGCAGTAGGGCGCCCAATCCTAGACGCCTGGCCGAATTGATCCTGGGTCACGCCCTTTACCGAAAGTTGGTGTGGGAAGCCGACGCAAAACTCGTCAGAAGCAGTCCTCCCGGACACCGAGTTGTTTACCTACCGCGTCGGATTTGCGACGCAGACCTCAAATTGACGTCGGCGACATCCTCACGATCGCCACGTGCGAACACCTTAACGATGAACCGTACACCGATCCTTAAACTTTTGCCTGACCTACCTCGGTCCGCTCAATGCTATTCGCGCCATCAATTCCGCTTCCCTCTCCGACTCCAGCCCAACGCTGCCACCGCCAGAATCCCACCAGCTCCGCCTCACCCGGCCCACTTCCCGGACCGACAATCCCGTCTTCCGCCCGCAAACCAGGCTGACAACTCCACTTGGCCACAGGCACACCGCTGACCAGCAGGTAGTCAACCACTAAACCCAATCACCACAGCGAGTTCAAGCCTGGGGGAGGAAGGGGTGAGGAAGTCGCGGGGAAGCCGTCAGGAAGTCTTGCCGCACATTTAGGATCCGTTTCCATTCAATGCTGTGCGCAACGGGAACGAAAGTGTGCGGCGGCTGTCTAGTACTGTCGCGTCGAGTCCGTGCTGCCGAAAGTCTTCCAGCACGCCGAAGTATACGGCCTTCGCGCACCGGTCGAAGAATCCAGCGACGTAACTCAGGAGCTCATACGACGGCGTCAAGTAGAGAAAGCACCTGACTTGGCGCTCCTTTTCAATAGCCTGCCGCACTTGCCAATATCGATTGGCGGCCTTCGGCTGTCTTTCGTACTCCAGAGCGAACGTGGAATCTTCCCCATCGGAATGGATCGTGATCACCGCGTCGTAGTCCTTGGCGTAGCCAAAGCCCGTCAGTTCATTGAGGCACAAGATTTCCAGCTCGGATTTCCATCGAACCAATTCGCCGCAGCGAATCAGCGTCAGGTGAACATCATTGAGATCCAACGAATGCAGTACTACGGGATCGTCCAGCTGTTTGAACGCCTTCGACGCTACAAGGGCAGCCCCATTGCCATTGCCAGCCAAGTAGGCGGCGCCCGATTCGCTGATCGCGTAGACCCATCCTCGTCTCGCGTACTTCACATTTAATCGGGTAATCAGTCCGTGCTGCACCAGCCGAAGCATCCGCCAGTTGAAGATGCGCCGCCGATTCTCGCGTGCCTTCAGTTGGAAGAACTGCCAGAGTTGGTCGTGCGTGGCGTGGCGCGACCGCAGCACCTGTTCGAGGAGTAGGCCGTCCTGCGTGGAACTGAGGTCGATCGCTCCTTTCACGTATCCCATCGCTGTCTCATTCAGCCGCCGACAGAACCAGCCGCGCTTCCCACGGCCTGGCTGCCACCGGCTCCAGGAAGAATGTCCCGAGCACGCCTCGCACCCAACCATAGGCCGGCGTGACAACCATCACTTCCTGGTCAGGCCCACATTCGCTGAACGATATCAAGGTGGCTTCGCGATGCAGCCAATCTCCGCCCTTGATGACGCCGCCAGTCTGTTCCGATTTCACGACCAACAGGTACGCGTCCGGTGTCTCCGGCTTTCGAAGCAGGCTCTTAAACAGGACCTTCTGGTGGCCATTCCAAGCGCACGGCGGTTCGCAGTCGAACACCCTGTACAGCATTCGGTGCCAACATTCGGGACGGAAACCGCTATTTCCGTTGAATCGGGCCACGCCATAGATGCGGGGCCTATTGCGCATTTTGCCGCCGACATCGACTCCGGTTGTGTTGTAGTAGGCCAGATCCCGAGGGTCAAACCTTTCCTGTGCCCCAGCTTTTCTCGCGGATCGTAGCGTCCAAATGCTCCCAAAGCCCAATACCGAGATCAGCATGACCGTAGCCTACGCTCCCTTGAGGCGCTCGTTTTCCAGCCGAACGGTCCGCAGCGTCTCTTCCAAACGGTTGATTCTGTCCACAAGGGTGGCGACCTGAACCGAGTTTTCGCCACCCCTGGCGCCATTCCCAGGTCCGTTGCCGCTACCTATCTTTTTCGTGGCATCATCAACGCGATTCGATAGGTCCGTAACCACCGTCGCCTTTTGTTCCAGATCATGCCGTAACCGCTTGTTCTCCGAGGTCAGGTTGAGCACCTCGATTCTCATTCCCTCGACCTGCTGTCGTAGGGCGCCGGCTTCGGCCGTGTCACCGGTGGGCAGTCCGCTCTCCCCGGCCTCGATCACACGATTGCATTTCTCGATGTGAGTGTTGTGCTTTCGTGTGGCCTTTTCGGCGCCGGCCTTCCAGTACTGCGCGTAGTTCATGGCGTCGGCCGCTCCCTGTGCCAACTGCTTGAGCCTCTCCGCATGGTTCCACCGTTGCCAGACGATGACCACGAACGAATAGACCAGCAGCAGTGAAAGCGCCGCTGTGTACATGAAGTACTTGTTGCCGATCGAGTTCTCCAGGAAGATGCTACGGCGCTGCTCCCAGCTCATACCCCAGTCGACGTTCTTCGGATTCAACGAACGGAACAGCGCCTTATACCATGTCAGTTTCTGGCCGCGGTAGCCGCCCTGGGCGGCCAGTGGCGAATACTGTGCCGCCGGCACCGGCTGCGCGGACCGGGATGGATACACATTGGTTACGGGCAGCTGCACTGCGTTCCGCTGTCCGGCTTCTGGTTGCTGCGGACTTGCTACGTTCGATCCCACCGGCTGCTGACATTGTGCCGGCGTGAGCCCGATCCAGCCGGTTACGGCGCCGATATAAAGGATACATCTGACTCTTCCTAACATTTGGCTACCTCCTCCCCCGCATTCGCCTGCCAAACGAAGCCGCCAATCCCGGATCTTTAAACCGGAGGTTCGCTCCCTGGACGTCCAGTCTCGACTGGCGCAATCGCGGCGCCAATTCCATTTCAAAGCCCCGCATTTCTGGAGGCGTGCGTACGTGCAGGTGCCGGTGTAATGTCCCTTCCGTGTCGTCCGTCATGAGGATCTGCATTTGCCCTTTTGGCAGGTTCTTGATCCGCTCGTCCTCCGCGCGGTATTCTCGCTCCTCCCGTTCTGAACCGCTCGTGCCTCTCTCAAATCGCTCCCAACCGAACACCTGTTCCCTCACCAGCGACACGGTCCGCTTGGTTACGGTGTGCTCGGCCGACGCCCGGATGAAGAACTTGGACGTCTCCTCGTCCTGTGTCCGCATCGCGATCTTCGTGTTGGGCGCGCTGGTAACGTCATCCTTGAAGCCCTTGCCCACCTGAAGAAGCTGCGGCAGGCTTTGCATCGAGAACAGGAAAGCGGTGTTGGTGCCGCGAGCGGTCTGCAAAATCTGGGCGAAATTTCGGTATCCGAATGGGGCAAACTCGTCCAGAACTACGCTCAGGATGGGGCGATTCATCCGTCTCCGCTCCTCTTCGCTTTCGTACCGTTTGCCGACGACCAACTGCAAGTTCTGCAGCAGCATCTTCCCGAGTGCTCGAACCGGTTCGGTATTCTTGTTGATGTTCAGGGTCACGAACAGGATCAGCTCCTGGTCAATCACGTCGTCGATCGACAGCAGGTCCTCATATGGGCCGGTGATGACGGACAACTCGTCATCCAGAAACGTCATGCACTCGTTGAGCAGCCCCTGAATCTTCGGCACCCTCTCCCGGTCATGAAACGATTCGAGCAGGTTCCGCACGGACATCTCGAAGTTCAGCCCGCGCTGCATTGATACTTCACGGTCGGCTTGGATGTGCCTGCGAGCTTTCTCAATCTGTTCGCGGAGGACCTCTTCATCCAGCGCCATAACGATGACGTCGTAGAAGTTGAAGGCAACCCCCGTGTAGTGAAGGATGCGGACGATGTCCGCGAGGTAATTCAGTTGGTGTTTGGCGAAGAACTCATCGTGCAGATTAAAGGATCCGAAGACCATGTTCACCTGCGCCATGTAGTTCTCGTCGGTCGTGTGGAAAGGGTTGTACAGGCACGAGAGCTCCGGTCGCGCGGGATTGATCAGGCGAAGATCCCCGAGTCGCCCGGCCCGGTTGATGTGCGGCAGCAGTTCATAGAAGAAGTCGAGGTCGCCCTTTCCGTCGAAGATAACCATCGGGACCTTGTGCCGGTCTTGTGCAGGGCCGACCCTCCGAGTCAGGTCCTGGGTGATGATGTTCTTCAGAAGTGTGGTCTTGCCGCTGCCCGTCATGCCCACGACGATTCCTTGCATGACCCGCACCTTGTCCGGCCACAACCACGGCATTCCATGCACGTCGTAACCGAGCACCACGGCGTTTTGCTTCCAAGCCTGCTCGACATGCTTGGCGTCGGCGGCTGGACTCATCACCAAAGGTGGATACCGTCGCTGGTTCTCCTTCCACTCTCGTCGCTTCATTAAGACCCAGATCGCAATGCCGGGCACGCCGATCCCAAGCAGGAAGTAGACGAAGAACTCAGCCATCTGAAGATCCGTGAAATGGTAAGCTCTGGTGCCGAGGAACCAGAGCGTGAATAGAATCAGTCCCGCGAGTGCGGCGCACACGAAGATCGGAGACGCCGAAAGCGACGGTCGATCGCGGGAAGCGTCCGGATAGGAATCTCTAATCATGGGTTTTCACCTCCAGCGGCGTTTTCGGAAGCTTGTTGGGATAGCGGTGGTGGGCTTCAATAACGGAGGTAGGCGACCAGTGCCAGCTCAAGGCCTGTCAGAGCGGCGACGGATGTTGCCGTCCTGACGCGTTGTTTGACCGACCGAATCGCTTTTTCACACGATTCCGTGTCGTTTCTCTTTTGCCACAGCTCCCAGAGCCCCCAGCAAATCGAAAACAACAGGCCCGCCAGGATCGTAAGCAAAAGCGTCACTTCGAAGCGTGGCTTCCGGTACCACGGCGGCAGAACAATGAACCCGGAGCCCCCGTTCGGCACGTCCGGGATCGCGATTCGATTCAGCCAGCAAACGAAACAGAACTCGACGACGACGAGCAACGCGGTGGTGAAGTACAGTCCGGCGACTTCCCCTCGGCGTAGTGCTCCGTCAAGGCGAGCTTTCCAGGTGTCGCTCATGGGTATACCTGCAGCCGCGGTGCGGCGAGATTGAAGAACAGGAATGCCGCGGCGACAACGGCAACGAGCGTTCCGAATATGACGGCTTCCCGCTTCGGCTTGCGCGTTCTCTCGGGCTCGAAGGGATTTCGAGGTTCGAGAAAGACATTCAGCGCCGGTTCACCACTCCAAGG
>Ga0210402_10005937_pt1 | contig 10860 bp, 6 predicted proteins | sample IncBWC7MmetaG_FD_161055 | JGI IMG/M metagenome (GOLD analysis project Ga0210402, IMG submission 161055) | Forest soil microbial communities from Barre Woods Harvard Forest LTER site, Petersham, Massachusetts, United States - Inc-BW-C-7-M | ecosystem: Environmental > Terrestrial > Soil >... | reverse complement strand
GATTGGCGTGGGCGCGGGAACGGCGAGCCTCACGATTCAGCTGGACCGCGGCGAGCGCGATGGCATCCGAAAAAATATGGGAGTAATCACTCCGGATGGCGTCGTCGGCAAAGTCCAGGAAACCTATCCGAACGCAGCGCAGGTGCTTCTCCTGACGGACAAGGAAAGCGGCGTCGGAGCGATGCTGGCCGATTCCCGCATTCAGAGCCCCGTGGGGGGACAGGGTGAACCCCTGCTGGTCATGAAATATGTTCCGAACGATGACACTGTGAATGTCGGCGAGCGCGTTATTACCAGCGGCATGGACCGCATCTTCCCGCGCGATCTGCCAGTGGGTACCGTTGCGGAAATTAAGGCTGGCAATCCGTTCAAGCAGATTCGCATCAAGCCGGCTGCCAATCTCGAGCGTCTGGAGGAAGTGCTGGTTCTCTTGTCGCTTCGTCCCCTGGAAATGAAAAACGAAGAGAGTTCCGGCGACGCGCAGCCTTCCGCTCCAAGCGCACCCAGTTCCAAACCGGCGGTGCGGCGATGAACGACGCGTTCGACATTCGCGGCGAATCGCATATCGAAGTTCACAAATTTCGCGCCGGCGCAATCATCATTGCGACGCTGCTTGCGCTGCTCATCCAGTCTTCGTTCCCGATTCATTTTGCAAAGGCCGCCGTCCTCGATCTGCCTCTGCTGGTAACGATTTATTTCGGCCTCAGCCGGCGCAATCCCTCCACGGGACTTTTGCTCGGAATGTTCATCGGGCTTCTGCAGGACAGCTTGAGTGGTCCGACGGTTCCACTGGGCCTTTACGGCATCGCAAAAACCATCATCGGCTACCTGGCTTCTTCGATCGGTGCACGACTCGACACCGAGCACCCCGCCGCACGCTTCGCGCTCACTTTTGCGTTCTTCATTGCCCATCAGGGCCTGATCGTCATCACGCGCCGAATTCTGCTCGCGCAGCCCGAGCCCTGGTTCAACATGCACCTCATCGTCGCAGCACTCGTCAATGCACTCGTCGCCGTCTTCCTCTTCCTCCTCCTCGACCGCCTCCGCAAGAACTAGCGATTCGGCGGTCTTCGAGGATTCAGTTGCATTTCTTCGTCTCCTACTGGCTGAGAAGAAACTGCCTGAATTGGTCGTAGGAACTCGAGATCGGCAGCGAAAGCTTGTCACGTTTCAAGTAAGCAGCAAGTCGCTCAGGCAACGGCGGCGCAGTGCCGATGGCTTTCATCACCACCTCTGCAAATTTCGCAGGATGCGCCGTAGCCAGCACCAAGCCCTGCGCCGGCTCGGGATGTTGGCCCTTGTACGCTTCCCAGCCCAGCACGCCCACGGCGGTGTGCGGATCGGCGATGTAGCCAAACTTTTCGTGAAGCATCTTCATCGCATCGAGAGTCTCCTGATCCGTCGCCCCGTGGCCCCAGATTTCCTTCTGCACGTATTCCAGCCGGTTGCGGCACAGATCGAGCAACCGCGGAAAATTGTTAGGATTGCCCACGTCCATGGCGTTTGAATAGGTCGCCTGCGCCGCACGCGGATGAAACTCTCCCGTCCGCAGGTATTCCGGCACCACATCGTTGGCGTTTGTCGATGCGATGTACATCGCAACGGGTAAGCCGATGCGCTTGGCGAAGATTCCCGCCGTCAGGTTTCCAAAGTTTCCGCTGGGTACGGAAACAATCAGCGGCACTGAAGCCACCGGCAATTGCCGGTAAGCGGCCAGGTGATAAAACATTTGCGGCAGCAGCCGCCCGATGTTGATGGAATTTGCAGAGGTCAGCCAAGTGCGCTTATTCAGCTCTTCGTCGGAAAAGGCCTGCTTCACCAATCGCTGGCAATCGTCGAAGGTACCCGCCACTTCCAGCGCGGTGATGTTTTCTCCGAGGGTAGTGAACTGTTTCTCCTGCGCTTCGCTAATGCGCTTCGATGGGTAGAGAATCACCACGCGAATGCCCGGCACCTGCAGGAAACCGTGCGCCACGGCGCTTCCGGTGTCCCCCGAGGTCGCCACCAGCACGGTAAGCGGGCGCGTTTCGCCACGCACGAAATAGCCCATCAACCGCGCCATGAATCGCGCGCCGAAATCCTTAAACGCCAGCGTTGGCCCGTGAAACAGCTCCAGAATGTGCAACCCCGGCGAAAGCGAAACCATCTTCACGGGAAAATTGATCGCCTCGCTCACGATTTGCCAGAGCACTTCTTCCGGAACATCCGGGGTGGCAAACGGCCGCACTACGCGGAAACACACTTCCGTAAACGGCAAACCGCGAAACTCTTCCAATTCCTCCGGCGAATGTCGCGCAATCTCCACCGGCAGGTACAAGCCGCCGTCGGGCGCGAGCCCGCGCAGCACTGCGCCACGCAGCGATGTGAGCGGAGCCTTCCGGGATGTACTCCGGTATCTCACGGCGCCACCTTCATCGCGCGCTTCCCGTTTTGTCCAGAACCATTTTCAGAAACGCCGCCGCATCCAAGGAGCCATCGCGCAACGCGGCAGCTTGAAGCGTGCAGTGCGCAAGGGCCACATAACTTTGGCGCCGCGCGGCAATCAACGCCGGGTAACAACGCGCCACCGTCTCCTGCGGTTTTTCTCCCGCCTTGGGTTGAAACGCGCCCCGCCACAGCACCGGCTTGGGATCGTTCAGGTACCTCTCCATCAAAAGTTTCTGCTCTTCCCCGGAAGCAGCCAGGTGCACGATTGTCATCTGCCGACGCAACCGCATCAGCAAATTGTTCCCCGTATAAATGACGCTTCCGGTTGTATCGAGCACCAGGGATTTCCCGGGCTGCCTCTCAAGCTCGGTCAAGATTTCATCGAGCGTGTGAATCTCTTCGGCCAGATATTCGGATTCCCGTTCGGTGTACGCCGGGGAATCCGGCCAGCCCATCCACGCCGCCACGCCATGGAGGCCCACGTACCCCCCGGCGGCAAGGTGCGGAGTAAGCTTCTGCTCGATGCGGTCGTCGCAGGAAACGACAGGACACTGGCTCGCCGCTAACTTCTTTGCCCAGAACGTTTTCCCAGCTCCGGACATGCCAATCAGTGCCAGCCGCAGCGGCTTTTCCCTATTCGTTTCAGCGTTCATAACTGAATTGCCTACGATAGCGTGTTACCAGCAGCCACGGCAACAACCGCGTCCCCTCCTCCCGGCGTAAAAACCAATGCATTTCTGGAACCTGTCCTCCCGGACGGCTTGCGGCCCACTCATGCAGGTGGTACGTTGGGAAAGACTTCTGCTGCTTTCACGCAGCTTTAGTCCGGCGGTGATTCGGGCGTTCGTGAGATTTTTTCGGTTCCCAGGTTCGAGGAAATTTTCGACGGACATTTTCAGAGAGGCCCTGCTCGTTTTCAGGGTCCACTCGAAACCCACGCTGCAGATTTTTCGTGACGCGAGTTTAGTCCGGCCAGTGGAATCATACTGTGCCAGACCGGGCGAAAAGCCCATGAGAAAAAGTACTCGCGCGCGGGGTTTTCGTGTCGTACTGGTTCCGCAACGACAATCGATTGCCGCAAGCGCGGCTGGCCGTGGCTTCCTACGTCATCGTGGGAATGATCGGCGTGTTGCTGCTCGGCTTCTGGAAGCTGCAGGTCATTGACGCCGATAAGTACAGCTCCATGGCCGAGCGCAATCGCGTGCGCTACATTCCGGTGATCGCGCCTCGCGGCCGCATGCTGGACCGCGATGGCCGCGTGCTGGTCGACAATCGGCCGTCCTTCAGCGTGCTCCTCCTTCGCGATGATCCGGCTCAAGTGGAAAAGCATCTCGCAGGCATTTCCGACGGTCTGGGAATTCCCGTGGAGGATTTGCGGGATCAGCTGGCCAGTACCAAGAATCTCCCGAAATTTCAGCCCATCATTATCAAGCCAGACGCTTCGCCCGCCGACATCGCGTTCATCGAATCGCATCGCTCGGACATTCCCGTCCTGGAAATGATTTCCGTCTCTCGGCGGCGCTACTTGCCAGGCGGCATCCTTTCCCATGCTGCGGGATATGTTGGTGAAGTCAGCGAACAGCAGATTGAAGCCAGCAACGGCAAGCTTCGACCCGGGGACTTTGCCGGAAAAACCGGACTGGAGCGCCAATACAACGACCTGCTTCAAGGCACTGACGGCATGCGGCGCGTAGTCGTGAATAGCATTGGCAAGGAAGTGGATCGCCTATCGACGCAGGAGGCCATTCCCGGCAAGCAAATTACGCTGACCGTCGATTACGATTTGCAGCAGGTCGCCGAGCAGTCGCTTGGCCAGCGGCCCGGCGCTGTAGTTGCGCTTGATCCGCGCACCGGAGAAGTGCTCGCCATGGTGAGCCGCCCTACTCCGGATCCCAATGATTTCGCCGTGCGAATTCAAGCCGATGTATGGAAGAAGCTCAACGACGATCCGCTGCATCCTTTATTGAACCGTGCGATTCAGGCGCAGCTTGCCCCCGGCTCCGTTTTCAAGATCGTGACTGCCACGGCGATGCTCGAGGAGCATGTTCCGGCGGAGAATTTCGCGACGTTTTGTCCCGGCTACGGCACGTTTTTCGGGCGGCAGTACCATTGCTGGGTGTACTACGCTAAGACCGGGGCGAAATCGCACGGCGTGCTGAGCCTGCACGATGCCATTCTGAAATCTTGCGACGTCTTTTTCTACAATGTCGGCATGCGCTTGGGAATCGACAAGCTTTCCTATTACGGCAGCAAAGTTGGAGTAGGCCACAAAACCGGCATTGACCTGCCATCCGAAGAAGCCGGTCTTATGCCCTCTCAGGAATGGGTCGAACGGACCTTTCATCGAAAGTGGTACTCCGGTGAAGTGATTTCCGTGGCCACAGGTCAAGGCGCGGTCACAACAACTCCGCTCCAGCTGGCGCGCATGATCGGCGGAATCGCTTCCGGCGGCGTCTTTAAGCAGCCACATCTCCTGAAAGATGCACAGAACGTTAGCGAAGAGCGGTTCAACATCTCGGAATCCACCATCGAGAAAATAACCGACGCCATGTACGGAGTCGTGAACGAGAGCGGCGGCACCGGTGGGCAATTGAGGCTGGCGGGGATTGAATTCAGCGGCAAGTCCGGTACCGCGCAGGTCATCGGTTATGACACCCGCGCAAGAGTAGGCAAGGAAAAGAAATTCGAGGACAACGCATGGTTTGTGGGATACGCGCCGAAGCGGAATCCCGAAATCTGCGTCGCCGTGCTTGTGCAGGAAAGCGGCAAGCACGGCGGCGAGGCTGCCGGGCCGGTGGTGAAAGACATTATCAAGGCTTACTACGACAAGAAAAACAAGAAGACTCAGGGCCAGGTCACTGTGGAAAACAAACGCCCGGATTCCGGAAAAGACTCCGTGCCCGCGGCACCGCGTGCTCCTCGTGCAGCATTGAAGCCTGACGAGAGCGCTGCGGTTGTGCCGGTACGGGCCAGTGCGGATCCGCAACACTGAGGGATTTTAATGGTCGTGTCTTACGAAGTTCGAGCGCTCAAGGCTGGTATGCACGGTGGTACAAGTTTGGCTCTTTGTTTTCAATTCTCAATTCCTAACTCTCGACTCCGCTCATGAAAGACGCACCCGGAACTCGCGATTACGACTGGTGGCTTCTTGCCATCCTCGCCGCCATTTGCGCGCTCGGGGTGATTGAAATCTATTCCGCCACGCATGGCAGTTCTCTTTCCGGCATGCACATGAAGCAAGTGCGCTGGCTGGTCATTGGCTTCGTTTTAATGTTCGCGCTTTCCCGCCTGGACTATCACCTAATTCTCGACCAGGCTCCCATCCTTTATTTTATCGGCCTCGCCGCTCTCGTCGCGGTTCTTCTCGTTGGACGTACTCATTTCGGCGCCAAGCGCTGGATTTCCATCCCCGCTCTGGGCGAGCTTGTTCAGGTGTCAGAACTGGTCAAATTGATTATAATCATTGTGCTGGCGCGCTTCTTTGCCGAAGTGCGATCCGATCAGCTTGATCTTCGTGATCTGATTAAGGCAGGATTGTTGGTAGGTGTTCCGCTGGTCTTGATACTCAAGCAGCCCGATTTGGGAACAGCGCTCGTGCTGATCCCCATGCTTGTCGTTGGCGCTTTTCTGGCGGGCTTGCAGTGGCAACACGCGGCGGTATTTTCTTTGGCGGGGATTTTGCTCGTTGGCGCGGTTTTCTATCCTCCCGTTAGCAAGCGCATCCTCAAGCCATATCAGCGTGAACGCATTACGTCTTTCCTGCACCCTGAAGAAGACGCCAAAGGCCACGGCTATCAGCTTCTGCAGTCGAAGATTGCCGTCGGTTCGGGCGGTTTTTGGGGCAAAGGGTTTAGTAATGGCAGTCAGAATCAACTGGGCTACATCCCCGTCCGCTATTCAGATTTCATCATGTCGGCGTGGGCTGAAGAACAGGGTTTCAAGGGCGTGCTTTTGGCCCTCGGTCTGTATATGGCGCTTCTGTTGCGTTTAGTGCAGAATGCTCAACGCGCGAAAGATCGCGCGGGAATGTTTCTGGTCATGGGCGTCGCAGCGGCGCTTGGGTTCCATGTACTGGTAAACGTGGCAATGGTTATCGGCGCTATGCCGGTAACCGGCATCCCGTTGCCTTTGATGAGTTACGGGGGGTCTGCCACTTTGTTTGTTTTCCTGGCGATTGGCCTGGTGATGAATGTCCGGCTTCGCCGCTTCGTCAACTGACCAAGCCGCCAGTGCCGTGTGACGTCTCCGCTTCATCGGAGCGCACCGGAAAGAAATTGGATTTGTGCATCCCGGCTCGGCCGGGGTCGCAAGTAAGAAGGATTTTAGAGTGAGGACAGCATCGTCCGCCGATCGCCCGGCTCCTTTCCGGCGACGGACCAGCCTCGAAAGACTGAGGAGTTTTCTACCCTCTGGCTTCGAACGACAAGCCACTTCCCTAGATGTGTGGCCAACGTGTTTCCCGGCTTTTCCGGGAGCGGCGCCGATTTTCGGAAACTCCGCTGGGCTCAAGCTCGCGGCGATGCGTCCTGTCGGTCCCGGCCAATCCGGGCCCGCACAGAAGGGTGGCTCCGGCTCGGCCGGGGTCACGCATAAGGAGTTTTCATGTCGAAAGAATTGGTTATTTCCGCGGCCTCCCACGAACGGCGGGTCGCGATTCTTGAAGAAGGCCAGTTAGTCGAAATTTACATCGAGCGCGAAAAAGAATTCGCCCTCGTCGGCAGCATCTACAAAGGAAAAGTCACCCGCGTCCTCCCCGGCATGCAGTCCGCTTTCGTGGACATTGGGCTCGATGGCGACGCTTTCCTGTATGTCAGCGACGTTTTCGAAAACCTCGAGGATTACGATCACGGGCATCCGCACGAGCAGCCGCAAGCTACGGCTCCCTCGCTGCCCCTCGCGAATGGCTCTCCCGTTGAAGTGCTCCCCGGCGAGTCCCTGGCGCGCGCGGCTGAACATCACGAACACGCGCAACACGAAGAGTTTCATCCGGAAGAGCTTCACCGCGCGGATGAGCGGCACGCTTCCCACGAAGAAGCGCAGGCCTCTGAAGGCGAACATCTTGAACAACATCACGGCGAAATGCCGCCCGCTCCTCTGGACGACCAGCACGCCGAAGCGCCCGAGGAACGCCAGCCGGACTCCAACGCTTCTGCGCCGCAAAACTTTGCGCCTCATTACAATCCCACGCAAAATTATCCCGCTCGCGGCAACGACCGTCCCGGCCAAAATTTTGGCCGCGGTGGGGATCGTGGCAATGATCGCGGCGGAGACCGGGGCGGCGATCGCGGCCGTGGTGGCCGTTGGGGACGCCGCGGCGGACGTTCTCGCGGCGGACGCCCTCAAGGCGGCCCGGGCGGCGGGCGCAATTTGCCTCCCTCGAAATATGCTTCCCCGCAAGGCGGCGAGTCCCGCGGATATGACCATCGCGGCGGACAGCCGCGCAGTTACGACAACCGTCGTCCGGAAGCTCCGCGTACCCCGGCGCCTTCAGCGCCTAGTATCCCCGAGGAAGAGATCATTCTCCCCGGTGAATCGCTCGCAAAATATCGTGGCAAGCCCGCCGTTGCGCCTCCGCCCGTTCCCAGTGTCGAACATGAAACGCGCGAAGATCAAAACACTGTCGAAGAAATTACGCCGCGTGCTGCTGGCAATCTTCCGGCCACCGCTCCAAGCGGCAGCAGCGTCCCTCGCCGCTTCTCCGGCGGTTTGCCGCGCTGGCTTCTAGCCGATGCCGGCCCGGAAGGTGAAACAGCACCCTCAGCAGAAGCTACTGGCGCTGCCGACGAGGCGTCCGCCACCGGCAGCACCGTCGCCGAGCCTTCGGAGGAATCGGCCGGTAACAATATCGAAGCCGGGCGAAATGAAGCCGAACTTAACGAAGACCAGGTCGCCGCGCTCGCTTCCGGATTCGTCGAAGCCAAGCATGAAGAAACTTCGGAGGGAGCAGAAGCCGATGCCATCGTCGGCGGCCCCGAATTTGAAGAAGAAGATTCGGAAGAACTTGCCGATGAGGGTACCGAGGAAGCTGAAGAAACGCCTGTCGCGCGAGTCTCGGAACTCTCCGAAGAAGAAGCCGCGGAAGTCGAAGCCGGACGCGCCGTCAACCGCGCCGAATTCGCCGCCGACGTAGCCCAGGCGCATGCTGAACACCACGCCGAACTTGGCACGCACGAACTGGACGAACACGAGCCCGAGCACGAGCATGACGAACACGAGCACATCGAGCACGAACACACCGAGACCGAGCATGCCGAAGAAGTGGTAATTTCCGCTACCGCTGGTGAATCCGTCGGAGGGGCAGCGATCATCGAGGAGGACGTGATTCTCCTCCCCGGTGAAACTCGCGCTCCTCGCGTCGGTGGCCCGGCTGCTCCGCTTGAAGATTTCCCGCGCGATTCCGCACGGATTGGCGGCAATCCGCGTTCTCGCTTCCAGCGCCCGTTCCGCAGCGGCGGACGTGACCGTGGGCGCGATAACCGAGGTGGACGCCCGGATCGTGGAGGCCGCCCTGACAGTCGTGGCGGACGTCCCGACCGTGGCGGACGCCCCATCACTGGTGGCCCGCGATTCGAACGCCGCCCCAGCCCCGGTGGCCCTAGGCACGACCGCGGCTACCAGGGAGGCCGGTCCGGTCCCTCGCGCCGTCCGCAGCTCATTTCCGAGATGTTGAAGGCCGGTCAGGATGTCGTCATCCAGATCGCCAAGGAACCTCTCGGCAAAAAAGGCGCGCGCATTACCAGTCACGTTGCTTTGCCGGGCCGCTTCTTGGTCTATATGCCCACCGTTCATCACACCGGCGTTTCGCGTAAAATCATCTCCGCGGACAACCGCTCGCGCCTTCGCCGCCTCGTCAGCGAGGCCGGCGGCGCCTATCCCGGCGGCTTCATCGTTCGAACCGCCGCAGGCGGCGCCACCGATGACGAGATTCGCGCCGACATCGAGTTCCTCGGCACCACCTGGAACGAAATCAAAGAACGCAGCGAGCAGCGCAAAGCTCCGGCTCTGCTCCACCGCGATCTCAACCTCGTCGAGCGTATCCTTCGCGATTACGTCAGCGACGATTTCACGGGCATCTGGATTGACAACGAAGAGGAATACGGCAAGATCGTTGAGTTTGTCAGCCGCTTCCAGCCCAAGCTTGTCAACAAGGTCAAGCTCTACACCAAGGAAACGCCGATCTTCGAAGAGTTCGGCATTCAGCATGAACTCGACAAAGCGCTGCGCGCCAAAGTCTGGCTCAAGTCCGGCGGCTACATCGTCATCAACCACACCGAAGCGCTCGTGGCCATCGACGTCAACACCGGCAAATTCGTCGGCAAGGGCTCCACGCGCCTCGAGGACACCATCGTCAAAACCAACCTCGAAGCCGTCAAGGAAATCGTTCGGCAGATTCGCCTGCGCGACCTCGGCGGCATCATCGTCGTCGACTTCATCGACATGGAAGAGCGCCGCAATCGCGAAAAGGTTCTCTCTGCTCTCCAGCAGGCTCTCGAGGAAGACAAGGCGCCGTCAAAGGCGCTTTCCTTCAACGAGTTTGGCCTAGTCTGCATCACCCGCAAACGCACCAAGCAAGCGCTCGAGCGCGTTCTCTGCCAGCCTTGCCCGTATTGCACCGGCTCCGGCATGGTCAAGTCCGTTCCCACGCTCTGCTACGAAATCCAGGCCGAAGCGCGCAAGATGGCTGCCGCCGATCACGAAGGCCCGAACCTTACGATCCGCGTCAATCCCGAAATCGCAAAAGCCCTGAAGACCCGTGAGTCCATGCTCATCGATGAACTCGAACAAACCGCGCACAAACACATCATCATCCAGTCCGACGCCACCCTACACTGGGAGCAGTACGACATTTACTGAGCGCTCTATCCTCTTATCGCGGGGGATCACCGGACTTTGAGATTCAAGGTCCGGTTACCCCGTTCCCCAAGACTTGACCAGAAGTCGTGTTACGCTCGCTGCGTTTTGGGAAGCTTGTGTTAAGGGGGCAGCGACGTCCGTAACTTCTGAAAGAAGCTCATCGAAAACGGGGGATACCCGCAAGTTAAGCAAAATCAGATAGGACTCGAAGGAACTCAGTCATGAGAAAGGTGAAGGTGCTTGAATTTGTCTCCCTTGATGGTGTCATCCAAGCCCCAGGCGGGCCCAAGGAAGACACCAGTGGCGGCTTCGCGTATGGCGGGTGGACAAGTCCATATTCCGACCCTGTTTCTTCAACGGCCGTAAGAAAGCAGATGAACATGCCGTTTGACTTGAAGATTGGGCGGAGACCTTTGACATTTGGGCACAACACTGGCCACAACATAGCGACGTTTGGCCGGCCGTCAAGACAGCAACCAAGTACGTCGCCTCGAATACCATCACTTCTCACGAATGGCGGCCGTCCGTGTTTTTGAACGGAGATATTGCGAAAAAAATCGCCAAAATCAAGCAACAAGA
>Ga0210402_10005936_pt1 | contig 10860 bp, 16 predicted proteins | sample IncBWC7MmetaG_FD_161055 | JGI IMG/M metagenome (GOLD analysis project Ga0210402, IMG submission 161055) | Forest soil microbial communities from Barre Woods Harvard Forest LTER site, Petersham, Massachusetts, United States - Inc-BW-C-7-M | ecosystem: Environmental > Terrestrial > Soil >... | reverse complement strand
GCTGGTAATCTTCGGAGGAGACGAGTTCGTCCTGGCAGCGCGAGAAAAATTCCACAAAGTCGTTCAAGAACTGGCCGGGATCGGCGAGGCGGCGGTACTTGTCGAGTTTGAGGCGTTCGAGGTTTCGACGGAGAAGAATCCAATGATCGACCTTGTCAATCATGAGGCGCTCGGGCGAGGCTTCCTTCAGAAGGCTTTCGCAGAACGCGTGGAAGGTCGCGAGGGTTACATTTTTGCCGCGTTCGCCGGTGGAGCGCACGACGCGAGCTTTCATTTCGCCAGCGGCTTTGTTGGTGAAGGTGAGGCCGAGAATGTTTTCGCCGGAAAGAGAGTCGTCAGATTGGAGGAGGTGGCGGATACGCTCGGTAATGACGCGAGTCTTGCCAGTGCCGGCGCCGGCGATAACGAGCAGAGGGCCCTCGCCGTGAGTGATGGCGCGGCGCTGGGCGTCGTTGAGTTGCAGATCTGTTTGCGGGCGTGGATCGAGATCGAACAACGTGGGCATGACTTAAGTAGGGTAGCGGAATTTGTAGCGAAGAGGAAACACAGCCAAAAGGTCAGTCGAGGGATTCCAGGATATCGTCTCGGCTCACACCCTTGTGGGCTGCAACAGCCCGAAGAATGCTGGTCAGTGTTCCGATATTGATCGACTTGTGGTCGGGAACAGCAATGCGCTGATGCGTTGGGGTTTCCGTTTCCAGCGCAATGTGGCTTCCCACTTGATGCGTTTGGCGATAATCCCACCGCCGGCAAAGACATCCCACAAGCCGACGGCCGCTCAAGTCTCTCGGTACTTTCATTCCATGGCTAGGACTTCATTCCTGACTAGGTGGAGACGGATAAATTGGGGCTTTGGCCCATCATAGAAGTAGGCTTCTGTAGCTTCTTTCACATTAGCCCGAAGCTCTTCCCAAGTGTTGCCCTGCGTAAAAATATTTTCAGTAAGGCATTCCGCGGAGTATCCGCCTTCGGCCTCTTCTGTGACTTCAAAAACAAGCTCGCTAATGTGGGGTCCACTCATCTTATTTCCTTTTAGAAATGCTATCACGCCACAAAGTCGGCAACAATAAATTTGGCCGCCCCCGTGCGCTAGTCGGCTTGCATCCGCGCCATGTTCATCTTGAAGATGTGTTCATTTTTGTCCGGAAGAAAAAAGCGTAGCGCGTTGCGATTCTTCGCCCTTTGCCACTTTGGCATTCATGTGGGCGGATTTGCCGCGCGGCACGCTGAGCGATTCCCACTTTCCTGTTTTAGTGAAAGTAAGATGCTTGGCGAGAAACAAGATTTGGCCGACGTGATGTGCGTAGTGGGCGATTTGGCGGTTGATGGCTTGCATGACGGAATGAGGCTCGGTGCGAATGGTAACCGTTCGAGTGAGATCGGCTTCCGTCAGTGGTTCGAGAGCGTCGAAAACATATTTCCAGCCGCGCTCCCACATTTCTGTTAATTGGGCGCGTGTGCTGGGCGGAGTCTCGAATTCGGTGTCGCGGTTGCGATCTGGTTTCTCGCCATCCGTGGTCAGAAAATCGAGCCAGCGCGAGCGCATATTGCCAGCCAGATGTTTCACGATGATGGCGATGGAATTGGATTCGGCGTCTAGAGTAATGAAGAGTGCCTCGTCGGGGCACTGCGCCATGGCGCGCTCACCCAACTTTTTGTAGTAGTGAAAGAGACCGATCGAGTCTTGCAAATAGGAAGTATTGAGTTGGTGAGGCATGAGGATATTTTGTTCCGGCGCCGGTGATTGTCAACGGTAATCCACGGGGATTCCTTGGGCGGAGCGGATGGCGCGTGGACGGGACCGAAGATCTGGGCGGAGAAAATAAAGCTTGACATTTCGCCTTTTGTTCGCCTAGTATTCCGTCGCTGAGTGGCGAACTTGTTTGGGAGGCGAACATGACGATTGGACAATCGATGCTGCCAGAATTTGATGAGGAGATGAAGAACACGCGGAAGGTGCTGGAGCGCGTGCCCGACGACAGGTGGGGTTGGAAGCCGCACGAGAAGTCTGGAACGATGGGCTGGCTTGCCGGACACGTAGGTACGGTTCCGGAGTGGATTGCGATGACGATCAATACAGAAGAATTGGATTATGCGCCGGTGGACGGGCCAAGCTACGAGCCGCCGGAGATCACGAACCGGAAAGAGCTTCTCGATGCGTTTGACAAAGGAAGTGCGGAAGCGCGGGCAGCTCTCGCCAGCGTGAGCGACCAGGAGATCGTGAAGGGCTGGAAGCTGCTGGCGGGAGGCAAGGAGATTTTTACGCTGCCGAGGGTGGCCTGCATTCGGGGCATGTGCATGAACCACTTGATTCATCATCGGGCGCAACTAACGGTTTATTTCCGGTTGGTCGGAGTTCCCGTTCCTGGGCTGTACGGACCGAGTGCGGACGAGAACGAGGCCGGCTCCAGCGCGGCTGCGGCAAACTAACAAAAACTTGCGAAAGGCGGACAGTCGTCCGCCTTTCCTACTTCTTCTCCTTCTTGCCATCGCGCTTGCTCCGGCACAACGCGGTATAATGGTGTGCGTTGCTCCTCCGGAGGCTTGCCCGCACATGGATACTCCCGTCATTCTCTCTGCTGTTCGCACTCCCATCGGAAAGTTTCAAGGTGGATTGGCCGGATTTTCGGCTGTCGAGCTTGGCGGTAAGATCGTCGCCGAAGCCATCCGGCGCGCTGGGATCGATTCCAAAGAAGTAGATGAAGCCATTCTTGGCAATGTGGTCCAGGCGGGCCTCGGACAGAATCCTGCCCGGCAGGCGGCGCTCAAAGGCGGGTGTGCCCCTCGCGTTGCAGCGATGACGATTAACAAAGTTTGCGGCTCGGGATTGAAGGCGGTTGCGCTGGCCGCACAAGCTGTGCAGCTTGGTGAATCAGAGATGGTCGTCGCAGGGGGGATGGAGTCGATGTCCAACTGCCCGTATTTGCTGCCGCAGGCGCGGACGGGCTACCGGCTTGGCGACGGAAAGCTGGTGGACTCGATGATCCACGACGGTCTCTGGGACGCATACGAGGATTTTCACATGGGGATGACCGGGGAGCTGGTTGCGGAGAAATACGGAATCACGCGGGAAGAGCAGGACCGGTTTGCTGTGGAGAGCCACCAGAAAGCGGTTCGGGCGCGGAAGTCGTGCTTTTTTGAAGGGCAGATACTGCCAATCGAAGTGCCGCAGAAAAAAGGCGAGTCGGTGGTCATCAAGTACGACGAATCGCCGCGCGAAGATACATCCATGGAGGCGCTGGCGAAGCTGAAGCCGGCGTTCAAGAAAGACGGCACGGTGACCGCGGGAAACGCTCCTGGCACGAACGATGGAGCTGCTGCGCTGATTGTCACGAGCGAGCGGAACGCAGCGCGTCTCGGCAAGCGGCCGATGGCGCGGATAGTGGCGCAGGCCGTCAGCGGCGTGGAGCCGAAGTGGGTCATGATGGCGCCGGTGGATGCGGTGGAAAAACTGCTCACGAAGACTGGCTGGGACCGCGACAAGGATGTGGACCTTATTGAGTTGAACGAAGCCTTTGCGGTTGCGGCCATTGCGGTGACGCGGCAGTTGCGGCTCAATCCGGAAAAAGTGAACGTGAACGGCGGCGCGGTGGCGCTGGGCCATCCGATTGGAGCGAGCGGCGCACGCATTCTGGTCACTCTTTTGTATGAACTACAGCGGGGTAACCTGAAGCGCGGCGTCGCCGCGCTCTGCCTGGGCGGCGGTAACGCAGTGGCTCTCGCGGTCGAGCTGGCCTAAAGGTTCGAAGTAATCAGAGCTAGTGAATGAGTGTGCTCTGGCTGGCCACGCATTTCCATTGGCCGTTCTGCTTGATCCAAGTGTCCGTGAAGCGCGCGCGCCTCGTGTACGGTTTCCCCTTGGTAGTGCCAGTTTCGCGGTACACGCCCGAGACGACGCCGGCGTTGCCGTAAAGACGAGCCTTCATTCCCTCGTCGTACATATGGTCGGGCTTGGATGCAGGGTCCGCCACGGAGCGGAGATACTCGGTTTTGTTCATCAACGAGCCGTCGTAATCCACGTAAACAAGCGCGTCGTCGAAAAGCGATGCGAGGGCTCCAGGGTTGCGTCCCATTTCGGCCTGGTTCCAGGAGCGTTCGAGCTGGATGAGCTGGGTTTCGTCGTCGGCCGCTTTGGCGCGTCCTTGCATTCGAGCAGTGAACGCGAGCGCAGCAATCGCCAGGAACAGCGTCAAGATTTTTTTCATGGGAGCTCCCCTACGCCAGCAAAAGTTGCAGTAACAATGCTATGGGGCATCCGAAGCGTCAAGGTAAAAGGAGGCGGAGGAGCGGCAGGCACAAATTGATGAAATACCAAGACAGGTTTTCAAAGCGGCGCAACCGGCGTGAACGCCTCGAAAGCCATATACTGGAGCGCGGCAAGAATTAATTCGGCCGCACCGGATGCGGCAAACCGCGGATTCTATTCAGCAGGGCTACTAGATTTGGGCCATCTTGGTCAGAGATGGCGGTGAATTTCAACCCCAGACCGTTACTTGGTATCAGGTGCCGCACTTCAGCCTCGACCCTGATGGTTCCTTCCTGGACAAGAAAATCAAGCTGGGCCTTCACGCCCACGGCCTGCGGGATTGAAGTGGAGAGAAACAGCCCGCCCACACCTAGATCGGAAACGCGCGAAATGTCTTCGGTCCCGCCACAGCGCCAATAGGCCCATACCCCGTTCGGCGCCTCGAATCGAAGGTTCATTCTCCTGGAAAAGGCAAATTTTGAGTGTCCGGCTCTCAACTATCACCTCGGGCTCTGCGGAGTCGGGCGGGAAGTTGCAAAAGCAAGCGACGGAATGCAGCGCCGAAGAGAGCCTAAGCGGTTCATGGACAGCAAACAATCGGGGAAATACCTTAAATGCTTCCCGGTGTTTTCCTGAAAACCAGGTGTGAGCGACCGCTGAAGGAGAAGACCATGGGTGCTGAAGCGAGACGCCGTTCATCTGGGAATTGTGAGCATTACGCAACTTGAACCCGTCGGAGTTTGGGAAGAAACACATTCGGCCTAGTTCGCGCGGGGCTACATGCTGGAATTCGACACAGCGGGTAGCTCGACGGCGCTCGGCGGAGCGACTCCCAACTCATGGGCGCAATAAGGGCAGAACTTGTCGGTTTCGACGACTTCGCGTTTGCAGTTGGGGCAGGAAGGATGGAGGTTGCATTTGCAGTTGGGGCAGAAATTGAAACGTGCGCCGACCGATTTTCCGCATTGCGGGCAGTCGTAGGGCATCGGCTCGCGCATCAGGAAGTAGATAAGGAAGCCGATGAAGGTCCATGCGGGCAGAAGTACGATCACGAGCAGGGTCCAAAGCGCGGAATTCATCTCGCGGCGTTTCGCATCGCGGTTCACGTAGACGATCAGGAAAATCAAGCTCGACATCACGAGCGATATTGCAGTTACGATTCCCGCCAAGGCCGCGTAAGCGAGCGCGGGCGTGTCTTGCAGCTCATACGGAAAGAGATTTCCATAGTGAACTGCGTTCCATCGATTGACAGCAAACGCGATCATCTGCGCGATCATGAATAGCGCGACAAGGGTCCAGATCAGCCCTTTGGGTATAATCCGGAACTCCTCCCAGAAGCGCAGGTTTTCCTTTTTTCTGCGGAGGCGGATGAGCCGCATGCGCTCGTTGAACGAACCGCTTACTTTTTGCTGATAGTCAGTCATTTCATTCCTCGCATAAACTCTTGTCTATTCGCTTAGCGGCCGGACGAATCGCGTTCATTCGCCTGCCGGACATTTTCGAGAACTACGATGGCCGCCGCAAACAAGGCGGGAATCGCCCACCAAAGGCCAAAACCAAATTCCAGAACGAGTCTCGGAGCGCCAGTGCGTTCTCCGATCCATTCGATCGCTTGCCAGACATATGGGGCTGTGGCGATGCCGAGACCCCAGGACATCGCGCACATGATCCAGAGGAGGCGTCGCTTGGGCTCGCGCTCGCGCAATTCCTGCGCGCGCAGTTGCACACGGAATTGGGTTCGCTCGGCTAGTCCGCGAGGAAGGGGAACGGCCATGCCGCGGAAACTGCGGAGCGCATCGTTCGTTTGCTGCGCGACTTGAGCGCAACTATGGCACTCACGCAGATGTGCGGCGAGCCAGTTCTGTTCGGCTTTGGAAATTCCTTCGACGCGCTCTTGTGCGATGAGTGTTTCCGCGCGGGCGTGCAGATTGTCGGTCATGCCACGCCTCCCTGCATTGCGCCGCGGAGCGCTTCGAGGCCGCGATAGAGCCGCGACTTTACAGTGGAAAGCGGAGCGGACAGAACGCCCGCGATTTCCTCGAGGCCTAGTTCTTCCTGAAAACGGAGAACGAGGACTTCACGGTAGACGGTCGGAATGCGATCGAGCGAAGCGTGGACGCCGGTTTTTTGTTCGGCGGTCAGAACAAGATGCAACGGCGAAGGTTGATTTTGCGCCGCAAACTCCATGGGTGCACCTTCTTCCGGGTCGATCAGCGCGTCGAGGCTCTGCACTTTTTTCTGGCGCTGCCAGTCGATGACGAGGTTGCGTGCGATGCGGAAAAGCCAGGCTTCAAATTTGTGCTTGCCGTCGTATTGGTGGCCACGCTCGAGGACGCGGATCCAGGTTTCCTGGAAAAAATCTTCGGCGCGCTCGCGACTGGAGGTGAGGTAGAGCAAATAGCGAAACAGCCGGTATTGATACTGCTCGATCAGTTGATCGAGGAGTTCGGGGTCGCGGCGCTTGAGCCCCTGGGCGAGGGCCATGGTATCGTCGGCCATCTGGGTGGAGAAGAGAAGAATCGACCTCGATGGTGATTGGGTCAGGATTGTAAGTGTCGCGCTCATTCTACAGGGTATACGGGAAGGCGCGGCAAAAAGACGCAACAACCGCGGGCTCGCCAAGTTACTGGAATTTCAGCGGGTTACGAGCGTGGGCGGACCATCGCTTAGCGAGCTTGACGGGGTGTAGTAGACTTTCTCCCCGCTGCCATGTTCTGTCCTGTTTGCAAAGCCGAATATCGAGAAGGGTTTAGACGTTGCGCGGATTGCGACGTCGAACTGGTTTATGAGCTGCCAGGGGCGGCCATCGTTGCCGCTGGGTCTGTAGATCCGGGCAACGCGGAAGAAGATCCCTTTTGCTCTTTTTGGAAGGGGGATGATCCGCGGCTTCATGCGGAACTGTGCCAACTGCTTGGCGAAAAAGGTATACCCTGCAGGACCGTCCGGCGGCAAGACCATCTCTTCAATTGGAATATCAAGAGCGCGTTCGAGATTGGCGTTCCGTTTTCGCAGTATGGCAAAGCGGAAGCCGCAGTCAAAGATGCTTATGGTGGCGAAAATGAGCCGGTGCCAGAAGAGCCTCCTGCGCCTCTCGAACTTCCAGAGTTCATAGAGCCAAGCGAGTTGGGTCCATCTTGGGACCCCGACCATTGGTATCCGGAAGAAGCGACCGAAGAGATTTGGGAGGGCGACCAGTTGGAGATGGGCGAATTGCTGGCAGCGTCGCTTGGCGAGAATCAGATTCACGCGCGCATGGCGGATGTGGGAGGAGTGCACAGGCTTTTTGTATTGCCGGCGGACGAGACCCGGGCACGGGAGATTGTGAGGGAAGTTGTTGAAGGCGTTCCGCCGGTCTGAGGTTTTTCTCGGGGATTGAGGCAACGTATTTCTACTTGAGCGGGAGTACACTTAAGGGCTGCTCGAGCAGATTTTCCGCTTCGCGGCTGGTTGGATTCGCGCAGGCAAGTCGACGGCCCGCGTTGATTCTCGATAGCAGGGAGGAACTCATGGCTTCAGGTGCTGGACCGCAAGGCTCGCTGATTATGTTGTGGGCGGGGGAGGACCCGGCGCTGCACTCCTCACTGATTGAGAAATTGCAATCCGCGGGTATCCCTTTTATCGACAAGTCAGCCGGCGATGATCGAACAGTTCCTTCGGCGGACATCCTTCCCATAGATTGGAAAGCACGATTCGGGTTTGAAGTGGCTGTGCCATCGTCGAGTTTGGCTGCGGCGGAGAAGATTCTAGAGAAGCTGTTGGACGAAGAGCCTGTGGACATGGAGATTGCGGCGAATGAGTCTTCAGGGCCGACGATAGCGGAGCCGGTACCGTCCAAGGTGGGCGCGGCTACTTGCGCGGTGTGGTCTGGTTCGGATGAAACACGAGCAGGTTTTTTGGTGCAAGCGCTAAAGGAGAATGAAATTCCGGCGCGGGCCGAGACGCACGGGAGCGAGGCAACTGTTTACGTCCCGCCGGAAGAGGAAACGCTGGCGCGGGAGATTATCCGCGAGATTGTAGAAGGGGCGCCGCCGGCGTGATATTTGCTTTTCCCTAGAAACTCATAAGCGTTGCTGAATCGGACCATGTATTGCCCCAACTGCAGATCCGAATATCGACCCGGGTTTCAGAAGTGTTTCGATTGTGGCGTCGAACTCGTGGAAGAGCTTCCTCCTCCTAGCCTCCGGGATCCGGAGGCTCGAGAGAACGAGAGGCCTGATCTTGCGAGAACGTCTCACTTCCTTGCGTGGTTTGTTCCCATGCTTGTTTTTGTTGTTCTTTTCTTTGGGGTTTCCTTCAGGCCGAAATTGCTGAGTAACATATTCTTTGCTGTGTTCCTTATCTCTCTGACCATGCTGGCCAATATCGGCGGGTACTGGATGCTCTACCAAGCCATCCGCTATGAAAGAAGGGTTGGGAGATATGTCCTCCTTTCCTTTGTTCCATTTATGTTTGTTTGGTATTCGCTGGTGCGCGTGCCTCTACGGAAGGAATTTCAGGGGAATTCGGAATTCATCCGCTGAGAAACAAATCGGAGCGCGGCAGATATTGACTGTCCTCGCTCACTATGTTTCCGTATCTTTGCTGAAAAAATTGGAGAGAGCATGAGCATTGATCAGATTAAGACCGTGGCGGTGCTGGGCGCGGGGACGATGGGGAATGGGATTGCACATGTGTTTGCGCGGGCGGGCTACCAAGTGATTTTGCGGGACGTCGAACAGAGGTTTTTGGAGCGGGGGCTTGAGACGATTGGGAAGAATTTGGATCGGGAGATTAAGAAGGGCAAGCTGGCTGAAGGAGAGAAGGGGGCGGTGCTGGGGCGGGTGCAGTGCGTGACCGATATGGCGGCGATTGGGGCGGCGGATTTTGTTGTGGAGGCTGTGCCAGAGAAAATCGAGATTAAGCGAGCAGTGTTGACGGAGGCAGATGGGATTTTGCGGCCGGACGTGATTCTGGCTAGCAATACGTCGTCGATTGCGATGACGACTTTGGCGGCGATGACGAAGAGGGCGGACCGGTTTGTGGGGATGCATTTCATGAATCCAGTGCCGGTGATGGTGCTGGTGGAGGTGATTCGCGCGTTGCAGACGAGCGACGTGACGTTTTCGGCGACGATGGAGTTGGCTAAGAAGCTGGGCAAGACGCCGGTTGCGGTGAATGACGCGCCGGGGTTTGTGTCGAATCGGGTGCTGATGCCGCTGATCAATGAGGCGGTTTATTGCGTGATGGAAGGCGTGGCGACGCCGGAAGCGGTGGACGCGGTGATGAAATTAGGGATGAATCATCCTATGGGGCCGCTGGAGCTAGCGGATTTCATTGGGTTGGATGTGTGCGTGGATATTATGCATGTGCTGCACGAGGGGCTCGGGGATCCAAAGTATCGAGCGTGTCCGCTGCTTAAGAAGTATGTGGCGGCGGGGTGGTTGGGGCGGAAGTCGGGGCGGGGATTTTACATCTACAACGGATGAGATGCTGTAATGTTATGGAAATTGCCAACAATCGTCCTCCGTTCAGAGCTGAACTTCGTGGCGTGCCTTCAGAAGTTGCGGGAGGAAGTTGACACTGACCGCATCACGGCTTCTTTCAACTTTTCGCGGAAGGCAAGATCCAAACCAGTCTTAGGCTTCGTTTCGGGCAGGGAATTTCGAATCCGAAAGCGATGGGCTATTCCTGAGAATCGCGTCGTCTCCTATTTTTGGGGGCAGTTGAACGAGGATGGAAGTGGAACGAGAATTGAAGGCTACTACGGAGTTCCGGCAATCATGAGGAAGTTGGGGCTGCTCTCCATTGTCCTTCCCGGCGTCTTGGGCAGTGTGGTCTTTGTGAGGATTCTGATCGCTTTCATTCAGGGCCACGCCATTCGCTCCGACGCAATTTTCGCTTGTCTCGTGTTCGTTGTGTTCGTCGTTTTTTTCTCTTGTCTGGGTCCAGGTTGGAGTGTGTTGGCGAGGAAGCAGGAAGCCTTCTTGATCGAGTTCCTTGAGAGGGTGCTCGTTGCGCGCCGCGAGAAAAGCCAGCAGTAGGGGAGTTATAGAGGGTAGCAAGAGGCGAAGATAAGGCGAAAAATAATGTTTGCTTTTTGTTCGCCTTGATGTTAATTTGCGTTTCGCGGTTTTCAACAGGTGCGAGATGTGCTCGGCGACGAGGCTGGCGATAAGTTGTCCGGAACATGCTAGGCTCGAAAGCGAGTTCATCGAGGCGCGGGATCGGATGCGGGGGCTAGTGAGGCTCCGCAAGCTGGAGCCCGGCGAAGAGCGGCAACTGGCGGTGCGGGTGGCGATGGCCATCGCACGGTTGAAGGAGCATATCGCGGAGCACGGTTGCGAACGCCAGGGCTGACGTGGTTGGTTGGCAAAGGCCCTGAGTTGGTTTTAAGAAGGCATGGCGGAAAGATAATTAGAGTGTTACTATTAGGCTTCCGCTATGTTTTTGGTTTGGGCCACGGTTTTTATTTTTGAGTAGGACGGGCACGGCATGCCGTGCCCCTACGAATGAAATTCCCTAATTTCCTCCACCGAGGTGTGAAATGACAGAAGAGAAAGAGAAATTGCTGGCAGCGGCGATCTCGCAGATTGAAAAGGACCATGGTAAGGGCGCGATTATGCGTTTGGGCAGCA
>Ga0210402_10005935_pt1 | contig 10861 bp, 12 predicted proteins | sample IncBWC7MmetaG_FD_161055 | JGI IMG/M metagenome (GOLD analysis project Ga0210402, IMG submission 161055) | Forest soil microbial communities from Barre Woods Harvard Forest LTER site, Petersham, Massachusetts, United States - Inc-BW-C-7-M | ecosystem: Environmental > Terrestrial > Soil >... | reverse complement strand
ATACGAGTACTCCCGGGTATCGAACCCTACCCGCACGCGGTTAGAGGAAAATCTCGTCTCGCTCGAGGGCGGCGTAGCGGCACGCGTGTTCGCCAGCGGCATGGCGGCGATCAATGCCATCGTCAGCATGCTGAAATCCGGCGACCACGTGGTCTGCGGCGACGATCTCTACGGTGGAACGCCGCGCCTCTTTAATAGCGTCATGACCGGCTTCGGGCTGGAGTTTTCTTACGTCGATAGCGCCGACGCGCACCACGTCGAACGTGCCATCCGCAAAAATACCCGGATGGTCTATGTGGAGACTCCGACGAATCCGATGATGCGCCTGAGCGACCTTGCCGCCATCAGCCAGATCTGCCGCCAGAAGAAAGTCTCCCTCGTCGTCGACAACACCTTCATGTCCCCGTATTTCCAGCAACCCCTCACCCTGGGCGCGGACCTGGTTGTGCACTCGACGACGAAATTCCTGAACGGCCACAGCGACGGACTCGGCGGTGTCGTGATCTGCGCCAGGCAGGAGCACGCCGACAGATTGGCGTTCCTGCAAAAGGCCGCCGGCGCGATTCTTTCCCCCTTTGAATGCTGGCTGGTGCTGCGAGGAGTAAAGACGCTGGCCGCGCGCATGGAGATTCATGACCGCAGCGGCCGCATCGTCGCCGATTTCCTTGCCAAGCATAAGAAAGTGAAGGCGGTGTTCTATCCGGGCCTGCCGGACCATCCGCAGCATGCCCTCGCCCGCCGCCAGATGAGTGGCTTTGGATCGATGATCACCTTCGAGACCGGCTCTCTGAAAAACGCCAACAAGATGCTCAAGAAACTTCGCGTGTGCTCGCTCGGAGAATCGCTGGGCGGCGTCGAGACTCTCATCTCGCATCCCGCAACCATGACGCACGCGGCCCTAGGCGCGAAGGGCCGCAAGGCCATCGGCATCACCGACGGCCTGGTGCGAATCTCCGTGGGAATCGAGGATGTGGACGACATTCTCGACGACCTCGACGCGGGGTTGAACGCCATCTGAAAAAGTTGGTCGCGGATTTCACGGATGAACACGCATAAGTTCAACGGGAAAGGAACTTTGGCGAGATGACGTTCAGCCCAGACCAGTCCCGTGAATGGAATTCTTCGGTTTACCACCGCCTGTCCGCTCCGCAACTGAGTTGGGGGAAGAAAGTCCTGTCGCGCTTGCACTTGCGGGGCGATGAATGCGTGCTCGACGCCGGATGCGGGACCGGCCGCCTTACCGCCGATCTACTGAATGCCCTGCCCCGAGGCCGGGTGGTGGGCGTGGACCTCTCGCAAAACATGCTGCGCTCAGCCTGTGAACACCTGTCTCCGCGGTATAGCGCAGGCTTCAGTCTGGTTGCCTGCGATCTTCTGCATCTACCGTTCAAGCATGCTTTCGACGTCATCGTGAGTACAGCCGCGTTTCATTGGGTGCTCCACCACGACCAACTGTTCAGAAACCTGCGGTCAGCTCTCGTTCCTGGAGGATGCCTCGAGGCTCAATCGGGTGGCGTTCCAAACGTGGTCTCGCTGCGGAACCGCGCGAACGCGCTGGCAGCGACTCCGAAATTTGCGCCATTCTTCTCCGGCTTCCACGAACCCTGGCTTTTTCAAAATGCCGAAGGCGCCGCGCTGGCCTTGCAGCGTGCGGGCTTCGTCGAAGTCGAAACCTCAACGGAAGCCGCTCCCACCGTGCTCGAGAATGCCGAACAGTACACCGAGTTCGTGCGCAACATAATTCTGCGGCGACATCTGGAGAGCCTTCCCAGCGAAGACCTTCGCGACGGCTTCATGGCCGAGTTGACGGAGCAGGCTGCGGCCGACGATCCTCCATTCGCTTTGGACTATTGGCGGCTGAATCTGCGCGGGCGCGCCGCCTAGGCAATCCCCCGAGAGGCAGCGGGACTTCGTTCTCGCTGCCTTTTCTTGACGGCGGAACCTTGTTAGTTCACCGCTTGTCCAATCCATTCCAGATAGTCCGTGCTGCCATCCTCAATGCTTATGGCGATGCACTCCGGAAGTTCGTAGGAATGGAGTTCTCGAATGGCGTCGCGCACGGCTGGAAATCTCTCCCCCGTCGTCTTGATCACCAGTAGCCATTCGTGGTTCGATTCCACCTTTCCCTCCCAGCGGTAGACCGATTCGATCCGTGGAACGATGTTCACGCAGGCGGCGAGCTGGTTCTCGACCAGATGACGAGCGATCTTGCGAGCTTGCTCTTCAGACCCCGCGGTGGATAGGACGATTCGTTTGTCAGTCATATAAAATCACACGTCGGCCCTCGATCGTCAGAACGCGCCACCAGGGTCATGGCAGGAGTCGACGCGGCGAGGATTCTTTCATGCTAACGCAGATCAAGTTCGGTACATCAGGCTGGCGGGCGGTAATGGCCGAGGAGTTCACTTTCGCCAATGTGCGGCGCGCCGTTGGCGGGATCGCCCGCTACGTGGCTTCGCAAAAAGCCCAAGGGGCAAGGGTTATCGTGGGACGAGATCCGCGGTTTCTGGGCGAAACGTTCTGCTCGATGGCCGCGGAGATCCTCGCGGCCCATGGGATCACGCCGCTGGTGGTGGCCGAACCCGCTCCTACCCCGGCCTTGGCGCACGCCGTAATGCATAACCAGGCGGATGGCGTTATCAATTTCACGGCCTCGCACAATCCTCCCGAATACAACGGAATCAAGTTCTCCACGCCCGACGGCTGCCCCGCCTTGCCGGAAGTCACAACAAAGATCGAAGCAGAGATCGTCGCAGGCGACAGTGCCGCGCCCGCCAGGGCCCAAAGCGTCGCCGCTGCCACGCACGGGTCGCTTGACCCTAAACCGGCATACCTCAAACGCCTGGCTGAGATTATCGATCTGGAAGTTGTTCGCAAAGCAAACCTGCGGGTGGCCTTCGATCCCATGTGGGGTGCCGCTCGCGGATACTCCGACGAATTGCTCCGCGGCGCCGGCGTTCAAGTCGCCACGGTGCACGACGATCGCGACGTCCTGTTCGGAGGACACGCGCCCGAACCCGACGACCGTCTGCTGGAAGATCTGCGAAAGAAGATGCGCGAGACCGGAGCTCAGATCGGCATCGCAACCGATGGCGACGCCGACCGCTTCGGCATCGTCGACGCCGACGGAACCTTCCTGCAGCCGAACTACGTGATTGCCCTGCTCTTTGACTATCTCGTCGAGACCCGTGGCTGGAAGAACGGCGTGGCCAAGTCGGTTGCCACCACGAATCTGATCAACGCCCTGGCGGAGAAACACGGCGTCGAGTTGCACGAGACCCCGGTAGGCTTTAAGTACATCGGGGAGCTCATCATGCAGGACAAGATCGCGATCGGCGGCGAAGAGAGCGCTGGCCTGTCGATTCGCCATCACGTTCCCGAGAAGGATGGTTTGCTGGCCGGCCTGCTCTGCGGTGAAGCCGTCGCCAAAACCGGGAAGTCTCTGGGCGAGCAATTGAAGGTGCTATGTAACCAAGTTGGTTCCTACTATCCGGAACGGCAAAACTTCCGCTTGACGCCCGAGGTCAAGGCGAAGTTCACTGAGAAGTTGAAGTCTGATCCGCGGGAGTTCTGTGGACACCCGGTGAGCCAGGTTGTCCGCACTGACGGACTGAAGCTGGTTTTCAGCGACGGATCTTGGGTCTGCTACCGGTTATCGGGAACGGAACCCGTAGTGCGCGTCTACACCGAAGCGCGGAGCGAGAAAGGCTTGGAAAAGCTGAGCACGGCCGCGAAGCATTGGATCTTCGAGTAAAAGTGTTTAGGAAGAATGTCGTGCAGTCCTTTTCAAAAATCGTTAAATTTCCGCGCCCGGAAGACGGTCTGCGCGCCGTGGTCGATCGCGCGCCTCAGGCCGAAGCGTTTGCGGCGTCATGGATCGAGCGCGTTCGGCCCCTGGCGGCCCGCCTCTACGCCCTGCGCCGCCGTATCGCGACCGTCGCCGTGACCGTGCTGGCCGCATCCTTGTTCGTCCATGTTATGTTCGGCGCGAATGGGATGGTCGTCTACAAGCAGAAACGTGCCGAGTATGAAGCGCTGCACAAGCAGATTGCCCAGGTGCAGCAGGAAAACGACCGCTATTCCCAGCAGGTTCAGGGCCTGAAGAGCGATCAGAAGGCCATCGAAAAAGAAGCCCGCGAGCAATTGGGATATGCCAAGCCGGGAGAATATGTGTATGTCCCGCCGACCCCGGCGAAACCCGCGCCGCCTGCGACGCACTCCGCGAAAAAATAGCGACATGGTTTTTCTGGCCACGAAAGTCAGAAAAGGTGGCGGTATCATTTTGACCGCGTGCTGACAATCCGCCTCTTGCTCTGTGGTATATTTCCCGTGCCTCAATTTCACAATCGGTTGGAGATCGGCCTTTCCCGGAGGGGACGGCAAGATCTCTGACGCTCTTCGGACAATCGCGGTTTGGGGCCGCAATCTGAATTTCCAAAAGGAGAAAAACCGGCCATGAGAAAAGTTCTGCTGATTTGTCTTGCGGTAAGTTTCGTGTTCGCTCTTTCGGCGATGGCATTTGATGACATGGGCAAGAGCGCAACCGTGAATGGGTGGATCACCGACGCCAAGTGCGGCGCCAAGGGCGCCAACGCGGCCGGGGAGGCCTGCACCAAGAAATGCGTGGCCGCCGGCGAGAAGATGGTCATCGTCACCGACGGCGATTCGAAGGTCCTCGCTGTCGACAACCAGGACGCCCTGAAGGGGCATGCGGGACATCACGTCGCGGTGACGGGTACGGTGACGAACGACACCATGCACGTTGCCAGCGTCAAAATGATGTGAGCAGTTCCACCAATCGAAGCAAAAGGAGGGCGGCCGAAGCCGCCCTCCTTTCGTTAGTTTCTGGGTGTGCGTCGCGGGCGCCCCGAGCGCGTTTGATTCCTCCCTACCGCACAACCCCTTCCAGCGGCGAACTCGCCGTAGCGTACAACTTCCGCGGCATCCGCCCCGATCGATACGCCTGCCGTCCAGCCAGCACCGCATGGTGCATGGCTTCAGCCATCAGCACAGGGTCCTGCGCGTTGGCGATGCCCGTATTCATCAGGACGGCATCCGCTCCAAGTTCCATCGCGATCGCCGCGTCCGAAGCTGTGCCGACTCCGGCGTCCACGATCAACGGCACGCCCGTAATCATTTCCCGCAGAATGCGAATGTGAGCCTGGTTCTGAATTCCCATGCCGCTTCCGATGGGCGCGCCCAGCGGCATGATCGTCGCCGCTCCCGCATCAATCAGACGTTTAGCAAAAACAATGTCGTCTGAAGTGTAGGGAAGCACCGTGAAGCCTTCTTTGACCAATACCCGTGTGGCCTCGAGCGTGGCCTGCACGTCAGGATAGAGCGTCGCCTGATCGCCAATCACTTCCAGCTTGACCCAATCGGAGAGCCCGACTTCGCGCCCCAGGCGCGCCGCGCGAATGGCCTCATCCGCGGTGTAACACCCGGCGGTATTGGGCAGCAGAAAGTATTTCTTGGCGTCAATGTAGTCGAGCAGCGATTCCTTGCTGCGATCCAGATTCACGCGCCGCACCGCGACCGTCACCATCTCGGCGCCGCTGGCTTCGAGCGCGCGCGCCGTTTCCTGGAAGGATTTGTATTTTCCTGTGCCCACGATCAGGCGCGAGCGGAAAGAACGTCCGGCAATGATCAATGATTCCGACATGGGTGCATGTATTCCTTTCTATCTATTTTATAATCAACAACATGCTGACTCGGAAATTATTTTTGCTTAGAATTGCGAATTAGTTGCGGGAGACTACCCCCGTTATGATGATGACCGATCCCACCCTGAAACTCTACCTCGGCCCCGCCGTCACCGTCTTCGTTCGCCATACCCGCGAATGTCCTTGCTGAGCATGCGATCAACAAACGGAGAAACGTCATGGACAAGGAGAGCAAAGCCTCAGAGTTAAACGCTGGCATCGCCGCCTCCATCGATCCCATGCAAGCACTTCGGACGGAGTAGGAGACGCCCTGCATGGGTGCGTTAGCGATCGACTGTAGAGAATAGAACAATGCAATCAGCGAGCCGTTTGGCCGGTCATGTTGCGTTCCGGTCGTGCTGTCGGCCAACCGGAAAACTAGTGGTCGTTGGCGACAAAATCGCCTTAGCGCTCGCCGGCCGGGTCGCGGGCAGGATTGAGGAGTTTCGCACGAACCATCGCAACGTTGGTCAACCACATAGGTCCTCTGATGTTCACAGTCGATAGCTATTCGACTTCAGCACGCCCGTTCTATAGCCGCGGCGACGTCATCGCTCAATTCCTCCGCTCTCTGCAACGCTCCTTTAATCCTGACCATCTCCATCTCGCGGGCCGCGATCTGTCCGGCAGGTTCTCGATGACCTCGCGCAGCGACTAGGCCACGCTCGTGGCTGGCAAGCATTCGTCGAAAGACCGGCACGGCACTCTTTTTCGGCTGCGCATGCGCGCAGCCGAGACAGATCAATCCCTTCGGACAGTGCTCTCCAGTGGGCAAGGCGCAGAGGTGTGTGCTCATGTCACGCAGGTTGCTGGCGGGAAGGGTGTGAGTCCTGGCTGAGTCTGTCCTTGGATCTTGGATCAGCGGTACTCGTCCGCGAAACGGGCGTGCGCATAGTAGTCAAGGGAGTGGGCAGCGACGACGCCGGGATGATGAGTGTAGTCTTGTCGATACCTAATTCTTGCTCGCACCCGATGAGGGTCAAGACTTTGGTTAAGGACAGAAGACTGGGAAGGCTCATTCCGCTCTGATCATAATTGACCATTCCTGAGAGCGGTTCCGCGACTAAACTCGACTGTGAAGAGACGTGTCTTATGGTATCAATCGAAGGACAGACGATTCATAGAGTTCTCTTGGCGGATGACAACGATGCTCTACGGTACATGATGAGCGAATCGCTGGAACTCAAAGGATTCAATGTGGTCGCTGCAAGCGGCGTCGCCGAAGCTCTCAGATTCATTGCTACAGAGAACTTTGAGGTGCTCATCACCGACTTGTACATGCCCAACGCTGGGGACGGCTTTACACTGATCTCGGCGATGCGACACTCCCAACCTACCGCACTAACGATCCTGTTGAGCGGCTTCCCGGATTTGAAGAGAGCAATGGAAGCGATCATTCTTGAGGCAGACGAAATCATCGTGAAACCTGTCGAAGTCCAGCAACTCGCAGACCTCGTCCGAGAAAGACTGCGGATTCGGCGACCTGCTGATCAGCCGAACAAGGAGAGAGTAAGTGCTATGCTCCATCGCTGTTCTGAGACTATCGTCAAAGATTGGTTGGCGCGGGTAAAGCAGGTCGGTGAACTAAATCACCTTATGCTGGAGGATGAGGCGCGCATGGGCTTTCTTCCCAAGTTGATTGCAGACCTCGTTCTCCGCCTAAACACTCCGATCAAGGGATCACCGCAGGACTCCGATGCCACCTTCTCCACTGCTGGCGACCTACATGGCGAGCTTCGGTACGCGCAAGGCTACACTCCCGAGATGCTAGTACATGAATCACGAATCCTTCAGCTGACCCTGTTCGAGACCTTGAACAACAACGCGAATGCCCTGAATTTCAGTTCGCTTTTGCCGGATGTCATGACGATTGCGGACGAGGTAGAAGCGCAGTTGACTCAGACCATGGGCAGCTACATGAAACTCGCGAAGGCACCGAAGCCAACGACGTTAACGGCCTCTGAGCTTGCGACGATAATGCCAACCATCGTCTTTTCCTCGCCTTCATAAAAGACCATAGTTGGAGGGAACTGGACATGCTGAATGCTGTGAAGCGGTCGGCCCACAGGATGACGAGCCATTTGCAGCTGATAAGCAGCTACTTGGAAATGAAGGACTACATCAAGGCGCTGGAGAGGACAAGGGAAAGTCTGAAGGAAATGCACTTGCTGGAATCGAGTCTAACGAAGCTGGCGAACCTGGGAATGACCGTGCCGGAAAATGGGGCAGTCGTGGTTCCACATGGCTCCACCGTGGTGAGCCACGAAGATGTGAACGTCGATGTCGATTGTAACGAAGTGCGGGCAGTCGATAAGAATGAAATCCGCGCCGGTTACGGGGCCGCTAATCCGAAGACGAAGTGAGCACTTGATTGCAACGATTGAATGGGCCTGGCTGACCAACTCGAAATGACCGCGTAGGCAAATGAATTCAGAGGTAACCTAAATGAGCTATAGCGAGGCAAGAAATCACTTCGAGAAGGGCAAGAACAATACGGTCGATAGGGGCATCATTGAGATGTTGGACGGATTAAAACATCTATCACACGCTCTTGAGGAAGACATCAGAACGATTGAACAAAATATACGTGACCTTCGTGACATCCAAAACAAAGATGCAAGCGCCGGACGCTTCTGAATGGCTTCGTCGTCGTCCACCAGCGCGCGCACCAGAGCAGCCCTCATCACCGCTGGAATAGCGTTCGTAAGTTCGTAAAGACTCGACATCGATCTGGCTCGCAGGTGCTAACCAATGAATAAACTCGCTGGCGCTGATGTGCGTCGGCTTCTGGGCGTCTTTCTTCTCAAGGCCAGACTCAAGGTCCGCGTGTTTGCCGCTATTGGACACCACCGTCCATGTCTTCCTCTCTTGCTACGCCGCCACTGGCTTCAGCACGACTCCCATGTAGCTATCCATAGTCTGCGTCAACTGTGAATCGACCAATCGACCTCGTCCGCGATGGTCGTCACATCCGGTAGCAGCAAGCTAAAATCCAGAGCGCTCAGGTTTCTCTGCAGCGTCCCGAAGAGCGTCACCTGCAGGATGCGCGCATCGTGGACCAGCATCACTGGAGAGTAGCCTTGCAAACTTCCGCATCCTGCCGTGAGCTACGGCGGCGTCGGAACAGACGGAGTCGCTTTCTTCGCCGGTGGCAGGGAATCTGGCAAACCTCTTCTTGCCGTGAAGGAAGTTTTCTACAAACACGAATGTGCCAAATTCCCGCGCTTCAGCACAGCGCAACCGAACTCAAAGCCGACAAGTAACCGACACACGCAGCCGTGATCCTTAGCCCGCACCGCGCTGCGGTCTACCTCGGGCCTGGAAGCCAACTCCAGTTGCTCCAGCGCTGCCCGTATCCTCGTGGCCGCCCATCCCTCCGGACTCTTCTCTCCATTAGCGCTGGCCTGATAGAGCGATAGAGCAGCGCGCGCCGGGTGCTCCAACAGGCCAACAGGCGCAATTCGGGGGGGCGATGAAGGCGACAGCGAGAGATATTCCGCGAACCATCGCGCAGTAGACCATCCACGAACGATCTCGCCAGCAGCCCCCAGGGCGTTTCCACCAGGCGCTTGCTTGATTCGATTGTTGTACTGAGCGAGTTGCTCTTTGATGGTGGATCCTAGAGGGTAACGTTTCGGGGAGTTCTTTATGCGGCCAGGGGCTTGACCACCTGAATCGTTAAAAATAAATAATCCGCCATTGATATTTCGCAGCTGTGGATTACGCCTATTTAAATAGAGAGGGACGCCGTCGCGTTATCTATGCAAGGGACCCCTTCCGTAAATTGAAAGGATTACGACAATGTCTTCGCTAATTGGCCTCAGGAGGACGCTCACATGGGACGACTTCAAAGGTTCCCCGCCTCCGGGGTCGAAATTTTCGGCTTTGACCGCCTCTAACTTCATAGTCAGCAACCCTACTTTTCAAAATGTAGCTGGTGGCAAAGTTCAACGCGTCGATCAACTGATCGTTACGGTTGTCTTTGACAAGAATACTAGCTGGAAAATTCCAATGAACAATTGGTCCCTCCAACAGCAACAGGATCTGTTGGATCATGAGCAGGGACATTACGACATCACGGCGCTGATCGCACGGGATCTTTTTATCAGGCTTATGGCGGGGAAGAACAAGGTGTACAACGACAAGGCCGCGGGAGTGGAAGACATCGAAAGTTGGAAGCGGATTTACAAGGCTAACGAGAACAAGGCCCAGGTCCAATACGACGATGTCACCATGAACAGTCAGCTCAATACTTTTCTGCCGTCAGTAGGCCCCCCTCCGACGAAGGGCTCGACGCAGGACAAATGGGAGCGTGTTATTGCCAGCGGATTCACTACCGTGCGTCCATTAGGTGACACAGCGCCGGATGGGACCCCATACAAAGTGGAGCTTATGGACATACTTGTCAAGGCAGGGATGTTCCAGTAGCCGTAGTTGCCCAGGTGAGATCGCTACGCAACTTCGCACGGGTCTCTGGTAAGAGTACGCGGCCCTTGTTTGCGGCGGACCAGCAGACGGATTGCCAAGACACGATGCGCTGCAGCTTCATTGCTTGCAATGCTGTCTGCGATCAGGGTTCGGTCTCGGTGGGGCTCGCTCCGTGGCTGGCCGGTATGCAGTTCGCACCCTCCTCCCGGCGCAACCCACTAATGCCCACGAAACCTGCGTCGTAAATGCAGATGGTCACCCCCCCGAGTCTCGACCTGGAGGCGCTCCCCAGCCAGTCACGGGTTACTAACCATATCCGATCTTAACCACCTCGCACCTTCCCGGTGTTTCATCGCCCTTCGCCTTCATTGTTAACCAGATCCTCGCATCCGAGCCAACTGCCGAGCAGCCGCCTGCGCTGAGCTGGAGGTTTGGCCACGAATAACAGCAGTGGAGAATGGTGTCAACGGTTGGAAAAATTCCTACGATATTTTCAGACTACATTCACACTCGCAGCTTAAGATCCCCTAAATGCTTGGGGGTTTAGTATGCCGAACAACAGTAGGGACATTGTCTGCCTGAATTGCGGTCATTCCATCCAGCTCCCATCAGCGATGCGGCGGAAACGAGGTCTGCGTGCAGAAGAGGGAGCAAGGGGTCGGTCACCGTTAGCGTGCTTTTCATGCGGGCATGTGTATGGGTACGAACTTCCACACCCTCTGAATTTGCGG
>Ga0210402_10005932_pt1 | contig 10862 bp, 17 predicted proteins | sample IncBWC7MmetaG_FD_161055 | JGI IMG/M metagenome (GOLD analysis project Ga0210402, IMG submission 161055) | Forest soil microbial communities from Barre Woods Harvard Forest LTER site, Petersham, Massachusetts, United States - Inc-BW-C-7-M | ecosystem: Environmental > Terrestrial > Soil >... | reverse complement strand
CGCGACGGCCGATCGCTATCCATTTCAATCTCACACCACTCGCTCGCTTCGATCTCGAGCGCGCGCGCGCGAGACGGGAGCGGCATTCGCCGGCCGACGGGGGGGCCTCGGAAACTTTTCCCAAAGCCCGCCCGACCGCGCTGGGAGTGGATTTTTTGCGCGAGAGAAAAAACGCTATGGGGTGGTCGTTTTGGGGTGGTCCGTTTCGTGGGAAACCGGGCACAAAAAAAGCCCCGCGCGATGCGGGGCTTTTCGGTTTTGTTGGCGGTCACTTCAACGCGATCGCGAGCAAGAGCACGAGCACGGTCACGCAGAAGCCCACGACAGGGCCGCCGAGCAGGAACGCGCCGAAGCAAAGCGCGACGAGCGCGACAGCGCCCAGCGTCATGAGAATGAAAAGCAGAATTTTCATAGGTCCCTCGCGGGAAAAGGCCCCCCGATGAGCGGGGGGCCGATCCGGTTAGTGGCTCGCGGGCGAGGCCGGCTTGCGCGCGGAGCGCATCTTGTTCGACGCGGTCAATTGCATCTTGACCTTGGCCGACTTGGCCGACTTCGCGGGCGTCGCCTTGTCCTGCACGGGGCCGGTCTGCGCCGGGGCCTTGAGCGCGGGGGACTTGCCCTTGCCCGTCGGCTGCGGCTGCAGGGCGGCGCTGGCGGCTTCGCGATTGGCTCGCATCGTGACCCAGGCGCGGTTTGCGCGTTCGGTCGCTTCCGCTCGCTTGGCGAGGGCTTCAGCGATTTCCGCACGCACCGGGTGCTTTGCGGGAATTGCAGCGATCGCCTTGTCGAGCAAGACCTGTAGCGGGTTAGACATTGGTAGGTCCTTTTCGTGAAACCGTGCCGCGCGACTATCGCACGCCGGTAAAAACAAGATAGGGATTGCTACCGCAGATTGCAAGGCAATTCGTACACAGAATGTTTATGGGCGTTAAGTCGAGCAAATCATTGGACAATTCGGGGATTGTTACACGCAATGTGAATGTGCAGGCGCTCTGCGCTTGTGGAATTGGCGGGGGGGATATGGGAGGGTGATAGAGGCGGCGGGGAGCCGGGGGAATTTGGCGGTGGAAAGGCTTGGGGGGATGGGGTGGTAGGGTGGTAGGGGGATGGGAGGAAACGCTTGTAGGGGCAAATGTGGGCTTTTTTGGAAATGGGGTATTCGCGCGCTCTGTGCTGTAATTAGATGGTTGCACGCGGGATGAATGTTTAGGCTCCGGGCAAGAAAAAGGCCCCCGGTCGGGGGGCCTTGATCTAGGGCGCTTAGTTGAACGCGCCCTCATTCTGGAGGCGGGTATCGACCGCCCTAAGGGCGATCTCGCGGGCCTTGGCTTTGTTGGCCCGCATCGTGGCCCAAGCCTTGATCGCGGCGGCCTTCTGGCCGGTCGCCTTCTCGGCATTGATACGCATCGTGGCATGGGCCTGAAAAGCGGGCGCGGGATTGTAGGTAGCGAACATTTGGTAGGTCCTTTCTGGTGGGCGGTAGTGCCCGTTTCGATAGAGCAAAGATAGGGGTTACAACTCCCGGTTTCAAGGCAAATCGTACACAGATTGTTTATTCCCTAAGTCATTCAAATCAGGGCCAAATTCGGCCCTTTTCGATAGGTGCACGCTCACTGTACACGGAATGTTTACGATATGCCTGGACCGTGCGCTTTGTTTACCCTCACGGTCCGTGCGCTTGGGTCCGGTTTTCTGCACGCGAGGCGCATGATGGCCAAGGTCCCGAGATCGCCGCCCGTTCTGGTCGTGGTCGTTAGACGATTGGCCGAATTGAAACCGCATCCACGCAATGCGCGACGCCATAGCGCCGAGCAAATCGCACAACTGGCCGGGGTCATGCGCCGGTTCGGCTGGACCAATCCGGCGTTGATTGACGAAGACGACTTCATCATCGCCGGTCATGGGCGGGTGCAGGCGGCGCAAACGCTGGGCCTGGTCGAAGGCCCGACCATCACGATCGCCGGTCTCACCGACCACGAGAAGCGCGAACTGATGCTGGCCGACAACCGGATCGGCCTCAACGCCTCGTGGAACGTCGAAACCTTGCGCGCCGAACTGGTTCAACTGCGCGGCGATGGCACGGACCTCGAGGCCCTGGGCTTTCAGCGCGCCGAGATCGACAAGCTGTTGCCTGCCGCAGACGAGATCGCGGTCGAGGAAATCGACGTCTCGACCGTGGCCGACCGCTTCTGGATCAGCGTCCGGGGTCCATTGTCGGCCCAGGCCGAAGTGTTCCAGCGCCTCAAGGCGGTCATGGGCGAGGTTCCGGGCATCACGGTGGAGCAAGGCACGCTGGCGGATGGCTAGATTTTCCGATGGCCTGGCGCGCATCGAGAAGGTCGACAACCATCCCCGCGCCGCTGGCGACAAGGCGCGCTTGCGCGAGCTCGTCCTGGCGGCCGTCAATGCGCCGGTGTTCGACGCCTTCGCCGGCACGGGCGAAATGTATCGCCGCGTCTGGCACCAGGCTCCGGGCTACGTCGGCTGCGACCTACGCTGGTTTCCCGAGGATCCGCGCCCGGCGTTCGCGGCTGACAATCGGCGCGTGCTGCGGGCGATCGACCTCGGCGCGTTCGGCATCTTCGATCTCGACGCCTACGGCTCGCCGTGGGAGCAGGCCTGCATCATCGCCGCGCGGCGCACCGTGCGCCCAGGCGAGCGGATCGGCATGTGCTTGACCGAGGGTGCCAACCTCAAGCTCAAGATGGGCGGCGCGCCGAAGGCACTCGCGGCCTTGTGCGGGATGCGGACAACGGCGGTAGGCCTCGCCTCATCGCACGACGAGCTGATCTCGAAGGCGATCAACGGCCTCGCGCGCCGGATGCGCTGCGATCTCGTGCGCGCCTGGCGGGCGCGCGGCAAGTCCGCGGCCCGCGTGATCTATCTCGGCCTCGTGTTCGAGGGCCAGGCTTAGTCCATCCGACACGCTTCCCACGAGCCGTCCTGCTGGACGATGACGACCCACGAGCTTGGGAACAGCAACAGGACCTCGTCCCTAAAAATCATGCAGCTCATTGGCCGCATCACCGGATCGCCGGGGTACGAAAGCGTCAGGGCGTCAGCGTCAAACTCGAGCGGCCCGCCGAAATGCTGCCAGCCGCCCATGTACCTTTCGTTGAACTGTTCACGCGCTGGGCGCGGGTCGTCTGCATGGAGAAAGGCTGGGATGAAACCCCAGGCCTCGATCGGTGCCGTCATCATCATTCACTCCTTCGCCCCCGGCGCGAACAGCGCCGCTTGCTTCACTTCAAAGTTGACGATCTTCAGGGCGCGCTCGACGGTCTCCCAATCGAGCGTCCGGTCGCCGAACTTCTCGACGATCATCGCGAGGATCGCGTCCTTGAGCTCGTCCTCGCTGACCGGCTCGGGCTTACGCTCGCGCTTCATGGGCGCACCCCGATCTCGATCTCGAAGCCGACGCCTGCGGCCAGCTTCTCCTCGATCGTGTGTTCTTTTTCGAGCCAGTTCGACCACTTCTCGAACCACTGACCGTTCTGCCATGCGAGGACGAGGCCTTCGCTGTTGTCGTAGCGGATCAGCGCGGCATGGCCGCTGCGCTTGAGCCAGGCGCGGAAGGCCGGATTGCGATGGGCATCGCGGTCGCGGCTCTCGCACCACACTTGGATGATTGGCACATTGGTCCGCTCGCCGGTCAGGTCTTGCACGGCCACGACGTAATCGGGGATCGGATCGACGACCAGGCGCGAACGGTCGGGCCGCTCGCCAAGGTCCTCGCCCATCAGCCAGAGGCACGACCAAAGCTGGCAACTGATGGGCCGGTGTTTGTAGATCGCGCAGCCGACGCCGTGCTTCTGATGCCGGCATCGCTGGTTCGCTGGCTTGTCGATCTCTTTGGTCGGCAAGACCTTGCAACAGAGCTGGCAGTCGCCGCAGGTTCGCTTCGTCGTCATTGGTAGGTCCTTTCGTTTACACAAACAGCCCGCGCAGACGGCGTGTCAGCGCGGCATAGACGGGCGGCATTTCGTTGAGCACCTTGCCGCCCAACGTCGCGCCGCCCTTTTCGCCGGTGATCACCGGCCTGCCCGCATCGCTCACGCCGACGTGGGCCATCTTCTCGCCAGCGCGGATCGCCTGGCGCACTTTGTCGAGGTGCGTCGGTCCGTTGGCCTTTTGGTACAGCGGATTGTTTTTCCACTGGCCCCATTGCTTGAACCACACGGCAGAGCCCGCCTGGCGCGCGAGGTCGACCGACGTGTGGCACCACTGTTCGAGGCAGTCGCGCGCGCCTGGGCCGCTCTCGCCGCCGATCAACACTTGGTCGATCTCGCGATAGTCGTGCTTGTCGGGATCGCCCAGCAGCGGCTCGATCGACAGGAACAGGATGCAGCCGCCGACCGCCTGCTTCATGGCGCGCAGCGTGTCGATGCGGCCGCGCACGCGATTGTCCTCGACCGATGCGCCGAACCAGATGTGATCCGGCACGGTGCGCCCCCTGTAGCGCGCCTCGACATAGCGGCTCATCGTCATTGGCCGCTTGGTCAAGACCTGAAACACCGTGTCGGTTTTTCTTTCCATCACGACGAAGCAGTCGTCGCGAAAGCTGTCCGCGATCTGCTCGTGCATGAGGTCGCTCATCGAGTTGACGAAGACGCGGCGCGGCACGAGCTTGCCATCGGCGCCGACGAGCGGCTTGAATTTCGACACCGTGGCCAGGCGATTGTCGTGGCTGATTACTTGGGTGAAGTCCTGGCCCCATCGCTTCTCGACGATGTACTCGGCATAGCAATGATCGCAGCCGGCCGAGACCTTCGTGCAACCCGTCGTCGGGTTCCAGGTGCTGTCGGTCCAGCTGATGTGCGTTTTCATGACGGCCATTGTCGGCTCTCCGTTTCGAGGGGTTTACCGCTATAAACATGCGGTGTATAGACGGGACGCGCACTGTGCTCGGGCTTTGGTAGGTCCTTTCCCACGGTGTGGCGGGGACCGCCCCGGCGCGTCTAGGCGCGTCGGGGCGTCCTTCGACTAAGCGTGCTTCTTCGCTGTTGCCTTCTTCGGTGCGGCCTTGGGCTTGGCCGGCTTCGGTGCCTTCACCGGCGGCTTGGGCTGCAATTCCACGCCCTCGCCTTTCGCCATTGCCTCGACGATGCCGTCGACTGCGTTGTGCTCGGCCTTGGGCTTCTCCGGGGCCTTCGGCGCGGGCAAGGCCTTGGCTCCCGCGCCAGCATTGTCGAGGATCGACTTGATGCGCTTGGCGAAGTCGTCGGCCTTGGCCAGGATCGCGTCTTTCTCCGCGCCCTTGAGATCCTTCGCCGCTTCGCGGTTGCGGGTCTCGTGGGCCTTGAGCGCGGCGATCGAGCCGCGCACCGAGGGTGCGAGCATGAGGCGCGTCGCCTCGTGCATCTTGGGATCGGATCGCGTCGGCATCAGGAACAGCACCACGTTGGGCACCGACGAGAACGTGAACAGCACCGGCTGTTCGCTGCCATCCTCGGCGGCGTAGTCGTAGCAGCTTACCTTGGCCTCGGGGTCGAGGCGCTTGGCGATATCGCCAACCGCTTTCAGGTATTTCGGATCGAAGCCGGTCGGCTTCCAGTCGCCGCGATCCACGCTGAGGCCCGACCACTTGGCCGTGGTCACGCGCTCGTAGTCGGGGAACGTGCCGTCGATCGGCTGGATGCGAAAGACGTTCACGCCCATGTTGTCGGACACTTCGAGGCGCGGCTGGTTCTTGCCGTAGGCGATCTTCACGCTGCCCGCGAACGACGTGTCCTTCTGCTCCTTGTCGATCATCTTGAGCCGTGCGGCGAGCTGGTCGCCCGGCACGATGATGCCGGCCTCGAGCCACGCCGGACCCGGCTTCTTCTCGTCCTCGCGATAGAGGTTGACGATGATCGCGCGGTGCCCGTCGGTCGCCACGGCGCGGACCATGCGGTCGGCCGTGCGGTGCAGGTACACGCCTTGCAGGTAGTAGCGCGTCTCGTCGGTCGCGACGCACAGCAGACAGGCCAGCAGGTAGCTCGTCTCGATCTCGATGGCCTCTAGCTTGCCCACCTTCTCGGGCTTGGGCGGCTTCGCCTTGCCCTTCGGCAGCTTGGGCAACGGTGGCAGCTTCGCGCCTTCCGGTCCGCCGGGAGCGATGGCGGTCTTGCCGTTCATGTTATTCGTCGTCGTCATTTGGTAGGTCCTTTCTCGTGTTGAATTACTGAGCCTGCTGCGACATTGCGCAGGCCTTCTCCTTCGCCAGCGTAGCGAGGTACTGCTGGCGCTGTTGCAGGGCGACGGTCTCTTTGTCGGCCGCACCCTGGAAATCCATCGCGAACCACAGCGGCCAGATGAACAGGCCCGCAACGCCGGCCGCGACGTTCTGCGCGACCTTGTTGCCGCTCTCGCGGCCGAGGTCCGCGATCTTCTGGTCGTTGGCGTGCACTTCGGTCGTGATCGCCGCGCAATTCAGTTGGCTATCGTCGCCCTTCACCACAGCCACCGGCTGGGGCGCGCGTCCCGCGCACGCTGCGGTCATCATCACCAGGCCCACGAGGGCCGCTTGCTTGATCGAGAACATTGGTAGGTCCTTTTCACTTGTCACCGCGGCCCTGTGGGTCCGCGTTCTGCGCAATGGCGCATAGTCGAGGGGCGAGCTCGCGCCCGCCCCTCTTGCAATGCGTCACCGCTTGGCCTTGGGCTTGGCCTTCGGCTTGGCACCCCACGGCAGGCCCCACTTGTCGGCGCACACCGGGCCGTAGCCGACCTCGACGCTGCGCCCGTCCTCGAGCGGCAGCGAACAGAAGGCACAATTGCCGGTGCGCGCGCCGTAGGCTTTGCCCGCCGCGGCCGGATCGGTCGCAACCGCTTTGAGCACCGGCACGCAGGCCGCGAGCTGCTTTTCGTTCGGCTGCTGGCTGGCATGGAACGCGCCCGCGAGGTCGACGCGCCCGTAGTACAGGCGGTTCTCCTGCTTGCCGCTCGTCACCATGATCTGCCCGACATGCTTCGACTTCTCGCCAGCCAGGCGAAGCGTCAACACAGTGTCGTCGTCCATGATGGCGCGCAGCTTCGGCCATTGCAGGCCGCTCTCGCGCGCCTTGGCGAACAAGGCGACGAGGCCGGAAATGTCGCCGACCTCGACCGGCTTGGTCGGGGCCTTCGGGTTCACGATGCGGTCGGCCATCTTGCGCACCCACATCGCCTGTTTGTCACTGAGGCCGCGCGGGCCGGACGCCGCGCCAACCAGCGAGTAGGCGAATTGCCTGTCGTTGGCGGGGAGCTCGTCCACGCGGGTTTTGATCAACTCCACAAGGCTCGCCTGCGGAGCCTTCTCCACGTCGATCTTCTTCGTAAGCATTCGGTAGGTCCTTCTCGTCTGTTGCTGAAATGCGAAGGGCGGCCCATGACGGGCCGCCCTTCTTCGGTCTAGCGCGCGCCCGGAGGCGCGTTTCTCCGATCTGCGGCAGCTGGCTGGTGCAAGGCGTTGCGTTCGTTGCCGATCATGGCAAAGAAGCCGATGGTGATGAGCGCTGCCCACAGCACGGCAATCGCCAGCAGACAGCCCACGAGGAAGCGGATCATCGGTAGGCCAGGACGTGTGCGTTGTGCGGCATCACGCTGGCTCCATGTCGCGTCGGTCCCAGATCATCTGTCGCTCGCTCTCGTCGATATCTTCGTGATGTTGCCATTCGACCATGTACTGGCCGTTGCCGAGGTCGAGCATCACGCGCCCTTCGGATTGGGCGATGTAGTCGTAAGCAAAGTCTCCGGGCGGGTGATGCCACTGAGCAGCAAAGGCATTCATGAACACCTTCGAGTGACGCACGCGATCGCCCGGCCGGAACACAACTTCCGTCGTCATTGGTAGGTCCTTTCACGATTTATAGAGCGGGCCGACCACAGCGAATGGAACTGTGGAGCGGTGAAAGAATGGTAGGGGAAAAAGAGGGGAATGTAAACAGTGTGTGTATGGCTGATTTAGAAGGCTTTTAGGCGGGCCCGCCATTGCCGCTTTGTAGGATAAACGCTGTGTGGACTTGGATCGATCGTATCGCATAGGATCGAACCCATGCGAGGCCGCAAACCACGACCGACACACCTGCGCGTGCTCGACGGCACGCGGGGCAAAATCCCCGCCGACCGCAATCAGCCAAAGCCACACGGCGACCTGTTCGATCCACCCGGCGATCTGATACCGCAGGCCATCCCGTTCTGGACCGAGGCGATTGCCGACGCGCCGCGCGGCTTGCTCAAGCGGCTCGACAAGCGCGCCCTGGCGATCTGGGCGACGGCGGCCTGGGCGCACGCCGACGCCGCTGCCAAGGTCGGGCGATCCGCGACCATCGTTCAATCGCAGACCACGGGCGCGGTCTACCAACACCCGGCGCTCTCGATCATGAACCGCCAGGCCTTGATCATGCTGCGGGCCGCGGCCGAGCTTGGCTTCACCCCGTCGGCGCGCACGAGGATCCACGTCACGCGCGAGGGCGACGACGGCAACGCCTTCTCCGAGTTCGCGTGAAGCCGGGCGGTTACGTCGAGGCGGCCAAACGCTACACCCGAGACGTCCTGGCCGGTCGCATCCCGGCCTGCCGCTGGGTGCGCCTCGCCTGCGAGCGCCAGGTGCGCGATCTCAAGGCGCAGCGCACGGCGGCCTTGCCGTTCCGCTTCGACGTGGCGGCGGCCGAGCGCGTCTGCCGTTTCATGGAGCGCCTGCCGCACATCAAGGGCCCGCTGGCGCGCGATAACAGCCGGATCAAGCTCGAGCCCTGGGAGTGCTTTCTACTGACCACCGCCTACGGCTGGCTGCACAAGACCGGGGCCTACAAGGGCCGTCGCCGGTTCCGCACGCTCTATCTCGAAGTGCCGCGCGGCAACGGCAAGTCGCTCCTGCTCTCGGGGCTCTGCCTCTACGCGATCGGCGCCGACGACGAGGCCGGTGCCGAGGTCTACAGCGCGGCCGTGACGCGCGATCAGGCGCGGATCGTATTCGACACGGCGCGCCGCATGGCCGAACGGCTACCCGATCTGCGCGACGCGCTGGGCATCGAGGCGGGCAAGCACGCGATCTATCAGGAGGCAACGGCCTCGACGTTCAAGCCGTTGGCCAGCGACGAAGACAGCCTCGAAGGCCTCAATATCCACTTTGTTGCCATCGACGAGCTGCACGCCCACAAGAGCCGCGCCGTGTACGATGTCTGCGAGACGGCGATGGGCAAGCGCGATCAGCCCATGATGGCGATCATCACCACAGCCGGCTCGGATCGCGCCGGCATCTGCTACGAGGTCCGGTCCTATGTCTGCAAGATCCTTGAGCAAGCGGCCACGGACGACACTTGGTTTGGCGTCATCTATACCATCGACCGCGATGAGAACGCGGTCGGTGAAATCGAGCAAGGTGACGACTGGCAAAGTGAAACGTCCTGGCGCAAAGCCAACCCCAACTGGAACGTCTCGGTAGAGCCCAACCACGTCGCGCGCATGGCCACCAAGGCCATGCAGCTTCCCTCGGCGCAGGCCAACTTCAAGACCAAGCACCTGAACGTCTGGGTCAACGCCGACAGCGCCTGGCTCGACATGGGCTACTGGCACCAGTGCCGCGACCCCGATCTCGACATCGCCGATTTCGTGGGCGAGCCCTGCACGGTGGGCCTCGATCTCGCGAGCAAGGTCGATATCGCGGCCAAGGCGCGGCTGTTCTCGCGCCTCATCGACGGCGTGATGCACTACTACTTTTTCGGTACCTACTACCTGCCCGCCGCCGCGATCGAGGCGGGACGCAACGCGCAATACCTGGGCTGGCGTGAGGCTGGTCTGCTGATCGAGACGCCGGGCGAAGTTTTAGACTTCACCCTGGTCGAAGCCGATCTCTTGGACGATGCCGGTCGCTTCGCGCCGGTCGAGGTTGCCTTTGATCCGTGGCAGGCCACACAGCTTTCGCAAAACATGCTGGCGCGCGACGTGCCGATGATCGAATACCGGCAGACCGTGGCGAACTTCTCGGCCCCGATGAAAGAGCTCCAGGGCCTCATCATGGGGCGGCGCTTCCATCACGACGGCTGCCCGATCACGACGTGGATGATGTCGAACGTCGTCTGCCATCGCGACGTCAAGGACAACATCTATCCGCGCAAAGAGCGCGACGAGAACAAGATCGACGGCCCCATCGCAATCATCATGGCGCTCGGCCGCCTGATGCTCGACCAGGGCGTACAGGAACCGGAAATCCGTTTCGTCGGAGGTTGACCATGACCATTCGTAGAACCGCGCCTGCGAAGGGCGTGGCGATGATGCGCGACACCACGATCGAGAAGGACGCCACCGTAGGCACGCGCCGCTTCCGCTTCGTTGCCAGCGACGAGAGCGTCGATCGCTACGGCGACATCATTCGCGCCAGCGGCTGGCAACTCGACCGCTACCGGCAAAATCCGCAACTGCTCTATGGCCACATGACGCGCGAGCTCCCGCTGGGCCGCGTCGAGCCGATCGCCGTCGAGGGCACGCGATTGATCGCGCACGCCGAGTTTGCGCCCGAGGGCATGAGCGCCTTCGCCGACACCGTCTGCGCGATGGTGAACGAAGGCATCCTGCTCGCCATGTCCGTCGGCTTCCTGCCGCTCGTCGATCCGACGCCGATCTTCGACGCCAACAAGCAGCTCACCGGCTTCGAGTTCAACGGCCAGGAGCTTCTCGAAAACTCCATTGTCACCGTTCCCGCAAACCCCAACGCGTTGCAACTCGCGAAGTCGTTCCCGCTCACCGACGAGGAAAGGCAGGTGCTGTTCACCCAGGAACCCGACCGCTCAAAGATCGCCGCCCTCCAGCGGCGCACGCTCATCAACGACCTGCGCTATCGCCGGGTCATCTGAGGACACGAGCCATGTCCATGCGCAAGCAAATCGAAGCGCTTCAGAAGA
>Ga0210402_10005931_pt1 | contig 10862 bp, 9 predicted proteins | sample IncBWC7MmetaG_FD_161055 | JGI IMG/M metagenome (GOLD analysis project Ga0210402, IMG submission 161055) | Forest soil microbial communities from Barre Woods Harvard Forest LTER site, Petersham, Massachusetts, United States - Inc-BW-C-7-M | ecosystem: Environmental > Terrestrial > Soil >... | reverse complement strand
AATTCGTTTGAAATACATGTAGAACCAAACGATGAGCGTCAGGAGCATCGTGGCGAGAAATGGAGCGAAGATCGCGGACTGATTCATTTTTATTCTCTTGTGTCAGTTGCTGAAATGATGTTGCGAGCGGGAACATGCTACATCGTCAGCGGCTGGACTCCGATCCATCGGGCATGCAGCCACTGTTCAAAGATAACGTAGACCGCCAGGCCCGCCACGATTGCGATCCCGTCATTCAATTTTGAAGGCGGCGCAGCAGGATTCTGCCGCTGAGTACGCCAGCGGAAGGAGATGCGGTCCACCACCGCCCACGCCAGAAATCCCCCGAACAGCACGACGTTGGCAAGCATGCCGGTCGCGATGAGATGTGCCACCGCCCAGAGCATGACGCTGAAGAGCATCGGATGCTGGAGCGCCGCTTTGATGCGACCAGGGAAATACGCGGCAAGGAACAGCGGAAACACGGGAAGCATGAGAACGGCAGTGACGTACTGAGTCCAGGCCGGCGGCGTGTACAGCACTACAGGATTCTGGCGTGCGACGCCGTAGCCCCAGATGATGACAACCAAGCCCACCGCAGTTACCAACGAATAAAGGCCCCGCCAGGCATTGCCCAGGCGGCCGGCAATACGGTCGCGCCAGGCCGGTGCGACGATCGATACCGAATGCACTCCGAGGAAGAGAATCAGGCCGAGCACGAGGTAGACCATGGGTTCGACTCCTTGCCGGTGAGCTTGAGGCGGGAGGTATCGTACCCCGAGTGTTTGCGGATATCGCGTTGCGATTGGCCTAAAGTGTCCGCTTTATGACCTGCCTAGGGGTCCCCATCCCTATTTTGAAGCGTCAATATCCCCAAATTGCGCCGTAAGCGCAGGTAATGTCCGATAATCCCGCCGCTATGCATCTCCTCGAACGCAAGCAACAATTGGAGACCTTGGCTCAGAGCTTTTCCGAGGCCCGCGCCGGCTCCGGCAAGTTGATCCTGATCGCCGGAGAGGCGGGGCTCGGCAAGAGTTCGCTGGTGGAACAATTTGTGTCCGACACTCGGCGTCATGCCCGCATTTTGTGGGGTGCGTGCGATGCGCTCGACACGCCGCGGGCGCTCGGGCCCGTGCACGAGATCGCGGCGCAAACCCCGGTGCTCGACGGCCTCACGGCGCTTGCCGATGCATCGCGTGATTGGCTCTTTGGCGCCTTGTTCGCGCAGCTCGTGCCGCCGCAACGCGCGACGGTCGTGGTACTCGAGGATGTGCACTGGGCCGACGAATCGACGCTCGACTTTTTTCGCTTCATCGGCCGGCGCATCCAACGCACCGGCGCGTTGCTGATCGCAACCTACCGCGATGAGGAACTGTCCCCCATTCATCCCGTTCGACTGGCGCTCGGCGAGCTTACCGGCCGGCATGTCACCCGTATGCGGCTCGAGCCGCTCTCGGCCGCGGCCGTCGCGGAAATGGCCGCGAACAGCTGCTGGAATTCCACCCTGCTGCACCAAATCACCGGCGGCAATCCATTCTTCGTGTCGGAAGCCCTGGCTTGTCCCGGCGAGCGGGTTCCCGAGACCGTGCGAGATGCAGTTCTTGCCCGCCTGATGCGCTGCTCGCCGGCGGCGCGGGAGCTTGCCGAGCTGGTCTGCATCTCTCCGGGGAAAACCGAAGGATGGCTGATGACGGCGATGCTCGGTTCGCACGGTGCCGCAATCGATGAGGGCGTCACGCGCGGCTTGCTCTCGATGCACGGCGATGCGGTGAGTTTTCGACACGAGCTGGCGCGACTGGCCGTGCTTAGCACGCTGCCGCCGGAGCGCGCGCGCACCATGCACAGCCGCGTACTGCAGGCTTTGGAGGCGCATAACGCAGACCTGACGCAACTCATGCATCACGCAGCGCAGGCGAATAATGCGGACGCCGTGCTCAAGTACGCGCCGCTGGCGGCCAGGGAGGCGGCGCGTCTCGGGGCGCACCGCGAAGCGGCGGCGCACTGGATCGCGGTGCTGCGCTATCGCGACGCGCTTCCCACCCTGACCCAGGCCGAGTACTTCGAGCAGCATGCCAAGGAATGCAGCCTGACGAATCAGCCCGGCCGGGCTATCGTCTCCGGGAAGCAGGCGCTCGGGTTGTGGCGATTGGCAGGAAATATCGAGGCACAGGCGCGCGTGCTCTGTTTTCTGACGCCGGAATATCGCATGTCGGGCGATAAGATCGCGGCGAATCAATCGATCGCCGAGGCGATTGCGTTGCTGGAGCCGTTGCCGCCCAGCGTTCACCTGGCGATGGCCTATAGTGCGCGCTCGCGGCTCGGATCCAATCGCGGTCGGGACCAGGAGACGGTGGATTTCGGAACGCGCGCGCTCGCGCTGGCCGTTGAGTTTGGCGATGCGGTGATTGAATCCCACACCCTGAACAACATCGGAGCGGCGCTGCTGATCGCGGGGGATCGAGCCGGCTATGAATATCTCGAGAAAAGCATTGCGCTGGCACTCGATAAAAAACTCGACGAATGCGTCGCGCGCTGCTACAGCAATTTCATGTTCTGCGCGACCTTGAACCACGATATGGCGCGCGCCGAGAAGGCATTTCGAGACGGCGTCGCGTACTGCGAGGAACGCGGCCTGTTCTCCAGCATCGCCTATTTGCGGACTTACGGCGCCCGCCTGGCCCTGGATCGCGGCGACTGGGCTGGCGCGCAGATGGTTTTTGAATCGTCGCAGACGATGGAACTCGTGCCGGTGCAACGGGTGCCGAGTCGGGCTACCCTGGCGCTGTTGCGCATCCGGCGTGGCGATCCGGGCGCCGATAATCTGTTGGACGAGGTTTACGATCTGGCGATGTCCATGGACGAGCCGGAGCGGCTGGGCCGCGTCACCGCGGCGCGCGCCGAGCAGGCCTGGTATCGGGGCGATCTGGAGACCATCGTCCGCGAAACCGCCGTCGGTCTGCGTGAGCTAGGTGATCGTAAAATACCCTGGATCAAGGGGGAACTGCTTTTCTGGCAATCCAAGGCCCGGACAGTCGACCCGAATTTCGGCGCCATCGCCGAGCCTTACCGTCTGATGCTGACCGGAGAGTGGCAGAGGGCGGCGGACGCGTGGGAGAAAATCGGCATGCCGTACGAGCAGGCGCTCTCCCTGGCGGAGGGTTCCGATCAGGCACTGCTGGAGGCGCTCGCCATTCTCGACCGATTGGGAGCCTGTCCTCTGGAGACCATCGTGCGCAAGCGGCTGCGCGACCGCGGCGTGCGCGGTGTGCCGCGCGGCCCGCGCGAAGCGACCCGCAGCAATCCTAAAGGGTTGTCAGAAAAGGAATTCGAAGTTCTTGCCTTGCTGGTGGAGGGCTGCAGCAATGCGCACATTGCGCGCCGGCTGCATCGCTCGACCAAAACCATCGACCACCATGTGTCGGCGATCCTCTGCAAGCTCGACGTTCATTCCCGGGCAGAGGCGGTTACCGCGGCATTTGGTCTCGGCATTTTCAGCGCGGCCCGGGATGCCGCGGTACGGGATGCCGCGATCGGCCGCTAAACTAGTCAACGAGCGGTTTTACGCGCCGGGTGCGCCAATGTGTACGTGGCAAAATTGGACCACGCGCCGCCCGGCGCCTGTGATTCGATGAGCAACGACCAGGTACGCGAGTTCGGCTCATACACGAAGGTGTCTTTGAACACGGCCTCGGCGTAAGGAAATTGGATGACCAGCGTTTCTCCGTTGCGTTTTCCGCTCGCCACCACCCGCGCGCCGGCGGCGCCAAAACGATCCAGCCAGTGACCGATATAGTCATCGGCATGGGCGTCATAGCCTAGGAACAAATCCGCCTCGTAAGTCGGCACGTCGGCGGCATCGATCATGTGCAAGCGCAGAAATCCGCCCTGCAGGACGCGCTCGCCTCGAGCGAGGTACCTCACGGGCTTTCCGAGCAGCGTCCCGGTCATGGCCCAATCCCCTTGAAGGGCATCAAGGTAGGCATTGTCCGCGGATCGCGCATCTTCCGCGTGGGCCGGGCGTTCTGTACCCACTGCCAGGATCAGGATGAGTGCACAAAAAGCCGCGCGGCCGTGGTTATCCGATTGAGTGACAGTCATCGTTAGCACTCCTTAGGTATTGCCCGAAAGTACAATTAGTTTTATACCGTCCGGGCCGATAGCTAAAGTATTGGAGAAACTCCGCCGTGCGATCAACTGATATCTCTCGCCGCTCGCTGGCCCTAACGCTGGCCGTATTGCCCGCCGGACTCGTCATCGCGGCGGAAACGCCGGCGGCGCCGCGCAAGAGTAAGAGCTCAACCGACGCAGCACCGGGCCTGACACACCATGCCGAGGCGATCCGGCAGGAAATCACATTCGATGCCAGTCCGCAGCGGGTCTATGCAGCGCTGATCAGCACCAAGGACTTCGACATGATCACTCGCCTGAGCGATGGCGCGGCCCTGCTCGCCGCCGCGGGCGCCAAGCCGACGGCGATCAGTACGGAATTGGGTGGGTCATTCACGCTTTTCGGCGGCTATGTGACCGGGCGGCATCTTGAGATGCTGCCGAACGAACGGTTGGTTCAAGCCTGGCGCGCCGGAAGTTGGAAGGCGGGAGAATTCTCGATTGCTGCCTTTAATCTAACCGCGGAGGGCGGCAAGACGAGGCTCAAGTTCGATCATCGCGGTTTCCCCAATGGCAACGGCAACTCGCTCGCTCACGGCTGGTATGCGCATTACTGGGAGCCGCTCGCAAAGTTTCTTGCGCAAGGCTAGGCGCCGCTAAAAGCGGCCCGTGTCCACATCCAGGATGAATTGCGTCAGCCCGGTCATGTAAACCTGCTGGTCGTCGTACAGCGCAAGGTGGCTGCCCTTTGGGCAATATAGGTAGCGTCCCTTCTTGACCCCCTTGGCGATTTTTTCCATCTGCGCCGGCTCCATCGTATCGTAGCGGGCACCGATCGCCAGGGTGGGCACGGTGATCTGGGACAGGTCCGCCGTGCGATCCCAGTTTACGAGCTTGCCGCTCGCGCCCATTTCGCTCGGACCCTGCATGGGGACGTAGATCTTCTTGTTGATCTTGGCGAAGGCACGCAGCACGGGATCAGGCCACTGATCAGCCGGCATGCGCAGGATATGGTCGACGTAAAAATGCTGCATCAACAGCGCTTCATAACGCGGGTCGTCGTATCGGCCCTTCGCCTCGAGTTGCTTCACTTCAGCGAGCGCCTTCTGATCCATTGCAGGCATGAGCACGTCCGCCGCGTAGCGGTTGTAGGCCGGGATGCTGGCGACCATGTTGGAAACGACGAGGGCCTTGAGATTCTGTTGATACTTGAGTGCGTATTCCAATGCCAGAATGCCGCCCCAGGATTGGCCGTAGAGATAGAAGTTGCTGCGGTCAAGCTTGAGCGCTTTGCGAACCTGTTCCACCTCATCCACGAAGCGTGGCAACTCCCACAATGTCGGTTCATCGGGCTGGTCGCTATACGCGGAACCCAGCTGATCGTAGTAGTAGTACTCGATCCCTGCCTTTGGAAAATAGCTGTCGAAGGCCTCGAGGTATTCATGCGTGGCGCCTGGCCCGCCATGCAGCAGCAGAACCTTGATGGTGGGGTTGTTGCCGACCCGCTTGGTCCAGACGCGAAAGGCGCCCTTGGGCGTCTGGATCGTAATCAACTTGGCGCCGCCGGACAGGACATCGTCGCGGCCGGATGAATCCAGGTAAGCGGTCGGCGCCGCGTGCACGGGCGACATCATCAGGCAGAGAAGGACAGAAGTGATCGCGGGGATGAGGCGAAGGGGTCGCGGCATTTTATTTTTCCAAGGTTCATTGGGGCAGTCTAATTCTAATCGATGCCGCGATCACCCAGGCTGACCCAATCAAGGCGAAGTTCATCGCATTCGCCGCCCAGTTAAAATGCGTGTGGGGATCGTGAAAGAGGTTGGGAGCGTGCACGAGAACGCCGAAACAGACGAACATGGCGGTAAGCAGCATGGCCGCGATCCTCGCCGCAATCCCGGAAAGAATCGCAGCGCCGGCCGCAAAGTGTCCGGCTGCGGTGGCGTAGGCCCAGAACAGCTGCCCCGGGGGCAGCCAGGCGGGAACGAAGTCGGCGGTGGCCTTGAGATAAAAAAGATGCGCCAAGCCGAACACGATCAGGCATACACCGAATAGCAGACGGCCGATCCGGACCAGTCGATCCGCAGTCGGTGCAGCCGGCTCGGCGCAGAATGCGTAGGCCACCATGCCGCCTGCCACGAGTGCCAGCTGCTCAGCGGTACCCGACCACATCACGAATACGGATGGGTGTGCGATCACACTGGGTACGTGAAGCAATATCACGCCGAGACTGTAGAGAATGGCGAGCGTCAGCGCGGAGGTGGCGGCGCTCCGCCGCAATTGCACACCCAAGCCTGCCAACAATAAAACTGCTGCCACGGCATAAGCCAAGGCGGTTCGCCCGGGTACGGTTTTCGGGACAGGCTGCCACACCGCGGCGAAGTCGCCCCACACCAGGCCCACCAACCCAAACGCGACGGCCGCCAAGCCGTAGATGCGAAGCGCGACTTGAGGCGCGAAGATCTTGTCCAAAGTGCTTGTCAAAGCGATCCTCCAATTGAGGCGTTGCGGAATCGAGACTCCTCGCCGGCATCTTGTCTGCGCCGCACTATGCCACAACGAAAGTGGTCCCCATTTTCGGACTCGCAGTGGTCCTCCTCGACCTCGGAGCCGCAAGCATCAACCATCTTGTCAGCTGGGGCATCCAAGTGTTCAAGTACACCAAAATGGTGGGAATGAAGGCATGCAAATCCTGAGCCGTTCCGGAAACTTAACCCGACGCATGGCACTCGTGGGCCTGGTGGGACTCATCATGTCGAGCGTGCTGCCCGCGCAAGAAGGTGCGGCTCAGACGGATCGAGAGCAGATCATCCGCGCGGCGCGAGTTCTTGACGTTCGCAGCGGGTCTTACATCAAAAATGCGGCAATCTGGATTCGGGGCGAACGCATTAAGGCGGTCGGCCGTGAGATCGACATCTCGAAGGAGGCGCCCCCATCCGCGGCTGTCCTAGATCTCGGTGAGGTGACCCTGCTTCCAGGGCTCATCGATTGCCACACCCACCTCATGGCGCGCTTACCCGGTGGCGCCAATGGCTACGCGCTGAATCTTGCGACCAAGTCTCAAGCCTATCGGGCGCTCGAAGGCGCAGCCAATGCACGAGCGACCTTGGAAGCAGGATTCACAACGGTCCGCGATGTTGAAAGCGAGGGTTCGGCCTACGCCGACGTCGCGCTTCGCGATGCCGTTAACATCGGACTCGTTCCAGGACCGCGCATGCGCGTGGCGACCCGCGGCATCGCCGCCGTCGGTCAATACGAACCCTTTGGCATCTCGCCTGACCTGACCGATTTTCCCACGGGTGCGCAGATGGTGAGCGGGGCAGAGGAGGCCCGACGCGCCGTGCGTGAACAGATCGGTCACGGTGCTGATCTGATCAAGGTCTACGCAGACTGGCTCTACCCGACACTGACTGTGGCCGAGATGCAGGTCATCGTTGAGGAAGCCCACAAGGCCAACCGCAAGGTGGCAGCGCACGCGACGACGAGCGATGGTATACGCAACGCCGTTCTGGCTGGTGTCGACTCGATCGAACACGGCCATCACGCAACCCAAGCCGATCTCGAATTGATGAAACAGAAGGGCGTGTATCTCGTGCCAACCCTGTCCGGCACAGATGCGCATCTTGCCAAGAAGCCCGATGACTTCACTTCACTTAAGGCCAAAGCTTACCTCGAGGCAATCAATAAAACGGTCGCTATGGCCAGGCAGATCGGCGTCAAAATTGCCGACGGCTCCGACCCCGCCACCGCCGAGCGGCATGGCAAGAATGGCGAGGAACTCCTCTCGATGACGCGCCGCGGCCTCGGCACGCTCGAAGCAATCCGCGCGGCAACCACCTCCGCCGCCGATCTCATCGGCTGGCCCGACGATGTAGGCGCCATCGAGGCGGGAAAGTTTGCCGACTTGATCGCGGTGCACGGCGACCCACTCCTAGACATCGCCGTGTTGCAACACATTGAGTTTGTGATGAAGGGCGGCACGGTTATAAAGAACGAAGCTGCGCACTAAAGATCGTTCCGGTTGGCTCGGCCACAGGCCAAGCGGTGTCGGCAGACCTGATCTTGCGAGAATTGCTGCCCTGAGTTAGTACAATGCACTATGTTTTTACTTCGTCACGGGCAAAGCTACTTTAACCTGCATTTCACGCCTACCAGGATCGATCCGGGAATTGAAGATCCGGAGTTAACGAACCTGGGAGTCGCCCAGGCGCATGCCGCCGCAGCGCAATTGGCGCAGGTTTCCTTGACGCGAATCATCATTTCGCCTTACATGCGCGCGCTGCAGACCGCCCAACCGATACTTAAATTCCAGCAGGCGCCGGTAGACATCATGCATGAGGTGCGCGAACGAGCGGCGTTTGTCTGCGATGTCGGCAGTCCGCCCGGATTGTTGGCAGCTCGGTTTCCGCATCATGATTTCAGGCATTTACCCTCGCCGTGGTGGTCGAAACCCGTGGAGACATTGGAGGCCACCATGCTCAGGGCTGACAATTTTCGGGCACTGATGGCGACGCGGGATGATGCGAAGACCACGCTGTTGGTGAGTCACTGGGCGTTTATCTTGGCATTGACCGGCAAGTCGCTAAGCAACGGAGACATCTTGGAATATGATCCGATGAGCGAGAAACCTAAGCAGATTGATTGGGAGTCGTAAGCGCATCGGAGCGTTCTCGGAACGAGCGCGGCGGAATTGGTAGCTATGCCGCACCTCAGGCATTACGGATCAACGTGCTATACGACATCATCGGTACTCAATACGCTGGCCAACGGACACCAGACCCACGCATCGCCACGGCCTTGAATCGTGTTCTGGGTGACTCTTCCTCGGTTATAAACGTTGGCGCCGGAACAGGCTCTTACGAGCCCACTGATAGATTCGTAGTAGCCATTGAACCATCGATGACCATGATCCGGCAGCGTCCCGCTGGATCAGCCCCAGCGGTCCAGGGTCGAGCCGAGCGCCTCCCTCTCCGAGACAACTGCGCGTCTGCCGCAATGGCGGTGCTCACCGTTCACCACTGGTCTGATCGTGCGCAAGGGCTGCAGGAGCTTGGCCGAATCGCCCGTGATCGCATCGCTATTCTGACGTGGGACCCAGCAGGGCCTGCATTCTGGCTCACTGAGGAGTACTTCCCGGCTCTACTGGCGAGAGATCGCCTGCGCTTCCCTGGCGTGGAGGAGATCTCTCTTGCGTTGGGGAACGTGTCGGTCCACACCGTTCCTATTCCGCGAGACTGTGTCGACGGTTTTCTGGGCGCGTACTGGTGCCGCCCTCAAGCCTACCTGGATGCCAGCATCCGTTCCGGTATGTCTGGGTTCGCCGCCATCCCCGGGCTTGATGCGGGACTGGTCCGACTCCGCCGTGACATACAGACGGGTGAGTGGGAGCGTCGGTTCGGACATTTGTTGCACCATGTCTGCCTTGACGTCGGGTACAGACTGCTCGTAGCGAGGAAGCAGTGAACCCGGCGTAGCGAAAGCGGGTTACACCCTGAACGAGGAGTTCCCGATCTTTTTGTTGATTTTCACTGTGCCGAGCGTTGTCGCCGTATTTTTGAAGTGGCGAGTGATCTAACAGGCCCGGATGGTTCCGTTCGTCGATTGGTTTGAATGACGCACTGCTTTATGCTGTGCGCGCCGACAGCCGGTCCCGGAGGATCATGTGTCTATTCGTAGCGATGTTTCATCACGCCCCCTCACAATCTGGCTGACCGGCAGCGCGCTGCTGCTGGCCGCATCGCTCGCCCAGGCGCAGCGCTTCAGCATCGATCAGGTCCTGAGCGCACCCTTTGCCGCTTCGCTCGTTGCCGCGCCCGATACACAAGCCTTCGCCTGGTCCAGCAATCGAGCGGGTCAACGCAATATCTGGGTTGCACAGGCAGACGGGGGTACTTTCAAGAGCGCGGCTGCGACCCACTATGCGGCCGACGACGGCCTGGAACTCAGTGAACTCACCTTTGTGCCGCACTCTCGCCAGCTTTTGTACGTGCGCGGCGGTGACGTGGAGTACCCCGACAAGCCGCCGCCGAATCCGGCGGAACTGCAGCCGGGCGTGACGCAGGAAATCTGGCGCGTAGGTCTTAACGGCGGCGAGCCTGAACGCGTAGCCGAAGGTCACACACCGCAGGTCTCACCCGACGGCAAACTGATACTGTTTCTACGCGCCGGCGTGGTCTATGCCATCGGCGCACAAAAGGATGCGAAGGCCGAGACTCTGTTCAAGGTCCGCGGCGCCGTCACAGCAATGAGCTTCTCACCCGCAGGAGATGCGCTCGCGTTTGTAAGCGATCGCGGCGATCACAGCTTCATCGGCATTTACCGCTTCGCCGAGAAGTCCATTCGTTGGTTGGATGCCAGCCTGTCCACGGATGTGGAACCTCGCTGGTCCGCGGACGGGCGTCGCATTGCGTACCTGCGCATCCCGTCGATGCCCGACGAGGTGGAAATCGTGCCGCATCGAAGCGGGCCTCCATGGTCGATCCGCGTCGCCTCGCTGGCGGACGGCCAGTCGCGTGAAGTGTATCGGGCGCCGCAGGGCGCCGGCAGCGTGTTTCATCCCTTGAGTTCCGACGTGCAGCTGATGTGGTGCGGTGGGACGCTGGTGTTTCCTGCCGAGAACGACGGATGGCTGCATCTTTACGCGGTCTCTGCCGACGGCGGTGCCGCGCGCCTCCTGACCCCGGGCGAATTCGAAATCGAATTTGCCTCCGTCGCCAAGAACGGATTGAGCATCGTGTACTCCTCCAATGATGGCGATGCGGATCGACGCCACCTGACGC
>Ga0210402_10005930_pt1 | contig 10864 bp, 11 predicted proteins | sample IncBWC7MmetaG_FD_161055 | JGI IMG/M metagenome (GOLD analysis project Ga0210402, IMG submission 161055) | Forest soil microbial communities from Barre Woods Harvard Forest LTER site, Petersham, Massachusetts, United States - Inc-BW-C-7-M | ecosystem: Environmental > Terrestrial > Soil >... | reverse complement strand
CGCTGGCCCTGGTGGCCATTTGCGGGCATGGTGCGATCCCCAAGACCACCAGCGGCAAGATCCAACGTCGGCTGTGCCGCTCGCTACTTCTCGCCGGCGAGCTGGAGATCGTCACAGAGTGGCGTTCGCCGGCGCTCGGTGACACCCTCGAGATCGCATGACCGCTGCGACGACTTCACGCGCCGTGCTCGTTACCGGAGCAACCGGGTTGGTAGGCAATGAGCTGGTCGACCAACTCCTAAAGCACAACGCCTGTGAAGTCGTCGGCGCCAGCCGTCGAGGATCGCGGACGGGCTCGGAGGTGGTCGCCTGGGATATGGCGATCGAACCCCCACCCGCAAGACTGCGGCGACACTGGGGAGCCATCGTCAACGCAGCGGCAAGCACGCGCTGGACGATGAGCCCAGAGGAGGCCACGGCGGCGAACGTCGCTAGCGTCCGCGCCCTAGAGCCGCTTGTGGCCCCAGATACCCACGTGATTCACGTTTCGACCGCATACGCGCTCGGCCTTCGGGGCACCGTCGAGTCAGTAAAGCTCGAGGACTACCGCAACACCTACGAGTGGTCTAAGGCACATGCCGAGCGGGTCGCACGCGAGACCTTCGCCCACCTTACCCTGGTCCGCCCTACGCTTATCGTGGGACGACGCAGTGATGGACGAGCTGCTCGATTTTCCGGCATGTATACGCTGATCCGTGGCCTCACCGTCGGCACCGTGCCGGCAGTCGTGGCTAATCCCCATGCTCGTTTCGACGCGATCCCGGTAGATATGCTCGGCGCGCTGCTTGCCGATCTCGCGACTAAAGGTGATGTCAGCGAGAGATCGGTGCTAACGATCGCCGCCGGCGCAGGGGCACCAACCATCCAGGAAGCGATCACCGTGATTGTGGACTACCTCAACCATTGGCGAGAAGGACATAGCTGTCAATCATTGCAGCATCCACCGATCATTTCGCCAGAGGCCTGGAATCGATTCTTTCGTCCCTTTGTCAGCAAATACCTTACTAATCGACAATTGCTGATCCTGGAGCTGCTGCGCAACTTTGAGCCCTACCTTGCACTTACCGATCCATTGCAACCCGATTACACGGCCGAGGAGATACTGCCTTGCCTGGCAACATCAACCAACTACTGGGCGGAAACAAACCCACGAGTCGCGGCACTCACGCCATCACCGTGGCACGGGTTCGGCAGCGACGTTGCTCAAGCGGCAGAGACAAGCCATGCCTGAAGTAAAAATCAACCTCGAGATCCGGGCACCGATCGAGCGTGTTTGGGATACAGTCGTTCAAATCGAGCGCTATCAGGAGTCGATGGACACCGTCCGTTCGGTCCAGATCATTCATGAAAAGGACGAGCACCAACGCCGGGCTGCTTGGTCTGTTCTGCTCAAGGGCGCGGTCCTCGAGTGGGAAGAGGAAGAGTGCCTCGATCAGGACACCCATACGGTCACCTTCAAGCAGCTTAAAGGGGATCTTGAGTACTTCAACGGCCACTGGGCGCTCACGGCACTTGGGCCAGAGCGTACGCGTGTGGTCTTCGAGGTGGTGTTCGAGATCGGCATCCCGATGCTTGCTGACATGCTCAACCCCGTGGCTCAGCGATCATTGCAGGAGAACTGCACCGAGATGCTGAGAAGCATCGAGCGCGCGGTCGCCGCCGTTGACTGAACCAAGACAGGCAGCCACAGTCATACAGGGGCAAGCTCCGGCCCGGATGACTCTCGCAGCCGTCGGGGAGAACTTTTCTCCGGGAATGGCCCTTACCGCCAAGATCCTAGGCCGTGGCGCGATCGAGGCGACGGCAAGCGGGACAACCGTCGTTCTCTCCGACGGCCGACGACTTCTGGACTTTGGCTCCTATGGGGTCACGCTATTCGGTCACCGCCATCCGACAATTCTGGCTGCTCTCTCTGCCGCACTGGAAGAGATGCCCACCGCAACTCGAATCCTTGCAAATCCCACCACGGCCATGTTCGCGACGAAGCTTCTCCAGCGGTACGCAGAGCCACTGCGCCGTGTTTGGATAGGTAGTGACGGCAGCGATGTCGTCGAGGCCGCACTGAAGCTGGCCCGCCGCGTAACCGGGCGAATGCGCGTGCTGGCCGTCGAGGGGGCATTTCACGGCAAGACACTAGGAGCGTTGGCGCTGACTACCAACCCAGCTTTTCGCACGGGCCTTGAGCCCCTCCTTGGATCAGTCTCCATACTCCCTCGCGATGACTGCGAGGCTGTACTGCATGAGACCAGCCGAGGCGACGTAGCAGCGCTCATCTTCGAGCCCATCCAGGGCGAGGCAGGCGTTCGGCCCTTGGACCCCACGGTGCTGAGGCGCTGGGTAAGCGATGCTCACGCCGCGAGCACCTTTGTGATCAGCGACGAGGTCCAGGTCGGTCTCGGACGCAGCGGACCTTTCTCGCCGTCGATCGCAGCTGGACTGAATCCTGATGCCGTGCTCGTGGGCAAGGCCCTGGGCGGTGGGCTGATGCCGTTGTCGGCGCTGGTCATGACCGCCGCCTTCGCAGCACCATTGATTGCTGATCCGACATGGCACACAACCACTTTCAGCGGTCACCCGCTCGCCTGCGCAGCGGGCACCGCAGCTTTGGCGGTGCTCGACGAAAGTGCTGCCAATGCGAGATTGATTGCCAAGATGCTAGGCGAAGGTCTCGAAGTTCTGGCCCGCGAGCATCCAGATGTGATCCACGAGGTGCGTGGCACTGGCCTGATCTGGGGTATTGAGTTCGTGACTTCTGCAGCCGCCGGAGCAGCGCTCATTGAGCTCGCACACCGCGGTCTGCTGGTCTCGCCTTGTCTCAGCTCGACCAGCACCATCAGGCTGCTACCACCAACAGTTACATCTACCGAACAGCTTGAGAGAGCACTTGAGATTCTCACCACAGCACTCCCCTCGCTCACACCCTACCTTTAGGTTGGTAGTGTCCAGTTGTAAGGCATAGGGGCCTCCTCCCCCACCGCATCCAGCAACTTGATCCAGTCGCGCGCCATCGCAATCGCAGGGAAGTAGCCGTCCGGGGTAAGAATATTGGGCATCTCGCCCACAATCTCATAGACCCTCGTTGTGAGACTGTCACACCGCTTGACTATCTCATCGGCAGGCGCGTCGATCCCACGGATCAATTCCCAGCACGGTTGGCATAGCTCATGCCCTTGGAGCTGCTCAAGCGCCCACGAGCCGCGCATCGCCGGAGAAGGGATCGGTCGCGCGTAGTTGACAGCCACATTCAGTGCGACTGCACACGCCTCTCCGATTCTTCGAGCAGTGAAGTGCACAAGATTCTCTTGTCCGGCCTGTTGGGCTCCGTAGATATCCTCAATAAAGCTACGAACGGGCATCCCGATGATCCAGAGGGCACGACTTCGACACCAGGCATAGCGGCGAGCATCAACGTCAATGGTCCTCATATCATCGCCCCTGCATCTAGCGACGGCCTAAGATCGTCGATTACGACACCCTTGGTCCAGCGCAGGTCCACCAGCCCGTGCTCATGCAGACACAGGCACATAGACAACGCCTCCGCGTCGCACGCACTCAAGTCCCAGATCGCATCAGTCTTCCTTGTTCCAGCCGAGACGAGCTGGTGCCAGATTTTTATCTCTTTTTCATCCAGGCTCCAGAGTGCGCCAAAACCAGGGGAAAGCAACAGCCGATCGGCGCCAATCTCTGCAACTCGTAGGTCTGCATTGGTCCAGTTAGCTGAGGACACCAATGCATCGATACCAAGATCTAGCCCCCACATCTCTACACAGGTGGCGAGCACCCCCTGAACAAACTGCGTGGCTTCTTGGTGTGGAGTCTCCGGCAATTGCCGGAATGGCTCATAGACGGGGGCGAGGTCGCTGGCCTGGTTGGCAAGGCGTTCTCCGAGCCACTTGCCGCCGCTGAACGGTAGCCCCTGATATGCGACGGCCGCATTGAGCGCATCCTCTACTGTCAAACGAGCATTGACAACAGCCGCCACGGCTCGTCCTGCCCGCAACGCTAGTTGGGCCAACAGGGCAGAGGTGCGCATACGTTCGATGTACTCGCGTACAACCAAAGCTGAAGCCACGGTGCAATAGTCTCGTCCCTGAGACTCGATTCCGTCACCGTCGACCACGATGCCAAAGGCAATCCGGTGCAGCAGCTTCAACTCGTCATCATGCTCCATATCGCCAAAGGAGCCGAGCAGCGCCTGGTCGTCCGCAAGCGCGCGCTCGGCACGATCAAAGGAATCCTCAACGAGGCCCAAAGCTAGCTTCCAGACATCAACTCGCAGCGATCCGATGAAGTGCTCAATAGGGACCCTTGAAGACTCAATCGTCGTCGGACCTGTGATAACCAGATCTAGATCACTGAGATGATTCCCGAATCCATAGACGAGAGAGCCGCCCGCGATCACTGTGTCACCCTCATCGCGGAGATACTCGACCTCGCCGAGGATTTGCTCTAGCGATACTCCATGATGGAATCGCTCAACGCATTGTCCAAGGTCCTTTATGGCTTTCGTGTTTTTTGCCATAACGCTGAGTTAGTCGAGTTTTAGCGGCGATCCTTCAAGCGCATCGAGTATCGCCTGTGAGGCACGTATGCGTTGAGGAGGATGAAAGGCGAGTGCACGTGATGCCGAGGCGAAATAGGAGACCTCATCATCCTTGATGAACGAACGGCCGCCAAGGAGCTCCACCGCGGAAGAGACCGACCGGCTAATCGCATCCTGTGCAGCGTAACGGCACAGGAGCGCGTGCACTAGCAGTCTGTCGTTGATGTTCTTCTTCGCATCTATGTCTTGCGCGACCGCGAACAAACTAGACATGGCCGACTCGACGTCTGCGACAATCGCCGCACGGGTGGTGGCCTCGCTCCTGTCGATGGCCAGCATACGCTCCACCAGCGCACTCGCCATGCCCAGATAGGATGCTGTTATCAGCAGCTCGAACCACAAGAAGCTCACGGTTTGGACTCCAGCTGCACCGTCCATGGCTAGTACGAGGTCAGGATCGACCGCCACATCGGTAAGCGTCACCGCGTCACTTTGGGCGCCGGCAAGGATCGAGCTTCCCCAGAAGTCTGAAACTGAGATCCCAGGCGTTTTCGCCGGGATCAATGCAACTGCGAATGTTGGACGGTCATCGGCGCCATCCGCAAACAGCGCGACCGACGCGGTGAGTATGTCCATCGAGTGTGCCAGGCTACAAGGCTTCTTTGAGCCACTAATCAGGACCTTGCCGTTCACTCGGCGTGCTTGCATGGTCGGCGAGAAGACGCCTTGGCTGTGTACGCCCTCCGCAAAGCCCGATGCAAGCAACCGGCGCTGCTCCGCAATCGCCTGGAGCAGCATCCACGCAAGCCGTTGTTCGCCCCGCTGCAGCTCTATCAGACTTGCGACTGAGAAGTGGTGCATCGTGGTTGCTACTGCCAGGGAGGGCGAGCGAGCCCCGATCGCCCTCTGTACGCGGATTGCCGCCGATGCCGACGCACCGTGACCGTTGAGCTCCTGCGGAATCAGCAAGCCTGGGCCTCCAGCCTCACGGAACAACTCCACAGCTGGGCCGTCGCGCACCTCGAGCTTTGTCAACGGCACCGATGCCAATTGTTGATCCAAGCCGGGGAGGAACCGATCAAGGGTATCCCGGTCTTCTGCTAGGAAATCCATCGCAGACTCCTTCTAAGCGGTCCCCTTCGATCCTGGACGGCCATCCTACTACTCGGCCAGTGCCCGCCGCGCCATGAAGAGCTCAGTCGCATACGGCACATTGAGGTCGCCATCACCGTCGACATACTGACCCAGCACATCCGACAAAAGCGCGATTACTGTCTCCTCGCCGTATCTCGTGACAGCTGGTTGCATCTGCGTCGACGAAAGCGCGAGGCCTATCATTTCGCCCAACTTCATCGTGCGCAACCACACTACTCGCACAGAAACTGCTTCGTCAAAGCCCGCGAGCGCTTCGAGCTCGGCGGCAAGAGGCAAGTCCCGATAGTGTCGGCTGTAAGACTCGCCGTGCTCTTCGAGAAATTTCTCGTACGCCTCCAACAGCGCACTCTCGCGCCAGTTTCTATTGTTTTGGAGCAACGCAAGGCAACCACCACTCTGCAGCACCCGACTGGCCTCACGGTAGAAGACCTTTCGCTCGAACCACTGAATAGCCTGAGCCACCAATGCTAGGCTCACCGTCCCATCCGCAAATGGCAAGCTCTCAGCCCGTCCGTCGACAACCGTGACACGATCCTGATCGTCGAGAGCACGTTCGGCCTCGAGGCGCATGTCCCGCCCAGGCTCAACCGCCACAATCTCGATCCAGTCTGGAGCGGTTCGACGTAGCCCCAGGGTGCTGATCCCCGTTCCCGCGCCAACGTCGATTGCCAGGCCGGTCGCTCGCATTGCATCGACGTCGATGAGCACATAGTCCCACAGCCGTTGCATAACCTCAAGCGGATATTGCGGACGGTATCGCGCATAGGCGGTGGAGATCCCGTCGAATGCCGACGTGCCGTTCATACGTGCGGTAGGCCCGTACCGGCGGCAATCTGTGCAAGCAGCCCGCCAGCCGCAACCATGTCAATCAGTGTGGCGTGTATCGCCTCGAACGCCATCGTGTGCTTCTCAGATCGGCAAAGTCCCTGCTCAAGATCGATCGTGATCTGCTCCCCGTCCTCCATAGTGTCGGTGGCAAGAGCTATTGCCGGCACACCCAGGTTCCAGCTATTACGAAAGAAAATCCGTCCAAATGCGGGCGCGATCACTGCTACTACACCAGCTGCCTTCAATGCACTAACAGCTTGCTCGCGCGAACTTCCAATACCGAATATGTCGTCACCTACAACAATTCCCTGCGCGTGACTCGCTCTCAGACGGGGGACTAGCCCAGGCTCGCTGTACTCAAATACGTGCCCTGCAAGCTCGTCTGGATCGGTAGTAGTGTGCTTATAGCGTGCCGGCAAAATGTCGTCCGTTGACACAGTGCCTGAGACTCTGTACACAAGTCCGCTAAGCGTGGAGTTCATCGGTCCATTTCCTCGAGATCTGGAATGTGCCCTAACAATGCCGTAAACGCTGCAACCGCCGGCGAGGAAAGCCATATGCTTGCAGTACGTGCACCCATCCTTCCACGAAAGTTTCGTGCCGATGTCGCGAGCACTCTGTCGTCGCTTGCGGGTACTGTACCTTGTGTGCCAACACAGGCGCCGCATCCGGGCGGCGTGACGAGTGCCCCAGCAGCTACGAGTTGGTCGATGATCCCGGCGCTGAGCGCTTCCCTGTACACTTTGAGTGACCCCGGTGTCACGATGCAATGTACATTGCGCGCAATCGTTTGATCACGAACTATCGTGGCAACCTCAGCGAGGTCATCTAGACGTCCATTTGTACACGTTCCGATAAAAACGTAGTCAATCACTTGCCCTGCACACTCGTTCAACGGAACAGCCCTGCCAGGCTCATGCGGCCGTGCCACCATCGGGGGCAGACCCTCAACGTCTAGCTTGAGAACACGCGCATCCTCATCGCTCTTGGGACTGAGATCAGCGAGATCCCTGCGATCACGGTTTTCTGGAAGAAAGCAGCACTTACAACCAAGCTCGACACCCATGTTGGCAACCGTCGCAGCACTGTCCAAGCTGATGCTGTTGAACCATTCACCGTACCATTGGACGGACTTATATAGAAATGGCTTCTGACCGAACGTGGACAGAGCGTACAGCACAACATCCTTCGATCGCGCAGCTCTACTTGGTTTACCTGCAACACTGATCCAAATAGTCTCTGGCACGCGCAACCATGTTTGACCTGTCACCATCGATGCAACGATGTCTGATGCTCCCATGCCGAGCGAGAGACACTGCACGACCCCACCTGTGCACGTGTGTGAATCAGCTCCTACTACGATCGCGCCCGGCTGATAGATGCCCTCCTCAAGAGCCACAACATGACTAATGCCGCGTCCCGCGCGATACACTTGCAGGTTGAACTCGTGCGCGAACGCTTCTGCTTCTCTCAGCCGATCCGTCATCGCTTCTGCCGGCGAAAGTACGCTATGGTCGAAGAAGACACTAATCCTTTTTGGGTCGAAGACTCTGTAAAAAGCGTGTTGTGACATTAGACGACGTACCGTGGGAGTGTTGCCGTCCTGTAGATATACGTGGTCAACAGGGACTGTAACTAGCTGGCCCGGCCGGAGCTCGGCAATCCCACTTCGCGTTTTGAGGATGTCTTCGATGGCTGACATCAGTTGCTTCTGACGCTCGCAAGGATCTCGATAAGGCGCGTCGCGTCGACAGACTTCCGCGATCGCACCGCCCACTCTCGACTAAGTTCCAGACACTTCGCAATCTCATCCTCGGTCGCGGGTATATTCGCCTCGCTTAGCATCTGCCGGACGAGTGCTCGTCCGGAATGCTTCCCAAGCACCAACCGCCGTGTGCCGCCTACGTCAGATGGAGCAAATGCCTCAAACGCCTCGCTGTCGCGCAGCATTGCGTTAACGTGAATTCCTGACTCGTGGGCAAAGACATTCTCGCCGACAATTGGTTGCCACGGAACAGGGGTGACGTCGGTCAGCTCTGAGACAAGATTACTAAGCGGCCTCAGATACGTAGGATCGACTCCGAGGTCGATGCCGTACAAGCGCTGTAGCGCCATAACGACCTGTGCTAGATCCGGCATGCCTGCGCGCTCGCCGATTCCGTTGACAGTCACATGGAACCATCGCGCCCCGGCCTTCACGCCCGCAAGCGTGTTTGCGAGGGCCAGACCGTAGTCATTATGCGCATGGCACTGTACTGCAATGCTGCACACGCTTGTCACAGCCTCAACTCTGCGAGCATACTCCTCCGGCCCTAGCGCACCAATGGTGTCGGAGAGACGGAGCCGATCAGCACCAGACTCAGACACCACGCACGCATACTCTTCCAAGAAGCCAAGGTCGGTGCGCGCCACATCCTCAGCGCTGATCGACACGAAGGCGCCCTTTCCCTTGGCGACCGCGATCAGGATACGCGCCTGCTCCAGGAGCCATGCACGGTCGCGACCCACACTCGAGCGTAGCAATCGGTCAGAGGCAGGTAGTCCTATATGAATGGCTTGAAATCCAAGGTCAAGCGACTGTTCGACGTCGGCGCGCACTCCCCTGTTCCAAGCAACCAGCGTCGCTGGCGATTCCACAGACATCAGCTTCTGCAGTGCCCGCAGCTCCTCTCCGCCCATAGCCGGTATGCCTGCCTCGATCCAGCGAACGCCCGCCTCAACCAGGAGGTCATGGACTCGTATCTTGTCGTCAACGCTGAAAGCCACCCCCGGTGTTTGCTCTCCATCGCGTAGCGTCGTGTCCTCAAGTATGACGACCTTGTCCGGCCCGCTCATTGATAAAATCCCACCAGACTTCCCACCCCAGACGCGAATGCGTTGTACTTCAGTAGGGTGTCGATGACGTCACACGTATAGAGTACCTTGGTCGGTCGATCGGGTCGGACGCCGTACCCGCCATCGCTTGCTTGCACAGATCCTAGCCATGCTATTCCGCGATCAGCTGCAGTGACCACATCCTCTCGCAACTCGTTCCCGCCGGGTACCCCAACCGCCAGCATCATACTTCGCAGCGCATCACACGTGGAATCAACATCTCTTTTGTCCCAATGCCCTTCCTCATCCTGATGCTCCAAAAGTCCTGCTATCGCACGACCGATGTCCTTACTCCCTTCGTTGTATAGGGCGACCTTCTGGAGTAGGTGTGCCGTAATCTCGACCGGAGAAGACGTCGGTTTGTGGTACCACAGGCCATCGCTCGCGCGTGCCTCAGCTACGAAGCTCATGCCCCGTCCAAGCGCCTGCGCATAGGCAGCGCAACGATACGGTTCCCTAATAGCGAAGATCAGGGTTCCAACCGACACGCTTGTGGCATCCAAGCGGTGCCACCGTCTGTCACTCCACCCTCCGTCTATCTCCTGCTGTGCAACAAGAAAATCAAGTGCGCGTTCAATAGCCTCACACACGCGCTCGTCATTGAGCATACGATTGGCACGCAGGAGCATCTGACAGCAGAACGCCGAGCTCCGCACCTGACTCTGCGTCTCGTCTCGCCTGTCGCCCCAGCCACCATCCTCGTGCTGGGCGGCGCATGCAGCTTCAACCTCGGTCCTGTGTTCCCCAATGCGCTCGCCTTGGACCCATACCCGCATGAGATGGTTAAGCGTCTCGAAGTCGACATCCTTAGTCGGCGTCCATTGCTCTTCATGATCCACAACGTACCGTTCGGCCCGGCCCAGCCATAGATCAGTTTCCACCTTCACTCCTTCGACCACCTACAAGGTGGCCAGCACTTGCCCGAGTAGTCCGCGCTTGCCTTCGCTCCGCAACGGCAGCACCGAACCACGCATCCCGTTCCTCAGCCTCGGCCGTGCCCACAAGAGCCAGCACCTCATTGATCGAGACGATACTCGGCTCGGTCTCACTCGTCGAGCCTGCGGCTACTATCTCACTCAAAGCCGTTTGCATCGCCTTAATTGCCGCTCTGAGGGACTGGTTCGCGTAGATCACTACTGCGATGCCCGCTTCCTCGAGCTCCTTGAGAGTTACCTCCGGATAGGTGGTGGGCACCGCTATTAGTGGCAACTCACCGCCACGTTCGCGCCACCGAGCTGCGAAGTCAAATACTTGATGGGGCGTACGCGCCTTGGAGTGTACCAACAGCGCGTCAGCCCCTGCTTCGGCGTAGAGCTGGCCTCGTTCGAGCGCGTCCTCTAGACCAGCGCCCGCAATGAACGACTCTAGACGCGCAACCACAACTAGATCGCGGCCATGCTGTGCCGCCTTCGCAGCGGCGAGCTTGGTCGCAAACTCCTCCGGGTCCGCCAAGCGGTGTCCATC
>Ga0210402_10005929_pt1 | contig 10864 bp, 15 predicted proteins | sample IncBWC7MmetaG_FD_161055 | JGI IMG/M metagenome (GOLD analysis project Ga0210402, IMG submission 161055) | Forest soil microbial communities from Barre Woods Harvard Forest LTER site, Petersham, Massachusetts, United States - Inc-BW-C-7-M | ecosystem: Environmental > Terrestrial > Soil >... | reverse complement strand
ACCTGGGAGATCGCCGCGCCGATCGTGAAAGATTATCCGGTCTATAACTTCAAGACTGAGCTTCGGCTGACGATCAATTTCTGAGCCTACGTGGCAGGCATGCCGCAAACAATGACTGCTCTTGGCCCTCGGCATGTGGCGTGCTTGCCACAGCTCAAAAAATTCGTTCGGAAAAGCGAATCCACACACAATCAATGCACGAAATTAGTGCAAAGCTGCATACTTCGCTACCTTTACTACGCGAATTTTTGCGTTCGGGCTTCTTGAACTGGAGATCAACATGAATAGACCCCTCACAGTAATTGTCACCTCTATGGCTGCAGCACTCACGACGTGCGGATTTGCTTACGGGGCCGATCTAACACCCGCACCGGTCTACAGACCCGCGCCAATAATGTCGCCGGTGCCCGCTTACAGCTGGACCGGAGTCTACGTTGGCGTGAACGGCGGCGGCGCATGGGGTAGCCAAGACCCCCTCAATCTCATCACCAACCGCTTTGATCATTTGTCTACTAGCATTTCCGGTGGACTGTTCGGTGGAACGATTGGGGCCCAAGTTCAAGTCAGCTACGTCGTGCTAGGCTTGGAGGCAGACCTCGACTGGGCGAACATCAAGGGCTCGACGAGCGTCATCCCGACAGTCGGGGGGATACCAGTCACCGCATTTCCGATCAACGCGGAGACGAAGATCGATTGGGAAAGCACGGCAAGGCTGCGCGCAGGCTGGGCGGTCAATAACGTGATGGCCTACATCACCGGAGGCTTGGCGTTGCAGGGGGCCAAGACCACCTTGACGACCCCGCTCGGGCCAGTTTGCGGCGGGATTTTTAGCGGCTGCAGTGGTACCGATCGCGCAATCGGCGCGGCGCTGGGAGCTGGCATAGAGTATGGATTTACTCCAAATTTGAGCGCAAAACTCGAGTATCTGTATATCACCGGTGTTTCACTCGAAATCTCGCATACCAGCGAGATACGAGCGGGTCTGAACTACCGTTTTATCGGATTTTAATGCTTCCCAAGGAAATGGGTACATAGGAAGCCGCGGACTTTTGCGTCGTATTTTCGCGTGCCCGCGGCAGGCACAGCAGCCGGCCCCCGGCGCAAAAGCTCCTCCAGCAATACCGCCGACGAGGTGATCGAATGAGCGGGCCGATGTCGCCTAGTGGCCCTGAACGTCAGTTCACCGTCGCGCCGCAACTGTGAGCCGCTAGACGTCCATGTCGACCGCGCCGACGGCGTCAACGCTCCCCGACGACTTTCAGCCGGTAGCCGTCGATGTTCGCGTAATGTCGGCTTAGCCCCTAACACCGGAAGTATCGCATTCACGTCACGGGGTGACGGGCGCGTCCCGCTCCCTTTCTAAACACTCTCCGCGGTTGATCGCTTCAGCCCGCGGTAAGGCTTCTGAAACGCCATTACATCGAAGTGGCGGTACGCTGCGTCAAACACAAACTTCATCTTGCTCGCGAAGCGACGCCGCAACCGCCGGTGCGCGAGCGCTGGAAGTACCGCCGCGTCGTCAAAAGGGCGACGATGATTGAGGACGACGACTGCGCCGCGGGGAGCGAGCATGGTGTAGATTCTATTGGCGAGCTGAGCTAAGTGGTGAGCCGGTATGTAGTAGGCAAGCTCGGAGACAATGACTAGGTCGTACGTACCCCTGGGCATGTCCCGCGGGACAGTGGCGCGGCGAAAGACAACGTGGTTTGCGCTCTGCATGCGTCTTGCCGCTTCCCGGAGCGCTGTTGGTGAGCCGTCCACGGTGAGTAAACCGGAGACTAATAGGCGCGGGTAAAAACATGAAGTGGGCTGAAAATCTCGGACTATATTCTCGACTCGCGCAATTGCTGCATCCCACTCCGGGGAACCCTCAGGCGGGATCGCTGCATCAGACGGTAGCGGACTATCGCAGACGTTCCGGTAAGCAAAAACCCGAAGAATTTTGCCGGGTGGCCAAACACTCGATAGGCGAGGTGGACATCGCCGCTCTTGGCGTAAGGCTCGCTGCTGCTATGCCATAGAGGCGATCACGAAGCGAGGGTTCGACTTGGCGTCCCAGTCTTGATCAACCGGCGACGCACGCCTTGGGGGTGCTCGCAAGGTGAGCGTGGTGTGGACCGGTTCCAACCCGGCGATCGCGGCGGGTCTCGAGTCGCGAGGCATCTGTGTCGCCGACGCGCGGCGCGCAGGGTGATCCTGGCAATGCCGTTCGCGCTCGATGGCGCGAGCGGCCGGACCACGATCGAGAGCTGCGGCCGTCGGCATCAGATCGCCTTTAGCGCCACATGGTGCGGCAAGCTCCGCAGATCGAGCACATCGAGATCGCGGCCGAAAAAACCGGAGTGCATGATTTCGAGCCGCTGCTAACGGCAACGCTGGAACGATTTGCCCACAAGTGATGGCGCAGATGCAGAAAACGCCTCGTCATAGGGCGAGGCGTTGTTAGTTTACTTAGCTTTGGTTTTTGTCAGCGAATGTTAGTGGCACATTTCCCGATATCTTCGGCAATTACCCATGCCTTCTTCGCCTAACTGGCCCTTGTGGACGCACGCCTGCCGCAATTCCGCGCAACGCCCTTCACCGTAGCGATTGTAGTAGTGGCGATGATAACCTGGGCCGACTCTCACGCCTCCAGGCCCGACTTCAACGTCAACCTGTGAGAACGCAGCTGAAGTAGGAAGGGCAAAGAGAGCAGCAGTGAATATGGCAAGAACGTAAGGACGCATTGATTTCCTCCTGATGATCCTTGCCATGGCAACGTTAGAGGACAGCAAATTGTTCCTCCTTTTCCACTTCCATCCTATCCCTGCTCGTCGCCACGGTGACCGCCATGATCAAGGATGCACTTGCGCTGAACCATAAGGAGCGTCGCTCGAGCGACCGCGCCTAACCGCGTAGTCGAGAAAGGTGGATTAGCTCCGGCTATGCTCACCTTTTTGCGGAGTTCACAGCCGCACATCACCGGGAGAGGGGGGAGCTTGTAGGAAGAGACCGCGACGGGCGTTGCGTTGTCAATGTCTCCCTACCCTGGATACCATCCATGTCTGACGTGATGGCGATTGGCATCCAGTAAGTTGTCCCGGTCTCTTCATCTAATCAATTCCAACGGAGAAATCCCGTTGCCGCACGATCAATGAGAGCCCTCGAAAAACCCCTCCGGGGTAGTGTCAGTTATCGAAAACGGAACCGCCATCGCGGGGGGCGGTTAAGAATCATGCCCTTCGGTGTTTCGGGGGATGAGAGTGGGAGACAATGCGCATCGCGGAAGTAGCGCCGCTGGCGGAGAGCGTACCCCCGAAACTCTATGGGGGCACTGAGCGGGTGGTGTCCTGGCTTACCGAGGAGTTGGTGGATGTGGGCTGCGATGTCACTCTGTTTGCCAGTGGTGACTCCTTGACAAGCGCCGCTCTCGTCCCGGCCTGTCCACGTGCCCTGCGGCTCGATCGCCCAAGGCCAGATCCATGGTCCGCTTACGCGGCTCTCCTTGACGCGATTGCGGACAGGGCAAAAAGCTTCGACGTGATCCATTGCCATACCGATTGGATCCACATCCCAATGTTGCGTCGAGGTGCGGTTCCCTTCGTCACGACGATGCACGGGCGGCTTGATCTGCCGTACCTTCCCCTGGCGGCCGGGGGCTTCAAGCATGCTCCACTGATTTCGATTTCGGACTCGCAGCGTGGGCCGCTATCTGACTTCAACTGGATCGCGACGGTTTACCATGGCCTACCTCCCGACCTTCTTTTACCGCAAACGCGGCCCGCCAAGAACTATCTGGCATTCCTGGGCCGGATTGCCCCTGAGAAAGGTCCCGACGCCGCCATCCGAATTGCTCGAACTGTCGGTCTTCCGCTCCGTATAGCAGCAAAAATACCACGCTCGGAAAGCCGGTATTTCAAAGAGCACATCCGGCCGTTTGTCGATGGTAGTCGCGTCGAGTTTGTTGGGGAGGTTGATGACGCGGCGAAAGCAGATTTCCTCGGAAATGCAGCCGCTCTTCTCTTCCCAATCGATTGGCCAGAACCATTCGGGCTAGTAGTGATTGAAGCCATGGCTTGCGGCACCCCGGTAATCGCTTGGCGTCGCGGATCAATTCCCGAGATTATAGACCATGGTGTGACCGGGTTTATCGTCGAGAATGAAACAGAGGCTGTCGAAGCAATTAGCACACTTGACCGATTGGATCGTCGCAATATCAGACGGGTATTTGAGCAGCGGTTTACGGCCCAAAGGATGGCCCAGGAATACTTGCACTGCTTCGAAAACTTGGCCTCGAGAGGTGATACGTAAGCTGCTTCGTGCGAGTGCGCGGCGCGCGATCCTGAACCTTTAGTCTTCCGCTGATGATAGGGCTTCCCGGAGCAGTTCATGCGCGCGCGTCACTCGCTTTTGTGCTTGTGTCATTGCCAACGAGGTACGCCATAGCTCCGAGACGCTGGCATCCCAGGCATGAAGCGCGGCGTCGAGCGTTAATTGAGCCGCCTCCAACTCCGCCTTCGCCTCGTCCACCTTCGATCGGCTCATGTTAATCGCGGTCTTGTTCTCACCCCTTTGACGGCTCGCGATTTAGGGTCCGATCTTGGCCGTTCAAGGCCCCATAAAAAGTCCAGATTCGCCCGGCGGCGACGTCGACCGATTTGGCTCGCGCCTTCGAGGCTCTCCGCCTCTTCGTCGGCGACATCGTTGCCTGTCTCGACCGCGACGGGTGACGTCGTCACGCAACGGCGTTTTCGCCCGCTGTTGCGGTGTCACTCAGGCGTTTTTGCCCGCTGTTGCGGTGTCACTCAGTCGTCCGGGAAGTAGTGCTGCACCGGCTTCGGCTCCGGCGGCTTCGCCGGCAGATGCGTCAGCACCCAGCGCCCGTTTACCACGGCGACCTCAGGCTTATCGCCCTCGAGGAAGACCCGGTTCTCGTCCCAGCCCGTTGACTTGGCAGCGAATTTCCCCTCCAGGCCGAGCTCGAGGTGAATTTTCCGCTCGTCGGTCTTGAGGATGATTCTGCGGTTCGCGCGCTGCCATAAAGCCCCCAGGGGGTGGTAACAAAACTCGGAACCGGCGTCACAGGGCGAATTGGGCCCGTCTGTGTTGCACCGTCACAACGCGGCCTGAGACGACAATCTGGGTGGTCACCGGAGCTACCCTCATACCCTTCGGTGATGGTCTGCGCTCCGGCGCGATCTTGCCGGCGAGCCGCGCCAGGAGCCAAGCGGCTGGAGGCGCTGCCGGCGACCCGGCTCCGCGCAACGTCGCTGCACCGGGTTGCCGAACAGGCCGGGGGACGGTTCACCCAGGACAGGACGCCCACCTGCTCAAGGGCGCGGATCGCCTCCTACACCGTGCTCCTGGCGCAGCCGGCGGCCTCGGCGATCGCCTCGTATGACGGGGAATCACTTGCCGGTCGCGGCGTTGTGGAAGCGCCAGAGCCGTTCGTGATCTCGATTTGCATGGGGGATTCCCGGATGGCGACCAGCAAGGAGCGCGTGGCGAAGATGCGGGCGCGGCGCAAGAAGGGGCGTCTCGTGATCTCGGTCGAAGTGGACGAGGCCGACCTGCGCGAGATTGCCGTGGCGGGCTACGAGGACACCACATCGACGGACCGAGAGGCCCAGAGCAAGGCCGTCAGTCTGTTCTTGTCGGACGCCGTCAACGTGTAACGCGGTTACATTCAGCGCTGTGACGCCGCTAGCAGGCGATCGCGGTTCTTGCAGAACACGGTGGCATCCCATACCGCCTCATCGGCCGACCGTCCGACGAACCAGCGGAACAAAAGATTGTAGTCGAGCTGCTCCATCAGTTGCCGTTCAGAGCGCACCGTGTAGAAGGCCTGCAGCAGCAATGCACGCAGTAATCGCTCCGGCGGGATTGATGGTCGACCATCGCGCGCGTACAGCTTGTCAAAGTCCCGCGACAATCCCGTCAGCGCTGCGTCGGTCAATATGCGGATCGCCCGGAGCGGATGATCCGCCGCTATCCGCCTCTCTAACCGGTATGTAGCTGAAGAAAGCCTCCGATCGATCATCTTCGCCGCGCATGGCAATCCTTATTCCAAAGGAATCACGCACATGCACAGAATCACACTCCAGCCGATTGGTCCGTGCAGAATCTCTTCACCACAAGAAGTTTTAGTGACGATGGAGTATTGAATATTCAAGGGGCCTGCGCGATAGGGCTTAATCTTGAACGCCCCAGCAAAAGGACTCCCCATCATGTGCAAAGGCACAATGGCGCGCGTGCGATCAGATCCGGAGCAGCTTGCCGCCGCTCAGTCGTGATGGCACCCCGCGATCACCGGGGCTCGCCGAGAAGCGCAACTAACAAAGTTTCTCTAGGTCTTTCCCGACACTCCCATTCCCCATTTGAATTGTAAGTGCCCGAATAAGGCTCCAACAGGGCGGGCTGGGGAAATACTGCGAGTGAATGTGGCCCGATCCGGTCACATCCGGAGGATGCTAAATGCTGCTTGCACCGAGTGCCCTATTCAAACATGAAATCAGTATCTCGTCGCTAAACGGTTTGGCAAGAAAGCCGATCGCGCCGGACGCAAGCGCCTGTGCCCGTGCTTTCATTTCCGGAAAAGCGGTAACGAAAATGATCGGGAAGTGATGACCTTGTGCAATCAGTTTGCCCTGCAACTCTATCCCATTCATGCCCGGCATCTGCACGTCGCTAATCAGGCACTCGGTGTCATCCAACCGGTTCGATTTCAAGAACGCTTCAGCGGATGCAAATTGGAGCACTGCATACCCAAGAGATCGAATGAAGCTCGCCGTCGCGTGGCGAAACGGATCGTTGTCATCGACAATTGCGATCACAGGCATCGCCACTCAGCTTTCCGCGTGAGTGAATTCTAACAAAGATATAGCGTCTTAAACAGAAAACTCAGACATATAGGCCTTTCAAACAGAAACGTGTCGAGACGGTGACGTCGGCCTTCGATTGGATCTAAACTACACCAAAGTATAGGTAGCATTACTTTGTGCGCCGGATTGCCAACGTATCCGCCTTCCTCACCAAGTCGGCGAGAGTTTTAGCTCCCATTTTCTGCATTACGTTGCCACGATGGACCTTTACGGTAACCTCGCTGACTCCGAGTTCCGCAGCAATTTGCTTATTGAGGAGACCGCTAGTTACCCGCGCCATAACCTCCTTCTCGCGAGGCGAAAGGCTTTCGAAGTTTGCCCTTAGCTCCGACGCCGCCTTCTCGCTCTCAATCCAGGATCGTGCGCGCTCGAGTGCCACCTTAATGGCATCCAAGAGGTCCTGGTCGCGAAATGGCTTGGTTAGGAACCCGACAGCGCCGGCCTTCATCGCCTTGACCGACATCGGGATATCGCCGTGACCGGTGATAAAGATAATGGGAATGAAGGCGTTGGCCTTTGCAAGTTCGGCCTGAAAATGCAACCCGCTCATGCCGGGTAGGCGTACATCGAGGATCAAGCAACTTGGACCACCGGTGCGTTTGGTCGCTAAAAACTCAGACGCGGACGCGAATACTTCAACCCTTAGCCCGACAGAACGGGCCAAGCTGCTGAGGGCGGCGTGCACCGACGCATCGTCATCTATGACGAAAACGACGGGGAGGACTTTCGCCGCTGTCGGCGTCGGCGTCATTAGGTTTCCTGAAACTAGCGGCACATTCCGCGGTATCTTTGACAATAGCCCATTCCATGCTCGCCTAGCTGTTGCTAATGAAGGCAAGCCCGCCGCAATTCTGTGCAGCGTCCTCTTTCTTAGGGATTGTAGTAGCGGTGGTAGCTAGGTGTCCTACCTTGACGCCCTCCGCGGTTGTCCGCAGCCCTCAGCGGAGAGAGGCGAGGGTCTGGGCGTCTCAGAACTCGCCAATCCCCGGCGAAGTCGACATGGCAGCCCTCGCGTCACGATGACGAAAGGAGATCGGGCACATGCTCGCCTCGGCGACAATCTCGATCATGGAGGTCCCGGTGGCGACGAGCAGGGAGAGGATGGCGGCGCACCGCGAGCGACGGTACAAAAGTCTGCTTCAGCGCACGGTCACGATCGCCGAAGCCGACCTCGCCGCGATTGCCAGTTGCGGCTATCCGGAGGTGAAGTCCGACGACAAGGTGCGCGCGGCCCAGGCGCTCGGCCTCTTATCATCAGCAACCCCGTTGCCTGTCTGGACCGCAACGGGTGACGTCGTCACCGTGACAGCGTCACAGCCGGTGACGTACTCGGTATCGAAATAGTGCCGTACCGGCTCGACCGCCGGCCGCGGCCCAGCCGGCATGTGGGTCAGCACCCAGCGCCCGTTCTTGAGTGCGACCTCGAGCTTGTGCCCTCAACGAAAACCTATTCTTCATCCAACCGCTTGATGTTGGCGCCGAATTTCCCCTCGTGCCCGAGTTCAGACAAATGTCGCGCTCTTCGGTTTTGAGGGTCATCTGCGGTTCGCGCTTGCTCATGTCCCCCCCCGGGGGGGGGTGGTACCGAAATTCATCGACGATCTGCCGGACATCGCTTTCGGCGCTCAGACGGCGCTCGCCTATTCGGAGAACACCGCCGCCACCGGCGGCACGCTGACGCTGACTGACGGCCGCCATGCCGCAAGCATCGCTCTGCTGGGCAATTACATGGCCGGAAGCTTTGCTACGACAGCAGGCGGTCATGGCGCCGCGTTGATTTCCGGCACGCCACAAACCGACCAGCAGCCTCTGTTGACCCATCCGCCTCACGGGTGACGGGCCCCGCCTGGGGGCCGACCGGCAGGAAAAGGTCTTGAGGGCACTGCAAGCCCACCCACTATAGGCCGGGCCGAAGAGGCACCCATGCCAGCGTAGTCCACCATATGATGCCCCACCGGCCGTCCAGGCCCTGGGAACAGTTTCAGGGCACCGTCCTCTCGACGGAGGGAGAGCACCGCGGCGACCTCTACCGAGCGAACGACAGCCCCGCGGGAACGGGAGCGCCGCGGAATTCGGAGATTCACGATCGACGTGAGCTAAGGACGGTCTCCGCGTGATTGCGGAGCACGGCTACGAAGGCGCTGACGGGTGCGGACATTCACGAGAATGATACAAATCCCCGCCGTTCCAGTCGGGCCCTTTTATTTCTTGCCCCACCAGTCGAAGATGCCGCCGATGCGCCCGCCAGTGTCGAACGCTTTCTTCTGCTTCGCGTCCAGGCTGTCATAAAACGCCTGAAGCTTAGGCTCGACTGCCTTCAGGCCGGCAAGCTTGGTTTCCGCCATCTTTTCGGCGAACGCCATTCGGCCCAGCGTCGTAGAAAGATCTGTCTTGTCAGCGCATAGCGACGCCTTCGCCGAAACGTCGGCAGACGCAGACGCGTCGCTCAAGTCTTTCAGCGCCGCTTTTTGGGGCTCGGTGAGATTAAGTCGCTTCGCCAAGCGACCGGTGTCGGCAGCAGGCGTCGCCTCGCTGCTGCAAATCGCCTTAATCATTCTCGTCTCAAGCCACGTGCCTTGAGCGCGCGCCGGCGTCGTGGCAAAGCCCAGGATGGCAAGGAAAATCAGGATCGCTGAACGCACGATAGACCTCCCCCTTTCGCGAGGCGCCGGACATCGAACTGTAGTCGCCAACTCGAGTTCGGCGCAAAAATCGCGGTCGCGCAAGAATCATAATGCCCCCCAACTCCACGACACCCCAACGCTCGTACAGAAGAGCTTCGAAGAGAGCGTGCTGGGACCTCTCGCAGCGGCGACGCTCCGGGAACAAATCTTCTTCCCGGCTCTCAACCGGGATGACGCCGTCGCCACGGGCAGCAGATTCGAGTTGCAATGTCTCTAATCTGCGCCGTTCGCTCGGGTGTTGCGGCAAATGGATCGCGCCCTTGCTGCTGCAGAAACATTACCTCAATGGCCCCTTCGGCGAACGATGTGGTTTCCAGCGTCATTGATTGAGGCCCTTCCGAGTTCAATCGCACTGGTGTCAGGTCATCTTCGACGGGTAACCCGCGGGACGCGGTCCACGGTTCAAACCACGCCTGACGAGCTCGTGCCATGCAGCCTCGGCATCGTCGGCGTAGGAAAAAAGATCGAGATCGGTCTGTGCTATCATTCCTTCCTCGACGAGCGTCGTAAAATTGATGACGCGACTCCAATAGGGTTTGTCGACGAGAACGACGGGGATGGCGGGCATCTTGGCGGTTTGCATCAGCGTTAGTAAGTCGAAGAGCTCGTCGATAGTGCCAAATCCTCCCGGAAAGACGACAAGTGCGTTCGCTCGCATGGCAAAATGAAGTTTCCGCACGGCGAAATAGTGGAACTGAAAGGTCAAGTCCGGGGTCGAATAAGCGTTGGGTTCTTGCTCGTGCGGCAGCCCGATATTGAAGCCAATGGACGGCGCCCCAGCTTCCGAGGCTCCACGGTTTGCGGCTTCCATAATGCCGGGACCGCCGCCGGTCGCGATCACATTGTCGCGGACCCCGTTGCGCGGCCGGAGCGCCCCCCCTCGCTCGGACGCGATCCGCCCAAAGCGCCGCGCCTCTTCATACCACCGCGCCGATTGGTCGCCGGAGCGCGGCACCGCCCGCGGTGGCAGCGGCGCCGTAGACTCGGCTTCATCGGCACTCCCTCGCGGCAGCACACGCGCGCTCCCGAATACGACGATGGTCGAGCGTACGACCCAGGCGCGCAGTCGTCCCTCTGCCTTTTCGTACTCAAGCTGCAGCCGCACCCCACGCATGGAGTCGCCGAGCAGAAAGTCCGGATCGAGGGCTGCCAACCGATAGGCAGGCGAATTCTTCTGACCTGCATTTTCGTCCATTGCGGTTCCAATAGTTTCATATCCATCACGCCAGAAAGGTGATCCTTTTTGGCGACCGGCCCGCCGGGGCCTCTGAACCCGCCGAACAGCATCGCCGCCGCCAGCCGACGTCGCCGACATACTCG
>Ga0210402_10005928_pt1 | contig 10866 bp, 12 predicted proteins | sample IncBWC7MmetaG_FD_161055 | JGI IMG/M metagenome (GOLD analysis project Ga0210402, IMG submission 161055) | Forest soil microbial communities from Barre Woods Harvard Forest LTER site, Petersham, Massachusetts, United States - Inc-BW-C-7-M | ecosystem: Environmental > Terrestrial > Soil >... | reverse complement strand
AGCCGGCAACCTCGAATGCGGAAACGATGTTGTTCGAGTTCTTGTAGCTGTAGAGATCAGTGTATTTCTTGACCGTACCCGTATCGATATCGGGCAAAAAGATTGCCCTGAACCGGCCGTTATTAATCGACATTGCGCGCGAATTCCCGGCGGCGATCACCTCGGGATCCTCGGCCCATCCCGGCGTAATAACCGTGCCAGGTACAATCGCAGTCACCCCATAAACTTTCTCTAAGACTTCCAGCCCGGTGTAATTGCCGTTTACATCGACCCCGCCAATGATCGTATCCTTGGTGACCTTAGTGAGATCCGGAGTCGAATACATCAAACCCACAGTCGTCTCGGCATACATCGGCGAGCTTTTATACGCGGTCAACGTTGCCGTTTTAAGCGTCGCATCGTCATAGGCAAACTCGAAATCCGTGCCCTCGACATAATTAACGCTCCCGGTCCCGGTCACAATCAGGGAAGCCAGAATCACTTCGTCTTCAATATCGACTATGCCGGCCGTGACCGGCACAGAACTAATCGATTTCGCCTTACAATCGGTGAACGGATCATAAGGGTTGATCACGATCAAAGGGGATTGATTCCCCTCGATAAACATCGCATCGTAAACTTCGCAGGCGGGGTATCCGATCCAATCACTGGACTCGCCCAATTGCGTTGTGAAATCGCTCGCGATCTCGCATAGGACCGGCCGGTTAACGACGCTGGCGTAGCCGCCGGCTTTCCAGGTAAATCCGTCAAGCGAATGAACAGGCGCGACCGCTACGGCAACAATCGCACCGGAATCGGCTCGCACCACCGGGCGCAACGACGTAGGAACATCCGAAACGATTACACCGCGAGGATTAGCAGTAGTTGTAGGCATAAAGGAACTTTCCTAGAGTCTTCGTTTGATTGGCGGTCCGGATCGGCGCGCCGGTTGCGTTTTAGGCCGGCCACGCAGAGAAAGCGGAGAAGCGCCAGGCGGCAACGCCTTGGTAAACTCGCTATGATTCACGAATTGCGAAGCGAACGCCGGCGAATCGGCGATCAAGACTTTAATGTGATCGGGGATCGCATCGGAAGTTGTCCAGCGCATGTTCGGGTAAAGCCCGAGCGCTTTGTTTGTTTTCCCGGTGTAAACGACAGCTTCACTCATTCAGATCCTAAATACGTTTTGAGCGAAGCTTACTTCCGCTCTCTAACCGGGAACCGGCCGCAGGATCAGTTTCTCTTTTTCGATCACATCATAGGGTGCGGCATTCGGATCGGGCGTTTGTACACCTAAATGTACTTGTACACCGGCAACGAAGTATGGAAAAAAATCTTTGGACGGATCCTCGACCAGAGTCCATGTCACCGGCTCATCGAGCACCGGGAACGCCCGGGCAATCGTGCGGGCCTCATAAATCCCGGTCACGATATTGTTTACCAGGTTCATGCAATCCCGGTAGCCTTGCCGGGAAAGATCATCGTCCCAGACCAGAACGATACAATCAATTGCCACCTCGCCTTTAAGCCGGCGATATGTTCCATGTGAAACACGCACCGCGATCGCTGGCGCCTTGTTTTGCATCGGCATTTGTGGGCCCGCCTGATAGGACGGAATAAACCCTTGCACGACCTCGACCGGCACCGGGTACTTCCCGCGGTCAACCGGGCTTTTGAGCCGATAATCCTGTACCCAAAGCGCGATCTCTTGAGTCAACGCAGCTTCAGCATCTAACGGAGTGAACCTCATTTACTTGCCAGTAAATACGAAACGTAATGATCAAGCCGTTGCTCGACTTCATCCTCGACAATCTTCTGCCATTTCGGTTCGACCTTCGGGTTCTCGAGCATTTGCGGGATTGATAGCCCGGTAATCTCCCGGATTCGTAACCGAGCCGTGCCATCGATCCGACCGAACACACCCGAATGGCCACTTTTCATGCCGGCCATGAATGCGTGCGGCAAACCCGAATACCGGCCGCGGATTTCTTCGAAGCGCACCCCAGCCGGATTCAGATCGACCGCCTCGAAATCTGCGACCGGGAACTTGTAGCTTTCGATGTGAAGTAGCCCGAACAAACTACCCGGGGAAGCATAAGCCGGGAACTCGCGTTTCAAGCCGGCCAAGATCACCCCGCTCTTGAGGTTATAGACCGCCCCAATCGCTTTCTTTATCTCGGTGCGTGCTTTCCTTAAACCGTCATTGATCGCCCGGGAAATCGCCACCCGGGCGCCGCCAGGGATCTTTTCGAGCGCATGCTCGGCTTGCTCGATCCCGCGAACTTTGATGCGAACTTCCACCGGCATTAAATCAGATCGCCATCAATTCAGATATTGAAAACCCTTCACTTGTAAAATTTCCGGTATCAAGATCCAAAAATTGAACGGTCGCCCGTCCCGGCGCATTTTCACCGGATTCATAAAGCCGGAAATTAATCAATAAACCGGTGCGCCCATCCGGAATTTTGACTTTCATTCCGGGTTTCAATCCTTTGTATTCTATCGGGAAATCGAACATTTTAATCCGTGCCGAGCACCATCAGATTAAGCTGATAGATCTGGCATTCCAAAATACTGTACTCGATCCGATAACTGATTCCCTCGACGTCGAGGTAAGCGTTCGAGTAAAGCGCCGCGCCGTAAGGCGAATCCGATTCCCGGAAACAGCACACGATCGAATTGTTGTGCACGATTGTGTTGAGCTTGTGCGTGTGCGTGTGCAGGTCGCGAAACTGGTCGGTGATCCATAAACAATTGATCCGTTTCGGGATCCGGCCGCCGGTCGTGTTGCCGTTACTGAACACGAAATTTTTTTGGCGCCCATCGACAGAGAGCGCCGCGCTGAACGCGTAATCAAATCCCTGGTCAACATCGGTAAGGGTCATCGTTGATCAATTTTCATCCCGGTTTCCGGCGTGAGCTCTTTATCGATCCCGATCCCCAAGCCGTTTTCAATGATCTGTTTCGCCAAGGCGTCATCGAACAGAATCATGATGGCGCGCACGTTGGCCGCCTCGGGTTTCTGATCAGTCAACCAATAAATCTTTTGCATTAGAAAAAATCCCCTCGGGGATCCGGCCAAGTTATCCCCGAGAGGAATGCTGCTTATTTTATCCCAACCACCAAAAAAATCGTGTTCTACTGGTTGCCGGCATCCGTCGACGCACAGAACGATAGAACGTACCGGAACTGAATATCAGTCAAAAGATTGACGATCACCCGGATCAAGTTCTGATGCGCCAGGCTGTAAGGATCAACCACCATATCCAGACCCGACCAGGTCGCAATAATCGCATCCCGCCATTTGCCGAATATCACAATGTTGTTGGCAATCTGGCGGGTTGGGAACGCCTTGTAGCTATTAACCATGTCGCCTACTTCCCAAAGATATTCCGGGTAATTGACCGCTTTAGGGATCGTTTTCCAGGCAGCTTTAACTTTCGGGCTTGTCACGTAAGCCGCGGTATCATCCAGGTCAACATTCGAATCCTCAACGTTACCCTCAAACGAAACGACTTTCGGCCAGGTTGCCGTCGCGCCGAATACTACATCCGGCGAGCGCAAAGCGTAATTGTAGGCACCGGCGGCATTCGCGGCATAAGTCAAAAGCCCGGTAGGCTGATTGTTGCCGACCCCGGTCCCGTAAAGCGCCGCGTGATCCTGTTCGATCCCGATTACACTTAAGAGATCGTCGCGAACGATGTTTTCGATATCCAGAGAACTTTGCGCAACCAACTGTTTCGAATAATTGGTCCAGGCGGCCAATCGTTTCGGGGAAAGCCCGACCTGATCAAAAGTTTGGCTTTGCGCCGTTACCGCTGCATTTTCCGCCAACCAGTAAGCTTGACCGGCGCCCGTTTGCCGCGGCAAAGAAATATTGGAGGTCAACCCGCCCATCATCACCGCACCGGCTCGGCCGACTACGGTTTTATTGCGCAGGAACGCGATCAGGCTCGGCTCAACAGTTAATTGAACCGTTACTCCGCCAGCGCCCGCAACACTCGCCTGCAAATCGCGTTGCGCGAAATCGGGCGGCATCAAAGCGATATCGGGAACAAAGAAACCAGATGGTTCACGCCCGAGAAATTTTGCCAGAGCATCGCTCGCTTCACGTTCAAGTCCCTTGAGCCCGCCATGATCACGATCCGCCGCTTCACGGATCGCTTTGACCAACGAATAGCGTTTGATCTCTTTCTGGTTCATGCCGATCGGGTTCGCGCTGACCATCGTTTTCTCGGCATTGCGAAACTGTTCATCCAATACGAACGCCCGGAAATCGGCCGTTGATTTCCCGTCGCGCACAAAGCTCTCAGCTTGAGAATCGAACCCGAACCGTTTCCCGAGCGCGAAAATCTCGCTAATCCGGGTACGTTCGGCCGCGCGGATATCGTCGAAAGATTGGGTTGGAATATGGGTTTCCACCAGTTGCGGCGCGGCGCTTACCGATAGGTTAGCTGGTTGATTAGTTGGAACAGGCGATTCAGGCATAAGATCAAGGCTCTTTTGATTAGATACAGGTTCAATTTTAGCGACTTCGGTCAAAACCCGGCATTCGTATTGCTGATCGCTATCACGCCCGATTCCGACCGATGAATCCGCCGGCACCGATACACTCGAGATTTCCATCGGTTCCCAACGGGTGATCAGATAAGTGTCGTTCCCCTTGTCGTCGGTCGATTGCCGCTTCATTTCGTGCGGGATATAACCGACCGAAATATTGTCTCGGATCCCGTCCAGAATATCCTGAAAAGTCTCCTCGGCTTTTGCCGACCGGGAAAGTTTAACGCTCGCATACATCCGATCGCCTTTGAGCTCGGCCGAGATCACTTTCCCGATTTGCCGGGTACGATCGTGATCGAGCAGAAACGGCACGGCTTGCCGGTTAAACCGCGTCATATCAATCGCGCCGGCATCATGCGAGAGGATCTCTGTGCCCCACCATTTGCGGACCGGTTCCCGGCTTGAGAACGAAAAGGATAGGGTGCGTTTTTCAGAGTCAATCGATCGATCGGCGATCTCAAATGAACGGAGCTGTAATGGAAGCTTCACATTAAATAAATACGTTACGCTCCCGGCTTACTTGCGTTTGCCGGCAGTAACAATGCCCGCACCGGCTTTCTCTTTGCCGTTACCGGCCGGCGCCACGACTTCCGCACCCTTAGCGCCGGGATCTTCCTCGGTCGATTGCACCTGCGGTTCCCGAGAATACGGATTCACGAACGTGAGCCCATATTTTTCCTGGCGTTTTTTGTCCTCGGCCAATTCTTCGTACACCTCGTCGATATCGAGCCCTTGCTCCTCGAGCTCGCGTCGCCGGGTCGTCAGCCCCATGTCAATGCCGTTCGCCGCCGACTTGGTATCCTTGTCCGGATCGACATACAACCAGCCGCGCGGTTTCCATTGGGCGCTTTCCCTGACCGCATCAACCTGTTCAAAATCGATCTCGGGTATCTGCCCGCTTATGACCGCATTCTCAAGCCAAGGATCGAATATTGGTTGCAAGAGATCTTCGCTAAACAACCGTTGCAGATCGCGCCAAGTCTCGATTTCGATCGAGCGCCCGTAACGCGCACTTGAATAATTAGTCGATTCCAGGTCGTTTGCCAGAGTGTTATACATCATGCCGAGCCCCGCACTGATCGTGCGCAACATACCTTTGCGGTAATTGGTATAGTTCTCGGTTGGGTTCGTCGGATCGAAAGCTTGGAAATCGATCCCGGGCGGCAATTGCACGATTTCACCCGCGCTGACTTCCTCAATGATCTCGCCGGTCGACGCTTGCCCTTGTCCCTCATATTTTTCCGATGAGTCTTTCGCTTGAGTCAGAAACCCCATTTTCGCTGCGGCAATCCGCATCGCAACCGCCACCGCTTCCTCGTACCGGTCCAGCATCCGGAGCTTGATTTGCACCGGGGTAAACCACGTGATCCCGCGACATTGAGTGATCCGTTCCTTGAGATAAACATGAACGATCTCGTTTGCCGGCACCCGGGTGCGGCGCATCGTTGTGTTGTTCGCAAAAAGATCCTGTTGCGCGTAATCCAACAAATGATAGGCAAGCGGCCGCCCCCATTTATCGATCTCAATCCCCATAGTCACCCGGGTGCCGGTGACCGGGTCTAGTAAAGCATTGTACCAGAGATCAAGGATATCGGTTTCTAACAATTGGACCGCGAACCGGTACTTGTTCGGGAACCCGCGGATCAATCGGATCAGGCATTCGCCGTCCCGGGCCAAAGCGCGCAAGACGAGTTTATCGGCCGAGTACCCGCTAAGGAGCCCGGTCACATCGTAATTGCCGCGACGCCGGAAATCTTTCCAGGCTTTCATCACCGCGGTGTTAACCCGATCGTTAAGACCGCCACCCCGCAGCATCCGGACCTTGCTTTGAAACTGGATGCCCGTTGCCCCGAGCACATTGGCGCAAAGCTCGCGCAAAAACGCTTTAACGTGCGGATTGTTCCGCTCGAGGTCGCGCGCCAGGAACGTTGTACGGCGCCAGGCGGAATAGATCTCGTAATTGCCGCTGGTACTCCATGCGTGCCAGTCGGCGGTCAGATTTGAGGGAATAGCCGCATCATAAGCCCGAGCTCGCGGAAACTTGTATTCGGTCGTAATTAATGGAACCGGGGGGAGTGGTGCGGGCCCGAACCCGAGAAAATCGGCAACTTTGGAAAAAAGTCCCACTTTGTTCAGTCCTCTTTGATAAAGAAAAGTTCTTCCGGCCGGCACAACAGCGGTTGAACAGAGCTGGGAAACTTGACCAGTATTGCGGTCTGGGTCCACGCCACGAGTTCGCCAATCTCTTCTTTGCGCCAGGTGAGCAACCGGCCAATATCGGAGTCTAAGAGTTTGCCGGGATCAATCATTTATAGGAACCTTACCGGTTAACGAACATCGGGATAATCAGCCGGGACCGCGCGTTACCTAAGAGTTGTTGTTCTTCCGCAATCGCTTTAGCCAGAAGTTCGTTCCGCAGTTTCCAGAGTTTGTCTACGTCCCAGAAATAATATTGTTTGCCGCCGAAACTGACCGCGCTAGTCCGCTGGTTAAGCAGATCGAGAATACATTGCTCGCATTCCCGTAATGCCTTGCGCAGGAAGGTTTCGGTCTTGACCCAGGTCTCGCTTGCCGGGTTCGCTAACACCGGCACCCCGCCCATTTGCAACGTCTGACGCGACGTACCGTCACTGACCGAGATCGAGTACTGATAAATGTTCGGTGGCAACTTAGCCGTGTCAGCACTGGCGAAACTGAAATTAAAATTATCGGGATCAGTTGTCGCAACCGATTCGATCGAACTTGCGCCGGCTGCCAAGCGCATCGATGCCGTCCATATCGGATCGGTGTACGGCCCGCGCAGGACCGGGATTAACCAGTCATCCCCAGCAACCAGGTAGTTAGGCAAAATAACGGTGACCGGGACCGGATTAAGCTGATCTAAAGGCATTTAAACATAAATACCGCGAAACAGGTTCCTAGCGTTCGGGTGCCCGAACAGAATCAGGCGCAGATTCTCGAGGATCGCCCGCATTTCGCCGCGCCGGATCGGACAGATATTCTCGGGCTTCACCAGTAGCACAAGCGCCGGTGCCAGGTTAACCATCAGGGTTGCGAGCCGACTAAAATCTTCCGCACACAAATAATTCGCGTACCGGATAAGCGCCGCGATCTTGGTTCCGCGCAAATCAGCCGGCTGAACCGGATCAAGCCGGCGTTCATTGATTAATTGGCGCCGGATCTCGAGCAAAGTCAGATCGTACAGTTGCCGGGAACGCGCATGCGAAAGATCGAAAACTTTCATCGCACAATTGGCCGCCTCGTGCCGGCGTAGACTGAACCCGCTGGAGAGGAAACTTTCAACAAACCAGCGTTGCGCGCGAAGCTCGGCTTTATCGGTGCACACCGTTTTCAATTTCCGCACCTTGTGCACGATATCCTGCAATGTCTCATCGCTTGCCAGGTTGGCCGGCATCGATCCCGCGACGGTCTCATTAATTTCAACAAATCGATCGTTGCGCGTCCAAGTCTCGGCGATCGCGCTTGCCGTCGTCGAAGCGATTATTTTCGAAATGAAACTGAACGCAGTCCCTTTGGCCGAATCGTAAAGCCGCAAGCTTTTCCAGATTTTTAGCCGGATCTTTTGCGTGAGTTCGTCAGTTGCCTCGTACCGGTACGTTCCGCGATAGGTCAGGATCGAGTCGATCAGCGGCTCGGCATATTTCAACAGTTCGTTCAAGACAGCAATATCCCCGGTCGCATTGAAGGTTGCGATCAGTTGTTCGCCGTAATCGGGTTCGAAATAGTATCGGGTACCCATCGGATGCCGCCAGGTAACACGCGATTCACTTCGCAGATCATACATAACATTTCGCTAGAAAGCTCGTGCCCAACCGCGAACCCGCGGCATCCGAATCCGCGGCTTGGGCGGAACCGCGCTTTTAAGCGGAATACCAGGATTCAAAACATCGATCGGTTCAGATTCAGGTGCGGGAGAAGATACGGATTGTTCTTGCGGTTCCGCATCACCTCCGGCGGTTCGCCAATCGTGCAAAGGCGGGTTGGCCAGGTTGGCTTGGATCGCGGCGAAATTCGGGTCGATAATCTCTTTGGCCGCCAACGCATACACCCTGGCGTCAAGCGCTTCGTTCCGGGTGCCTCCGCTCGGCACATCGAAATAGCGAACCACATGGCCGGCCGTGAACGTTGTCCGCATCACCTCGGCGGTCAGTTGCTGGAAATAAGTGAGATCGTATCCCAAACCCTGGTTGCTCGGGAAATGCTGGAACCCCGGGCCGTGATCGATCAGGCGCAACCGGCTATAAAGCGCTTCTTTCGGCGTATCGACCTTGAGCAAGAACAACCGTTGATTGCGTCCCTGGCTTCGCACAATCCAGTTGGGCGCATAGCCGCGGACCCCGCGGATCGCATAGATCCGGCGCGGCGCGCACCGTTTCACGTAAGCATAGATTTGATCAGGTTTATTGGCGGCATCGATACAGGCGCAATCCGGCTTGAGTTGGTGCCCGCTCGGGTGTTTCCATTTCCGGCTGAGCCATTGATCGAGCTCGTTGAATAGCGCCGGCGTTTCGGTGTTACCCCGAAAAATCTTGTATTGGATCCCGTAAATCTCTTCGTCCAGACATACCCCGATCACCTCGGCTTCGATCCGGTCCTGTTGCACATCGGCACCCGCCACCAGGTAAAGAACTTTCTCAGGCAACACAACGTCGCCTTGGGCGGTCTCCCGATACTGTTCCCGGCGCGCATACAAGCTTTGGTATTCGGGCGGTTTTTCGGCTTCCACTTCGTAGGTCTCCGCTAAGATCAGGTTTTGAAATGTCCGCATCCCGGTCGGCCCGAGCCGTTTGGCCGCCAGGAATCGGTCAGCCCAATAATGGGCCCAACTTTTAAAGCCGCGTTTGCATTTGAGGAGCGTGATGAACGCGTTTGCCCAATAACCGCGTCGGGTTTTTTGCACCTGATTTGTCGGGATCCATTCTCCCTTTTCAACCATTGCCATCCGTTGCCGGTCGTTAAAGCTCCGTTGGCAATTCGGGCACTCCAGGCACGCGGTCTCTGTACGGTGCCGGATCGTTTTCCCTTTGGCGTCAACTTCCTTATCCCAGACGAAATCCTTCCACATGATCACCCAGCGGTGCGCGCATCCCGGGCAGCTTACGAACCATTTGCGGCAATCGCTTAATCCAAGTTCGGATTCAATCCGGCTTGCGTGTCGCAAAGTCGGGCTCGAACTCTTGATACTGAACGCATCGGGATAAGTAACACTCCGTTGCTCGGTTAAAAGGATCACGTCACCGTCGTCACCCGAGCTCGCCGGGTAACCGTCGACCTCCTCAAAAATACAGACCTTTGCGGTGTGCGCCCGCAGGTTGCTCGATGAATTTGATCCGGCGGCCAGGAACCAGCCGCCCGGATACCGTTTATGAATCACGGTGTTAAAACCGCGTCCGGTCGAAATTTTTGCGCTGGTCGGTGCGATCAGCTTTGCGAGTACCGCGGTGCGGTCGACCATCGGTCCGAACCGATTTTTGCTCCAGGCAACCGCGTTTGCGTAGGTCGGGAAGATTGCCAGCATGGCGCATGGCGCCTCCGCAATCGACCACCCGATAATTCCTTCAACGACACTGGTCTTGCCTAAGACCTGGCTTGCCCACATCAGACATAAGCTTGAACAGCTTTGGTCCGCGATTGCATTCAGCGGTTCAACCTGGAAACAGAAATTTTTCCATTTGCCGGTCTTTGATCCTGCACCCTCCGGCAGGATCCGATGTTTTTCTTGCCAGACACTAGGTAATTCCGGCGCACGGTAGCGCGCAAATGACAGGAACTCAGTCCAGAACCCGACCGTTTCCGCATCCCCCTGCCATCCGACCGGTTCAGAGTTCGGGGTCGTCGTGCCCGTTGGTCGGCATTTGAACCGTTTCGCCGGCTTTCGTTTCCTTGATTTGTTTCGCCGCAGCATTCTCTATAACGCTCGGGATTAAGGCTATATTTTCTAGAATGTCAGCCTTTTCGCTCTGAGAAAGCTTCGATGCAAGGATAATTCCGCGAATCGCATCCATAACCGCCGGCATATCAGCCATTAAGAGTTTGCGGTCCAGAACCGCGGCTTCCAACCGTTTCGCCCGTAAAACGTAAAGCCGCGCCCGGGCCCGGACCTCGGCGACCCGTTGTCGCTCGTATTCGGTTTCGCCATCGCTCGGATTCGCCGGTGTCGGTCCACCTTTCAGCGTTTTCTGTTGCGCATCCTTGGCAACGGGTTTTTTCGGCGTTTTAGCCTTGGTTGGTTTCGGCTGAACGGCTACCATAGAGGAGCGATTTTCAATTGTTGACGCAGACCAAATTTTCTGGGCTCGCGGAGCC
>Ga0210402_10005927_pt1 | contig 10868 bp, 10 predicted proteins | sample IncBWC7MmetaG_FD_161055 | JGI IMG/M metagenome (GOLD analysis project Ga0210402, IMG submission 161055) | Forest soil microbial communities from Barre Woods Harvard Forest LTER site, Petersham, Massachusetts, United States - Inc-BW-C-7-M | ecosystem: Environmental > Terrestrial > Soil >... | reverse complement strand
ATTTTATTAAGATAAAAATGCCCGTAGATCATCGCACCAAACAAGGTTACGGATTATTACATGGCGGTGCCAGTTGTGCCCTTGCAGAAACAGTCGGCAGCGTTGCTTCTATTTTAGTAGTAGATAACAAAAAATATAGTTGTGTTGGTTTGGAGATCAATGCCAATCATATACGTAGTGTACGCGACGGTTATGTTACCGGTATTGCAAAGGCATTGCATTTGGGTGCGAGTACGCATGTTTGGGATATTAAGATCTATGATGATCTGGAAAGATTGATCTGCATCAGTCGTTTAACGATCGCTGTATTGAACAAGGCTTTTTAGGTTTCTTATTTGTTCAATATGTCTTTAATAGAAGGATAGGTATTTTGTAAGGCCTCTTTTAGTTTTATTTCATTGACCCATTCTATTGCGGTAATATCTTCTTCGGTTTGCGGAACGAGTTGTTGAAAGCTGGAGCAATCCATGTAGTACCAATGGCTGGTCTTTAAATAATGCTTTCCATAAGCATTGTATGCATGGTATGTTTCTCCGGCTTTTTCTTGCAGCATAATATTCTTCAATCCTGTTTCTTCTTCTACTTCACGTATCGCGCATTCTTTCAATAGTTCACCGGGCTCCAGTTTTCCTTTTGGAAGATCCCATTTGCCTAAGCGATAGATCATCAGTAATTCTCCTTTCTCATTTCTTACAATACCGCCCGCTGCTTCAATAACAGTGAAGTGTTTGAAAAAAGCTTCTTGCAGTTCAGAAAAACTATTATGCATCAACACGCCTGCATGAAAATCATCTTTCTTTATTTCATGCAATAAGGCATTGATGGCATGCGTGTTTATTTCATCTACGAATATGGCATCCGGATGATGCAGGATATTTTCTAATTCTTTAGTGAGTGAATCACAAAGAAAGACAGGCTTTTCGTTGAAATATATTTTTATGTACATATCGTTGTAGTTCTTGATCGCAAATTACAAATTACTAACGTCACAATTTTATTCCAATATTCATTAATTTGCAGCATGACCAACGAAAAAGCTGTAGCAGAGAAATTGTTACAAATAAATGCGATCAAATTAAGTCCGGATAAGCCTTTTACATGGGCAAGCGGATGGAAGAGCCCGATCTACTGTGATAACAGAAAAGTATTATCCTTTCCTTATGCACGTGATTTTATTAAAAGTGAAATGAGTTCTGTGATATTTGAAAAATTTGCAACGGCAGAAGTGTTGGCAGGCGTTGCAACGGCGGGTATTCCATGGGGTGCATTGGCGGCAGATCAGTTAAAGCTTCCCTATATCTATGTTCGTCCAAAACCTAAAGAACATGGATTGGGCAACCAGATAGAAGGTGTTTATGAAAAAGGGCAGAGGGTGTTGGTGATAGAAGATCTGATCTCAACAGGTAAGAGCAGCCTGGAAGTAGTAGAAGTGTTGCGCAAAGCAGAGGTTGAAGTGGTTGGCATGGTATCGATCTTTAATTATGGTTTTGAAGTGGCTAAGAATGCTTTTGAAAAAGCCGGTGTTCCTTATATTTCGCTAACGAATTATCCTACATTGATAGAACTGGCAGTTGAGAAAGGCATTGTTGGCGCCGAACATCAAAACACCTTGTTAAACTGGAGCAAGGATCCTGCAAATTGGATGGTAAAAGCGTAATTTTATAATAAATTGATTCATATGAAAGCCATAAAACTTACTTTACTTGCATTGATCGGGTTTGCGTCAGCAGGTATTGCACAAAAGGTAGATAAAGTAGTTATTAAAACGCCTACTGTTATATGTGAAGAGTGCAAGGATAGAATAGAAACCTATCTAAAAAGAGAACCGGGCGTATTAACCGTGAATGTTGATTACAAGAAGAAGATAACCACCATTGCTTATTTGGATGAACGCAATAATGTTGAAGGGCTTAGAACAGCGATCAACAATGCAGGTTATGATGCGGATGATGAAACGGCAGATGAAGATGCATATAAAGCTTTACCTGCTTGTTGTAAAAAAGGTGGTGATGTTACCAAATGCGTTAAACCAACACCATAAGTAATACTATTGATAAGATGAATATTGGCCCGTTTCGGGCCTTTTTTATGTAGATAAACCCTCCTAAATCCTCCCTAAAGGGAGGACTTTGAAAACCCTAATAGCTTATAATACTTTCAGCAATTGAAGGGAATGCTCTCTAATAATCGCAGAAACCATAAAGAATTGTACTACTGCAAAGTCCCCCTTTAGGGGGATTTAGGGGGCGTGGCGTGCTCCTAATTAATATTCAACCGCTGAATACTCTCATAATTTACCGGCACCGTATGGTGGATCAGGAATTTTTTAAGGGTAATGGTGCCCGAGGCCTTAATATGTATCTCATGTGTAAAAAGGGCAGAAAGTGTGTTTTTCACCAAATGCTGCATATCTACATTTATCTGTAACGGTACAATAAACTGCGCTTTTTTAGGAATTTTCAATTTGTATTCCTGGGCAATATGACCCACAAAATTGCTATCTGCATAAAGATCCAGGTCGGCTCTTTTTAGCTTCATTCCAAAATTATTGGGGTTAAAATATATTACCTCTATCCGGGCGCTTGCAGAGTCAAATCCCAGTTTATTGATCACCAGGTTTTGGCATCCCCGGTACTCCAAAGCCTTGGGGGCAGAGCAAGAAAAAAGACAAACTACAGCAACTAAAAAAAGCCCTCTCGGCATCAAATATTGGAGCATCATAGAAAAAATAAAAGGTCAAAATAATTCCGGAAAGATAGTCTAAGAAGAGGGGATTACAGAAATTAGATCATCAAGCATTTGTTAATAATTGTAAAAATGGCAGTAAACCAAAGTATTACAAAAAGCAGTAAAACGAGACCGCTGAGAGGGCGCGGGTAGGAGCTGGTTTTCTTCCGGCGCGTTTTACAGCCCACTAATTTATCAGGCAATATCTTTAGCAATTTCAATTTTTTGGGCTGATTTATCCGTAAAAAGACCAACTATATTAAATAGTGTGTAATATTTATAGTAAATAATTAATTATTAGTTTATTATGAAGTTTATTGACTTAATAAATATCAGTAAATAAGTAAACCAATCATAATTATACTCCTTTATTTCGGTTTAGACCGAATTGTGTGATAGTATTCATATTAATTTTCTATAACAAATTGATTAATAGTTTATAATTATTTTTATCTATTAATAAAATAGATGTATTTATACAAGTGCCTTAATATTATAATATGTTCCCTTGCTAAATTTGCGTTTTAAGCCGCAAGGCTTCATTTTGAGCCTCCGGGCTGTTTCGGTAACGATCGTCCAAAATTGGGGAAATTGTCTGGTAAGGTCATTATGGCAGCAGTTTAAATTTTATGGGTCCTCAATTTTGAGTGCCGGTTTTTGGGGTTGACCAACATCCTGATATTCATTTTTTATATCATGGGTTATAGCACGGTTACAAAAACCGTGTTTTCACTATTTGCCGGTTAACCAAAAATTAACATCTTCGCTTTCTTCTGTACCGATACCCACCAAAGCTGCAGAAACAATCATCCACCATTTTGTGATCGTGACCACCCGCCGTTTGATAAACAGCAGGGAGTTTTAAATGCTCGTCATAGCCATGGCAACAGGTAACTCAAACTACCTGAAGCCGATCTGTGAAGGATAGATAATTATCTGTCCGGGGCAGATGCTTTACAAGAGGCAAATATTTTATTCTTTAACCCTAAAAACCCAATCACATGGCGTTAGTAAAACTCGGATTCAGCCGTCTATCCGTTCCGGCCAAGATCCAATCTGCAAGAAACATTGTTGCGAAAATGACGGGCAACGCTAAATTCACTACGCCCGTACCAACGCTGGCGAGCATTACCACGGCAGTTAACAGCCTGGAAACCGCTTACGAAGCAGCGCGAGACGGCGGTAAATCCAAAACCGCGCTGGTAAATGTGCAGTCGGCGGCGTTAAACACGCTGATGTCGCAGCTCACGGCCTATGTACAGCAGGCCAGCGGGGGAGATGAACTTATCATCCTCAGCAGCGGCATGGAAGTAAAAGCGCCCAAAACACCGCCGCAACCATTGGGGGCACCAACGGCCTTATCCATCACTACGGGTAAAACCGAGGGGGCTGTGCTGCTTAAATGGCAACCTGTAACCGGTGCAAAAGCCTATGTTACGCAGCAAAGCGCCGATGGCGCAACGGCATGGACAAACGCCGCCAACAGTACCAAAAGCACCGCGCCCGTAACTGGACTTGCTACCGGCGCTAAAGTTTGGTTTAGAGTAGCGGCACTTGGCCCGAAGGGCCAGGGCCCTTGGTGCGAACCTACCAGAGGTATGGCTGGTTAATGTTTTTAATGAATGTAGAAGCCTGCACGTAAGTGTGGGCTTCTTTTATTTAGATAAAAAAGGTCTCACATTATAGGAGACCTTAATAATTTTTAGCAGATTTCTTGGTGGGCATTACCAGTTTTGACCTAAGTGTATAAGTGCAACAACTACGGCTGTCACTAATAAACCTCTTCTGAATAAAGTTTTACTATCCATAACCTATAAAAATTTGTATTTGCAATATCGCACTATAAAGTTACTAAATATTTAAGTAAAACAAAGCTAATTTTTTTAGTCGAAATAAATTTGTAATTTACAAGTGGCATATAATTAAATAAAGAATGGATAATATCTCAATTTGCGTATCTTTTATTGCAACACTTTTGGGTATTGCATACCCAATATTATTTGAAGTTGTTTCAAGGCTTGATGAAAAATATTCATCGCAAGCGATTATTGAGCTTTTTAGAAGCGAAAGAGAAAATAGACTATTTGTAATTGCCCTTCTAGTCTCACTATTATCGATTTTAATTTGGATGCTAAAATTCCAGCCATTAAAAATCCATGGTAAATATTACTTAGAAAATTCAGCGCAGTACATACTTATATTTTCTACTATAGCATTAATAATATGCTTTTTCTTTTTTGTAAGAAAAATATTAATATATTATACTCCTACGCGATTTGTACCATATCTAATTAATAGGCATCGTAGTGAAAATGAATAAAATGAAATTTTTCAAATTCAAGAAGAATACAGAAGAAAATAGCTATGATTTTTTCAAGGCTGTATCTGATATTTTGTACTATTCGATTAGGAATAGAAATGAGAATATGGCTAAAACAATTTCAGACTTTATGTATGGCGCATTTAAAGAATTTAGAGATAAGAATGCAGGTATAGAAGTTGTATATCCAATTGTTTTTTATGAAGTCGTATCAAAAACAATCGAAGAGTTAGCGACACAAAAAAATAGAAGGCTGACGTTCTTGGAACATAGAACAGCTGGAAGTGTTTGGTTATTGGGTGAATTTGGGAATTCTAAAATTTCTGAAACTACATATAGTTGGATATGGAGTAATCTGTTGCTTGCATTGAATTATGAAAAAGACGACTATGTAATATATCACTGGGAGCAAGCGTTTCAATACATAAGTCGCTCATTAGATCATATAGCTCCACTTTATTCGGCTGATTATAAGACAATAAAAAATAAAAAAGAAATAGATCAAAGATTTGCTGATAGGAAAAGATTTTTTGAATTTCATTATGCATTGGGAGGTTTATTGCTTTATAAAAGAAGATATAGCTGTATAAAAAGAGCTTTTACATATACTCAAAGCATACCTCCTAAATACGAACTCTTGCCTGATACTATGACTGAAATTTTTGGTTTGTATTTTAATTTTATAGACCCTTATGGTATGAATTATCCATGGATCTCAAGTCGATATTATTTCCCCGAGCTAGGGGGATTAAATTCGGATGGGATTATCAAAAGATGGATATGTCAATATGTTGGTGTGTTATTTATAAGACAATATTCTATTGTACCACATTTAATTACAATGAAACCATTGGATCCTCCAATAATCCCTTCTACGCAAGGCGAAAAAAGGCAATGGATTGATAATTTAGATTATTTTAAAATCTTAGTTGAGGAGACGCTAAAAAATAAAGAGCTATTAATTACAATCGGACTAGATTTTGTTACAGAGGAATGGTGTGAAAAATACAAATATCCTAAACCATTAGAGTTTATCGAAAAAATTAAGCAAGACGTGATTGCATCTTTTGAAGGCACTTTAATAGAACAAACTATTTCTGACGTTAGACGGCAAAAATTTAAAGATACTACCATAGCTGTTTTGTCACCTATATTTAATGAATATAAAATAATTAATAATAAAACGGAGCTTTTAGGAGAGCTAAATAAATGGTATATAAATGGTCAATCACACATAATCGACAAAAGTGGCTTTGCTGACAATCAAGATGCCGACTACTTGAATTTTGATTCTTTTTTGCCAAATAGTTTCTCTGATAAATATCGAAGCGCCATTTCTGAAATATTTGTTAGCGCTTCATCTCAATATTATTTATTGAATTATCAAGATATCCTTCCAGCAGTTACCAGACTTGGAATTAACACGAAAGATTATGTAATAGTTTCTTTTGGAATTGACATAAAAGACCTAATAACTAAGAATAACAATGAATTTTTGAATGATATTGAAATAATAAAATTTGAACATAGAAATTACCACTTGGTAGGCGACTCTTTATTTATACTCAAGAAAATCGATTTGCCAAGATTCAATTATCGAGAAATCAAAGCTGAAGAAATTGAACAATATTCTTTAGACAAAGTTATTGAGGAATATAACCTCTATTTAACTGTAATTGATTTAAACCAGGCCGTTGATTTGAGAAAGGAATTTGCAGAACATCGTGATGAAAAAGATTTACGGAAGTCAGTCTATATGGCAATCTTCCTGAATCTTGAAGTTCAATGGAAAAAAAACATACAAGCTATCCAAATTAAGCAGGCCTCGGCATATCAGGAAGGTGGAATTATTAACAATTTGGGTGATGTAAAACCAATAGATGATAAATAGAAAGCCTATCTGGCCAATGCTGAAAGCAGACAAAAAGATGCGTATTTTCTCTTCCCAGCAACGTCTCCGGCACGGGACGTTGCGTGTGAGTATAAAGTTTGTCGCAACGTCCTTAAAAGAGACGTTGCTCGGAAATAAGTAATAATTAAGCACAGGTCAGAGACCTGCGCTATAGGATGGTTCTTCTTATTCATTTTTTTCCCAGCAACGTCTCCGGCACGGGACGTTGCGTACGAGTATAAAGTTTGTCGCAACGTCCTTAAAAGAGACGTTGCTCGGAAATAAGTAATAATTAAGCACAGGTCAGAGACCTGCGCTATAGAGGATGGTTCTTCTTATTCATTTCAATCAGTGTCAAATTAATGCAGCAGCTTTCAGTACAGCGTGCATATTCATAGCTTCCCATCTGGCGCAGGTCTCTGACCTGTGCCTCTATGTTACTAAACCTCCTTTGTATTGAGAATATTAATAAAACAAGATCAATTATATATGTTTTATTGAAGGTTTAAATATTTTCCGTATTCTTGTTATGAATTTCATCCTCCTATAAAAGATCCGTACGCTTTCCCTTGTAATTAGCATTGTTTAAAGATGCAGATATAATTATCTGTAATAGTTTCTTGGAATTATTATGTGTCCCAGTGAGGTTTTCGAATGAATTATTTTTTGTGCTAGACCCTGCTATAGTAATATTTTGAAGAAAAGAATTCATTTATAAAATTCTGTCCCATAAGGATATTCACAGTATGCTCCTTAATTTATTAAGCAGTAAGCAATTTTGAGCATCTCCTTGTTTGGGAGGGGGGAATAGAAAACATGACTAAATTTTTTATTAATAAACCAAAAACTTACAATTATGAAAAAGCTATTATTTTTATGCTTATTAATTCCTTCGCTTTGTTTTGCTCAAACAAAAGATGTCAGAGATTACAGACATATTTTTAACTATGGTAAAGCATTAACTCAGTATGATATCTATGGGACAGTTATAAAAGATGCAAATGGAAATCCTGTTACACAGTTTATCGAAGCGAACAGAACTTTTCATATTAGAAATATAGTTAATTACACTGATGCTGCTGGCAAAAGCCATACACGTTATATAATTCTTTTAGATAAATTTGGCAACAAATTTGCGAATGCTGCAGCTTTAAATATAACATTCGTAGAAAGTGCTCCTGGAGTTGACATATACTTTGGTATAGATGCTGAAGATTATTTATTATATGCAGAAAAACTAGAACACAGAGGTTCATTTATTGTAGGAGCCTCAACAACTTTAATAAAAATTCGCCCTGGTAAAAAATCTTCAGACCCTAACAACACTATTTATTCTGAATTTGGAAATGATTTTAATATAGGGTTTACTGCTGGCTTAAAACTTCAACCATATAGAAAGGTCGATTTTTCTGGGAGTATTATTGCTGGCTTTAGTTTTACAAATATTAAGGCTACACCTTATACTACCAAGAATTTTTTGACTACAGAAGAGAATGAAGGGTGTATTACAGTTTCCTTAGGGCTTCTGTTTGAAATTCAAAAATTTCAAATAAGCACGTTTACAGGATTAGATATTATGCCTGGACAAGTAGGACAAAATTGGATTTACAGAAATCGTCCATGGATAGGACTTGGTTTTGGGTATCAAATATTCAGAGCGGCTTCTAATGATAAACAAAAAGATACTAACTAAATAACATAATCTCTTCCCTTTCTTCTCCATCTGGCGCAGATATGCGGCTTTGGTTTTGTGCGTGACGTATCCTCCGCCTTGGTTCGTGTCCCCAGGAACCATTCGCACTAATCCAACTTTCCGTTATCTTAGCTGTGTTAACCATCGACAACAATAAAAGATAGAACCAATGCAAAAAATAATTTCATTTATGCATATATCACTTGACGGTTTTGTAGCAGGACCGAACGGTGAAATGAACTGGATAAAAGTTGATGAAGAAATTTTTGATCATGTCGGCAAGAGGATAGGTGAAACCGACACTGCATTATATGGACGGGTAACTTATGAAATGATGGAAGGTTACTGGCCCACAGCAGGAGATAAGCCGGGAGCGAGTAAGCATGACATTGAACATTCAACATGGTATAAAAAAGCGCACAAACTTGTTTTATCAAAAACAATGAAAGACGCGCGTTTAACTAACACAACAATTATCAGCGACAACCTTTCGGACAGGATAAATGAAATAAAACAACAGGCAGGTAATGAGATCTTGCTTTTTGGTAGTCCGACAGCAACACATTCACTTATTCAATTGAACTTAATTGACGGCTACTGGCTATTTGTTAATCCAATTATTCTTGGACAAGGCATTCCATTGTTTGTAGACATCAAAGACAAAATAAAATTAAATCTATTGACTACCAAACAATTCACTTCCGGGGTAACTGAATTGAATTATATAGTGGAAAGAAGTACAAGTATTATCAATTCCTGAGGCAACGAACAGATAACCCACGACCTTTACTAAGGCCGTTACTGTAGCCGTCGCCGGTATTAACATCGTCTTCGTAGAAGTCCATCTCGAAATCACAGGCAAGGCCAAGGGAAGGATCATCGCTGTCTAAAGAACAACTCCACCAGTGACCGTACTGGCCAACGCCGTAGAACGATCCTGCTCCATCATCGTCGTGACGAGCGCCACAGGGCAGACCAGAAAAACCACTTTCATTCGTACCATTGCCACTCTTATTGCCACTGTTATTCCAGCCATTAGTAGATTTTAACTTCTTACCGGCATACATTTCTCCTCCTGAATAAGTGGTTAAATCATCCCATTCCATATAGGTGGGTATATGCCAGCCGTAAGGGGCTAAACCCCTCGAATCATTTACCGCATACCAGTTATATAGTTTACCATACGTGCTTCCATTACCGGCATCACTATTATAATAACACCAGGCTGGTGTACCATTATTACTTGCCTGCACCCAGGCTGTGGCATCCTCTATCTCAGGTATAACATCCCCATTACGGAAGTGAGATACATTCAGGTTTGATGTTATCCATTCCTGCGTACCAATCTTTACTGTTTTGTAAGTATTGCCATCTTTATCTGTTACCTGGGCCGTTAAACCACTTGTAATAATTACCAATGTAATTGCCAATAGTAAAGGTTTGTGTTTCATTATCCGGTATTTTAATTACATTAAAAATAACTTACTTTAGTGTAAATAATTAATTATATGTAATGAAAATAAAACTAATTGTGATACTGATTATGGTTTTCAGCCTCCCTTCTTTGTCTGTGATGGCACAGGATGGGTTTACCAATAAAGCCGAAGCTGAAAACAGGTTAAATGATACCCTTAAAGAAGGGAAATGGATGGTTTATTTAGATAGTTCAATGCTTGTTACAAGTGATACAACCGCACCTTATTACAGGCTTACTACATATAAAGATGGGATGCCTGTTGGAATAGAACGCGATTATTATAATAGCGGAATACTGGCAGTAGAAAGACCACTCATGAATGGCAAAAAGAATGGAATAGTAAAAATGTATTATCCTGATGGGAAATTAGGGAAAGAATTTCCATATGAAAATGATAAACTAAATGGAGAGATTAAAAACTATTATGATGATGGAAAATTACAAGGAGAAGCTTTTTTCAAAGATGATAAAAAGAATGGGATGTATACCACATATTATGAAAGCGGCAAAATAGACTATCAAAGCCTCTGGACTGATGATAAAGCAAATGGAATAACCAAAGAGTACTATGAGAATGGGAATTTAAAAGAAGAAATGCCCTATGTCAATGGTAAAATGACTGGAATATTTAAAACGTACTATGAGAATGGAATTTTAGAGCTCTACGATCCGGTATCCGAGGATAAGACTAATGGGATCTACAAAGAGTATTACGAAAGCGGAAAATTAAAGATGGAAGGTCCTTATATTGATGATAAAG
>Ga0210402_10005924_pt1 | contig 10868 bp, 8 predicted proteins | sample IncBWC7MmetaG_FD_161055 | JGI IMG/M metagenome (GOLD analysis project Ga0210402, IMG submission 161055) | Forest soil microbial communities from Barre Woods Harvard Forest LTER site, Petersham, Massachusetts, United States - Inc-BW-C-7-M | ecosystem: Environmental > Terrestrial > Soil >... | reverse complement strand
GTCACCGCGAAAAATTTCGTGGGGAGCTTCCATGACCCCAAGCGCCTGACCACGACGCAGTATCCGGAACAGCGGACCGTGCTGCCCGAGGCCTACCGCAACTTTCCGTTCCTCGTCGCCGAAAAGGCCGAGGACCCGATGGGCACGCTGCGCTGCGTGGCCTGCCAGATCTGCGAGAAGGAATGTCCGCCGCAGTGCATCTACATCGAGAAGAGCAAGGACAAGAAGCCCGACGCGACCGGCAAGATGCAGATCTACCCGGTGGTCTTCGACATCGATACCTCGGTCTGCATGAGCTGCCAGATTTGCGTCGAGGTCTGTCCCTTCGACGCGATCGAGATGGATCAGGTCTTCGAGATCGCGACGACTGACCGGTTCAACGGCCTGATGCTCCGCAAGGAACAGCTCGCCAAACCCAACAGCTACTTTCACGAGATTCACCCGACCGACGCCCACGACGTCGATGCGCGCCTCGCCGCCGACCGCAAGGCAGCGGAAGAAAAAGCACGTGTCGCCGCTGCCGCCAAAGCCGCGATACCGCCCAAACCCGCCGCGCCCACGCCATGACCTGGACCACCGATTCATATCTCGAATGGGCGCCGCTGCTTTTGCGCGACTGGGTTTCAGGGTTTTTTCCCACGGCCTTGCGCGGCGTGCTCAACGATCTCATCGCGATCATCGCGATCCTCGCCGTTTTCGGGCTGCTCTTCGCTTTCCTGACCCTGGCCGAACGAAAAATCCTCGGCCGCATTCAAAACCGCCCCGGTCCGAACCGCACGGGTCCTTTCGGTATGCTCCAGCCGTTCGCCGACGGCATTAAGATGCTGACCAAGGAGGACATCGTCCCGCGCGCCGCCGACCAGCTGCTGCACTTTCTCGCCCCGGTCGCGCTCGTCGCGTTTTCGCTCCTCACTTTCGCCGTCATTCCCTATGGCCGCCACCTCGTGCCCGTCGATCTCGATGCAGGCGTGCTGTACTTTTTTGCCGCGAGCGCCTCGACCGAACTCGCGGTTTTCATGGCGGGGTGGGCGAGTCACAACAAATATTCGCTGCTCGCCGCGATGCGCGCCCTTGCGCAACTGATCAGCTACGAGCTGCCGCTGCTCCTCTCGATCGTGCCGGTCGTGCTCGCGGCCGGCTCGCTCTCGCCGAGCGGGATCGTTGCGGCGCAGGGCGCCTGGACGCTCGGCGTTCTCCCGCACTGGTACGTTTTCACCCCGTGGGGCTTTGCCGGGTTTGTCATTTTTCTGATCTCCGCCCTCGCCGAATCCAACCGTTCGCCGTTCGACCTGCCCGAGGCGGAAAGCGAACTCGTCGCCGGGCATCTCACCGAATACTCCGGTTTTAAGTACGCGCTTTTCTTCATGGCCGAATATTTCGGCATGTGCGCGCTCAACGGCCTCGGTGTCACGCTCTTCCTCGGCGGCTGGCAGGCGCCCTGCGCCGGCCTCGACGTTATCCCGTCGTATGTCTGGTTCGGCGCGAAGCTGCTCGGGCTGCTCCTCGGGTTTATTTGGATTCGTGCGACGCTGCCGCGCCTGCGCATGGATCAGCTCATGCGGTTCGCCTGGAAATTTCTCGTTCCGCTCTCGCTGGCCAATCTCGCCGTCGCTGCTGTCTGGCAGTTGGGCGCAGGATGGAGCGAGCCGTTGCAGCTCGTGCGGTGGGCGGGCGCCATCGCTATTCTCGCTACGTCATTCTTTCTGCTCGGCCGCAAACTCAGCACCGGCTTCGGCCCGCGCGTTTATCAGTACGCCCCGTCATGATGAACCTCGCCTTCGCCTTCATCGCATTTCTGCTTTTGGCCAGCGCCGCAACAGCGATGGCGCTGCGCAACATCATTCACAGTGCGCTGCTGCTTGTGGTGAGCTGGTTCGCGCTGGCCATGTTTTACCTCTGGGCCGGAGCCGAGTTCGCGGCCTTCGCCCAGGTCCTGATTTACGCCGGGGCGATTTCGATGGTCGTCCTTTTTGCGGTGCTGCTCACCCAGCGCACCCTCGGTGATTTCACCCTGGTCTCCGAATCGCGGCGCCGTGCCCTCGCGGCCGTGCTTGCGGGCGCCGCCGTGGCGGCCGCCATCGGCTATGCGGTTCTCCATTCTTCCCTGGCCGTTGCCTCGACGCCGGCGCCGACGGTTACGGTGCGCGAACTCGGCGAGCAACTGATGGGCCCGCAGGCCGCGGCGCTGCTCGTCGTCGGTGCGATTCTCACTGTGGCGCTGGTCGGCGCGGTCGTCATCGCCGCCCAACCTCCAAAATCGGACAGGGAGGGCACCCGGTGAACATCCAACATCGAACGTCCAACACTCAACGTCCAAGTGTTGAAGGCCCGAGGTGGAGCGCGTTGTCCTCAACGCGCTTGGAGCGTCTTGGGGTGGGGCGCGTCATCCCTGGCCGCCGACTTGTCCGCCATAGCTTCAGCGATGGCGGAAGCCTTGGCGAAGGCGGCCTTAACGCGCCGCGGCGGATTAAGGATAATCCGCCCGACCTAATGAATCGGAGCCTCGCCTCATGAACATGCTCCAGGCCTGCCTTCTTCTTTCCACGTTGCTTTTCGGCATCGGCCTCGCCGGCGCGCTCGCGCGGGGCAACGCCATTCTCGTGCTGCTCGGGATCGAGCTGATGCTCAATGCGGCGAACCTCAACTTCATCGCCTTCTGGCGCTTCGGCCCGACGCCGACCCCCGCAACCGGCGTCATCTTCGTGATTTTCTCCATCGCGGTCGCCGCCGCCGAGGCCGCGGTCGGCCTCGCCCTCGTGATCTCGATCTACCGCCATCAAAAGAATATCCGGCTCCAGGAGGCCGATCGCCTCAAAGGATGAAACGGCTGCCATGATCAATTGCGACAATTATAGCCGAACGCCGAACGCTGAACGTCGAACGTCGAACGCCGAACTTGTTGAGGGGCGGTGGAGGTTTTTGCCGGCCGTCATTGGGCGTTCGGCGTTCAGCGTTCGACGTTCAGCGTTCAGCGCGAAGGGATTGCCGCGATGAACCCTTCCGCGCATCTCTGGCTCATTCCCGCGCTGCCGCTTCTCGCCGCGGGCCTCGGCGCGCTCACGCCGCGCCGCGGACGCACGTTCGCCGCCGGTGCGGCCATCGCGGCGCTGGGTGGATCCCTTTTGCTCTCAATCATCGCCCTCTCGCAGATCCTGAGCCCGGTCGAAGGGGCGTCGCCCGCTGAACATTTTTTTTCCAACTTCGCGTGGTTTGACCTCGGTGGTGGCGCGGTGCGCCTCGGCTGGCTGCTCGATCCACTCACCGCGTTCATGTGCGTGATGGTCAGCTTCGTCGGTTTGCTGATTTTTATTTTCAGCCTTGGCTACATGCGCGAAGACGAAAACTTCACGCGTTTCTTCTGTTTCCTCAGCCTCTTTGCCGCTGCGATGCTTGGCGTCCTTGTCTCGAACAGCCTCCTGCTGCTTTTCATCTGCTGGGAGCTGGTGGGCCTCGCGTCGTATTTGCTCATCGGGTTCTGGTTCCACAAGCCCGAGGCGGCCGCCGCCGCAAAAAAAGCCTTCATCGTCACGCGCATCGGCGATCTCGGATTCCTGCTCGGGATGCTCTGGCTTTACCATTCCACCGACACGCTGCTGTTCTACGACGGCGGACATGGCTGCCTCGAGGCCGGCGTGCTTGCGGCACTGAACGCCCATTTCGTCACCGGCGGACTCGCGCTCTCGACTGCCATCGGGCTGCTCATCTTCTGCGGCGCCATGGGAAAATCCGGACAATTCCCGCTGCACGTCTGGCTGCCCGACGCCATGGAAGGCCCCACGCCCGTCAGTGCGTTGATCCATGCGGCGACGATGGTGGCCGCCGGCGTATTTCTCATCGCGCGTGTTTTTCCCCTCATGCAGGCGGACCAGTTGCTCGCGGCTGTACCGCTCCATGCCCTGACCGTCGTCGCGTTTATTGGCGCGATCACGGCGCTGATGGGCGCGTGCATCGCCGTCGCGCAAAGCGACATCAAGCGCGTCCTCGCGTTTTCGACCATCTCCCAGCTCGGCTACATGATGCTGGCGCTCGGCGTCGGCTCGTGGACTGCGGCGATTTTCCATTTGCTCACGCACGCTTTCTTCAAGGCCCTGCTTTTCCTTTGCGCCGGCTCGGTCATCCACGCCGCCCACCACGAACAGGATATGCGCCGCCTCGGCGGACTCTCGCTCCGCATGCGCGTCACGTTCGCCACATTCGCCATCGGCATGCTGGCGCTCTCCGGGTTCCCTTTCATTTTCTCCGGCTTCTGGAGCAAGGAGGCGATTCTCATGGCGGCCGGTGAATGGAACGTGTCCCAACTGCCGTTTTTCATGGGGCTCGCCGCCGTCGTGCTCACCGCGTTCTACATGACGCGGCTGCTTGCCGAGATATTTTTGGGCCAGCCGCGCACCGCGGTGGCCGCCCACGCGCACGAAAGCCCCGCGGTCATGACTGTTCCACTGGTGGTGCTCGCCGTGTTTGCCGTCGTCCTCGGCTTCATCGGCACGCCGGCCTGGCCGTGGCTGCAGGCGCAATTAACGGGCCATCCCGTTGTTCCCGGTTCTCTCATCGAAAGCGGCCCCAAGGTTCTCCTCTCGATCACGCTGGTCGGCACCGGCCTCGGCTTTGGTTGGACGCTCTATGGCCGCCGGCCGCGTCCCGCCACGACTACTCCCGATCCGTTGCAAGCGCGCGCGCCCGGACTCTTCGCGTTTTTGGAGGGGCAGATGAAATTCAATGAATTTTATGCCGCCACGTTCGGAAAACTAACCGCATTGGCCGCGCGTTTGGCCGATGACCTTGATCAAACGGCGATCGGCCGTCTTGTTTCCCTCGTCGGGCGCAGCGGCGAAGTCGCGGGGCAAATAAATCGTCGCAGTGACGAGCAGGGGCTCAATGCCGGTTTCGACACCGCGAGCGAAACGCTCCGCGAGAGCGGCCAGGCCTATTCCCAGGCGCAAACGGGCCAGGCCCATGGTTACCTTCGCACCATCGCTGTCGCATTCGCGGTACTTGTGTTCCTCGCTTTCGCTGGAGGTGGCCGGTGAATCCATTTCCGTGGCTCAGCCTGATCATCTTCACGCCTTGGATCGGCGCCTTCGTCCTGACCCTGGTTCCGCGCACCGCGGCCTGCCGCTGGATTGGATTGTTTTTCAGTCTCTCGACGCTCGCGTTCGCGATCCCGCTGCTCCGCGCGTTCGACCCGAGTGCGATCGGCGGCCAGTTCGTCGAACAGCACGCGTGGATCGCGTCGCTTAACGTCACGTACCATCTCAGCCTGGACGGACTTAGCCTCCTGCTCGTCCTGCTCACCGGCCTGGTCGCCCCCGCGTCGTTGCTCGCCTCATGGAAACAGGCGCAATCCCCGCGACTTTTCAACGCGCTGTTCCTTGTGCTGCAGGGAGCGGCCCTCGGCACGTTTCTCGCGCTGAATTTTTTCCACTGGTTTATTTTCTGGGAGCTGAGCCTCGTGCCGGCGTTTTTCCTGATCAAACTTTGGGGCGGCCCGGGCGCGACCCCGGCGGCGTACCAGTTCTTTATCTACACGATGGCCGGGAGCGCGTTCATGCTGCTCGCGTTCGCCGCGATTTTTGTGGCCACCGGCACGCTCGATTTCGTGCAGCTCGCCCACCTGGCGGCTGACGGCACATTGAACGCCAAGCTCGCCACCGCCGGCGCCTTCGCGCCGAAGGCCGTTTTCCTCGGCGTTTTCCTCGGGCTTGCCGTCAAGGCTCCGCTGTTTCCGTTCCACACCTGGCTGCCGTCGGCGTACGCCGAGGCCCCGACGGGCGCCTCGATGTTTCTCACCGGCGTGATGTCGAAAATGGGTGTCTACGGTTTCCTGCGGATTCTCTGGCCGCTGTTTCCCCATCAGCTCCACGAGGCCGCCGTGCCGTTGTTGTGCCTCGCGCTTGGCGGGGTGGTGCTCGGCGCTTTCTCCGCGATGCGCCAGACCGACCTCAAGCGCATGGTGGCGTATTCCTCGGTCAACCACGTGAGCTACTGCCTGCTTGCGATTTTCGGGGTGGCCTACGCCGCCGGTCCGAGCGGCGCTTTGTCCGCGAACGCCGCGGTGTCCGCCTTCTCCGGCGCCTTGCTCCAGATGTTCAACCACGGCATCTCCGCTGCGGCGCTCTTCTTTTGCATCGGCATCCTTGAAACGCGCTCGGGCGGACGGCGCGGGCTCAACGATTTCGGCGGCGTGCGCTCGGCGGCGCCCATCTTTGCCGGCCTCTGCGGCTTCGCGATGTTCTCGTCCCTCGGGCTGCCCGGGCTCAACGGTTTTGTCGGCGAATTCCTCATCTTCCGCGGCGTCTTCGGCCTCGCTCCGTGTTCCGCCACCATCGCCTGCCTCGGCTTGTTCGCGACCGCGCTGTTCCTCCTCACGTTCTGGCAGCGCGTTTTTCACGGGCCGCGCGCCGACGCCACCGTGGAAAATTTCCCTGACGTCGATCGCTCGGAACGCGCCGTCCTCGTGCCGCTGGTCGTCCTGATGATCGTCCTCGGCGTTCTCCCCCAAATCCTCATCGGCCTATTCAATCCGCTGGTGACGTCCTGGGTTGGACAGGCGATCAATTATTAAAATTTAAATGGATACAATGGACATGCTTTCAACGGCAGGGGCGAACGGCGCGTTAAGAATAATGCGACCGGTCTCCAATTGTGGGCGGGGTGCCCTCACCCCGCATAATGCACAATGGCGGGTGGGGGCACCCGTCCCACATCAATCGAAATTGCTCTTTGTGCGATGAGCCTCCTTCCCTACACGATTTACCTCTCGTTTGTCGGCGCGCTGCTCGCGCTGGTTGCGGGAAAGCGTTCGGCCAGCCTGGCGCGCTGGGTCGCGCTCGCGACGGCCGTGGCAGGGTGGGGCGTGGTCCTCTTCGCTGCGATCAGCTTCACGCCGACGGCTGGGCTTCAGGATTTGGTCAATGTCCCGTGGGTTCCCACGATGGGCATCCGCTATCATCTCGCCGCCGATGGGATCAGCCTGACGCTTCTCGTGCTGACCGGCCTCGCCGCGACCGCGGGCATTCTCTTCTCCTGGAATATCACCGAACGCACCGGCGAGTTTTTCGCGTTCTATCTCGCGCTGATCGGCGGCGTGTACGGCGTTTTCCTCAGCGCCGACGCGCTGTTGCTCTTCGTTTTCTACGAAATCGCCATCGTCCCGAAATATTTCCTGATCGCGAACTGGGGTTCGACCAACCGCGAGTACGGCGCGATGAAGCTGGCGATCTACTCGTTTGCGGGCAGCGCGCTCGTGCTGGCCGCCTTGCTCTGGGCCCATGCCATCGGCACGCCGAGTTTTTCCCTCAACGATATGGCGGCTGCGGCCGTCCACTTCACGCGTCCCGAGCAAATCGGCCTCTTCGGGCTGAGTTTCTTCGGTTTCGCTGTGCTTGCCGGCCTGTTTCCCTTCCACACCTGGGCGCCGACCGGCCACGTCGCCGCGCCCACCGCAGCCTCGATGCTGCTTGCCGGCGTCGTCATGAAGCTCGGCGCGTACGGCTGCCTGCGCGTCGCCATGCCGCTCTTCCCCGTCGGTTTCATGTTTTTCCAAACGACGATCGCCTGGCTGGCCCTGATCGGAATCGTCTATGCGGGCCTCGTCGCACTCGTGCAGGACGATTTCAAGTTCGTCATCGGCTACTCGAGCGTGAGCCACATGGGCTTCGTGATGCTCGGCCTGGCCGCGGCAAATATCCAAGCCGTGAGCGGCGCGGTGCTGCAGATGTTTTCGCATGGCGTAATCGCCGGGCTGCTGTTTGCCGTGGTCGGGCGCATGGTGTATGACCGCACGCACACGCGCAAACTGGAGGAGCTGCGCGCGATGCCGCTCTACAAATTACTGCCGTTCGCCGCGCTGGTTTTCGTCGTGGCGGGACTCGCCTCGATGGGCATGCCGGGCTTCAGCGGTTTCCCCGCCGAGCTCACGATTCTCGTCGGCGCATGGAAAACCTCGCCGACGTGGGCCGCGGTCGCCGCGCTGGGCATCCTCGTCGCCGCCGCCTTCACGCTGCGCGCGATCCAGGTCGCGTTTTTTGGGCAGAGCAATGCGGTGCGGGGTGGGGGCACCCCGCCTGCAGATGGGGCTTCCGAGGCGCATGCGCTGCCGCCGATCACGCTGCCTGAACGCGTCGGCGCGATCCTGCTGGTCGCCGCCGCGGTCCTGATCGGACTGAAACCCGACCTGTTGCTCAACTGGATCATTCCCAGCCTGCATTCGCCAGTGATGACCGCGGTATTCGGAGGTGGAAAATGACTTGTACAAACATAACGCCGAACGCTGAACGCCGAACGCTGAACGCTGAACGTCTGAGACCCAATATTGGGTGTGCCTGGCGGGTATGCCTTCGGCGTTCAGCGTTCGACGTTCAGCGTTCAGCGTTGGATATCGGAGGTTCGACGATATGATCCCCGACTACATAAGCCTTGCCCGTGCGCTCCTGCCCGAGATCTTTTTGATCGGCGGGGCGCTCGCCGTGCTCGGACTCGACCTGGCATTTTTCAAGCGTTGCAACCCGGGGCTTCGCCTGCGCTGTGCCCTCGGCTTTGCCGCCGTGGCCGTGGCCGCCGCGCTCGGACAGGCGATTTGTACCGAAACACAGGGGCCGGTTTTCGGCGGTGTTTTCATGTTCGATTCGCTCGCGGTGGCGACGCGCTGCGGCGTGCTGGCGCTTGTCCTCCTCGTGCTGGGAGTGTCCGCCGGCGCACGCGTGCCGAGCAACCCGGCCGAGTATGTCGCACTGCTGCTGTTTGCCGCCACGGGCTTCACGCTGATGGCTGCCGCGCAGCAACTGTTGGTCGTCTTCCTCGCGCTCGAGCTGGCGAGCCTTTCGCTTTACGTGCTGGCCGGCTTTGACCTGTCACGGCGTGAATCCGCCGAGGCCGCACTGAAATATTTCCTGTTTGGCGGAATGTCGGCCGCGTTTTTGCTTTTCGGATTCAGCCTGATCTATGGCCTGACCGGATCGATCGAGCTGCCGCAGATCGCCACGGTGCTCGTGCACCAGCCGTCGAGCCCGCTGCTCGCGGTCGCGCTCATCATGATCTTGGTCGCGTTCGGCTTCAAGATGGCCGCGGCGCCGTTTCATCTCTGGGCGCCGGACGCCTACGAGGGCGCGCCTGTGCCGGCCGCCGCGCTCATCGCCTCCGCGTCCAAGCTCAGCGCGCTCGTGCTTTTCACCCGCCTGCTTTGGACGGGATTCGGTTCCGCGGGGGGCAACCTGTTGCTGCCGGGCTGGGTGCCGACCGTCGCACTGCTGGCCGCGGCATCGATGACGCTTGGAAACCTGGCTGCGCTCGCGCAAACGAACGTCCGGCGGTTGCTCGCGTATTCGGCGATCGCCCACGCCGGTTCGCTCTTGCTCGGCGTGATCACCGTCGGCACGGCCGGCCCGGGCCCGGTGTTTTACTACGCCGCCACGTACGGACTCGCGACCGTCGGCGCCTTTGGGGTGATTGCGGTCGTCGAACGGACGGGGGAGTGCCAGCGCGTCACCGATCTCGCCGGGCTGCACCGCCGCTCGCCGCTGCTGGCCGGCTGCCTCCTGGTATTCATTCTATCGCTGGCGGGAATTCCGCCGCTGGCCGGATTCTTCGGAAAGTTCTTTGTCTTTTCCGCCGCGTTCAACATCGGCGGACTCGCCGGCCCGCCCGGCTGGCTGGCCCTGGCCGCGCTGCTGCTCAGCATCGTGTCGCTTTATTACTATCTGCTGATTTTGAAACAGGCGTTGGTGCTCGCCCCGCCGGCGAGCGCCGCCCGCATCGCAACGCCCTCGCTCGCCGCCCTCGCGCTCATCGTGTGCGCTGGGTTGATTGTTCTGTTTGGTGTTTTTCCGTCGTGGATTTTGGGAATTTTCTAGCGAGGACAGTTCCTTTAGAATCGCTCTATTTAGGGTACAACTGGATCGCAGCGGGTACCGATGGTTTTCCAGCTTCATTACGTGTCCAGTAGATGTACAAAATAAGCTTGAGGTGTCTTGGCTTCATTTTGGTAAGCGCACGCCGGGCTGCCTCTGTGGGCTGCTCGGTCCAAGGTTCCAGCCGAGCGTCGAGCAACAGGACATCGTTGCCAGGCACGTCTTTTCCGCCAGGCTTGAGGACATTTTCCAAGAACGCCTGCTCAAGCGCAGAGATGTTGTCGGCTACTGAAGTGAAAAGCGGTTCTACAAAGGAACGCTCCACAATTTTTCGGATCTCGCGCACGTTACCTTTCCCATGCGAGTATGGCGGTATTGTCATTCCCTCGTGCGAATGCTCCTCGTAAACTTTTTGTGTAGCCGATTGATCAGGAGGAAACTCGGTATGTTCAAACCCTAGGTTGAATGCCACAATGTCTGGCGGATCATCTGGGTTCGTGTTGTGGTGGATTAAGTACCGTTCCGGAATGATCCCTCCCGCTAGTGTCTCAATGGCCACACGTCCTACCTGTGATTGAATGGCCCTGACAAAACACTTAATTTCTTTTTCCTTAGTTGGTATAGAATCAGGATCATCACGCAAAATAGTCAGAGGCCTTTTCATTTAGATTAGATTGCTTTTTTGGCCACTAAAATGTTTCGACCATCAGTATTCGAAAATAAAATGGCAATGGGCAAAATGGGTCGGAAGGCCAAGCCAAACAGGGTCGGTCCTCTGTTTAATTTTTTTTGACAGGCGGAGGGCTGCGGAGGGCAGGCAACGATCGCAGAGAGAATTCCTTTGCGATCCAAAAAGAAGTCCGTCTCCGACCCATTTTCTCTGCGCCCTTTGTGACCTTTTGTGGCTACCCTCTGATTGGTTTTGAAAAACTGCGGCGCGCCCGGCGGTCGCGCCCTACCTTAGACGTGATCCGAAAGAAAAGTTGAACTTCCAAGTCATTACGCCAAGCTATGACCCATGCC
>Ga0210402_10005923_pt1 | contig 10873 bp, 9 predicted proteins | sample IncBWC7MmetaG_FD_161055 | JGI IMG/M metagenome (GOLD analysis project Ga0210402, IMG submission 161055) | Forest soil microbial communities from Barre Woods Harvard Forest LTER site, Petersham, Massachusetts, United States - Inc-BW-C-7-M | ecosystem: Environmental > Terrestrial > Soil >... | reverse complement strand
GTCGATCCGATCCTGCCGCGACATCACCGGGTCGAAGGCCTCAGCATAGAGGTCACAATCGTCAACCTCGTGCCCCCTCGCACGCAAAACTTCCACCAGCTTCCTGTGCGTCGCCGCGACGAAACTTGTCTCGACAGGATGGGCGAACAGCACCAGGACGCGCAACGCTACTCAGCTCTGCGCCGCGCGCGCCCGCGCCTCAAGGCCCGGGAAAAGGAAGTTTCTACCGGCGGAAAAATCAAAGTCCGGATTCTCCCAGGCGATCATTTTGCCCGGATTAAGCAGCCCCAGCGGGTCGGTCTCGCGCTTGAACGCGAGCTGGATCGCATCGGTCTGTTTCATGCCCCCCTCTTCGAGGGTGTAGCGGTGAGGGTTGAAGATCATCGCGCCCATCGCCTGGTGTTCGGCAATGATCTCGTTGAGCCGCTCTTCCGTCGAGAACCGCACCAGCGGCAGGCCCGCGAACCCTATCCGTCCATTGAAGCGGATGACCTCGAGATGCCCGCGGACCTCATCGCCATAGCGGTCGTGGATGCGCTTGATCAAGCCGAGCGTGCCCTCGCTGGGATATCGGGCCTGCAAGTAGGTGATGCGGGGATCGACCCGTAACGCGCGCAGCGTGGTGTGATTCCAGGTCAGCTCGTAATTAGGGGGCAAGCGGGCGAGCGTCTCGGGAGCCGCGCGGCTCGAGTCGAGCAGGATATTCGCATCTTTGTAGGGCCGGGTAAAGGCTTCGAAAGCGTCGAGCGCATGCGGAGCGATCATCAAAATGACGACGCTGTCGCCTTGCGGGATGAGCGCGCGGTGACGCAGAAAATAATCGTGCGGCGTCGGCCCCGCGACGACTGTGACAAGCTTCTTCAGGATTCCGTCCTGCTCGCCGAGCGCCAATGCGTAAGCTGTCGCCGCGTTGAAATTCTCGAACCCGACAATGACGTTGACCCAATCGTAGTGCGCTGTGAGCGGCATCTCGACTTCGGTTATGATCCCGTTCGTCCCATAGGCGTGCACCGCCTTGTGCAGATCTTCCCCCGTCAATTCGAGCGTGCGAGGCGTCTCTTCGAGCGTCATGATGCGCAGGCGCAGCACATTGCCGAAATCGCGCAGGCCCCCCCAGGTGATCGAGCCGACGCCTCCTGACCCGCCGGCGACGAAGCCAGCTACAGACGCGGTTCCTCGCGTCGACGGGAACATCCGCAATTCTTGCCCGGACGCTTCGCACGCTCTGTCGACGTCGATCAGCAGCGCGCCAGGCTCGCAGATGACGCGGCCCCGCTCGATCGACCGGATCTTGTTCATCTCGGCGAGGTTCAAGAGCACGCCGCCCATGAGCGGCATCGCCTGGCCATAATTGCCGGTCCCCGCGCCGCGCGGAGTGACCGGAATCCCAAGCCTATATGCGGCCGCTAGGATCGTGCGGACTTCCGATTCGCTCGTCGGCGAAACGACGACGTCGGCGGTGACCGCTTCAAGCTCGCGCTTCAGCACCGGCGAATACCAATAGAAGTCGCGACTCTTCTGCTTGACCAGGATGGGATTGTCCTCCCACTTTATCGGCCCGATTTCGGCGCGCAGCGCTGCGACGTCATAAGTCCCGCTCATGGCGCGAGGCCCTCGAGCGCGTCGAGCTCGGCGTAATCGGGCGGCTTGGCGTTCGACGCTTCGCCGTTTCTGACAACGATGCGATCGGATTGCGGACGGGCCAGAAGCTCGGTGAAGTCACGCGCCTGCGTCACGATCATGTCAGCCGCGTGCCCTGGACGCAGCTCTCCCAGATCAAGCCCCATTGCTCTGGCCGGCGCAGCGCATACCGCGGGCGCCCAGTCGGCGAAGGGATAGTCAAGGTGCAAGATCCGAACGCCCTCGCGCCACACTTCCATCATGTCCAGGTCCCCGTAAGGGTAAAATGGATCGCGGGTGTTGTCGCTCGCGATCATTACGTTGACACCGGCGTGCTTCAGTTCGTGCAGCGCGGTGACACCGCGCCAGCGCGGTGTGCGGCCGGTCCGGCGATCTTGAAGGAACATGTTGCACATCGGCAAGGACACGACGCTTAAACCCGCGCGCGTGACAGCATCGATGGTCCTTTGCCGCTCATCGTCATCCTGCAGCGCGAGCGAGCAGCAGTGGCCGACCAGGATGGGTCGCGCAAAGCGTCGCTCAACCGCCACGTCGGCGATGACCTTGAGAGAGCGAGCTGCGGGATCGGAGCTTTCGTCGACGTGGAAGTCGAGTTCCCAGCCCTTGCGCTCCGCGAGTTCGAAGAGGACGCTGAGCCCCTGACGCAGATCCGGCTCCATGCGGATTGCGGCGCCGAGAATCCCCGACCCATAAGCGTCGAGCATCGCTTCGACGTCGGCGACGTGCGACGCGTCCGCCAGATGGTCGATGGTGAAAAGAGGCGACGCCTGGAGGTCGATCCTGCCGCGCCAGCGCTCTCGCGCTTCAGCCAGGACAGGCCAACTGATTCTCGTCTGCGGGCCGACGCTGTCGATATGGGTACGAATGGCCGTTGTCCCGTGCGCGTAGGCGCAGCGCAGGCTGAACTCCATACGCGCAGCGACGTCGGCCGCGCTCCATTTGGCGGAACGGTCTTCGACCGTCGCCGCGATCGCGCTCGAGAAATCCCCGACCGGGTTTCGTTTCCGTCGCCAGATATGCCCCTTGTCGAGATGGGTGTGGACGTCCACGAAGAGCGGCAGCACGATGCGCCCTGACATTGCGACTTCTGGCGCGTCTCCAAAGTCGACGGCGCCATGTGCGGCGATCTTCGCTATGACGCCATAGTCGACCAGGATGTCGAGGATCGCGAACCCGTCATAATCGAGCGGCCCGACCGGCTCCGGCACGGAGCGGCCGAGCACGCGCGCTCGTTTCAGCACATAGGGTCCGGCGGCGGGGAGGGCGAAAGGCGCGGCCGCACCTGCGAACGTCTCCTGCCGATTGTTCAAGAATTCCGCGCCCTTCATTTCGGGCGGAGGTCGAGGCCCACGCCCTTGTTCACGAACTGCAGAGTGTAGGCCTTCTTGTAATCGAGACCGGCCTTCTCGACCCCCGCCTTGACCATCGAATCGTAGAAATTCTTGATGCGCTCGTCGGTCATGGCCCCGACCCCGAGCTTATGCGTGTCGCCGGAGTCGACGAGACCATATTCCTTGATTTTGCCGATCGAGAAGGCGATCTGCTCATCCGTCATGTCCGGATTGTCCTTCTTGATCTGCGCATTTGCTTTCGAATTGTCGCCGTAGAGGTAGTTGTACCAGCCGATCGCGGACGCGTCGACGAACCGCTGGACGACGTCCGGATGATTCTTGACCAGATCGGCGCGGGTCTCGATCGTCGTCGCATAGGTCCCGTAGCCATTGTCGGCAAGCAGGAAGATGTTCGGCTTGAAGTGTCCCTCGCGCTCGACGGCGAAGGGCTCGGAGGTGACATAGCCTTGCTGAATCGAATGGGTGTCGGCGATGAATGGCCCGGGGTTGAATGTATAGGGCTTGACGACTTCCTCCTTGAACCCGTAGGCCGACCTCATCCACTGGTAGAAGGTGACCAGCCCCTCCTTGCCGACGAACGCTGTCGTCGCCTTCGGCAGGTCCGCCCATGCGTCGAGTCCAACCCCAGGGTGCGACATGAAAATTTGTGGATATTTTTGAAAATCCGCGGCGACCACGACGATCGGCACGTCCCGGGCGACCGCGTCGAAGGCCAGCAACAGGTTGCCGCCCATGTAGAAATCCAACCGTCCGGCCGCCAGCAATAGCTCGTTGTTGGCCTGAGGCCCTCCCTGGACGATCGTGACGTCGAGACCGTATTTCGCATACGTGCCGTCGGCGACCGCCTGATAATATCCGCCGTGCTCGGCCTCAGCGAGCCAGTTCGTCCCGAATGAGACTTTATCGGCGGCGAGCGTGGACGACGCGAGCAGGCAAAGTCCAATGGCTAGGCCAGCGCCAGGAAATTTCATCGTTTGCTCCGTTCAGACTTGCGTAGCCGCATCGACGCTTGCAACTTGGGCGCCATTGAGGGCGCCCCGGGGCAGGGGCGCCAGGCGCTCCCATACCGGGTCGCCGGAGGCTTTCGCAAGATGCGCAGATTGAACCCGGACGCGATCCATCCGCCGTTTGCAAAATACGCGCATGGAATAGAAGTCGACCCCGGCGCGCGAATGGTCTTCTGTTCCGGCCAACTAGGGATTGGCCGCGACGGCGTCATTCCCGAGGACGTGGAGGCTCAGGCGCGCCTTTGCTTTCGAGCCATTGCCGCGATCCTCGGCGAAGCATCGATGTCGCTCGCTGATCTCGTTCGCCTGAACGCGTACGTCGTTTCGGCTCAGTATTTGGGCGGCTACATGAAGGTCCGTGACGAATTTGTGAGCAATCCTCCGCCGGCCTCGACATTGATGATCGTTCAGGGTTTTGCTCGGCCCGAATTCAAAATCGAGATCGAGGCCGTCGCCGCGCGCGCCTTGAGCGACTGGAGATCCGCATGCTGCCAACCAAGTTCTGGGCTGAGATGAGCTGGCGTGATTTTGCCGTCGCCGACATGAGTAAAGTTGTCGCGGTTCTGCCGGTCGCCGCCATCGAGCAACATGGCCCCCACCTGCCGGTCGGCGTCGATATGTTCATCAACGAGGGCTACTTCGCGACCGCGGTCAAACGAGTTCCGGACGATATGCCAGTGTTGATCCTTCCCACCCAGGCGATCGGCAAGTCCAACGAACATGTCGAATATCCCGGCACGCTGACGTTTTCGCTCGAGACGATCACCCGAGCGTGGACCGAAATCGGCGACAGTGTCGCGCGCACCGGGTGCCGCAAGCTCATTTTCATGAATTCGCACGGAGGCAACGTTCCGGTCATCGACGCGGTGGCGAGAGAGTTGCGGGTCCGCCACCGCATGCTCGCGGTCCACGCGGCCTGGCATCGGCTCGGCTATCCCGCGGAGCTGTTTTCTGCTCAGGAACGCGCGCATGGCATCCATGGGGGCGAGGCGGAGACCTCGCTGATGCTCGCCTTCAGGCCGAAGACTGTGCGCATGAGCGAAGCGCAAAATTTCGTCAGCGCGGCGATCGGAATCGAGCAGGAGTTTCGGCAGCTTCGGGTCACTCAGCCGATTGGCTTCGGCTGGATGGCGAGTGATTTGCATCCGCTGGGTACGGCCGGCGACGCTTCCAAGGCGACGGCCGAGAAGGGCGAAGCTTGCGCCGAGAACGGAGCGGAGGCGTTTTTGGACCTTCTTCGCGACGTCCTTGCTTTTGATCTTGCGCTCCTGAAGCCGGGACCGCTAGGGGGCCCGAACGACTGACCGGGCGAAACCCGATCAGCGAGACTTTAGATAAGCCCGCCAACCACCGAAGTGTGAGATATCCTCCGCCGTCTTCACCGCCTCGGCCTCGACCAGAAAGCCCTTCACCGAGTCGCTGTCCTTGAACCGGATCGTCCCAATTCCCAAGGGCGCTGGGATCTTGGCGACGAAAGCACCGAAACCCGCGGGGTCGAGCGTCCACACCTCCGCCTTGATAGCGGCGCCGTCGCCCTCGCCGACCCGCAACAGTCCCGGTTTGGGCGGAGAAGAGCCAGGCAGCGCGAAGAGACGATACTCCGGCGTCGTTTCCACTTCGCGCGAGAAAGATGCGCTGAGCTCAATCAGTTCGCGATTGAGGGGCAGGCCCGAGAGGTGCGCCCCGACGACTGCGATCTCGATGCGAGTGTCCGTCGCGCGCAAGCTCGTCTGTGGCGGCGCAGAAGCGGACGCGCCAGATCGAGACTCGATCGCCGCAGCAACTCCAGCGATGACGCCGTCGGCGCGAGCGGGCGCGATTAGCGTCACGCTCGACGGCAGCCCGTCGCCACGCGTGCCCGAAGGAACGGCGATCGCGCACAGGTCGAGCAGGTTCACGAAGTTGGTGTAAGTCCCAAGCCGGGAATTGAGGCGGATAGAGTCGGCCTCGACCTCGGCGATGGTGTAGAGGCGCGGCGCTGTCGGAACGACCATCGCATCAAATTCGGACCAGACGCGGCTCGTCTTCCGCTTCTGATCCGCGAGCCGATAAAACGCCTCGAACGCGGCGACAGCGTCAAACTTGCGCGCACCCTCGATAATCGCGCGAGTGACGGGAAGCAGAGCGTCCGGATTGCTCTCGATCAGCGGCTTGGTCGCAGCGTAGCGCTCTGCGACCCATGGACCTTCGTAGAGCGCCCGGGCGACCTCGGCAAACGGCTCAAAGTCAAACTCGACGATTCGCGCGCCGAGCGATTCAATAAGCTGAAGGTCTCGCGAGAAAGCCGCTGACGCATCCGAGTCGTCGAAGAACTGGCGCTGATCCGGGCGGGGAACACCCAGCCGAAACCCGCTCGGAAACGACGAAAGGGCAGGGGAAGGGAACGAGCGGCTGTAAGCGTCCTGTTCGTCGAACGCGCAAGCCTCCTGATAGACCATGAAGGCATCGCCGACATCGTGGGCGAAAATCGAGATGGTGTCGAGCGTGCGGCAGGCGGGAACGACGCCGGACGTGGAGAGAGCGCCGAGCGAGGGCTTGAGCCCCACGATTCCGTTGAACGCGGCCGGCACGCGGCCTGATCCCGCCGTGTCCGTGCCAAGCGAAAATGGGATGAGACCTGCGCCGACCGCTGCCGCCGAGCCGGAGCTCGATCCTCCGGGTATCAGGTCTGCGCGCAACGCGTTGCGTGGAACCCCATAGGGCGAACGGACGCCGACGAGACCGGTCGCAAATTGGTCGAGATTGGTCTTGCCGATGACGATTGCGCCCGCTCGTTCGAGCTTCTCGACGACGAACGCGGATTTTTCGGGCTGATAGGTGAAGGCGGGACAAGACGCTGTCGTGGGGAGCCCGGCGACATCAATATTGTCTTTGACGGCAAACGGAACGCCGTAGAGGGGCTTGCCCTCGGACCCGGACGCCCGCATGCGTTCAGCGATCGCCAGGGCCTCGGACTTTGGGCGGATCGCGATGAAGAGCGCCGGATCGTTGTGCTTCTTGATGCGCGCATAAGTCTCCTCGACCGTGGCCATCAACGACTTGCCCGCGGCGTGCGCGGCGAGAAGCGTTCCGATCGTGGTGGTCATCTGGTCAAGGTCCCTCAGGCAGCGCCGCGCCGGTTGGCGCAGCGATCAGCATTCAATGAAAGCAAAAGCCAGGCAAATCCAAGCCGGCGATTGCCGAAGCAAACCTCAGGGGTGACGGAAAAAATAGGCGTTCGCGCTCAACATTCGAGCGCGGCGTCGAAGGAGGAGGCGCGAGGATGTGGTGAGACGGCTCGGTGCGCGACGATGCGCTCGACAACGAGGTCGATCGCCGGTATGAGCGCCCGCTGATCGAGGACGCGCGATGGCGACCAACTTTTCGGCCTTCCTTACAATGACGCGCGATAGGGCTTACGCGCGGGAAATAACGATCGACCGGGCTCCCCAACCCTTCGCATTCGATGAGGCGATTGCGTGACTGCGAAGGCATTCGATCCGGAAGCTGTGGTGGACGCGATGGCGCCGTTGCTTGGTTTAACGCTGACGCCGGAATCGCGCGCTCAAACGCTTGTGCATCTGCGGATCGCGGCGGAGCAGGCGGAGAAGCTTCTTTCGGTCCCGCTCGACGATCAGCAGGAGCCGGCGCCGGTCTTCACAGCATGACCGCCGCGCTCATTGACGGAACGGCCCAGGCAATCGCCGCAGCGGTCAGGACGGGCACTGTGAGCGCCCGCGAGATCGCCCAAGAGACGCTCAACCGCATCGAAGCTCGAAATGGCGCGCTCGGCGCGTTCACTGATGTGACCGCGAAGCGCGCGCTCGCAAAAGCTCACGCGATTGACACCGCCCGCGCGCGCGGAGAGAGCCTGGGGCCGCTTGCCGGCGCGCCGTTCGCGGTCAAGAACCTGTTCGACGTCGAAGGACTGCCAACGCGAGCCGGCTCCAAGATCAATCGCGATCGTCCGCCGTCCAAGGCGGACGCAACAGTGATCGCGCGCCTGGAAGCCGCCGGCGCCGTCCTGACGGGCGCGCTCAACATGGGTGAGTTCGCCTACGACTTCACGGGCCGGAACGTTCACGACGGCCCTTCCCGGAACCCGCATGATCTGGAGCATATGACCGGAGGATCATCCGGCGGATCGGCTGCGGCGGTGGCCGGCGGCCTCGTTCCAGTCGCGCTGGGCTCGGACACCAACGGGTCCATTCGCGTGCCGAGTTCTTTCTGCGGATTGTTCGGCCTCAAGCCGACCTATGGCCGACTGTCGCGCGTCGGGACGTTCCCCTTTGTCGCGAGCCTCGACCATGTGGGACCGCTCGCGCGCTCCGTCGGCGATCTCGCGCTTTCTTATGACGCCATGCTTGGTCGCGACGGCGGGGACCCGGCGCAAGCCGACATGCCTGCGGCAGCGGCATCGCCAACGCTCAACGACAGAGTCGCTGGGGTACGCATCGCAAGGCTCGGCGGCTATTTCGCGCGCTCTGCCGATCCGAGCGCAACCTCCGCTGTGGACACCATCGCCCGGGCCTTGAAAGCGGACCGTGTCGTCGAACTCGCCCAAGCCGAGCAGGCGCGTTCCGCGGCCTATCTCATCACCATGGTCGAAGGCGCCGCGCTTCATCTTGCTCGGTTGCGCGAACGCGCTCAAGACTTCGACCCGGAAGTTCGCGACCGCCTTATCGCTGGGACGATGGTTCCTGGCGTCTGGGCCGCGCAGGCGCAAAAATTCCGCCGTCAGTTTCATGCGACGACGCTCGCGCTCTTTCGCGAGGTCGATATCCTGCTGGCGCCAGCGACCCCTTGCCGCGCCCCTAGGCTCGAGCAGACGACCTTTGTACTCGACGGCCGTGAGATGCTGGTGCGACCGAATATTGGACTCTTCACTCAGCCAATATCCTTCATTGGCCTGCCGGTTGTCACGGCCCCGGTCTGGACAGAGGGCGAAAAGCTCCCGATCGGAGTGCAGATCATCGCTACCCCTTGGCGCGAAGATCTCGCGCTCCGCGTCGCCTGGGCTCTTGAGCGAGACGGCGTTGTGCGCGCGCCGGTCGCAACACTGTCTTGAGCGTGGACATATTGCCCATCGTCGACCTCGCATCAGATGAAAGCGATGCGGTCTTGCTAAATCGGATCGTGGCAGACGTCGGCGCCGCGAGCCGCGACGTGGGCTTCTTCTACGTCGTCAACCACGGTGTCGACCCAGAGCTGATCGTCAAAGCCTTCGCCCAATCGCACGACTTCTTCGCGCTGCCCGTCGCTGACAAGCGGAAGCTTGCGATCGAGACAATTGGCGGCAATCGAGGCTATTCTGGGCTCCTTCACGAGGCGCTCGACCCCGCCCGGGGACCGGACATGAAAGAGGCCTTCAATGTCGGTCTCGAGCTTGCCGCTGACGACCCGGAATTGCTGGCGGGAGCGCCTTTCCGCTCGCTCAACGCCTGGCCCGGCGTGCCGGGTTTCCGCGAAACGCTGCTGTCCTACTATGACGCATGCGCGGGGCTCGGCGCGCGATTACATCGCGCGTTCGCCAGCGACCTGGGCGTCAGTCGCGATTTCTTCGACGACAAATTCGATCGGCCGATGGCGACGCTGCGGCTCCTGCACTATCCCGCTCCGCTGAGAGCCGCAGCGGTGCCCACCGGCGCGGGCGAGCACACCGATTATGGTAACCTCACGCTGCTTGCGACTGACGACGTCGGCGGCCTCGAGGCCCGCACGCGCGCCGGGCAATGGATCGAAGCGCCAGTCGTCCCCGGCGCCTTCATCGTCAACATCGGCGATTGCCTGATGCGCTGGACCAACGACGTCTATGTTTCAACCCCGCATCGCGTCGTCAATCGGAGCGAGAGAGAGCGGTACTCGATCGCCTTTTTCTACGATCCGAATCCGGACGCGATGGTCGAAACAATTCCGAGCTGCGTGGGGGAGGGAGAGGTCGTGCGTTATCCGCCGATCTCGCTGCCGACTATCTGAAGATGCGCCTCGACGCGAGCAAGCCGGCGTAGGCCGATCGGCTCGGCGTTTGACACATTTCGACCTGCGGGCCCAACTCATGCTCCCATGCGGTGGCGAGGTCGCGAAAGGGCAGCGAGGTTTTGGATAAGAACATTATTGTATCGTAGATATAACCATACTCTCTCAAGCAAACGCTGACTCGGAAGTAAATGGCGCCATAACCCCTTGGAATCGCACAAAACGGAACCGAAAATGGCGCCAGCGCGATCGGCTGGGGTAAAGTGATCTCCCGAAAAAATACCACCCCGAGGACAGTGGCAAGATCAGAAAAGGACTGTTTAGTTCCAATTTTCTGAACTCAGCGAAGTTGCGGCGTCCGGGCCAGGCGGCGTGTCCCGCTCCGCATCGGCCGTGGTCCTGGGTAAAGCGATCTCCTGAAAAAAACACCAAGCGTGGCTGATGGATGAGTGGCCTTGTGCTTCAGTCTTCCGCTCTTTGGAAATTCCGGCATGTGGATGTAACAGATTGTCGGCGATTATTGGGTTCCCGAACCCTCAACTTCGCGATGATGCTTCCTGGGCTTCGCGGGACTAGGCTTTTGGATACCGACGATTGCAGCAACGGGCCTAATCCGCCCGCTGATGTCGTTTAATTAAGTAGGACCTGACCTTGCAGCGATCCTGATCAGATCGACGCTGATTAGCGTTCTAAAGCGACGAGTTGCACATCCGGGAATAGCGGACGATTCCAGCGGACGAGGAACCCGCGGTTAGAAATGCAACCCCAGCAACCCGGTTCTATCGCTCACTTAACGGAAAACCTTGCTTTATCAATCAAAAATACAACCGATAGGTCCATACGTTATCGCAAGCATTCCGCACAAAATGACATCCCACCCCAACGCGATCAAGGCTACGCCGCGGCAAATCAATATGT
>Ga0210402_10005922_pt1 | contig 10874 bp, 9 predicted proteins | sample IncBWC7MmetaG_FD_161055 | JGI IMG/M metagenome (GOLD analysis project Ga0210402, IMG submission 161055) | Forest soil microbial communities from Barre Woods Harvard Forest LTER site, Petersham, Massachusetts, United States - Inc-BW-C-7-M | ecosystem: Environmental > Terrestrial > Soil >... | reverse complement strand
TTCCGAGCGAAGCGGCAGTGATATGCTGCGCCGGTGACGAGAAAGCCGTCGATTGCAATCGTGGGCGCGGGCAGCCTGGCAAATTCCCTTGCGCCAGCACTCCGCAGAGCGGGCTACACGATCTCCGAGATCATCGGCCGGGATTCGCCGCGTTCTCGCCGCTCGGCCCGTAAGCTGGCTGCCACGGTGGGGGCGCAAGCCGTAACGCCAGAGACTGCCGCGCTAAAGGCCAACTTGCTTTGGTTTTGTGTTCCAGACCGGCAGATTCGCGCCGCCGCCGCAACTCTTGCAGCTGCAACAAACCGCAAAACACGCTTCGCGTTTCATTCCAGCGGCGCGCTCACCAGTCTCCAACTCGACCCACTGCGCAGGCGCGGAATCGCCGTGGCGTCGGTTCATCCTCTGATGACGTTTGTTCCGGGCAGCCATCCCGCGTTCGCCGGTGTGCCGTTTGCCCTAGAGGGTGACGCTGCCGCCACGCGCATCGCGCGGCGAATTGTGCGCGACCTGGGCGGTGACAGCTTCGCACTGTCAACCACACGCAAGCCCGCCTACCACGCCTGGGCGACGATGACTTCGCCTCTGCTGCTGGCTTTCCTGGTAACGCTGGAGGAGGCAGCGCGCGCCGCAGGCCTTACGACTGGAGATTCAAAGCGAAGGAGTTTGCCCATCATCCGACAGACGCTGGAAAATTATCTGAGCTTAGGACCGCGGCACTCGTTCAGCGGGCCCATCATTCGCGGGGACGTGGAGACAGTAGGAAAGCACCTGAGCATTCTGGAAAGACATCCGGAAGCGCGTGACGTATATGTGGTTCTCGCGCGCTCAGCCTTGCGCAAGCTGCCTGCAAAGCGTCGAAACGAGTTTCAGGAACTTCTCCGGCCGGTTTAGCGGTCTCGCTTCATCGTTTCGTAAACAAGTGTCCCAGTTTCTCTTCTTTAGTCTTCAAATATTCTTCGGTGTACTTGCTGGGAGCAACTTCGCAAGGAACGCGTTCGGTGACTCTGATTCCCGCTCGCTCCAGCGCCCCGACCTTATCTGGATTGTTCGAAAGCAAGCGTACCTGTTTGACGCCGAGCGCTTTCAGAATCTCGACCGGCAGTTGAAATTCGCGATGGTCGGCTTTGAATCCTAGTTTCTCGTTGGCCTCGACCGTATCGAGTCCGCTGTCCTGAAGAGCGTAGGCCTGGAGCTTCGCCATCAGCCCGATTCCACGTCCTTCCTGCTGTTCATACACCAGGATGCCCCGGCCCTCCTTCGCAATCATGGAGAGCGCCATTTCCAATTGCTGGCGGCAGTCGCAGCGCAGGGATCCGAATACGTCTCCGGTCAGGCACTGGGAATGAATGCGTACCAGAGGAGATTTCGACAGGTCGTCGCCCATCACCAGCGCGACGGCTTCTTCAATCTTGCCGCCGTTCGCGGTTCCCGTGGTAAAGCCGTGAATCCGGAATTGCCCCCATCGGGTCGGAAAGTCGGCGGAGGCGACTTGTTTTACGTTGGCAATCCTCACTCTCAAATTATAGGGGAAGATAAGGTAATGTAGAGATACGGGTCGCCGCGAGTCTGCAGCCGAGTCGCGACGTGACTTGCGATCGACGATTTCCGATTAATGATGGCCGAACCAACCGAAATGCCGGGAAGTCCACTCCAAGTCATCATTTTTTCCTCAGTTCCTCCAATCCAGGTTGCCCGAGTGATGGCCCGCATTCGCCGGGACGCCCCCGAGGCCCGGATCTGCGGTGTGCTGTACGAACGCCGTCCTTCCAAGACGCTCAAACAGCGTATCGAGAACTGGCGCAAGAAGATGAAGCGCTTCGCCTACTGGCAATATGTCGTCCATCGCATCGGAGCGACCATTGAACGCCATGCCTTCGATCAGCTCGACTCGGTCATTCGTTTCATCCACGCCGCTCCGAGATGGCCGAATGGCCGGACAGGTTATGGTCTCGACGACCTCGGCGAAAGTTGCAAGCAGATCGGTGCCGAGCTGTTCGTCACGCGTGACATTCACTCCAACGAAGCTCTCGACTTTGTGCGCCGCAAGAATGCTGATCTGGGTCTGGTCTTCGGCACTCGCATTCTGAAGCCGGTGCTTTACAACATCCCTAAACAAGGGTCGGTCAACATCCACAAACGCAAGGTGCCGGACTATCGGGGCGGCGGCGCCGTTGGACTCTGGGAATTACTCGATGATCAGAAAGAAATCGGAGTCACGGTTCATCGCGTCGAAGAGAAAGTTGATGTCGGCGGTGTCATCCGATCGGCGACCGTCGCGATTGAGCCTTTTGACGATCTCGAAAGCCTGGCTCTGAAGGCCGATGTCGTGGGCTGCGATCTGATCGTCGCGGCGATCCGCGACTTTGCTCTCGGGACGGTGCAAGAAACGGCGCAGAGCGGCCCCGGAAAGACTCTTCGATCCCCGGCCGCCGAGGACTTCCTGCAAATGAAAAAGCAACTCGCGGCGCGCCGTCCCGGCTACGGCAATCCATATCGGCGGCCGCCCTGGAAGCTGCTGGCGAAGTCTCTGCTGTTTGCTGTGCCGGTCGCAATCCGAAATCGCCGCTACCGCAGACAACGCGACTTTCCGGTGATGATCCTCTATCACCATCTGGTAGCGGATCGTCCGCATCGCTTTGGTGTCAGGACCGCATACTTCCTGCGCCAGGTGAACTACCTGCTGCGGCACTACCGAGTAGTAAGCCTGACGGAAGCTGTGCGGCTCATTCGCGAAGGCCCAGTCACAATGCCCACGGTCGCGATTACGTTCGACGACGGCTATGCGGACAACTACATCAACCTCCGCGCAGTCACCGAATCCACGGGAGTGCCGATCGGATACTTCGTCGCGACCCAGCACATTTCTGGCGGGAAAGAGTTTGCTCATGACGAGATGTTCCACGAGCATGGATTCCCGCCCAACACGTGGGAACAAGTGAAAGTGTTACAGAAGAGCGGGTACGAGATCGCCAGCCACACCCGCAACCACGCCGATTGCGGATCGACGGACCGAGAGTTTCTGCAATCGGAGATTGTCGGCTCGCTGGAGGACTTCAAAGCGACCATCGGTTCGACGCCGCACTTTTCATTTCCATTTGGGCGCGCCGAGAACATTTCGCCCCCTGCCGCAGAGCTCGCCCTCGCGCACTACGAAAATGTCTTTTCGGCCTACGGCGGCGGCAACCATCACAGCGAGCCTCAGAAGATCATGAAGCGCGGAAACTTTCCGTTTACGGTCTGGGAGCTCGAACTTCAACTCCAATCAGTTCTGCGCCCTGCGCGGCCGGAAGAACCCCACTTGAAGAAATAGGGAACTCCCGTGCCATTCGGCTTCCCACTCCACTCCAGAAGCTGCAACCCGTTGCATACCAACGCCCATTCGATGCAGCGAACAGCGTAAGCTGTTTGTTTTCTTTAAGACTCCCGGCGAGACGGACAATCCTAAGGTGGGAAAATTGCAATTGTTCTAACGTTGGACGGGCTCAGCCCAATCGCGCGCGTTACTTCGGGAATCGCCAGGCGAAAATCCCGGATGCTAGAATCGACTCGAGCCAAGCCGTTGGATGGTCTGGCCGAGCTCTAATCGGGCCGGGTGATCGCAATCGTTAATGTTTAATTAACTCCTTCTGCATCAACGAGTTTGTCCCCCAAAGACAGAAAGCTATGGACAACGGCAGCAAGAAGATCGTCATCATCGGCGCGGGTCCCACTGGACTGGGCGCCGCCTACCGTCTGAACGAACTGGGCTACAAGAACTGGGTTTTGTACGAGAAGGGCGACGGAGTCGGCGGACATTCCTGTTCCCACGTCGACCCAAATGGCTTCGTCTGGGACGAAGGCGGACACGTCATCTTTTCGCACTACCCGTACTTCGACAAGCTGATCGACGACATGCTCGGCAAGGAAGTGCACGAGCGCATTCGCGAAAGCTGGATCGTAAAGGACGGCGGCTGGGTTCCGTATCCATTTCAGAGCAACCTGCGCTATCTGCCGAAAGAGGTTCAGGTCCGCTGCCTGGTCGGTGCCGCCAAGGCCTCAGCCAACGGAGCAGGGAAGGAATCGGCCAACTTCCGTGACTGGATCCTGGCGACCTTCGGCGAGGGCGTCGCGGACGCGTTCATGTTTCCGTACAACGAAAAGGTCTGGACGACGCCGCTCGAACAGATGTCCAAAGGATGGATCGCCGACCGCGTGGCCGTGCCGGACTTCAAACGCCTGCTGGAAAATGTTCTCTACGAACGCGACGATGTGGGCTGGGGACCGAACAGTAAGTTCAAATTTCCGCTGCACGGCGGAACGGGTGAAATCTATCGGCGAATGGCCACTCACTTTCCCGACAAGATCAAGCACGGCAAACAACTGGCGGAAGTTGACCTGGAACGCCGCCGTATTTCCTTCGCGGACGGTACCGGAGACACCTACGATCTCCTCATCTCAACCGCGCCGCTTGACCTGCTCGCAAAAATGGTCCGCCCAAACGACAGCAAGCTGGTTGATGCATCCGCCAGCCTCGAGCACAACAACCTGCTCGTCATGGGCGTCGGCCTGAAAAAGAAAATCGAAACCGGCCGCTGCTGGATCTATTTCACGGACGCCGACATGCCGTGCTACCGCGCGACCTACTTTTCGCACTATTCGCCGAACAATGTTCCAAACGGCGACACGGGGAAATACAGTTCGCTGATGTGCGAGATGTCATTCAAGGTCGGCGAAACGCCAGATCCGGAGAAGGTTCTGGACAAGGTGGTTGACGGTCTGATCAAGTCGACCATCCTCGAAGAAGGGGACCGCCAACACATCGTTTCCCGCTATCATCGTATTGTCGGCTATTCGTATCCGATCCCGACCCTGGGCCGCGACAAAGCGCTCAACGTGATGCAACCGGCGCTTCTCGAAAAGGGCGTTTACTCACGCGGACGATTTGGCGCGTGGCGTTATGAAATTGGAAACATGGATCACTCGGTGATGATGGGTGTGGAAGCGGTGAACAACATCCTGGCCGGAGAAAAAGAATCGGTTTTTCATAGTTCGTAAATAGTTCGTAAATATAGTTCGTGAATAATTATCGAAGATCATAGGGAATTCATGCCTGCTGCCGCCAACACGACACCGAAAGTCAGCGTCATTATCCCCAGCTATAAGACTGCGACGCTCATTGCGCGCTGTCTCGACACCGTGATGGCGCAGACGTTTCAGGATTTCGAAGCGATCGTTGTAAACGACGGCTCACCCGACACACCGGAACTGGAAAAAGTTCTTGAGCAATACATGGACCGCATCGTTTACATCAAGCAGCAGAACAAACGCTGCGCCGGCGCGCGCAATACCGCTATCAAGGCGTCGCGCGGCGAATTCCTGGCATTCCTCGATAGCGACGATACCTGGTATCCCGAGCACCTCGAATCGCAGATGAAGCAGTTTGCGGATGACCCTTCGCTTGACCTCGTATATTGCGATTCTTTACTGGTAGGCGATCCGGAACGCGAGGCGCCCTTCAGTGTGCGATGCCCGTCCGAGGGCGAAGCCAGGTTCGAGACGCTCGTGACCGAACAATGTCAGATTCCGATTTCGACGGTGGTGGTGCGCAAGGCTTCGATCGTGAAGGCCGGCGGCTTCGACGAAACCATCCCGCGCTGCGACGATTACGACATGTGGGTCCGCACCGCGTTTCATGGCGCGAAGATCGGTTACATCCGCAAGCTGACGGTACACATGTACATCGGCCGTCCCGGATCGATGTCGCAGGAAAAGGCCAAGATGATCGAGGCCTACTGGAGCATCCTTGAAAGATTCAAGCGCATTCTGCCATTGAGCGAGGCACAGCGGACAGTCGTAACGAAACGGGCCGAGGTCATTCGAGCCCGCTACCTGGTGGAAGAAGGCAAGCGCCAGCTAGGCCAGCGTGATTTTGGCAAGGCCAGGGAGCTGATCGCGCAAGCGAACGCATATTTACACCGGCCTTCGTTGAGCCTGACACTGTTCGGTTTGAATATCGCCCCCGCCGCAACCTGTAAGCTGATTTCTTTCTTGGGCCGAATTCGGAATGGAGCGTCGGCGTGAGGACCGGGCGTCAGAGTGTCATCGTGCCAGCTTTTCAACATGGGGACTCGCGATGATCAAGCGCCTCATCGCCGGGGGAAAGCGCCTTTTTGGATTGCACCATCCGGGCCGCAATCACCAGGTTTTTCCGGACGACGTTTTTCTCGTGTCGTACCCGAAGTCGGGCAACACCTGGACACGGTTCTTGATTGCCAACCTGGTATATCCCGACCGGAATCCCGATTTCTCCAATATCAACGACTTGATCCCGGACCCGGAAGCGCTGCAGAAGCGGCGTCTCGACCGCCTGCCCAGACCACGCATCATCAAGAGTCATCAATACTTCGATCCCCGTTATCCGAAGGTCATCTACATCGCACGCGATCCGCGCGATGTTGTGCTTTCCGAATATCACTTCGATATCAAGCGGCGCGCCATCGGAGAAGACTACCCGGTTCAGCAATTTGTTTCCCGCTTTGTCCGCGGCGAGGTCAACCATCCGTACGGAACCTGGGGCGAGAACACGGCGACCTGGTTTTACACGCGCCATAACAGTCCTCGCTTTCTGCTGGTCACCTATGAAGCCCTTCAGTCCGACGCCGTTCCCGAGATGGGGAGGATCGCCGATTTTCTGGGGATCGCGGCTGACAAGCAACGGATTGCTTTTGCCGTCGAGCAGAGTTCAGCGGACCGGATGCGGGAATTGGAGAAAAAACAGGCGCACCTGTGGTCGTCAACCCGCGAGACTCGCTCCGACAAGCCATTTGTGCGGAAGGCCAAGGCAGGCGGTTGGCGCACGGAACTGCCAGAGTCCTCCGTGGCCGAAATTGAAACGGCGTGGGGCGCAATGATGCGGAATCTGGGCTACGAGCTGGCCGTTTCAAGCCTGGCCCATGCCGGGGCGGAGTGATGGCATGATTGCGCACCTGGTGGCGGGAACGAAGCGTTTGCTGGGGCTCCACCGTCCCGGGCGCAGTCTCGTTATTCTTCCCGACGACGTCTTTCTGGTTTCCTTTCCTAAATCCGGCAACACCTGGACCCGATTCTTACTCGCGAACCTGGTGCACCCGGAGCAGGCCGCCACTTTTGCGAACATCCACCGGCTGATCCCCGATCCGTCCGTTACCACCAAGAGGGAATTTGACCGCATTGGCCGGCCGCGGATCATCAAGAGCCACGAGTGCTTCGATCCGCGCTATCCGCGGGTCATCTACATTCTTCGCGACCCGCGTGATGTCGTACTTTCGCAATATCACTATCACCGCAAGCTGAAGAGACTCGCGGACGATTCTCCGCTGGAAAAATTTGTGGCGCGCTTTCTTGCCGGTGAAACGTGCCCGCACGGCTCCTGGGGCGAGAATGTCACCACCTGGCTGACGTCGCGTCACAACGATCCGCGCTTCCTTTTGTTGCGTTACGAAGATATGGTCGCCGATCCGCGGCGTGAACTCACCAGGGTTGCCGTTTTCTTGAACATGACGCCCGACGCACAGCGAATCTCGCAAGCAGTCGAGCGCAGCGCGGCCGACCAGATGCGCAAGCTGGAGAAGGCGCAGAGCGATCAAAGTTCGCTTACGAAAGATTCACGCAAGGACCTCTCCTTCGTCCGAGCGGCCAAGTCGGGTGGGTGGAGTAGCGAGCTACCTGACTCCCTCGTTGAACAGCTCGAAGCGAAGTGGGGACACATCATGACCTTCCTCGGCTACGAACTGGCGACGAGCAAAGCCCTGAGTATCGAGCCGGAAATGGTCAGCTTCATGCCGGACAAGCCGCGATGACTTCCGGAGTCGAAGCAACGAATGCTCGGTTGACAATGGTCAGGATATGATCGGCCAACTCAAGTACATCGTGAAGTACGCTCTCGGTCGCGACCGCGCGGGCAGACATTTCACCATCTTTCCGGACGACACTTTTCTTGTGTCTTATCCGAAATCCGGCAACACATGGTGCCGATTTTTGCTGGCGAATCTCTTGCATCCAAACGAGACAGTGGGTTTTGCCAACATCAACGAATTACTGCCGGCCCCCGGTATTTCCTCGAAACGCTTTTTGAAGAAGCTTCCGCGTCCGCGGATTTTGAAAAGCCACGAGCCCTTTGACGTTAGATTTCGCAAGGTCATCTATCTGGTACGCGATCCTCGCGACGTAGCTGTTTCCGAATACCATTTCGACTTGAAAAAGCACTACATCGACCCCAGTGTCACCCTGGAACAATACGTGAAACGGTTTGTGGCGGGCGAAACTGCGTCCTACGGCTCCTGGTGGGAACACGTCGCCAGTTGGGTCGCAACCCGCCAAGGCAGCTCGTCGTTTCTACTGGTTCGTTACGAGGATCTGCTGGCGAACTCCATCGAAGAGACGGGCAGGATCGCGAAATTTCTGGGAATTCAGGCCAGGCCGGAAAGCCTTCAGGCAGCCGTGGACCGAAGTTCTGCAAACCGTATGCGCAAGCTCGAACAGCAACAGTCAGAGCAGTGGAGCGGAACGAAAAATACCCGCAAGGAAATTCCATTTGTGCGGGCGGCCAAATCGGGTGGATGGAAAGAGAGTCTATCCCCCCAGTCGGTCGAGGAAATCGAATCCGCCTGGTACCCGCTCTTGAATCTTCTCGGGTACGAGTTACAGAATCGTGCATTGGACAGCACCGCTACACCGGGCTGGGTGCGGCGTCAACCGGTGTCGTGAGATGCGTCTTCACCCCGCACACCAGTGGAATGAATCGCTGAGAGTAGGTTGTCTTCTGTAAATGCGTAAAATCGAAAAACAACGGATCATCAAAAACATCGGTTCGAGTTGGTTCTCTTTGGGAATCAACATCGTGACGGGAATTTTCCTGTCTCCATTCATCCTTCACCACCTTGGAGACACGGCGTTCGGCGTCTGGGTTCTGATCTTTTCGGTAACCGGTTATTACGGACTGTTCGATCTCGGCATCCGCTCTTCTGTCGTGCGCTATGTCTCCAAATTTACCGCGACCGAAGAACACGAAGAGTTATCAAAGGTTGTCAATACCAGTCTTTTCAGCTATAGCTCCATCGGCTTGGCCAGCATGGTGGTCACCCTCGTGCTGTGGTTCTATGCCGGGCACGTTTTCTCCAAAATTCCTCCCGACATGTTGCCTACCGCGCGCTGGCTGCTGTTGATGGTCGGCGGATCGGTTGCGCTCGGGTTTCCTCTCGGCGTCTTCGGCGGTTTCCTGGAAGGGTTGCAGCGGTTTTACATACTGAACTGGACCAACGTCGTTTCGACTCTGCTTCGCGCTCTACTGATCGTCGTGGCGCTCAGGCGCGGGTACGGCCTGCTCATGGTGGCGTTCATCACCATCATGTTGCCGCTGCTCGCTTCGATTGTTCGAGCCGTCGTTGCGTTTTGGCTTCAGCCCGTTCCTCTCGGCGCCAGATATGTCGATCGCGCCACGTTTCGCAGGATCGTGAACTACAGCAGTTCCACATTCTTGATCATGGTTGCCGGACGGCTCAAGTTCAAGACCGACGAAATTGTAATCGGCACCATGCTCTCCGCGGCGGCAGTTACCTACTTCAACATTGGCGGCCGCATCGTGGACTACGCCGGGCAGGTCGTGACCACGCTGGCGCAGGTCTTCGTGCCCATGTCGAGCCAGTCCGAAGCCAAGGGCGACATGAACCGCCTGCGCAAGATTTTTGTCGTGGGCAATCGCGTTTGCGCGCTCATCATTTTTCCCATCTGCGCCATCTTGATTATTCTGGGAAAGTCCGTAATCCAGGTATGGGTCGGGAAGAAGTACGTGGAAACCAGCTATCCCGTGCTGGTCATCATGATCGTTGCCTGCACACTGTGGTGGTCGCAGAGCGCTTCCGGACGCGTTTTGTTTGGCATGTCGAAACACGGGACCTGGGCCAAGATCACCCTCATCGAGGGCGTTTCCAATCTGATTCTCAGCATCCTTCTGGTGCGCCTCGGTTTCGGAATTATTGGCGACGCGTTCGGTACAGCCATCCCGCTGGCGTGCAGCACAATTTTTTTCATGCCGCGCCACGTGTCGAAGTTGCTGGATATCCGCCTGCGCACCTACCTGCGTGAAGCCTACGTGTTGCCGTTTCTCCTGACCATGCCGCTGGTCGCTACCCTCCTGCTGATGAAGCAGTGGTTCGTCCCGCACAATTACCGCGAACTCATACTCCAGTTGGCGATTGGCGGCGCGGTGTACGGCGCTGGATTGGCCTGGGCCTACTTCACGAATCGTGCTCTGCGTACCGGTGAACTTGTGGTGAGAAAAAAGGACCCGGAGCCTGAGCAATTTGTGGCGATCGTCGAGACAGTGGAATCCACTCGCGGCGAGATTTAGCCGGCACGATGCCGTCTAATCGTCGTCCGGTCCTTCGGGCGGCCGCTTGTCGTCAAGAAAATATTTAGCGTTAAACTTCGCCGGTACAGCCGTGAACTTCAACGGAGTCTGATTCAGGTTGAAGCAGTCGGAAAGATCGTCAGCCCGCGAATCTGCGTAACCCACCGCCGGATCCACTTCCGGCAAACCGAACGTCGTCTCAATAAATTTCAGGACGCTTCCGAAATCATGGGTCACGTGCGAAATGTAGGCTGCTTTCGCATACGGTGAAACGACGATCAGCGGGACGCGGAATCCATATTCATAGGAGTTGTGGATGCCGGTCGGCGGCACGTGATCGTACCAGCCTCCCCAATCGTCCCACGTGATAATGATGGCCGTATCTTTCCAGTATTGACTGGTGCCAATCGCGTTCACGACCGACGCGACCCACGATGGCCCCGACCCGTCATTACCTTTGGCGTGATCCGATGCCGAGTTGGTGGGAATCACCCAACTCACAGCCGCC
>Ga0210402_10005921_pt1 | contig 10876 bp, 9 predicted proteins | sample IncBWC7MmetaG_FD_161055 | JGI IMG/M metagenome (GOLD analysis project Ga0210402, IMG submission 161055) | Forest soil microbial communities from Barre Woods Harvard Forest LTER site, Petersham, Massachusetts, United States - Inc-BW-C-7-M | ecosystem: Environmental > Terrestrial > Soil >... | reverse complement strand
TGCACCACCATAAACTATTCGTTGCAACCGACGTCTAACGGTTTGAGGTGGCCTTATGCGCCTGCAACTTCTTTCGTTCCCCGTGCTCATATCGACACTTGCGGCGGCCTTAACGATGGCGCTGACGTCTAATGCCGCCTTCACTGTCGGGCCTGTCAAGGCGCAATCAATGAGCAAGTTGACGTTTGCGCCCGACGGTACCCTCTTTATCGGTGACTCCATTGGGGCACGTATTTTCGCTGTCGATCTGGACGACCGCACGCCGGTCAACGACCCCGGCAAACTTAATGTCTCGGACCTCGAACGGAAGATCGGGGGCATGCTCGGCGTCGATGCGCGTGATGTCCTGATTCATGACATGGCGGTTAATCCGGTCTCGAAGAATATTTATCTCACCGCATCGCGCGGGCGACGAAATTTCTCCCTGGAATGGCAATTGCCCAACGATGTGGCCAATGCCAGCGTTCTTCTACGCGTCGCGCCCAATGGCGACATCGAGGAAGTGCGGCTGGATAGCGTCAAGTACTCAGTTACAGATGTTTCCAATCCCGCCAATGAAGCTGTTGAAGTGGATTGGAAGAAGACAAAAGCTCGCGTGGACGCCATCTCAGATATGGCTTTTGCCGATGGAAAGCTTTTTGTCACTGGCCTTTCCAACGAAGAATTCGCATCGACCATGCGTATCTATTCTTTCCCATTCAATAAGGAGGACAGCAGTACTTCCCTCGAAATCTATCACGGCTCGCACGGAAAATACGAGACAGATGCCCCCGTGCGCGCGTTCCTGCCAATCCGTATCAATGGGAAGCCATCCTTACTAGCCTCCTACCTATGCACACCGCTCGTGGTCTTCTCGATGGATGAATTGCTGGACAAGAAGCACGTGAAAGGGAGGACCATCGCCGAACTTGGAGACGGAAGCTATCCGCTGGATATGGTCGAATTTCACTTCAAGAACAAGGTCTATGTTCTGATTGTTAACAGTACGCGAGGGGTGATTCTAGTGAATGAGGATTACCTTTCGCAGCCGCTTCCGAACATCACGGAACAAATCGAGGGTACCGCCGGAATCCCCTTCGAGCATCCGCGAAACGTTGGTGGCGTGCTCCACGCCGGGAATTATGGCGACAAGAAGTTGGTTTTCCTGCGACGGGACCCATTCAATGGCGATCTGCAATTGGTATCCAGGGAGATTGACCTGCCATGATGACAGTTTCCGTAATTGCCATAATTGCCGCCGCTCTGACGGCGAACCGTCCCATCATTACCTACGATGCTGCAATGCAGATCGTCAGTGTGGGACGTCTTGGGGTGGCTGCGCATTCACTGGACAATCAAAAGGCGGCGAGCCGGGCCTTGCGCGTGTATCTGGGCGAATCGCAAACGGCGATGCTCGGCGACTATCGGCTTGCTGGTGACGTCCTTACATTTACGCCAAGATTTGCATTGCTTGCTGATCGCGGTTATCGAGTCGTGGTCGACCTGCGCGCGGTGTTGTCGGGTGCAAAACCCGTGGTCTATCAATTTCGAACCCGAGCCGCTCCATTTCATGCTAAAACACATGTAACGGCTATCTTTCCTTCGACTCAGGTTGTTCCAGCAAACATTTTGCGCATGTACATCTTCTTTTCGGATTCGATGTCGCGCCAGAGCACTCTCGATCACATAAGGTTAGTTGATGATAGCGGTCACCCAGTCGAACAGGCATTTCTCGAAACGAAGGAAGGACTTTGGGATCGTGAGGGGCGCCGCCTGACGCTCTTCTTTGATCCGGGAAGAATTAAGTCAGGGGTGGGCTTGCATGAAACGCTTGGCCTCGCTTTGAAACCAGGGGGTTGCTACAGACTGATCGTATCCAAGGGCGCAGTGGATGCTGAGGGCCAGCAATTGCGCGGTACCTTCATCAAGAAATTTTGCGTTGTGCAGGAAGATCGCACATTGCCGAATGTTCAACATTGGAAGATCCGAGTGCCACTTGCGCAGACACGGAATGCGCTTGTTGTTGATGCTGAAAAACCCCTCGATCATGCCTTGTTCGAGCGATTGGTTCGCGTTGAGGATTCTCATGGCGCACCGGTGCGCGGAACCGCGGCGGTGGAAGACCAAGACACACGCTGGCGTTTTGTTCCGGAGACATCTTGGCGTGCAGGCGAATACGCTATTCGGGTGGCCGGCGAACTGGAAGATCTGGCTGGCAACCGGCCGACGCGCCTGTTTGAAGAAATAGCGACTCCGAACGGACGACGTGCAGAAGCGTCCGATGCAGTCGTGAGTTTCCGGCTGCAGTGAAACTTGGCGGTATCACTGGAGCTACGCTATCAACAGTTGGATGGATTGCATATTCCTGCGTACCGAACTGTAGTATGAATCCCTTGCCGGCAGGCCCTGCCGTTGAACGGCCGGAACGACCAGATATGCTTGATTGAACGCGGATTCGAGGCTTGGCCTGATGTCTGGCTAGATGCCCTTGAGATGACCACGCGGGCCAGACGTCGGCTTGTAGGAAGTTTCATAAGATCGCTACTGGACACGCACTTGTGTTAACTTCCCCGGCCCGACCTCCGGGTAGTCGGCGGACCTGTGTTTGCAAATGAGTAAGGAAGGGTTTCGAGAGCCCTCTTGTTTTGGTCTTCCGTTTAAAGGAGAGTGCGTTTAATCCTTCGTCGGCTCAGGGCTTTAGGGGTAGGGTGCGCATCTCTAGAGTCAAGCCTGTTGCGACCGGTCTGCCGCCACCTGCGTACTTTCGCAGCAAAAGATTTTTTTGTTTTTTGCTGTTTTTTCGCACAAAAGTGGGATCGACCTGAGCCGGGGACCTCGACGTGATCGCTTGGGGCCCGCACACGTGTGCGGGTAGTGTGCCTCTTTGCAACGCCGGAAGGAAATATATCGCTCGCGCAGTTCCCAGAAGCCCGTTTCTGGATAACTTCTGGCTGCCGACAATCCACCCGGAACTGGGAAATTAAGCTCGATTTCGCTTGTCAATGAGTGCGTTGCCATGAAGTCGTCATTCGAGAATCCACACTCTGCTTTGTCCGTTGACAATCGATAGTCGAGTGTCTACCATCGTTGCCAGATTCAGGGTAGAATGTCTTCTATGGCGAAGCAAGCGCAGCAACGGGTCGGGCTCCTCCAGGGAACGCTTGACATGCTCATCTTGAGGACGCTTCTGTATGGACCTGCTCACGGTCACCAGATCGGGAAGCACATTCAGAGGACCACGAATGAATTCTTGCAGATGCAGCATGGCTCGCTCTACCCCGCGCTGCATCGCCTGGAGCGAAGAGGATGGGTCGTGTCCCGATGGGAGACTGCGCCAGACAGAAATCGGGAATTCAAATATTACCGGTTGACTAATAAAGGCAGGAAGCAACTCGTCGCCGAAGAATCGCAGTGGAAGCACATGGCCGAAGCTGTAGCGCGCGTGATGTGGCCCGCAGCCGAGGAGAACTGACGTGAACTGGTGGCAGTTCAAGAAAAGAGATGCAGACCTGGAACGGGAGCTGCGTTCCGACCTGGAATTGGAGGAAGAGGAGCAGCGGGAAAGTGGCATTTCGGAAGGAGAGGCTCGCTACGCGGCATTGCGCGCCTTTGGCAATCCTACTGTTATTCGGGAACAGACTCGCGCCATCTGGTCCTGGAACTGGCTTGAATCCCTGTCACGCGATTTGCGCTTTAGTCTGCGTACGCTTCGTCGCACCCCCGGTTTTACCGTCATCGCCATCTTGGTGATGGCGCTGGGCATTGGCGCCAACGTCTCCCTGTTTACGGTCGTGCGTGGCGTTTTGCTCACGCCCTTGCCGTTCCATGATCCGGATCGCCTCGTGATGCTCTATGAGGCGGGTCTTCTTGGAGACGACTCGACAGGTTCCAACGTGGTGTCAGGCGGCATGTACGCCGAGTGGAAGAACCAGAATCGCAGCTATAGCAGTCTCGCATTGGCGAAGGGGATTCGGGTCGGGCTTTCCGGCTCCGGCGGGCAATTGCCGGAGAAACTGAACAGTGCGTTGTTTTCCTGGGATATGCTGCGCACGCTGGGCGTACAGCCGGCGTTGGGCCGCGATTTTACGCTGGCCGATGACAGTCCGGGAGCCAACGGCACTGTGTTGCTGAGTTGGGGTCTGTGGAAGCGGCGCTTTGGAGCTAACCCCGGTATCCTGAACCAGACGATCTTCCTCGACGCCCAGCCGTACACCGTTATCGGTGTTATGCCCAAGTGGTTCGACTTCCCCGACTCGTCAACCCAGCTATGGACGCCGGTTTATCAGGAAAACCCCGAAGACGTGATGACCTCGTTCAGCAATCACCAGTTTCGCGTTGTAGGGCGGCTGAAGCCAGGTATCAGCGCCTCGCAAGGCGTGGCCGATCTGAGCCTGATCTCCGAACGCGTCCACAATGAGCACCTCAACGACCCATTCGTGTTTCGAAGCGCCAGCAGCCGTCCGCTGCTGGAGCACCTCGTAGGCGAAATCAAGAAGCCGCTCTACCTGCTCTTGGAGGCGACCTTTTGCCTGCTGCTGATCGCCTGCCTGAACGTGGCCAATCTGCAGGTGGCGCGGGCGGCGGCACGGCGTAAAGAGCTGGCCATCCGCACCGCGCTGGGTGGAAGCTGGCTGCGCCTGATCGGCGAGCGGTTGATGGAGTGCCTGCTGCTCTCGGCCTCCGGCGGCGCGCTGGGACTTTTGCTCGCGTTCGCCGCTCTGCATTGGCTGACGCAAACCCGCTCCGACATGAGCCGCGTCGAATCCATCCATATAGACGGCGTGGTGGCGGCGTTTACGGTCGGCGTTATCGCGCTATGCGCGCTGTTTTCCGGACTCATCGCTGCGTTCAGCATCAGCGACAAGCGCATCCTCAGCGCGCTCCATGACGGTTCGCGTTCGGGAAGTGGGGGCAGCGCGCGGGCCTCGCTGCGTAAGGTGCTGCTTGCACTCGAAGTCGGACTGACTGTGATCCTGCTCATTGGCGCCGGACTGCTGCTCAAGAGCTATGAACGGCTGCGCTCCGCAGACATGGGCTGCATCACGCAAGACGTGATCACCATGCACCTGGGCATCCCGGACGCCCGATATGCGACACCCGCTCAGCGAGCCAACTTCTACGACACGCTGCTCGATCGTGTGCGCGCTCTGCCCGGAGTGGACGCAGCAGGCTTTGCGACGGTTGTCCCAGGGCAGGGTTATCAGATGGATTGGACCTTCAGCATCGTGGAGCATCCGCCGTTGCCGCAAGGCAGCGGTCAGTTTGCCTTAAGCCGCTGGGCTGATCCGAAGTACTTCCACGCGATGGGCATTCCCATTTTGCGCGGACGTACATTTGACGCTGGCAAACGTTTGGATGCCGCCAACGAAGTCATCATCAGCCAATCCTTCGCCAACCAGTACTTCCCCGGCGAAGAGCCGCTGGGCCGTCACTTGCGTGGAAACGGGCGGAATGCTGCCGTCATTGTTGGAATTGTTGGCGATACCCGCTACGAGATCGGCGAAGCACCGCGACCGGTGCAGTATTACCCGCTGGACGCGGGCGTCGAGAACGTCGGCACGCTTGTGATTCGCTCCAGCCACGACCTGGAGCAGTTCGCTCTTCCGGTCCAGCGCATTGTCTCGGAGATGGACCGCGATCTGCCCGTTTCCGACGTGCTCACCATGAACCAGTTGCTCGGCAAATCGATCCTGGACCAGAGCTTCAACACCGCGCTGCTCGTCGCGTTCGCCACGGTGTCGTTGGTTCTTGCCGCAGTGGGCCTGTTCGGCGTGATGTCGTACATCGCAACCCAGCGGACGACCGAAATCGGTATCCGCGTCGCGCTGGGCGCAAAGCGTGACCAGGTAATGCGGAACATGTTGCTGGATGGAATGCGGCCCGCGGTCTTTGGTCTTGTCGTGGGACTCGCAGCAAGCCTGGAAGCCGGCCAGCTTTTGCGCGACTTGCTCTATGAGATCAAGCCGCTCGATCCGGCGGTTTATGCCGCAGTCGCCGCAACGCTGCTCGCGGTGGCCGCGTTCGCATGTATCGTTCCCGCATGGCGTGCATCGCGCCTCGATCCGATGCAAGCATTGAGAGCCGAATAGGCTGATATCCGGCAGATCTCCCGGAGGCACTCTCAATTGGGGCAAAATCGCCGAGCCGCTCAACGAGAGATCCAACGGAGGATCAGTACGTATGCACCCCTGGGCAAGACGAGCGATCCGGAAGTTATTCCGGGCCAGAAGTCGGGTTCGAAGACATCGCCATTGTTCCTACAAATCCGTTTCTGGATAGTTTCCGGTTTGCCGACTACCAGGGAGTTGGGCCGTTGCGTCAATACAGCGGCGTCAATGGAAGATAATCGTGCACACGCGGTGGCTAGTATTTTTTCTTTAGTCCTGCTCTTAGGTAGTAGAAGATTGGTACGTTCGATCAGGCGAAACGCCTCATCCTTGTCTATGATTCGTTCGCGTTGAGGAACCGGGCGCATGAATAAAGCGGATGGTCAGGGCACGCGGGACCGCCTCTCTGCACTTGTTGCGAACTCCCTGGACACTCAGGCGAAGACGCAGGATCTGGCGCGCCAGGCGTACCAAAGTCGCACGCAGTTCCACAGGCTGTACCGAACCGTGGTCGAAGAAACTCCGGCAGCTATGCGGAGACGGCTGTTGCTGGAAAGAGCAGCCTATCAACTGGGGCATACTGGAATGTCGGTCACGGAAATCGCTTTGGACGCCAACTACAACTCCTTAGAGGCGTTCACTCGCGCTTTCCGAAGAGCATTTCGGACTTCTCCCAGCATCTACCGGCGCATGCGTGATCCGCACTTTCATTTGCCCGCGTCCAACAAAATTCACTTTCTTGCCCCTGGTTCCTTAACAGAAGGAGGAAGAGATATGGATTTATTCGATCGCTTTGCAGGCAATGACTCATGGCACACCCGACGTTTGCTGGAATACGCAAGTACTTTGACGGAGGAACAACTGGATCGGCCACTGCCTACGGTCGTAGAGCTGCTGCCCTGGCGGGAGTCGAATAAGACGTTGAGGCAACTGTTGGAGAACATTATCTTCACGAAAGAAGTCTGGACCGCCGCGCTGTCCGGAACCGAAATGGATATGAACGGCCCTCCCAAATCGCAGCGTTCTCCAAAAGAGATGCTGCAAAGGCTCGAAAAGACCGATGCTGAACTGCATCGTATTTTGGGGGACGTCCGAAACCGCTCCGCATGGGATAACACGTTCGTCGACGCGCTCTGCGAGCCGGCCGAGACCTTCACGTTCGGCGGTGTCTTCGCCCATGTCATGACATTCAACGCGCATCGCCGGTTGATGGCCTTGGACGCTCTACGCCAACTCGGCGTCCAAACAGAAGGTTTCGGGGATCCTATGGAATATGAGGAGAATGTGGCCCCTTGGAACCGGGAGGTAGCTCTAAAAACGACATGACCACGAGAACGGAATTGTTTCGATTGAACGGCGCCGTCGAGCGTGATCCGGCCATCAATGGCTGGATGAAAGAGCATGCGGGTGAATTGGGAGCCATCGCGCACAGGTGGTTTGAGGTGATGCGAGAATGCGGAGACGAAGTTCGGGAGCTTTTGCATGACGGCTGTCCGACCGCATGCCTGGGAGATGCGGCCTTTGGCTACGTCAACGTATTCACGTCGCACGTAAACGTTGGATTCTTTCAAGGTGCGTCGCTGCCGGATCCGGCTCGCTTGCTGCAAGGCGCCGGCAAGTTCATGCGCCATGTGAAGCTGAAACCAGGAACGGCCGCAAACGCCTCAGCGCTAAGAAGGCTCATCGAGGCGGCGTACTCGGATATAAAAGTGCGCGTTGAACACGGCTAGCCCAGAGAAACGCTTTGTCGACGCAGAGATGAATCGTCAGATTAGTTAAAGATACGTTGCATTGTGTTTGCTGATCGTGGATAACGGGCTACCCTGATGTAATCCCAAGGGAAGGTTTGCCGACCATCCACGAACCGGCTTTGGTTCCTGGTCACAACGTCTGAATTTCAATATCCGCCTACACCGTGTGAACGGGTCCGACTGAAAGCAAGCGGTCCCTATAGGCGAAAAGTTTTCCCTCTAAGAGGCGACGCGACCACGCGGCTTGTGGCAGACACGCCCCGCTCGAGCCAAACACTTGCAGTCCTTCCCCACTGAGTTCCTTTTATTCGCCAGTACCAGAGAGCGTGCACGGCGTGGAAGGCGCACAGCCATTCCAGTGCGTCCGAGATAAACGCGTGAGCGTCGATCGCAACGTTTAGCGCCGCGCTGCTGGTCGTAAACCCTCTGACCTCGGGTACGAGTTCGACGCCTGGTCGAAGATACGCGATCAGCAGTCCCGAGACAACGGAAGCCGCCACTCCGAGATAGATTCCCCAATCGGTTATGCGCCGGATTTTCGAACGCGGCATTCGAACCGACGACCCGACCCATCGCCCGCCGCCTGAGTGCGTGCTTTGCACCCACAGAAACCGGACAAGGAAAATGAGTCCGACAACGATGCCCAATTTCACTTCTCCTCTCATCGCGACAGGGTTTATCAGCGCACGCGTAGTTTCGCCATTGCTGATGAACGCGTAAACCAGCACAACCGCACTGATCCAGTGAACGCCCCCATTCAACCACTGAAGTGAACGGAACGAGCGAACTGGCCGGCGGGATACTTGAGGATGAGCAGATGTAGAAATCGAATTCCTACGTTTTATATTCATAGCGCACCTTGTTGAGCAGTCGGTTCAAGGGAGGTCCAGCAGCTTATTTCCATGCCGTCTTCCACGGGAAAAGCAACTGAGACGTATCCGTTGGCGGGATCGCGTACATAATCCAGATAGCCGCTCAGGGATGAAAGGTTAATGTCGTCTGCGACGATCAACGCACCGCTCGCAAGCCGAGACTCCAGCGACCGAAGAAGTGGCAGGCATAAGTCTTTCCATCCGTCGAGCAGCACGAGATCGATGGGCCGAGAGACATCGTTCAAAGTTGTCATGGCGTCGCCGGGCAGAATCGTGACGTGATCGGCGAGGCGAGCTTCGGCCAAATTGGCGCGAGCGGCGGCGCCCTTGGCTGCGTTTAGCTCGGTACTAACCACATGGCCCGCGCCGTTATCCGCGACTGCGGCTGCCAAATAAATGGTGGAAATCCCGTAGGACGTACCGAACTCAACAATAATGTTCGGGCGCTTCGCTCGAGCCAGGATATAGAGCAGGTCGCCGCCCTGCGGGGAGATCGGCATGTAAGAGGACTCGGAGGCGTCGGCGCGCTCTTGCGCGGTGGCGGTTTCCCATGACAGGCCCGGCTCCCGCCAGCGCGGAGCCTCGTCATCTTGGGCCGCCGCGGCGAACAGTCGGTCAAGAACGATTTTGACTTGAGGTGTACGTAAGGTATTTGCCATATTTGTACGCTGAATCCAGGAAGAACTGCTCAAAGGCTGTGATGGGTTCCAAGGATTAGGCTGTGGATCATCACGGCCACATCTCAATTCGATCAGAATTGTTGACGCCTGTTTGTCTGGCATATTGCCTTCCTTCACCCTTACAATATGAGCAAATGCTCACAGATAAAACTCGCATTCACGATGGCAGAGGCAGGCCCCGCAAGAACGCGCTGAAAGCCCGTAAAGTACCGGCTCAGTCCAGGTCGCAGGAGACGGTGACCGTCATTCTTGAAGCCAGTGCTCGCATTCTGGAATCGGATGGACTACGTAGTTTCAACACCAACGCCATTGCGGCGAAAGCTGGCGTAAGCGTCGGGTCACTTTATCAATACTTTCCGAATAAGGACGCCATCGTGCTCGCCTTGATTGGCGGTTATGAAGAGGGGTTGCATAAAGCCGTTCTTGAGGCCGTCGAAGCGGGCAGGGGAAAGGAACTGAAACGCCGCCTTCGGCTGCTCGTCCGGGCACTCGTGACGGTGCATTACCGGCGCCCGCGGCTACATCGGGTGCTCGAAGCTGAAGAGGAGCGACTCGGAAGCGGGGCCGACGATGCCGCGTTCCATGCAATGGTGCTGCAACTGCTTCAAGACCACAAAAACGAAATGGCGGTGCTTGTTTCGGGAGCAACGGAGCGGGTCGTCATCGCTATTCTCCGCGCTGTAGTCGACCTGTGCCTCGCGTCCGGTGCTTGTCCGGGGTCCACAGAGCACCGAGCCATGCGTGCCGTATGCGGATACCTGCTCTATGTAGGCTAGAAGTGGATAATCATTGACTGTGACTTGGCAGTCTTGAGAGTCGTTGCGAGCGTAGAGAAAAAAGCCAGAAGCTTACCCTTCAGCCGCCCCGTGATTCCAGCGATTGCCCCTGGATGACGGGCAAACCTTACCTTACCGATTAGGTAAGGGTTGCCGACACCCGCCCGGAATCGTACTGGTGGGAGTCGGCAACACTCAAATAGATGCTTCTTAACGAATTCCGACCTGTCCTCGCACGCTGTCAATCAACTTCTTGGAGTCGTAGCCGATCCCGGCCTTAAACACCGTCTCGACGTTCTCGATCTCGTCAATTCGTTTTGAGGGATCGCCTTTGATCAAAACGAGGTCTGCTTGTTTGCCCGGGGCGAGGCTTCCAATTCGATCTCGGCGGCCCAGATATGAGGCCCCATTCTCCGTAGCGATCTGAATGGCCTCCACTGGAGTAAAGCCTGCTTCCACGAGTAGCTCGACTTCGCGCTGATCGCCGAAACCTGGCAGTACGCCGCCATTTCCAGTTGGATCAGGCCCGGCCAGCAGCAAGCCCCCTGCCTTGACGAATGCCACCTCAAAATCCATCTCTTTGCGCAGCAGCGCCGTCCTGGGAGAATCCAAGGGCACTCTTGCACGGGCGGTGAGGTAGCTCTGCGCTGATTCTGCGGACATCGCTTCCAACGTGCGCGGCTCTAACGCCGGCCGGCCCGGTGCACCGGC
>Ga0210402_10005920_pt1 | contig 10876 bp, 12 predicted proteins | sample IncBWC7MmetaG_FD_161055 | JGI IMG/M metagenome (GOLD analysis project Ga0210402, IMG submission 161055) | Forest soil microbial communities from Barre Woods Harvard Forest LTER site, Petersham, Massachusetts, United States - Inc-BW-C-7-M | ecosystem: Environmental > Terrestrial > Soil >... | reverse complement strand
GGCGGCGTCGTCGAAGCTGGGCGGGACGAGTCTGCCTCGCGGATATTCCAGTTAAAAACTTTTGCGTAGAATGCCGCTGACTGGTGGACGTCTTGCGCGGGAATTTCGAAGTAGCAGAATCGCGGGCGGGGAAGCATAGCGAGGCGATAGGCGGGTTGCGCGACGGTGGCGCCCCAGTCGCTGGGGCTAACGTCGCGGGCGTGGCGGGAGAAGAGCCAGCGATGGCCGGCGAAATCTTCCACTCCGTATTGGAGTTCGCCGTATTCCGTTTCGTGGAGTTCTTCGACAATTTTTGCGCCGGCGGATTTCGTGCGCTGGTAATGAGATTCGACATCTTCGACGAAAACGGTGAGGCTTTGAGTGTGTGCGCCCAGTCGTGCGGGAGTGTCACGAACTTCGCGGGCGCGGTTGACCATGATCCAGGCGTTGCCCAGATGGAGTTGGGCGCCATCCGGCGGATCGCCGTAGTGGTAGTGGAGGGTGAAGTCAAAAGTTTTGGAGAGCCACGCGATGGCTTGGCTTACGTTGGGATAGACGATGTGGGGAAGGATATCTTTTGGAGGAACGGAGCGATTTTCGATCATCGGAGCACCTTAGGGATCTTGGATGGCCAGTGAAATGGTAATTAAGTTTTGGAATCTGGAGAAAGGAAAATTTAGCGCAGACAGGCCCCTCACCGAAATCGCTCAGGATAGGGAGATTTCGCTGAGCGGAGTTGGGAGGTTGGTGAGAGAGCACACGGGGACCAGCAAAGCGGAAGAACTGATAGATTGGAGATTCCTGTAAGAGAGAGTCCGTATTTTCCCTCCGCGTCGGATTCGAGGCCGGTTCCTTCGTTGACGGAGTTCGCGTCGGAAAATCCCCAGAAGGGGAAAGGTGCGCGCTGATGTACATCGTAATTATTTTGGTGAAGATCGCAATTCTAGTGGGGCTCGTGGCTTTGTATTTGCGGTGGCGGAAGCGGTTTTCCTCTTCGGAGCAGGTTTTGGAGGGCATCAAGGGGTTTGCGGGATGGGCGCAGAGCCATAAACCAGAATTGCTGCGGTACACGCGGATCGCGGAAGTGGTAGTTGGGTTGTTTCTGCTGTGCCTGGGATATTACATCGGGAGGGATCATTTCCATTTGATACACGATGGAGTGAGAACACCGGGAATGGTTGTCGGATATAAGGAGCAGTATTTCCCGGGGAGCTACGGACGGTCTTCGACGGGATTTACTGCATTCATGCCGATTGTGAAATTTCAGGTTGGAAACCAGGACGTGGAGTTTAAAGACTGGATGGGGACGAACAATGCGGTGACGAATGTGCGCGTGACAGTGCTTTACGATCCCGGGAAGCCGAGCCTGGCGATGATTGACCGGCCGGTTTGGAACTGGGTTCCGTGGGCGCCGACTCTGGCAATGGGATTGTTCCTGCTTTTTGTGGGAATGCGAGGGTGGCTGCTAGCGAAGTAGAGATGGCGCACAAGAGCTTGCAATTTCAAATTGGGCGACAGCGTTTACTTTGAGGTTCTTCGGGCATCCTTCTCGGCTGCTCCCAGAATGACAAACGCTTAAAATTGAAAAGGGCGGCTCAATTGGGAGCCGCCCTCTTTGCTGGGTGAGAGTTTTTACTGGACCCGCCCGAGGTAAATTCCCCGAGCGTTCAGAGTTCAGTTAGCGGTGTCCGCCGCCGTGGCCTCCACTACCGTGGAATCCGCCGCCGTTACCGCCGCCGACGAACCCGTGGGATTCGCCGCCGCGATAGCCGTAACCACCGTGGCCATAGTAGCCACCGCGTCCATAGTCGCCGTGCCCGTAGTAACCGTGGCCATAATACCCGCGACCGTAGAAACCGCGGCCATAGTAGCCGTGGAACCAGGGGCCGGCTCCGATGAAGACTCCTCCGACGAAGTAGTCAGGCCCGTAGTAGCCGTACGGAGCGCAGGCGTAAGGATAGTTACCGTAGTAACCGTAGGCGCAGACGGGTGCAGGGCCAACCGCGCCGTAGACAGGGCCCACTCCAACGGCCAGGCGAACTTGGCCGTGGGCACTGCCCGCGGCAAGAAGCAAAACTCCCAACAGTGCTGCATATTTTAGGTAACGCATCTTCTCTCCTCGATCCCGACCTGGGCCCGGTGGAGTTAACCGGGCGGCCGGGGCGCTTCCCGGAAACGGCCCTGGGGAGACGCCTTGCAGTTCGTTAAACACCGAGGGGAGGAAAGAGTTGCGAGAGAGGGTTCAAGTCGATTTATAAGCTTCGTGAATTCTATGACTTACAGGAGAATCGAGGACTAGTGGTTTCTCGAATCGCGTTGGCGACCGATAGGTCCCCTTCGGGAGGGAGTGAGTACAAGGTGGCAAGTTAGAGGCCGGCCAGGATGGATTCGGGGGAGGCGTTGTCGCCGAAGGTTTGGCTTAGATGGGCGAAGCGATCGACGTTGCCGGGGCCGAAGATGAAGGTGCCGCCGAGTTGAAAGGGGTTGCGGCCGAGTTTGTACTGGTGGTGGCCGGCGGCGGTGGCGCGTTTGCGGCTTTGGAAATTGTCGCCGCGGAGGAGGTGGAAAATGTTGGCGGATTTCAGGCCGGCGATTTCGTACGCCTGGCGGTTTTCGTCGATCAGCAGGGGAAATTCGATCTTTGTTTCTTCCTGAAAGACGCGGGCGTAGTGGGAATCGCCGAGGCCGACGGCGGCAAGAGAGACCTGTTTTTCGCGGAAGGCCTGCTGATGTTCGCGCAACTGCGCGACATGCTCGCGGCAGAAGATTCAGCCGTAGTGGCGAAGGAAGACGAGGACGGCGGGATTCGCTTCCCAGAGCGAGCCGAGACGGACTTGGTTGCCGAGGGCGTCGGGAAGAGTGATGCCAGCGAGACGCTGGCTGAGGGATTCGGGCACGGAAGAATGATTTAGGATGTGAACAGTTGTGTCAAGGGTGGAACTCAGCCAACACAGTGTCCGGAGTTTTGGGTTCTAGCCTGAATCAGGCCAATTCGGATGAAAGAGGGCCGGGCGGCGGCTTGCCGGCTCGCGGGCCAGTCCTTATTCTTAGGCTGTCATGGAATCTGAGAGACATCGGCCGGCGTGGAAGACTCTGCTGGCGTTCGCGATTATTTATTTTGTATGGGGATCGACATATTACGCGATCCAGGTAGGCGTGCGGGAGGTACCGCCGTTTTTGTTCGCGGCGATGAGATTTCTGGTCGCGGGAGTGGCTCTTTATGCGTGGACGCGTGTGCGGAGGGAACGGGCCCCGAGCGGGAGGGAATGGGCGTCGGTGGCCTTGGTGGCGTTTTTGATTTTTGGTATGGATTACGGACTGGTGTTCTGGGCGGAGCAGCGGGTGGCTTCGGGGCTCACGGCGGTGATGCTGGCGACGATTCCGGCGTTCATGGCACTCGGAGAGATTTTTATTCTGGGGACGCAGCGGTTAACGGCGCGGCTGGTGCTGGCGCTGTTGATCGGATTGGGCGGCGTGGGGGTACTGGTGAACCGGTCGCTGGATTTGGGCGGAGCGCCTATTGACCGGATAGGTGCTGCAGCATTACTGGTGGCGGCGGTGAGTTGGTCGATTGCGTCGGCGCTGTCGCGGCTGCTTCCGCTGCCGGGTTCGAAAATGGTGAGCTCTGGAGCGCAGATGTTGGTTGGTGGAATGTTTCTGACTGCGATTTCGTGTGTGCTGGGCGAATACCGGCATTTTCATGCGGCAAGTGTTTCCCGCGGGGTCTGGATCGCGTTGGCGTATTTGGTTGTCGCGGGGTCGATTATTGCGTTCACTGCATATGTGTGGCTGTTGCACCACGAATCGCCGACAAAGGTAGGAACGTACGCGTATGTGAACCCGGTGGTGGCGGTGGTACTTGGATATTTTCTGGGTGGGGAAGAGTTGGGGCTGCGGACAATCCTGGGGACCGTGTTTGTGCTCATCAGCGTGGTGGTGATTACGACGACGAGTGTGAAGAAGAGCGCGAAAGTATCAATTGTGGAAGAGGAGAGTTAAGGCGGCGTCTGCCTGTCGCAAGCAAGCAGTGGGGCAAGTTGCCTTGGCCCCGGAGTGCGAAGGCAAGACTCTTCGGTTTCCCTTTTTTGGCGGGGAAGTGCCCCGATTCGGAACTCGTGCACCAGTTTACCTCTGCAAATTCGCCTCCGCGCGAAATAACTTTGAGATAGCGCCGAATTGGATTGACGGGCAGAGGCCGACGCCCATACTGAAATCAGCTACTGCTGCCAGGCCATTTCTGCCAAACCAACGGAGGTTGAATTCTAACTGCTCCAGCACCGGAATTTCGGGACAGTCCGCGGCGTTGAGGCTTGTTTGGGGGCCGGACACAACGCAACGGCACGTCGGGAGCAAAATGGTAAAAATCTGCCTGAACGGCAAATGCAGAAAGATTGAGATTATCCCAAACAATGGCTTTCCTGTTCGCTGCAAAGTGCGAGTTGCCGCTCACTGTTACGCTCGATCAAACCGGAGATTGAGCAGGCGTCAATGAGAGGATTGCTCGGGCTACGGAGCAGCCAGGGTTCTCAGAGCGCGAGCCGCATTTCGTTTGTCGGTTGAAAACCGACGGATTCGTAAAGCGGGCGACCAGCGGGGCTGGCGTGAAGAGAGACCGTGCGGAACCCATTGTTGCGGGACCATTCGAGCATCACTTGTAATAATTCTTTCGCTACGCCGCGGTGGCGCGCCGCGGGTTCCGTGTACATATTTAGAATCCAGGCGCGCTTGGCGTGAGTTTCGCCGGGATAGCCGGGCCAAGCCGCGATGACGATTCCGCCGCCCCCGACAATTCGTCCGTTTGCGTCCTCGGCGAGCCAGGCCTTATATGTGCCGAGGCGCAAGGCATCGCTGAAATAATCCCGCGAGGATTTTTCCACCTCGTTTAGCACCACGGCATCGCGGTAGCCCATTTCTTCGAACATGGCGTGTCGGTGATGCACGAGGCAGTTCAAATCCCCGATGTTCGCTGTCCGAATCGTGGTTTCCATAGCTTACGATGTTGTCGGCGGATTCGGGTGGACGGTAGAGACAAAATGGCCGGCCTTGTCTTGAAGGCGTTTGGAGTGCATGCTAGGATTCGCGCGACGGAGAGAATGAATGCCGAAGTTTGTGATTGAACGGGAAGTGCCTGGGGCGGGGAATCTGACCGACGCACAGTTGCGGGAGATTTCGCAGAAGTCGGTAGGTGTTTTGCGAGCTTTGGGGCCGGAGATTCAGTGGCTGCATAGCTATGTGACGGGCGACAAGGTGTACTGCGTGTACATCGCGGCGGACGAGAAGATCATCAGGGAGCATGCGAAGCGAGTGGGATTGCCGGCGAACCGGGTTTCGGCGGTGCGGGCGCTCTTGGATCCGTCCAGCGCGGAGTAGTTCCTTCCATAATATTGCAAAACAATTTGGCGAGTTTGGGTTTTGGCGTGGAGGTGTGTCCGAGGATGGAAGATGAAATAGAGAAAATAGAAAATTGGACAGAAAGCCCAGGGGGATGGGGCAAGCCCCACCCCTACAAACGGAGTTTTGGAGAAGGGGACTTTTCGAGAGTTTGTTAGCCGAGAAGATTAGTTTTTGGCAGCGCCGGCTTTGGCGTTGTTGCACTTGAAGAAAGAGGAAAGCTCTTCGAGGAAGAGTTTCCAGGCGGGTTCTTCCGAGAGAAGGATGTGGTTGGCGGTGGGGAGAGGAACGAACTGGGCTCCGGGAATTTCGGCGGCGAGGATGCGGCCTTCTTCTGGCGGGGCGATACGGTCGCGGTCGGCCTGAAAAACGATGGTGGGCACGGAAATGGATGGAAGAAGTGGACGGACGTTGATGTCGTCGCAGGCGCGCATGGTTTTCACGAGATTTTCTGGGGAAACGGAGATGACCTGGAGATCCTTGAACCAGTATTGATCTTCGTCGCTGGCTTTTTCGGGGATGTAGAGATTGGTCACCACCTGAAAAAACGAAGGATTGGTTTTGCCCCAGTTTAATTGGACGAGTGTTTCGAGGGCGCGGCGGACTTCGACCGCGTCGGCTTGGCCGCGGTGGTAGGCGCCGCGCGAATAGGCACCGCACAAAATCAGGTGAGAGACGCGTTCGGGATGGCGAACAGCGTAGGCGATCGCGATGGCGCCACCCTGCGAATTGCCGAAGAGCGCGAATTTGTCGAGTCCGGCGGCGTCGACAACAACTTCCAGATCGTGCACCCAGGATTCGAAGGAAATGTCCGCGACGTCCCACGTGGAGAGACCGTTTCCGCGGCCGTCGTAGCGCAGGATGCTGGTGCTGCCGGCGAGATCGCGCACCCAGTGGCGCCAGATGGGGCTTTCCCATTCGAAATCGAGATGATTGAAACAGTTTGCGACTCTGACCAGCGGATGGCCGGCGCCGATGGTGGAATAAGCGAGGCGAACCTTGTCCGGCGTGACGCAGAAGCGAATTTCCTGGCGCGTGGACGGAGAAATCTCGGCGGGTGGCGCGGGTGATGGCGTCAAAACGGAGGTGCTTTCGATGACCGGCGCAAGAAAACGATAGCCGACCCGGGTGACCGTTTCGATGAAGGGCCGGCCGCTGACCTGTTCACCGAGGGTCTTACGGAGGGTGGAGATATTGCGCTCGAGGTTGTTCTCTTCGACGGAGGTTTCGGGCCAAACGGCGGTCATCAGGTCCTGCTTGGAAACGAGATTACCACGGGCTTCGACGAGCACGCGCAAGGTCTGAAAAGCCTTGCCTGTCAGCGGAATAGGAGCGCCCTGGCGGAGCAGGCGATGCTCCCGCAACTCCAGTCGAAAAGAGCCGAACTCATAGACAGCGCTGTTGTTTTCCTGGCGCACGGTTTCAGAGTAATTGCAGAAAAAAATCAGTCCGGACAAAGGACTCCGGCGCCCGTTCGGAGAGTTAATGGTCACCGACGGGAGCCAACCTGGATCGCTAGAAATTGTAGCGCACCCGCGGCCTCGGAGGAGAAAAGAAGATGGGGAGAATTACGGCGTTTGTTTACGGGATGTTTTGCTACGTTCTGTTTCTTGTAACTTTTTTGTATGCGGTCGGGTTTCTGGGAAATTTCGGCGTGCCGAAGTCGATTGACTCGGCGGCGCAGATTCCGTTCGAACAGGCGCTGGCGATCAACGTGGCGCTGCTTGGATTATTTGCGGTGCAGCACAGCGTGATGGCGCGGCAATGGTTCAAGGCGCTGTGGACGCAAATCGTGCCGGTGCCGGTGGAGCGGAGCACGTACGTGCTGTTTTCGAGCGTGGCACTGATTTTATTGTTCTGGAAGTGGCAGCCGATGGGCGGAACTGTCTGGAATTTGGAGAGCGGCGCAGGACGAATCGCGTTGAATGGGCTGTTTGCAATCGGTTGGCTGATAGTGCTGGCGGCGACGTTCTTGATCGATCATTTTGATCTGTTCGGACTGAGCCAGGTGTGGGCCTATTTGCGGAAACTCGCTTATAAGGCGCCGCGATTCCGCACGCCGGGCATGTATCGCTTCGTGCGGCACCCGTTGTATGTGGGATGGCTGCTGGTGTTCTGGTCGGCGCCGAAGATGACGGCGGCTCACCTGGTGTTCGCGGTCGCGACGTCGGCGTACATTCTGGTGGCGATTCAGTTTGAAGAGCGCGACCTGGAGCGGATGCACGGACAGTATTCCGAATATCGCCGGCGAGTGCCGATGCTGGTGCCGACGGGCGCCTCCGTTCCGGTCGACGGAATTGGAGCGGGGCGTCGCGTCGAAAAACCGTTGGCACGCGCGTGATGTCAGACAAAAGCGACAGAATTTTGACAGTTCAAGGACAACTGAAGCACACGTTGCGGGTAGGTTGCTGGGAACGTGGCAATGGATGTACGAACACGGAAACGATGCGGGCGCCGGTGCGGGCCCGCCGGTTCCGTCAAAACGGAGAGCGATCGTGATTGCGAAAAACCAGGAGCAAAAAGCGGAGTTTGAAGGGCGATTCTCGAGATGCCGTAACTCGCTTTACTTCCTCGCATGGGGCGCGCTGGGAAGCGTGGAGGAAGCGGAACAGGCGATGGAGGATTGTTATCGCAGAGCACGCAGCCAGCCGAAGCGGTTCGCGTCGGACGGCGAATTTGGGAGCTGGATGATCCGGCTGCTGATTAACGAAATCGTGCTGGTGGCCAACCGGCGGCTGCCCGAAGCCAGCACGTTGAGCGAAGCGGAATGCCCGGAGGTACGATCAATTACTGCCCAGGCATGAATTGAGCGCACCGACGGAGGCTCGATCGAGCACGTTTCGCAGGCGGATCTGCTGCCCCAGAGTCTCCTAAGCCGGGACATCTCAAGCTAGGCGCCCGGAAAGCAGAAAACAAAAAGTGTCTCGATAGAGACAGATTTCATCGTCCCTTACCCATAGCATGGTACTTCGGCCGAAATAGAGCGACTCATCTGTGGACGAGCCAGCCTACATTCGCGTCAACCCACGATGCGCGAATGGAAATCTGCCGGGAGAGTCGCGTACGGAGGCAGGCGGGTCTGCGATCACGGCTGGCCGGGAAATCGATCGACGATGAAAAATGTTCAACCAGGAAAAACGGAGCAACCCGCTGGAGAGAAGGCCAGGGGGCTCGTTTTGCTGTTCGTATTGGCTGCGGGAACTTTCTTGTTCATCCGTGCGATCCCCGCGTTGTCCGGAGATGTAGCTGGCGGCGCCCATGCCGCGGGGACAGTTGCCGGGACCGGACGTGTTGCGGACCGAAGCGGCGCGCAGACTGCTGGCGAACTTGTGGGTGCGGTCGTCGCGAACGAGCTGACGGATCGCGAACAGCTGCTGAAGTGGATATGCGTGATTGAAAAACGGGCGGGGAAGGAGATCCTCACCGAAGAACAAGTAGAGACCCGGGACGGTCCGCTATACCGACTGCTGGCGATCGACGGCGCGGCGCTGAATCTCGAGCAGCGGCAGCAGGACGACGCGCGCATCGGCCGGCTGATAAAAGATCCAAGTCCATTACAGAAGCTGAAACAGGCGCAGAGCGACGATGAGGTCAAGCTCCAGAAACTATTGAGCTTGATGCCGAACGCTTTCCTTTATGACTATGACGGAGTGGAAGAAAATCTTGTCCGGGTGAAATTTCGCCCCAACCCCGACTATAACCCATCCAGTTACGCAGAGCGCGTCATCCATAACCTCGCCGGCACGATCCTAATCGATGCAGAGCGCAAGCGCATGGCGAAAGTCGCGGGACAACTGGTGAATCGAGTGGAGTTCGGTTACGGGTTACTAGGGCGAATTGACAGCGGCAGCGTGGAACTCGGACGAATAGAAGTCGGTCCGCTGCAGTGGAAGACAGCATTTATCAACATTCACTTTTCCGGTCGAGTGGCCCTGTTCAAGACACTCAGCAAAGACCAGTATGAGCGGCGATCCGACTTCCGCGCGGTGGCCAGCGATCTGAGTCTGGCTGACGGGAAGGATCTGCTTGCTTCCCGCAGCGTGCCGGTTCACGCCGCGGCTTTACCGTAGGACGTTTTGAGTTTACTGCTTCCATTTCTCCGAAAGACATTCAGCATGTGGCGTTACCGATGATCACCGGCCATCTGATCGCGGCAGCGGTTCCAACCGCACTGCGAGCTGTGCGGCACTGGATGTTTCACCTCGGCGGAATAGGACTGATCCCACTGGGGCTGCTGGACAATTCGCCGATTCCGCTTCCGGGGATCATGGATGTGGCAACCATTCTGCTGGCAGGGCGGCAGCAAAAGTTTTGGATTTACTACGCCGTGATGGCAACGGCCGGCTCGGTGATTGGAGGATTTGTTACCTACCGGTTGGCCCGGAAAGGCGGGAAAGAAGCGCTGGAAGTCCGGTTCACGCGGCGGAGAGCGGAAAAGGTTTGCCAGATTTTCGAGCGCTGGGGCTTCAGCGCGATTGCCATTCCGGCTTTTCTGCCGCCGCCTGTGCCGATGGTGCCGTTCCTGCTTGCGGCGGGTGCGATGCAATATCCTGCCAAGAAATTCCTGCTTGCGCTGACACTTGGGCGAATCTCCCGATACCTGGTCCTTAGTTATATGGCCGCGCGGTATGGGCGCCAGATCATCGCGTTCATCGTAAAACACGGGCACCCGGTGGTGGTGGGAATTATCCTGTTATTGATTGCCGGAGCCGCGGCCGGGTACTACTTCTGGAGTGGAAGCAAGAAAAGGAAGCGGAAATAGCGGCGGCAAGCGATGGGGCAACCCGGGCGCGATGGCCGGGCTCGTGATCAGTCGTGGAGAACCACGCTCAAGAGGGACGTGTTGATTTCGATGCTGCCGTTGTACTTGATGAAACCGAGTTTGCGAAACTTGTTCATGAAGAAATTGACCCGCGGGCGCGTTGTGCCGATCATTTCCGCAAGGGTCTCCTGGGAGACATTCGAGAGAACTCCGTGGGGCGAATCTTCTTTGCCGTAACGGGCCAGTAAAAGAAGCGTGCGGGCGAGACGCTTTTCGCTGGAGTTGAACAACTGGTCGACGAGGTCCTCTTCAATCCGGACATTTCGCTCAAGCATGAATACGATAAAACGGTCGGAGAAAGCATGCTGCTCGTGAAGCACTTTCAGCATTTCCTTTTTGTCAATCTGGAGCAGGGTGGAGGGGTGAAGGGCGACGGCATTGCCAATGCGAACGGGCTGGCCTGCCAGGCAGCCCTCTCCGAAGAAGTCGCCGGGCCCCAACATGGCGATGACAGCCTCCTTTCCGCTTTTGTTGACTACCGAGAGTTTCACACCCCCCTTTTGAATGTAGAGGACGGTGTCCGCGGGGTCGCCTTGAGAAAAGATGGTGGCGGCTTTTTGGAACTCCTTCACTTTTCTTGAGACGCCGGCGGAATCGAGAAACGCCTGGGCGTCGAATTCGGCTTTAGAGGCAGAAATGCGGCGAGTTTTTTCCTTGCGACCGGGATTCACCATTTTGTCCATT